>Ga0209698_10004123_pt1 | contig 16060 bp, 11 predicted proteins | sample LitLauG_LLR_2012_FD_187203 | JGI IMG/M metagenome (GOLD analysis project Ga0209698, IMG submission 187203) | Freshwater sediment microbial communities from Pennsylvania, USA - Little Laurel Run_MetaG_LLR_2012 (SPAdes) (version 2) | ecosystem: Environmental > Aquatic > Freshwater > Creek >...
GCTCCTTTGTGATCGGGATCGTGCGCCCAGACCACGCCGCTTTTCTGCCCGGCGATTAAGATGTCTCGGCAGGAGGGTAGTGCTTTCAGAATTGGTGAAGAACCGAAGTCGTAATCGGGGCCTAGGTGCTGTGGGCAGTTCTCGGGAAGCTTGTGTGGGTCACATCCGACCACCCACGCATCGTCTTCGGTATCTTGCACAGACCAGAGAAGTTTGCCGGTATCAAGGTCGAGCGCAGTGATGGCGTCTGTACCGTTGGTTGCCGGTTCGGAGTAGGCGTCGCCCGTGCCGATGTAGAGCGCGTGACGTTTGGGATCGATGGTGGGCGAATTCCAAACGCCGCCGCCGGAGGGGCCCCAGATCTGAACGCCTGTGGAGGTCTTGCGCGTGGGCTTTGGCTCGTCCGGGATGGTATACGTTCTCCAGATCTGATGTCCGTTGCCGCGTCGAGCGCGATGACGCTGCCGCGGAATGTGCAGCACTGGTATGTGGGCGCACCGCCCGCGCCTTCTTCGCCCGATGCCACCGGAACGTAGAGGAGGTTCTTGTAAAGGCGCGGCGCCGCCGTGATGTATGCCATGGGATGGCTGTCGACATTTACGCGCCATAACAGTGCGCCTGTCAGGGCGTCGACAGCATAGACGTTCGCCTTTAGGTCGCCGAAGTAGGCGGTGAATTCGCCGTTCACGCGGCCGATCAGAATAGCGCTCCGCACGCCGCCCTCTGCCTGAAAGGACCAATGCACGCAGCCAGTGGCCGCATCCAGAGCGTAAACGGAGCCATTGTTCGCGCCGAAGAAGACGCGGCCGGAGACGACTGTGGGTTGGCCATACATGCTGGTAGCGCCGGGTACGCCGAAGGCCCATTTCAATTTCAGATCGGGCACGTCGTTCGCCGTCAAGAGTGCTGCTTCCTGGGTTTGAAATCGTGTGTTGCCGAGATCGGGGCTCCAACCGTTGAAGGATGGCGCAGACAGATTGATGGGCGGATTCGCGGAGCATTGATTGGGGATTTGCCGTGCACTACCAATTTCCGCCGAACCGAAATTGCGGCGGGAGAGGAACGTGGCTAGTGAGCGCTTTGCATCATCTGAGAGTTCGGCGCCCTGCGTGCGCATGACGCCCAATGTAAGCGCGGAGTAAATGGCTTCGGGTGTCATTTTGCCTAGCGCACCCACGCTGGGGGCTCGCGAGACGCTCGGATTGCCATGACAGAGAGCGCACTTTTGATCGAACTGGGCTGCGGGAGACTGAGCGCGTAGCACAAGCGCCGCTGATACAAGCGTGAAGAGAAGAGTTGCGGTCAAGTGGCGACGCATCAAGGCGATGTTATCAGCCTGATGTCTTTGGATAGTTGGGGGAATAAAGGTAGCTTTCGGGACGCAGGGTAAGACGGCCATTCTTAACGAAGCGATCGCCGCGAATGGAAAGATGATTGACTAAGCGTTCGCGCCATTGGGTGAGCGCGGGGTTGTGCGCGGGTTCGGATGCGAGGTCCGTGAGTTCGTGTGGGTCTTGTGTGAGATCAAATAGCTGCTCTTCGCCATCGCGCGCGTGGAAGATGTATTTTGTGCGGCCATCGGTGAGGGCGTTCCAGTGGTTGGCGGGGCTGTAGCAGACATCGTGTTCGAGATCGATGTACGGCCGCCAGTTTGTGCCGCGCATGAGGGCGAGCAGGCTGTGACCATCAATGGGGACATTGGGTAGAGGGGCTTGGGCGGCGTCGAGGAACGTGGGTAGAATGTCGCGGATTTCGACCGGCTCGGAGCGGACTGCATTGCGTGGTGCGCTGACGAGGCCTTTGGGCCAGCGCATCAACACGGGGATGCGGGCCGAAGGTTCATACGCATAGCTCTTTCGCCAGAGGTGCTGATCGCCGAGCATGTCGCCATGGTCGGCCATAAACACGATCAGGGTTTCCTCTAGCCAGCCGCGCTTTTCGAGAGCTTCCACAATGCGTCCGATTTGTTCGTCGACATGAGAAACGCTGCCGCAGTATCCTTGGCGCGAAGTGCGAACTTGCGCTTCGCCTAAATCGCCATGCCAAATTTCGTGATCCGGCCCACTGCGCGGCGCATAACGAATGGCCGCCCATGCGCCTACTTGCGCTTTCGGGAGCGGGAGATCCTGGTAATGCTTCCACCAACGCTGCGGCGGATCGTACGGGCTGTGCGGACGCTCAAACGAGACTTTCAAAAAGAAAGGCTGTGGCCGTTGGTAATCCTGCAAAAACTTGACGGCGGTGTTGGCGGTCCAAGTGGTCGGATGGAGTTCTTCAGGAAGCGCGTACGGGGCGGCGCGGTAATCGTTCCATCCGAGGCCGGTTTGATCGGGATTGGCTTGCGGGGCGACGGACCAGAACCAGGAGCGGTAATCGCTGCGGAAATCAATGCTTTCTTCGCGGCCGGATTCGTCGAGCAGCGCTTCGTCAAAGCCGTGGATGTTGCGCTGCGGCGTGTAGTGGCCTTTGCCGATGACGGTGGTGAAATAGCCAGCGTGCTTTAGTGAGCGCGGCAGTTCGACGGGATAGCGGTCGGCCACCTTGCCGTAGCCTAAGAGTCCATGATTCCAAGGAGACATGCCCGTCAGCAAGGCGGCGCGGGCGGGGGTGCAAGTGGGCGTGCTGGAATAGGCGCAACGAAAGCGAACGCCTTCCCTTGCCAGACGGTCGAGATTGGGTGTGTGAATTTGTGAGTTGCTGGCATCGCAGGCAAGGGCATCGCCGCGGAACTGGTCGGCCATCAGCAGCAGAATGTTTGGTTTGGATGATGAGGCGGTGGGACGTGGCGCGAAGGCAGCAGAAGCAGCCAGCGAGAGAAAGGCGCGACGATGCATATTGTATAAGTATGGCCGCTGCCGATTAGCCAACCACTTGCGAGCCATGGACCGCGACCTTGTTGCTTGATACGCTGGAGCGCGCGTTACATGCGAGTAAGACGGAGTGGATGTTTCTGCGTGAACTGCGAGTGGGCACGGGGCATAGAGGCGAAGTGTTACAGCGGTTAGACGCGTTCGCCCTTAATTGTCTGCCGCATAATGGAATGCGCCGTATTTGTTATGAAATAAAGATATCAAGGGCCGATTTTAAGACGGAATTAAAAAAGCCGTTGAAGAAAAAGGTCGGAATGCGGTATTCAAATGAGTTTTATTTTGTAGTTCCGGGCGGGCTTTTGGCGGCTGAGGAAATCCCGGTTGAGTGCGGCTTGATCGAGATCGGGCAAGCGAGCTTTGAAGAGTGGAAGAGCGTGATGAAACGGCAGGCGGGGTTCTTTCACTACGACGCGGAGTTAGCGCGTTATTGCATGGTGACGGTGCCAGCGTGCTGGCGCGAAACACCGGGCCCGACATGGCAATTTACGGCTGCGATGTTGCGAAATCAAAGAAAAGAATTCGAGGACAAGCCACCCGCTCCACCGAAACAACAAAAGATTCTTTTCGAAGGATGAGCCGATTCAGGACGAAGCCGTGGTGCTGCGCGAGCGTTTTGGCCAACCGGGAGGCACGCCGAACCAGCGTGGGCGGTGGAAACGGAGCTCGCAGTTGTAACAGCGACACGGAATGAAGATGGGCCGGAACATTACTTCAAAAAGGTTACGTTCATTTGAACGTTTAATGTCGCCAGATCGACAGCGTGGACATCCATTTGAATTAAAAGTCAAAGCCATTTTCTATCTACGGTAACTAAATAGGCTACCATTTTTCGGGGTCGGAATGACGTCGCTGTACGAAAAAAGCCCACGTACAGCGAAGCCCGCAGGCGGTGATGGGTTGGTTTGTTATGGAAAGACCTTAGTTACTGGCGGAAGACGCTAGCGAGCCGTTTTTCCATTCGCCATTGGAGGTGAGCGTATAGTCTTTGCCGTCGTCGAGGCTATGCACAACCATGCCATCGGCGCTGGTGCCAATGGTCAAAACTTTGGCGGGCAACGCTTCACCGCTGCGCGGGACGAGCCAGTAATCAACACGGCCATCGGCGCCTTTGTGAGGCGTGGCGGCATCGGACGGCCTTACGTTCAGAACACGATGCCAGTTCTTAGGTATGGTTGGTTCGACAACTTCGACGGGTCCGTCCATCGCGGTGTCCGCGGCTGCTGCCGTTGTGGCCGGAACGGTGACTTTGGTCACGTCCTGCTCGGTGGCAACTTTGTTGGCGATTTTTTCGAGGTCGCGCTTTGACTTGTCGACGGCTGCTTGCAACTGATTCATGCGTTCGGACGAGGTGACGAGCGCTTTGGCCAAGTGGTCGACGGAAGCCGCAACTTTTTGAGTCTGCGGATCGTTCTCGGGAGCGATGACAAGGGAGGGTGCGGCGGCGGCGCGCTCGGCGGCAAAGGGCGAGTGGCCGACGTAACGGATGTAGGCAACGGCGAGAATCAAGCTAGTGAGCCAGAGAGCGACAAGGACGCCGGCGAGCAAGGCGTTGTTGGATTTGCGCGGGGCGGGTTCGCGAATGGCGCCGTAGCCGTAAGGGACGAGGGCTTGGGAACGGGCTTCCAACTGGGTCAGTATGCGCTCGACGCGAATGGCTTCGTCGAGGACTGGCGAAGTAGCGGCAGCGACGACAGTTTCCGGCGTTGGCGCCTCTATTTCCGGTGCTGCGCCCGGATTCACCAACAGGCTGGGCTGCATGCCGCTGGGCGTTGTTTCTCTCTCAGGGGACCGCGAAGCGGCGGTGGCGAATGAACTCATGCCTATCTTCCTTTTTTGGAGTGGTATGAACTGGCCTAAGACACCAGCCCCAAATTCTCTAAATACGAAGTGGGATTTAGGGACGGGATTCTCTTACTGTTTTGAGGTGCTGGATTAGCCAGAGTGGAAGAAAGCGAGGAGTTACGAGCAAATAGCGCCGCCACAGGCGTTTCGGCTCCGTCATGAGGCGGAAGAACCATTCAAGGCCGAGACGCTGCATCCAAGGGGGCGCTTGCGGCGTTCGGCCGGCATGAAAATCGAAGGCCGCGCCGACGCCGATCATGGTAACGCCAGGGAAAGAATGGCGATGTTGGAACATCCAGCGCTCCTGTTTGGGCGTGCTGATACCGATGAAGAGCAGGTCTGCGCCGGATGCGAGAACGTTTCGCCGGATTTCTTGATCTTCTTCGGGCGTGAGCGGCCGGAAGGGCGGTGCGTAGCGGCCAGCGATGCGGAGGGTAGGAAAACGCCGATGCAGATTCTGTTCGAGGAGGCTGAGCACTTCCGGGCGGGCGCCATAAAGATAGATAGCGTGGTTGTGCCGGGCCGCGCTTTCGCACAGATGGAGCATGAGCGTGGGGCCATAAACACGCTGCTGGTTCGCACTGCCGAAGGACCGAAGAGCCCAAACGACGGGCATGCCGTCGGGTGTGGCGATGTCGGCGGAGTTGAGGATTTCGGCAAAGGAGGGATCGTCTTTGGCCATGATGATGCCATGGACAGAGGTGACGCAGATGTAATGGCTGGGCGCGTTTGGCAGAATGGCGCGTTGCGCAGCCCATTGCCGGCAAAGATCGACAACTTCGGCGTAGCTGGTTTTGCTAATGCCGGCGCTGACGACGAATTGTTTTTCGGGAAGCACGAGACAGACTTAAAGACTAAAGATAGCTAAACTAGGAATTGTGAAGACCTTAATCGGAATTTTCTTACTTTCCGCCGTATCGTCCGTTTCTTTGATGGCAGGCGAGGCGGCCAACCTCCGTAAAGCGCCGGAATTGGCTTTTACCATTCCCGGCGAAGGCGATAAGCTGTTAAGCCAGTATCGCGGCAAAGTGGTAGCGCTGGAATTTATTCTGACGACGTGCCCGCATTGCCAGGCGGCATCGCATGATTTGACCAAGTATCAGCAGGAGTTGGGCAAGAAGGGATTGCAGGTTATCGATCTGGCGATCAACGCTTTGGACAACATGCACAAGCCTGCCGAAGCCGAGCAAATGGTGACCGAGTTTTCGCGGAACTTCCAGGTTGGCTTTCCGGTTGGCTATATTCCGCGTCCGCAAATGATGTCGTTCTTGGGCGTGACGCCGGCCGACCGCATGGTGGTGCCGCAGCTTGTGCTGATTGACCGAAAGGGGTTCATCCACTACCAAACCTCGCCGACCAGCGGCCCGGATTGGGATAGCGTGGCCAAGGAACCGGCGCTGCGGCAGCACATTGACGAATTGCTGGCGATGGGCGCAACTACCACCAGCACGCACCCGAAGAGCAAGATGGTTGCCACTTCGGCGAAGAAGTAAGAAGCCCCCATTGACGCCTTCATCTTCTTCTGGTTTTACAAACGCGCTGATTCACGAGAAGAGTCCGTATCTCAGGCAGCACGCCCACAATCCGGTGGACTGGCTGCCGTGGGGTGAGGCAGCGTTTGCGAAAGCGCGCGGCGAAGATAAACCGATTTTTCTATCGATTGGCTATTCAACGTGCCATTGGTGCCATGTGATGGCGCATGAATCGTTCGAGAACGAGGCTGTGGCGGAAGTATTGAACCGCGACTTCGTGCCAGTGAAGATGGACCGCGAAGAGCGTCCGGATATCGACCGGATTTACATGCTCTTCGTACAGGCCACCACCGGGAGTGGCGGTTGGCCGATGTCGGTTTGGCTGACGCCTAAGTTGAAGCCGTTTTTTGGTGGAACGTATTTCCCGCTATTGTCGCGATACGGGCGGCCGGGGTTTCGTGATCTCCTGCTGCACTTGGCGAAAGCATGGAAAGATGATCGCGCCAAGGTGGATCTTTCGAGCAAGAACGTAGCGCAGGAACTGGCGGCTATGTCGGCTCCGTCGTTGAGCGCAGTTCCGCTGGACGAAGAATTGCGGCACGCGGCGTTCCGGCAGTTTGAGCGGATGTACGACAAGCAGCAAGGCGGCTTTGGCGGCGCACCAAAATTTCCGCGGCCGGTGGTGTTACATTTTCTGCAGCGCTATAGCTTTCAAGAAAACAATCCGGAAGCGCTGGCAATGGTGACGCATACGCTGGAAGCGATGGCGGCGGGCGGTATGCACGATCAACTCGGCGGGGGGTTCCACCGTTACTCCGTGGACAACCACTGGTTCGTGCCGCACTTTGAAAAAATGCTGTACGACCAGGCACAGTTAGCGATTGCCTATTTGGAGGCGTCTCAGGCGACGGGCAACGAGAAATTGGCAGATGTGGCGCGCGATATTTTTGAGTACGTACTGCGCGATTTGACCGACCCGGAGGGTGGTTTTTATTCGGCCGAAGATGCCGATAGCCCCGATCCGGAGAATCCGGCGCACTCGGGCGAAGGGTCGTTTTACATCTGGCGGAAGAGTGAGATCGATAGCGTTCTTGGAGCGGATAGTGCGCCCCTTTGCAAGCACTTCGGGGTGGAAGCTGAGGGCAATGTTGAGGTGGATCCGCAGGGCGAGTTCACCGGACGAAACATCTTGTTCCAAGCGGAGAGCAGCGACGGATCTGCTGCGGTCCGGAGTGGCATGGAGAAACTGCTCGCGGTTCGTGAGAAGCGACCACGGCCTCATTTAGACAACAAAGTTCTGACCTCTTGGAACGGCTTACAGATTTCGGCGTTCGCGAAGGCGTATTCGGTTTTAGGCGATGTTCGATATCTAGCGGCGGCGCAGCGCGCGGTGAAGTTTGTTCTGGCCAAAATGTACGACCCAGGCACTGGGCAATTGCTGCGGCGATATTGCGAAGGGGAGGCGGCGGTAGGCGCGTTTCTGGACGATTACTCATTTTTTGCCCAGGGTTTGCTGGATTTGTTTGAAGCAAAACCAGAGGCATGGTTGTTGAAGTTTTCCTTGGATTTGGCTGGGCGCGGACTGGCGCGTTTTGAGGATGAAGCGGCCGGTGGATTTTTCAGCACAGAAGAAGGCGCCAGCGATGTGCTGGTGCGCGTAAAAGACGATTACGACGGGGCGGAACCTTCCGGCAATTCGGTTGCTACGGATTTGTTACTTCGTCTGGGGCATGTGACAGGCATGCAGAGTTTGGTGGAAAAAGCGGAGCGCTCGCTGAAGGCGTTTGCTCCGAAGATGAAGGCGCAGCCGACGATTGCGCCCACGATGCTAGTGGCTTTGGGCCGCTGGCTGCATGACGCCGAGCAGGTGATTTTGCGCGTGAAAGAAATTGACGCGGAATCGCAGATGTTGGAGCGCGAGTACCGGCGAAAAGTTTCGGCTTCGGCGATAGTCCTTTCGGTGAGCGATGAATGCGCAGGTGAGTTGAGCGAGGCCGCGCCCTTTCTGGCGGGGCTGGAGCGGCGCGGACGCACCACGATTTATGAGTGCCGCAATTTTACCTGCCAGTTGCCGAAAGTGATCGAATAATCGCTTCCGGCTCAAGCGAGCGATGCTACACTCATTCCGCATGGCTAATCAAACTGATTCGAACCGAACAACAATTTTAATGGGCAAGCCGGTGGCACTGGCAGGCCCCGAGTTGAAGGCTGGGGACAAAGCCCCGGACTTTGAAGTGATCGATGGAAAATTCCAAACTGTCAACCTGTCTGGGCTGGGCGAAGGCGTTCGCATTCTGAGCGTGGTGCCGTCTTTAGATACACCCGTTTGCGATGCGCAAACGAAGCGCTTCGAAGACGAAGCCGCGAAAATGTCGGATGTGAAAATCTACACCGTCAGCATGGATCTGCCTTTTGCGCAGAAGCGCTGGTGCGGGAATTTTGGAATCAACCACGTCGGCATGCTGTCGGATCACAAGTCGGGTTCCTTTGGCGAAAACTATGGAACGCTGATTCCCGGCATGCGCATTGAGAGCCGGGCGATTTTTGTGATTGACAGCAACAATCAACTGAAGCATGTGGAGTATGTGCCGGAAGTGAGCGCGCATCCGAATTACGAAGCGGCGCTGACGGCGGCGAAGGAAGCGCTGGCTAAGAAGTAGTTTCGAGTTTCCGTAAAAGGGGCAGATTCTTGAAATAGGGGATCTGCCCCTTTGTGTTTGGGCATCTCGCACTTCCGCGAGTACTTTGATAACGAATGATCTATTGCTCGACCATTGTCCTTGGAGCGTTACGGCGCGAAGTAAGCCGAAATATCCAGTATCGATTGCGTCGGGTTGGTGCTGAAGACGCTAATCGAACCGTTCACGGTCGGCACAATGGCCATGTTCGAAGTGATCGCACCATCGTTGGCGTTGAGGGTCGAAACTACAGGTTGCGTCTGACCGTTCGGCCAAAGCGTGATGTATGAGAGGCCGCTGGGCGGCACCACGGTCGCGTTGAGAACGAAGGCCTGCGCGGTCGAAGCGGAGAGGCACGTGGTGGAACTGATCAGTACGTTGATGATGCCGTTGAAGGCTCCAGAACTCGTGCGCGTATCGAGCACCCGGCACGGTGTCACAGTGTAAAGCGACAAGCCGCCCGTCGACGCAGGGGCGAAATAACCGTCGACGTCGATGGCAAGATCCGAATCATTGCTCGCGTACACGTTGATCGCGCCTCCGGCGCCGGCCGGGACGATCGCAGCATTGGCGGTAATCGCGCCACCTGAGTTCAGTGTGGACACAACAGGCTGTGATTGACCGGCGGGCCAGGTGGAAAGATAACCAAGCCATGAATGAGGAATGGCCGTGAAGTTGAGCGAATAGGCCTGAGCGGTTGACGGCAGACCGCAGGAACTAGACTGCACTGGGATCGTGCGAGTAACGGTAGCTGCGAGATAAGGACCACCCAACGGACCGTTCGCCAATCGTGTGTCCGAGATGCGGCAAGGCGTAACCGGATAGAAAGCTAAGGCCGAACTATTGCCCGAGACGAAGTACCCATTGATATCGAGAATGACGTGGCTGGCGTCAGATACGTAAACCGTGACGCCGCCGTTGTTGCCCGCGGGAACGATGGCAGCATTGGCTTTGACGCGCGAATCGGAATTGAGAGTGGACACTAACGGTCGAGTTGAACCGGACGGAAAGATGGCGAGAAAACCAAGTCCGCCTGTCGGCACGGCGGTGACGTTGAGCGAATATGCGGCTGCGTTGGACGGAATGCCGCAAGTGCTGCCGGGAATGAGGAAATCACGTTGAGTTGCCGCAGCGAGCTCCGGGCCGCCGTAAGCGCCGTTCGCCAAGCGAGTATCGGCAATGCGGCATGGCGTCACCGGGACGAATTGCAGAGCGCTTGGCGAACTCGTGGCAGTAACGGTGAACGTTTGGGAGACCGAGGCAGCGGCCGCATAAAGGGCATTGCCGCTTTGGGAGGCAGTGACGGTGCAACCGCCGGCGGCGATTAATGACAGGGAACTGCCGGAGACGGTACAGACGTTTGTTGTGGAAGAACTATAGCTGATAGGGAGACCAGAGGTGGCGGAAGCGCCGAGAAGGAGCGTTGAGCCAGCCACTTGTTGGGATATTGCCGGGAAAGAGATGCTCTGAATACCCAAGACTGTAAACGATTGGGTTACCGGGGTGGCGGCTGCATAAATCGAGTTGCCGGCCTGCGATGCGGTAATCGTGCATGTTCCGCCGTTGACGATCGAAAGTGTAGCGCCAGCCACGCTGCAAACATTTGCCGTAGAAGTAGCGTAGGTCACCGGTAGGCCGGACGTAGCGGTGGCGTTGAGCGTGAGGGTCGCGCCATTCACTTGCTGGCCGATGGTCGGAAAGGAAATGGTTTGCGGAGTCAGCGCTGCTAACACAGCGAAAGCCTGGGACACCGAGGGCGCAGCGGCATAGGTCGCGTTGCCGGCTTGCGATGCCGTGATGGTGCAGGATCCGCTGGCGATCAACGAAGCTGTTGTACCGGACACAGTACAAACATTCGTGGTGGAGGAGCTGTAGCTAACAGGCAGGCCCGAACTCGCGGAGGCCGTGAGCGTGAGCGATGTTCCTACTGCCTGGCTGGCGATCGCGTTGAACGTGATGGTCTGAGGAGTTAGTACGCCGGACGACGTCTGGCGCTGCAGAAGAATGCCGTCGAACGGTTGCAGCGTAACGCTTGTGGCTGCGGTGCCATCGTTGAAACGAGATGCAGATGTGAGGTACAAAGCGTCGGCCAGAATCGACGCGCCGTCGCCGCTATGCAGTCGGACGAAAGGCGCGGATGCGGCCGTGAGAGTAACGGTGGCGATGGTGTGCCACTGGTCGCCGCTGGCGGCGTTGGTCTGGTCGATGGTTCCGGTTGCTAAGACGGTAGTGCCAGAAACCACTTCGTAGACGGCATTCTTGCTCCACGTGCCCGCGGAGGGTGCAGCGGGCAACCAGGCTTGAATGGTATAGGTTCCATCTCCGGGGAGGTGGAGGTTCCACTGAGCTGTGCCGCTACCGGAATTGAGTTGGGCGGTGGCATTCCAGGCGTGATAGTAAGGTCCGTTTGGCGTTTCGCCTGCGCCCGTCCGGCCATAACCGGTGTCAATAGTGACCGCGCTCCAAGTGCCGGTGGATGAGAAACCGGAGTCAGTGTCGTCGATGATGTATTGATACAGTGGCGCTTGCGTTCCGGTGAAGCGCTGGAACCCGCTGCCAAGGTTGATTGTTTGTGCAGTGTTCGTACCGTTCAAGAGCACGGTGCCATTGGTGAAATCGCGGCGGTAAATATTTGGAGGAACAGAGCCGAACTGCACGCCATCCAGCCAGATATCGCCGACGGGGCCGCCCAGAAAGAACTCCAGCGAGGTAGCCGGATCAGTTTTGCCCGCGTTGAACGAGAAGGTGTACTGACGCCACGTGGAATCGATGACGACTTGATTTGAATAGTACTCCGCATAGCCTGGCGCTCCAGCCTGAAGCGCGACACCGATCATGCGAGAGGCACTGGCTTTCGCCCAAAATGAAAGCTGATAGTTGGTACCTGCAGTCAGTGAGACGGCTTGTTGATTGAAATCGATGTGCCAATCGATGGTAGTGGGCGATGTGACGGCAATGTGAGCGGAGGCGGAACCTTGGGCGGCGGTTGTGGAATCGGTCGTGACATTGGCGGCTACCGTATCGCCGCCGACACTGTCAATGGAGAGGTTCCAACCGGTTAATCCGTTTTCGAAGCCGCCATTGGTCAATTGAGCGACAGAGCTGACCCCACTAATGTTCTGAGCCGCGCGTTGGGGAGTTCCGAGATTGAAATCGTATTCGTCATACCACCAATTCACAGGCGCGCCGGTGTCTCCGAAATCATGCGTAAAAAAACCGTTGTTCATCAGAGCTGTGGCCAAGCCGAAGCGCATGTTGGGATAGAACGTTTGACCAAAGGCAGATGTTGCCGCGGGAATGACGGATGCGCCCGAATACGGAATCGGCGTATAACCGTAGCCGTAGGCGATCTGATTTGGCGGCGACGATTGGATCATCGAAAGCGGCGGCGTCTGCGACTGCGTGGTCCAAGTCTGGTAGTCGTTCCAGAGGTTGCCGAACTGCATCGTGCCTTCGCGGACGTTGACGGCGCCAAACACCAAGCTGTCGCCGTTATAGATATTCAGGGTCGCGCCGGCCGGCGGGTTGAGACCTAAATGGCCGGCAGTGTAAGCGCTGGGAGCGAGGCTGCGAAAGGTCGCGAGTTCCGAGTAAGCACCGACACCCCAGGCGGCATCGAGACTGGTGGGATCATCAGCTACGCCATTGTTTGCCGACGAAATCTGCACGGGATTTCCGTTCACATCGGTCGTGAACCAGGAAATGGATGTGTAGAAATTGTCAAAAAAGATTCCGTCGTAGGCAAAGTTGGAATTGGCTAAAACCTGATAAGCGGCGTTTCCAAGAAATTGCGCGACCGTTGGCTTGGTGAGGTTGAGCAGATAACTGCCGGGCCAATCGGAGATCGGATTGCCGTGGACGTCGTAGAGGTAGTAACTGGCGTCTGGGACAGTGATGGGCGCGGTAACGGTGCCGTCGGGCAAAGTGATGCTGCCATAGATGACGCCGTTCGGATAGCCGACCGCTTCCACAACGTTTGTGCTGGGCAGGACTATGACGTTGGAGTTGGCGCTACGGAGAGTCGCCGTTTGCGCAGGACTGAGACCTGCTCCCAGAAAGAGCTGGATTTTCTTGGCAGCGGCTAAATTTTTGGAATAAATGTAATTGCCGATCCAGATGCTGCCGATGCGCGGATAGTTTCCGTTAGGCGCGGTAACGGCGCGGTAAGTGAGAGTTGTGATGTCGGCGGGGTTTGAGTCGCACGCGATGTTGACGGTGTTGAGAGTGCCAGGATCTGGATTCAGCCCTGAAACGGCAGCTACGTGTTCCGTGACCGGTGCGCTCTCAATGGGGCTCATGGAGTTGAACGCCATGTTGGCGGCGGAACCTAATGAGTAGCGGCAGGTGGCTGCTTGGGCACTGGTGAAGTGCAAGCTGAAACTGGTGGTGCCGGGCGGAAGAAGGCCGCTTGGCTGCGAGATGTTCGTCAAGCCGTCGGCCTGCACGCATCCGACGGCCAGGGATAGTGTAAATAAATATTTGAGCCAGCAACTCGGCCAGAAAGCTCTGGTGCGGTTGGACTCGCAGCACAATAACATGCGCATCCTTTTGTAACAAACGTAAAGATTGGTTTCGGCAGATGCAACTTGCCTGAAGGTAGATGTATTTTACCGTGTACGACGTTTCAGAATTTGTGATCGGCTAGGCGGATCGAGCCATGTCGTACAGCGCGCGAATGTAGCCGATACTGAACGCCCAACCGGTGCGGCGGTCGCCTACCATTTGAGGGACGTGGTCGGCGATGAGAATGCCGCGGAAATCCACATCGACAAGCGTGCGCATGAGCTTTTTCATGTCGGTATAGCCATCGTCAACGAAGGCTTCGGTGAAATCGGGCACCGGAGAAGAAACGTTGCGGAAGTGAATCTTCCACAGCTTGCCCATACTAGCGAAGGCGCGGGCCGCTTCAAAAACGTTCTTCCCCATGAGATCTCCGCCTTCCATCCAAGTGCCGCAGCATAGACACACGCCGATGTTGGGGCTGTTGGCGATGTGAAGGGCGCGCTCATACCCTGCGAAGTTGCCGAAGATGCAGCGTGGCACGCCGCCTAATTCCTGCATGGGTGGATCATCGGGATGGATGCCGATGCGGACGCCGGTTTCTTCCGCAACGGGCACCACTTGGCGAATGAAGTAGGTGTAGTTGTCCCAAAGTTCTTCTTTGCTGAATTTTCTGCCGTGCGACAAAGGCTGATGAAACGTAGTGGTGGTCCAGTGGCCTTCGGCGTCGGCAGCGTGAAAGGAACGGGCGGGCGCACCGCCGCGTGCCTTACCTTGCGCCGAACTCCAAATGCCGTTGCCCATGTGGGCATAGGTTGTGTAGTAAATGCCGGCTCGGCTTAAGTTGCGGAGGTATTGTTTATACTCGGCGATTTTTTCGTCGCGGCCAGGAAGATTGAGGGTCACTTCCGGCATGTTGTGGACGCTGGTGTTGCCGATGTTGCTAACTTTTAAGCCGGAGGCTTCGACACGGCTCTTGATAGAGGCGAAAGTTTCATACGTGCCGCCGTTGGTTCCGGTGTTCACGTAGCTGACGCCAATCTGCTGGGCGAAGCGTAGATCGTCGTCGGTGAAATCGCCGGGTAATTGAAGGGTGATTTTTGCGCCCGGCGTGAGCGGGGCCAACGGCTGCGAGTTCGCAAAGCCGGCAGCAGGAACAAGCGCGGTGCTGAAAGCCGCCTTGGCAAACTGACGGCGATTACTACGTGAATCTTTCATGTTCGGAGAACTCCTTTCCCCGCGCACCATGATAGCCTCACGGATTCATGCCCATTGAGATCGGTGAATTGCTGGACCACGGCCCTTGGCCGCGCTTTGCGAAGTTAGTCACAGCGCTTTGCGCGCTGGCTATCGTTTTTGACGGCTTCGACATATCTATTGTGGGTTTTGCGATCCCGTCCATTCTGCGAGACTGGCATCTGGCGCGCGCGGCCTTTGCACCCCTGTTGGTGATCGGCTTGGTGGGAATGACGGTGGGTTCGATGACGGCGGGAGTGGTGGGTGATCGCATCGGCCGGCGTTCCGCTTTGTCGCTGAGTGTATTGCTGTTTGGCGTGGCGATTGCGGCGAGCGCATTTGCGCCTAACCTTTTCACTATTGAAGTTTTGCGGTTTATCGCTGCGGCGGGTATTGGCGGAGCGTTGCCGAATGCGGCCACGATGTCCGCTGAATTTACGCCTATCAAGATGCGTGCGGTTGCAGTGATGACAACGATTGTTTGCGTGCCGTTGGGCGGTGCGCTGGCAGGGTCGGTAGCAGCGGCCGTGCTGCCCGTTGCCGGTTGGCGCTCGCTTTTCATGATCGGCGGCGTGCTGCCGGTTTTGTTGTCGGTGGCGATGTTCAGTTTGATTCCGGAATCGCCGCGATTCCTGGCGCGCCACCCGGAACGCGCGCCGGAACTTGTTCGTTTACTGAAGCGCTTGCATTACGCAGTGCCGTTGGGGGCAACCTTCGTTGAGGCGGTGGGCGACCGGGCGGGAAAGGGCGTAGCGATCAAAGACTTTTTCGGCGGAAGCCAAACGCGAAGCACGCTCTCTCTATGGTTGACGTTCTTCTTCAGCGCGGGCAGCGTCTATATGTGCTTCAGTTGGCTGCCTTCCATGCTTTCGGCGAAAGGACTAGGTTTGGCTGCGGCGAGCCAGGGGTTGGCGGCCTACAACTATGGCGGAGTAGTGGGCGTGCTTTGTTTTGTCCTGTTGGTGAACAGATTCGGTTCGCGTCTGTTGACACTGAGCGCTTCGCTGCTCGCGGCACTCACGGCTGTCCTTCTGATGAGCATCACCATCAAGCCTGAGGCTGATTCCTTGCCGTTACTGGCAGCTTTGGCGGCGCATGGCTTCTGCGTGAACGCCGTGCAAACCAGTTTGTTCGCGTTGGGCGTGCATTTGTATCCGACCAGGGTCCGGGCCAGCGGAGTCGCCGTGGCTTCAGCTATGGGGCGGGTGGGCGCCATTGTCAGTGCGTCAGTAGGATCGTTGGTGATTCAACTAGGGCAGGCTCAGTTCTTCGAATTTCTGGCGGTTGCGATGCTGGTTGCTTTTATCGGATTGAGTGTTCTGCGCAATCACATTGCGAGCGTCGGCGCAAAACCAGTTGTGGTTGGCGCCTAACGCCGGCGGCGAGCTTCGCAATCTTCCGCTACCAGGGGCATGCCTGGTTCCATGCGGGCGTTAGACTTTACGTTGTAACGAGCGCGAGC
>Ga0209698_10004124_pt1 | contig 16060 bp, 13 predicted proteins | sample LitLauG_LLR_2012_FD_187203 | JGI IMG/M metagenome (GOLD analysis project Ga0209698, IMG submission 187203) | Freshwater sediment microbial communities from Pennsylvania, USA - Little Laurel Run_MetaG_LLR_2012 (SPAdes) (version 2) | ecosystem: Environmental > Aquatic > Freshwater > Creek >...
CCGATATCTGGCCGGTGGTCATCAACACCGCCGTCGGCATCCGCAACATCCCCCAGTACTATCGTAATGTCGCCGCCGTTCTTCAGCTCAACCCGCTCGAATTCTTCTGGCGAATCATGATTCCGGCGGCAGCACCCTATATCTTCACCGGCTTGCGCATCGGCATCGGCCTATCTTGGCTTGCCATCGTCGCGGCCGAGATGTTGACCGGAGGCGTCGGCATCGGCTTCTTCATCTGGGATGCGTGGAACTCGTCGCATCTCTCTGACATCATCGTCGCGCTCGCCTATATCGGCATCACCGGCTTCGTGCTTGACCGGCTGGTGGCGATCCTAGGATCGTTCGCCACGCGCGGCACGGCTTGAGGAGACGCCCAGTGAACGCAGCATCAGCTTACGTTAATATCGATCATGTGGACAAGACCTTCACTCGCAACGGCATCTCCACCGAAGTCCTAAAGGACGTGAACCTCACCATCGCCAAGGGCGAGTTCATCGCCATCATTGGCCATTCCGGTTGCGGAAAATCGACTTTGCTCAACCTGATCGCTGGCCTCACCCAAATTTCAGCGGGCGCGCTGCTGCTCGAAGACCACGAGGTCAAGTCGCCGGGCCCCGACCGCGCCGTGGTGTTCCAGAACCACTCGCTGCTGCCGTGGCTCACCGTCTACGACAACGTGCGATTGGCCGTGGACAAAGTGTTTGGCTCCACCAAAAGTAAGGCCGAACGCCACGACTGGACCATGCACAATCTCGACCTGGTTCAGATGGGCGATGCCAAAAGCAAGCGCCCCGCCGAGATTTCCGGCGGTATGAAGCAGCGCGTCGGCATCGCCCGGGCACTGGCAATGCAGCCGAAGGTCTTGCTGATGGACGAGCCGTTCGGCGCCCTCGATGCGCTCACCCGTGCCCATTTGCAGGACCAGGTCGCAGCCATTCACGCGCAGCTCGGCTCAACAACCATCATGATCACCCACGACGTCGACGAGGCTGTGCTTCTGTCAGACCGCATCGTGATGATGACCAACGGACCCGCAGCCCACATTGGCGAAGTTCTTGAGGTGAAGCTGTCGCGTCCGCGCGACCGGCTCGCGTTGGTGGGCGATCTGGCCTATATCCGCGCCCGCGAATCGGTGCTGCGGTTCCTGCATGAGCGCCACTCTTACGTGGAGGCCGCGGCATGAGTGACGTGATCGTCCGTGAACCCGCAAAGAGGGCGCGCAAACCCAAGCCAGTTGCGACAGCCAAGCAGCGACTTGTGGTCATCGGCAACGGCATGGCGCCGGGGCGCGCGCTGGAAAAGCTGTTCGAGGCCGCGCCCGATGCCTACGAGGTCACGATTTTCAACGCCGAGCCGCGCGTCAACTATGACCGCATCATGCTCTCGCCGGTGCTGTCGGGGGAAAAGAGCTTTGAGCAGATCGTCATCCACGGCGATGGCTGGTATATCAAGAACAACGTCACCCTGCACAAGGGCGTGACGGTCTCGGCCATCGACCGCGTGGCCAAGACCGTGACCACGGCGCGCGGTATGGTGGTGCCCTATGACAAGCTGCTGATAGCCACCGGCTCGCTGCCCATTGTCATTCCGGTGCCGGGCCACAAGCTGGCGGGTGTGCTTAGTTATCGCGATCTTGACGACGTCGAAGCCATGTTGCTCGCGGCCAAATCGCGCGGCAGTGCGGTTGTTATCGGCGGCGGGCTGCTGGGGCTGGAAGCGGCGGTCGGCCTGAAGGAACAGGGCATGGACGTGACCGTCTTGCACCTCATGCCGACGCTCATGGAACGCCAGCTCGATGCCGCCGCCGGCCATCTGCTGCAACGCGCCATCGAAGCGCGCGACATTCGCGTCATCACCAAGGCCAACACCAAAGCGATCCTTGGCGAGAAGAAGGTCGAGGCCGTGCTGCTGGAAGATGGCACGCGGCTGCCCGCCGATCTCGTCGTTATGGCCGTCGGCATACGCCCAAACGCGCAAATCGCCAAGGATGCGGGGCTCACCGTCAATCGCGGCATCGTGGTCGAGCCCTCGATGCAGACCAGCGATCCCGACATTTTCGCCGTCGGCGAATGTGCCGAAACACATGGCCAGGTGTTCGGTCTGGTGGCGCCTCTCTATGAACAGGCCAGCGTCATCGCCAGGCGACTGTCCGGCGATCGCGCCGCTACATTTCAGCCGAGTGCACTTGCAACCAAACTCAAGGTCACCGGCATAAACCTCTATTCCGCAGGCGATTTCGCCGAAGGGCAAGACCGCGAGGAGATCGTGCTGCGCGATGCTGCGCGCGGCGTCTACAAGCGGTTGGTGCTGAAGGACGGCAAGCTGATCGGCGCAGTGTTCTACGGCGATACGTCCGACGGCGCCTGGTTCTTCGACCTCATCAAGAAGGGAACGGACATCGCGCTTTTGCGCGAAACGCTCATTTTCGGCCCCGCCTATGCCGGAGGATCGCCGCTGGACCCTACGGCGGCCGTTGCAGCCTTGCCCGATGAGGCGGAAATCTGCGGCTGCAACGGCGTGTGCAAGGGCAAGATCACCGGCGCGATCGCGGGTCTCAAGCTGACGTCGCTGGACGATGTTCGCAGCCACACCAAGGCTTCCGCCTCCTGCGGCTCTTGCACGGGACTGGTCGAGCAATTGCTCAAGGTTTCGCTGGGCGATACATACAATCCCGCCGCCGTGCAGCCGATGTGCCCATGCACCGCGCTCGGGCCCGACGACGTCCGCCGGCTGATTGTCGCCAAGGCGCTGAAATCAATCCCCGACCTGATGCAGGCTCTGGAATGGAAAACGTCCTGCGGCTGCGCCAAATGCCGGCCCGCGCTCAATTACTATTTGCTCGCAAGCTGGCCCGGCGAGTACCAGGACGACAGCCAATCGCGCTTCATCAACGAGCGCGTCCACGCCAACATCCAGAAGGACGGCACATACTCCGTCGTGCCGCGCATGTGGGGCGGCATGACCAGCGCAAAGGAATTGCGCGCGATTGCGGATGTCGTGGACAAGTTCAAGATCCCCGCTGTCAAGGTCACCGGCGGCCAGCGCGTGGATATGCTCGGCGTCAGGAAGGAGGATCTGCCCGCTGTCTGGGCCGATCTCAACGCTGCCGGCATGGTGTCCGGCGCGGCCTACGCCAAGGGCTTGCGCACGGTTAAGACCTGCGTAGGTACGGATTGGTGCCGGTTCGGCACGCAGGATTCGACCGGCCTCGGCATCAAGCTGGAGAAATTCCTCTGGGGCTCATGGACGCCCGCCAAGGTGAAGATGGCAGTGTCCGGCTGCCCGCGTAACTGCGCGGAGGCGACGTGCAAGGATGTCGGCGTTATTTGTGTCGATAGCGGCTACGACATCCATTTTGCCGGCGCCGCCGGACTCGATATCAAGGGCACCGAAGTGCTCGGCCATGTCGAAACCGAGGCCGAAGCGATCGAAGTCATTGCCGCGCTGGTGCAGCTCTACCGCGAGCAGGGCCGCTATCTTGAGCGCATCTACAAGTGGGCCAAGCGCGTGGGCCTTGATACCATTCGCAAACAGATCATCGCCGATCGCGAGCGGCGTAAGGGCCTCTACGAGCGCTTTGTCTTCTCCCAGACCTTTGTGCAGACAGATCCATGGGCCGAACGCGTAAATGGCAAGGACGCGCATGAATTTACCGCGATGGCCGATCTGACGCGCCCGGAGGCAGCGGAATGACCATCATGACACCTATTTCAACCTGGCAGGACATCGGCGCTCTCGACAGCGTGCCTTCGCGCGGCGCGCGCGTCATCAAGACGCCAGCTGGCTGCGTGGCGGTCTTCAGGACGGCCGCGAACGAAGCCTTCGCGCTGGAGGATCGCTGCCCGCACAAGGGCGGGCCTCTCTCACAGGGCATCGTGCATGGCACTTCGGTAACTTGCCCTCTGCACAACTGGGTCATCAGCCTGGTGACAGGTGAAGCCCAAGGGGTCGACAAAGGGGCAGTCCGGACCATACCGTTGCGCATCGAAAATGGCCGATTGCTGTTGGATGTCTCCTTGCACCTGCACCGTGATGCCGCTTGAACCCCAACCAAACCCGAAGGCCGTGCGTACCACCTGCCCCTATTGCGGCGTGGGCTGCGGGGTTCTGGCAAAGCCGCTAGCGGACGGCGCAGTCGCGATTGGTGGCGACCCTGATCATCCTGCCAATTTTGGCCGGCTCTGCTCCAAGGGATTGGCGCTTGGCGAGACGGTGTCGCTCGACGACCGGCTGTTGCATCCGTTGATCCAAGGCAAACCAACGGGTTGGGACACCGCGTTGGACTTGGTGGCGCAACGGTTTTGCGAGGCAATCACCGCATACGGGCCCGAATCTGTCGCCTTCTATGTGTCTGGCCAGTTGCTCACCGAGGACTATTACGTCGCCAACAAGTTGATGAAGGGCTTCATCGGTTCGGCCAACATCGACACCAATTCTCGGTTGTGCATGGCCTCATCGGTCGCGGGCCACAAGCGTGCGTTCGGCTCGGACACCGTTCCCGGTGTCTACGAAGACTTGGAATTGGCCGATCTGGTTGTGCTCGTCGGTTCCAACCTCGCCTGGTGCCATCCGGTGCTTTTCCAGCGGCTGGTTGCGGCCAAAGAGAAGCATGGCACCAAGATCGTCGTCATCGATCCCCGCGCTACCGCCACATCGGAGGGAGCCGATCTGCATTTGGCATTGGTGCCAGGCTCGGATGTGGCGCTGTTCAACGGTTTGCTCGCGCATCTGGTCAAGACCGGCGGGCTCGATGAGAATTACATAAGTGCGTTCACGGCAGAGTTTGGCGCCGCAGCGGCAGAAGTTGCGGGGTTTGATATTGCCGAGGTCACACGGCTGACGGGGCTCACTGCGCGCGAGATTGAAGCCTTCTTCGAGCTATTTGCTGCCACCGCAAAGTCCGTCACCGTCTTCAGCCAGGGTGTCAACCAATCGAGCGCGGGCACGGACAAAGTCAACGCCATCATCAACTGCCACATGGCGACGGGACGCATCGGGCGGCCGGGCACGGGGCCATTTTCGGTCACCGGACAGCCCAATGCCATGGGGGGGCGCGAAGTCGGCGGCATGGCCAACATGTTGGCGGTCCACATGGAACTGGGCGAATTAAAGCACCGCGGCCTCGTGCAGTCGTTCTGGCGTTCACCCCGCATTGCCGCCAAGCCAGGCCTCAAGGCCGTCGATCTCTTCGATGCAGTGGGCGACGGCCGGATCAAGGCGCTTTGGATCATGGGCACCAACCCGATCGTCAGCATGCCCGATGCCGATCGGGTCCGAGCTGCACTGAGTGCCTGCCCCTTCGTCGTCGTCAGCGATGCCACACTCCACACAGATACAACAGTATACGCGCATGTCCTGCTGCCCTCGCTCGCGTGGGGTGAAAAGGACGGCACAGTCACCAATTCGGAACGGTGCATCTCGCGCCAACGGGCGTTTCTATCGGCGCCCGGCGAATCGCGCGCAGACTGGTGGCAGATGGCCGAAATCGGTAAACGCATGGGCTGGGTGGACAGCTTCGACTACTGCAATGCCGCTGAGATCTTTGCCGAACACGCCGAGTTATCGGGTGTGGGGAACGGCGGGAGCCGAGACTTCGACATCAGCGCTCATAGAAGTATCGCTCGAACAGACTATGATGATCTGCAGCCATTTCAATGGCCGCAGCCGGCGAACTCCCAACCCGCGGTAACACGCTTTTTTGCTGAGGGCGGCTTTTTCACGCCGGATCGGCGCGGGCGGTTCATTGCCACTCCCTTCCGCCCGCCGATGGCCGAGACCAGTTCGCGGTTTCCATTTGTCCTCAACACAGGCCGCGTTCGTGATCAGTGGCATACGATGACGCGGACAGGGAAGTCGGCCCGGCTGATGGCTCACATTGCCGAGCCGTTTGTTGAGATCCATCCGCTCGATGCACATAAGGCAGATATCGCGGATGCCGAACTCGCAATCGTCGAAAGCCGGCATGGGCGGATCATAGTGAGAGCTTTGGTTACCGAGCGCCAACGTCGCGGCACGGTCTTCGTGCCAATGCATTGGACCGATATACAGGCCAGCGCCGCGCGTGTTGGCGCACTGATCGCATCGGAGACCGATCCAGTTTCGGGCCAGCCTGAACTCAAGGCAATGCCGGTCACCATGCGCCAATTTGATGCAGCCTGGTACGCGTTTGCGGTTGCGCGCGAAAAGCCCGATCGGATCTCAGCGGACTATTGGGCAGTCGCGCCGGCTAAGCACGGTTGGCGCATGGAAATGGCGGGCCATAGCGCGCAATCCGATTGGCGGTCCTGGTTCGAGACGCAATTTCCGCGAGCAGCGGCACCGCGCGCAAGCATCCAAACCTACAATGACAGTGCCACCGGCCAATTCCGGATCGCCCTCTTTGACGGCAGCGAGCTTGCCGCTGCGCTGTTTGTCGCCTCGATCCCTGTTGCTGTTTCGCGCTCGTTCGCGGCCGAAGCGCTCGGCCGCAAATTTGAAGACCCGCGCGTCCAGTTTGCTTTGCTGGCGGGACGTCCCGGCCAGGCCGAGCCAGATCGAGGCGCCATTGTCTGCAGCTGCTTCGAAGTCGGGCACAATCAGATCGTGCGCGCCATCGCCACCAATCGCTGCGAGACAGTGAGCGCAGTCGGAGCCGCACTGCAAGCGGGGACCAACTGCGGTTCCTGCCGGCCGGAAATCGCCCAGATTATATCAGTACAGCGCGCGCAGCTGGTGAGTTGACGGGGAGACGATGCCACTTGGACGCAGCCGCAACACCGAACAGCCGATGTAAGTTGAATGCTTCTAATCGGCCGTATTGTTTTGGTGCGGTCTTGGCAATACGCTTTTGCTTCACCACAAATTCGAGCGCGCGGTAGCGGCGGCCGGAGGTCGGGATCTCGAACATTCCGGCCGGGGAGCCTTTGGGATCACGCACGGGTTGGCTGGCTATATTCTCACCATTGCTGGTGGAGCGACTGCATCAAATACCAATGCCGCCGCTCCGATCAGGCCGGAATTGTCGCCAAGCGCGGCGCGGACGATCGGGGTATCGCGGAACGACGGCATCGCCGCTGATTTGATGCGCGCCGAGATGCCGGGCTGCAGCAGATCGAATCCGTTCGCCACGCCACCGCCGATTATGACAATGTCGGGACTGTAGAGATGCAAAAGGTTTGCGATACCCACACCGAGCAAGTCGGCTTCCTCCACGACCAGCGCCGCGGCGAGTGCATCGCCTTTCAACGCCGCCTCGAACACCGCGCGCCCGTCGATCGGAGCCTCGGTCTTGCCGAGCATTGTCTCCGATTGACCGCTGGCGCGAAGGCGCGCGCGTTGCGCAAACGCAGTTCCAGAGGCGTAGGCCTCCCAGCAACCCTTGTTTCCGCACGGGCAATTCTCGCCATCGCGGACGATCGTCATATGGCCGACGTGACCTGCAAGACCCCGACTTCCGTGCAACAGCCGGCCGTCCAACACCACTCCGCCGCCGATGCCTGTACTGACGGTAATATAGACGAGATTCTGCTTCCCCCGGCCAGCACCAAAGCGCCATTCGCCTAATGCGGCCGCGATGCCATCGTTTTCAAGCCAAACGGGCAACCCTATTCGGTCTCGGATCATCTGCTTGAAAGAAATCCCGACGAAACCGGCCAGAGTGGGAATGGAGAGTGCGATGCCGCGTTCTGTATCGATCGGTCCTGGCGACGAAACTCCAACCCCAACTAGGTGTTCTGAAGAGACGCCGGCCGAAACCGACATGGCAACTTGATGGAGTTGGTCAGTGACGGCCTCTGGCCCTGCGTCGGCGGCAGTCGCCAACGTGGTGCGTCTCAGGATCTTTCCGTCGGCGTCGATCAGGGCAGCGCGAACCTGTGTACCACCTAGATCAATTCCGATTGCCAGACGCTTCATTCAAATCAACTCCAGCATTGAGGCGTGTCCGGAGCAGGTCACGTTGTACTGTGTCGCGGAATAGCCCGCCACCGACATGTCCGCCCAACCCCAACGGGCTGTGCACACTCGAACCTCATGACGAAATTACCGAGCCGCATCAGACGCCACCCGAGACGGTAGCCAGTTCGACTCGGCTGCCCGTTTCGACCGAACGAGCAATGGCCACCATGGCGCGGACTGACGCGATGCCGTCATCGATGTTTGCCCCCGCCATCGGCAAACCTTTGAGAATGACATTGGCGAAGCCCTCGACTTGCCGGCGGTAGAAATGGCCGTCAGCCCCGAGCACCCGGTACGAAGTGGCGTCGGCTTCGCGAAATATATCGACTTCGCTGCTCTTGTAGTACCAGGGATTGTAGGTCTTGCCGAGGACGCTGCCGTTCTTGCCGTAGATCTGGAAGCCCTCATGCCAATCCATCCGGACTGCAACGGTCAAGTCGAGATGGCCAAGCGTGCCGCTTGCGAATTCGACATCGACAAACCAGCACCAGATGCCCGCGCGCTCGGACAACCGGGCGCGCACGGCGGCAATATTGCCGGCGAAATAGCGAGCCGTGTCGATCAAGTGGCAGCCATGCGCCAACATGTAGTAGCGCCTGAGATCGGCTTTCGGATTAGCCGACGGCTTGCGCGCCTTGGCGCTGGTGACGACCAGCGGCTGGACGGCGTCGGTCATGGCATAGCGATGGGTGCTGTCGCAATACCACGCCTTGAGGGCGATGAGATCGCCCATTTCCGCGTCGATGAAGCTCTTGGCCGCCTGAATCCCCGCATCGAACCGCTTCATGTGACCGACCTGAAAAGTCTTGCCTGATCGGGCGACCACAAGCTTCAGTTGTTCAGCCTCTTCAACCGTGGTGCCGACAGGTTTCTCGCAAAGAACGTGCTTGCCCGCTTCGAGCGCAAGGATAGAAGCTGGCACATGGAAAGCGTCGGACGTCGCAATGATCACGGCGTCGATCTCGGGGTCGGCTAGCATCTTGTCGTAGTCGGCATAGGTCTTGCGAGCACCGTGAACGACGGCCATCCGCTCGCGCAGATCGTCCGCCACATCGCAAATTGCCGTCAGCTCGGCGTTGCATGCTTTGGTGCAGCTTTCGAAGTGAGCGGCCTGCGCGATCTGACCGGCGCCAAGCACGCCGATCCGGAGCAATTTTTCTTCCTTCGTGGGCATTTGTCAGTCCTTTTGGTCGTAAGCCCTCGGGAACGATCTTAGGTCGGACGCACTCACTGGCAGTGACCCGGAGGAACTAAGCAAGTGCTAGCCGCTAGCCCGGTTGCGCCACAAACCCCCTATGTTGCTGTTCCGTTGTAGTCCGGCGGATTGAATCGTGTATAGACGCCGAAATTAATGAGATACAGTTCCTTTGTTCGCGAAATCGCACGGCGCTCGATAAGGTCTACGGCTGTACGGAGCAATTCGGCGGGATCCAGAGAAATCAGATATTGAACGATCCCGTCGCGTACGAGCGGCACTGTTATGCTGTTGGCTTCGTGGGTCACGACATGCAAGTTGTCAGCACGGTCACTTTCGACGATGGCCCTGGCGAGGCCAGCGTTGCCGCCAGCGACATTGTAGATAGCATCCAGCTTCGGGTGCGCCTTCAATAGGCTTCTCACGGCTTCAAAAGTGCGATCCGGCGAATCCTCACCTTTGGCGACGTCAGCGATTTGTACAATGGAGAAGTGTTCCCGCAGATTGGAGCGAAAGCCAATTTCCCGATCCTCGTGACAACTGAAGCGAGATGCGGACTTCAGCAATACGTGCGTTCGCCCAAGAAGTGCGGAACAAGGTCGATCCCGAGCCCAAGCACGAATTTGATGTTGACGAGGCGACATTCTCCGAATTTGAGGGCCTCGTTTCAAAGCTATCGAACACGAACTGATCGGTTTCAAGGTCTGGTCATTCAACAAGTCCGTGTACCCGTGCGAGCGACTTGAGGTAAGGGACACCCTTTTGCAGCACGTCCTGCCGATCTTTAGCCACCGGGCGCCAGACCGACAGAGCCGCAGCGATGTCCGGAGGCAAGGTAACGAAACTTTCGATTACCAGCCGGCCTTGAAATTTCGTTTCGGCCAGCGCACGAAAGACCTCGTTCCAGTCGATTGTCCCGGTGCCGGGCACGCCTCGGTCGCTCTCCGACATATGGACGTAGGCGCAGCGATCTCCCGCCGCACGAAGCCCCGCGCCGATCCCTTTCTCCTCGATATTCATGTGGTAGGTATCAAAATGAACGGTGACATTGGGCTCGCCAAGCTGGTCGAGAAACCGCAATGTCTGCGTGCTGGTGTTGAGGAGATGGGTTTCATAGCGGTTGCAGGGCTCAACGCCGAGCGTCATTCCCAGGGTCTTGGCGTGCCGGGCCGCAGGCTTCAGGGCCTTCACCAGATTGGCATATTCGGCGGCCTCGGGAGGTTTGCCCGACCTGTAGCCGAGCGCGCCATAGGTGACGCCGCCGAGGAAGCTCGACCCGATCTCTTTTGACTTGTCGAGGGCCTTGATGAGGAATGCGGCAGCCTCATCGGGATGCTTGGATGCCATGATCGGTTCGGGCAGGCAGAGCGAGCAGGTCGGCTCGACGCCATGCTTCTCGAACAACCTTCTCGAATGCGGCGCATCGACCCTTTCTGGCGTGAGCATCGGCACTTCGATGCAATCGAGGCCGTGCTCGGCGGCCTCGGGAATGGCGAGTTCTGCCGCCACCTTGGTCCATTCGGCGGCCCAAAGACTTGCGTGCATTCCAATGCTGACGGATTTCGTGGACATGGCGGTAACTCCTCGATTGGGATCAGTGCGCACCGACGATGTAACCCACCACTTCGCGCATCTGGGTTTGCTTGGTGGCGAGGTCGGCCTCGATACGTCCTTGGCGCAGGACAACGATGCGATCGGTTACCTCAAACACGTCGTTGAGGCGATGGCTGATGAGAATTACGGCGAGCCCGTCCTTGCGCATCTGCGCGATCAACGCGAGCACACTCTCGACCTCGCGCACGGCGAGCGCGGCCGTCGGCTCGTCCATGATCACGAGTTTCGGCGCGAACGTCAGGGCCCGGGCGATGGCGACCGTTTGCTGCTGGCCGCCCGAAAACATGCCGACAGGGCGGTGGATGGAGGGGATGCGCGCGCCAAGACGATCGATCATCGCCCGGGCCTCGATATCCATGCGTGCCTTGTCAACGATGGGCGGCAGGAAGCCGAGCGGCCGCTTGCTCGGCTCGCGGCCGAGAAAGATGTTGGCGGCAACGTCCTGCTGCTTGGCGAGCGCAAGGTCCTGGTAGATCATCTCGATACCGCGCGTTCGTCGCGCCCCGGGCGGTAAATTCGTGATATCCGCGCCATCGAAGCTGACGCGGCCCTCGTCGGCACGATAGAGGCCGGTGATTGTTTTCATCAACGTCGACTTGCCGGCGCCGTTGTCGCCGACGAGGCCAACGACACTGCCCGCTTCGACGTCGAGATCGACGCCCTTCAAGACCTCGATGGGGCCGAAGCGTTTGACCACGCCCTTGATGGAGAGAAGGCTCACGATTTCCTCTCCTTGGTGGCCTGGAACTGGTCGATATAGACGGCGAGGATCAGCACCGAGCCGATGGCGATCTGCTGGTAGTAGGATTGCACGGCGAGCAGGTTCAGGCCATTCTGCAGCACGCCCATGATCAGCGCACCAATCATCGTGCCGAGGATACTGCCCTTGCCACCGAACAGGCTGGTGCCGCCGATGATCGCGGCCGTAATCGCCGTCAACTCATAGCTGATCCCGGCCGTTGGATCGCCGGCATTGACACGCGCCATGAATATCAATCCGGCGAGCCCCGCGAGCGTTCCTGAAAGCGTATAGAGTGTGCGCCGCAAACGCTCGACATTGATGCCCGTCGCCCGTGCCGCGCCTTCGTTATCGCCCATCGCCAAGGTATGCCGGCCGAAGCGCGAATAAGCCAGCAGGTAATGGGCAAAAAGCGCCGTCAGCACCAGGATGACCACGGGTGATGGAATGCCAAGCGGCCGGCCCTGGCCCAGATAGACGACCGGATCGGGCAGGCCATAGATCGCCCCGCCATTGGGTGCAATGATGAGGGCGAGACCGCGCGCGATGCCGAGCATTCCCAGCGTGACGATGAACGCCGGGATCCGCGCCCGTGTGATGAGCTGCCCGTTGACGTAGCCCGCGAGTGCGCCAGCCCCGAGGCTCCCGGCAATGGCAAAGGGCCAGGGCCAGCCCGCCTCTACCACCAAGGCGGCGCCGGCCGTGCCTGAAAGCCCCATCACCGAGCCGAGCGACAGGTCAAGTCCGCTTGAGGAGAGGACCAAGGTCGCGGCAATGGCCAAGACGCCGATGGTTGAAGTGGCCAGCAGGATATTGAGGAAATTGCTCAGTGACAGGAAGAATGGCGACAAAATCGTCATCGCCGTGCAAAGCAGTGCCAGCACGATCAACGATTCAAGCCGCACACGCATCGTGGTGTCGAAGAAGAATTGGACGTTGCGCCAGCGCTCCGCGAGATTCGGCTGGGAACGTTTGATGTCGGTGGTGGACATGGGATTTCAGGCGGCCTCGGCGACACGTCACCCCCGCACGCAGCGTTTCGCGTGCGGGGGTGACGTGTTTGCCTATTGGAGCGCAGCGGGAGCTACTTGACAAACTCCATCATCGGCTCTTTGCCGCCCTCGATCACGTCCTTGGTCAGCACCAGGGTCGGAACGATGACGACATTGTCGACCTTGCCACCTTCCAAGATCTTCTTGACGTTCTCGACCGCCTGTTTGCCAACGAGGTAGGGCAACTGGGCAACCGAAGCCGTGAGCCGGCCGGCCTTGATCGACTTGACCGCATCGGAATTTCCATCGACGCCGACGATGATGACTTTGTCGCCCTTGTTGGCGGCGAACACGGTCTCGACAGCGCCGAGCGCCATGCCGTCGTTTGCGCAGAAGATCGCCACCAGATCGGGATGCTTGGTCAAGATATCGTTGGTGATGTTGGCCGCCTTGCCGCGATCCCAATCGCCGGGAAGCGAGGCGACGATTTCCAATCCGGGAGCGGCTTTCTTCAATTCGTTGGCAAAGCCGTCGGCGCGATGCTTGCCGGTGATGTTGCCTGACAGGCCCTCAATCACGAGCACGGGCCCCTTGGCGTCCTTGCCGAGCTTGGAGACGACAAAGCCGGCCCCTTGCGCGCCCGCCATCTCGTTGTTCGAGCCGATATGGAAGGCGATATCGACGCCGGCCTTCTTGGTGATGTCAGGATCGAGATTGTTGTCGAGATCGACAACCGGGATCTTCATCTCGTTAGCCTTTTTCAGGCACGGCAGCAGAATTGTGGAGTTGATCGCGGCCGTGATCATCACCGCCGGCTTGCGCTCAAGCATGGTGTTGCAGGTGTTGAGCTGAGGTTCGGCGGCCTGGTCGCTCTCAACGGCCTGCAGGTAGTACTCGACGCCGGCGGCAGTGGCACCAGCCTTCACGCCCTGCTCCATCGCACCCCAAAACGGATTGGCCAGCGTTTTCATCAGCACACCGTAGAGCGGCTTGTCGGCAGCGAACGCGGCAGTGCTCATCAGCACAGCGACCGAAGCCAAGGCCAGAGACTTAATACGGATCATAGTTTCCTCCAGTGTTGCGCAACCGTTTATTCGGTTGCTTCAGCGATTGCTAGGTCATCGCCCTTTGGTTGCGTGACTTTCTGCTCAAACCGGCCAGGGCGTCGGGAACCGGTTGTGATCCCTTCTTGTTGCTCGATGCCAACTGAGCGCGTGGCGCGGCGATCGAGCCACGATATTCGAGCGCGCACGATAATTCGTCCAAGGACGGCAATTTGTGCGGCTCCTCGATGCGCTCGGCCAGGCGATTGAAGGCGCATTCGGCCAGCGCCTCCACCGGCTGGATCACGGCCGCAATCGGCGGGTGCATCACTTGCATCCACTCGAAGTCGTCAAAGCCTGCCAGTGAGATATCATGGGGGATCGACAGCCCCCGCCGGGCAATTTCACGCAAGGCCGCCAAAGTCGCTTGGATGAAGAGCGCGAAGATTGCACCCGGAACTTCGCCATTCTCAAATCGGCTGGACATGGCGCGGGTCGCACTTTCGAGGTCGAGACCGCTGCGCAGGATTTCGATTTGCATCGGCTCGGGCATCGACCTGGCCGCAGCCCGGACGCCATTCAACCGCGAGCGCATGTTGGATAGCGCGAAGGACGAAACGGCGACGAGCAACCGGCGGTGGCCGGCGTCGTAGAAGCGCCTGACCATCAGCTCGCACGAACGGGCGTTCTCGACGCCGACATTGTCAAACTGATTTCCAGCCGCGATACGGTCCAACACCACTGTCGGCATCGCTTCGGCCCGCAGGCTCTCTTCTCCCGCGATGCTTTTCGAACTTGGTACGATAATGATGCCGGCGACGCGCCAATCGATCAGCGCTTCGACCTGCTGCCTTTCGGCTTCGGCATCGCCATGACTGCTCACCGCCACCAGCCGGTAGCCGTTGGTGTCGGCTAGCTTCTCGATTGAGGCAACCAGGGCGCCGAAGAACGGGTTCTTGAAATCAGGGACAATCAACCCAATGAGCGACCGGCGATTGCTCCGGAGATTGGCCGCGAGCGGATCGCGCCGGTAGCCGAGTTCGCGCACCGCTTTGGTGACCCGCTGCAGATTTTCGTGGCTGACGGTGGTGACCCCGCGCAGCACATTTGACACCGTTGCCGGCGAAACGGCAGCTTGCCGCGCAACGTCGTAGATCGTCGGGCGGTCAGTGCTGTTCGCGCGTTTGGCGACCACGCCGTGCATGCAAATATCCTCTCGACGGTTACGATAGACCGATCTATCCTCCTATGTAAATCGATATATCGAAGCGCACAGGCCGACCCAAGGATGACCGCCATGGCAGAAACACGCCCGTTGATCGTGTCTGTACCCGAGCCGCGGACGCTCGATCTCATCTTCACGTCCTCAGACCTCTTGGAACTGCGGGCCAAATATCGATTGGTCGAGGGCGAAGGCTCCAGTTCGGCTCAGGTGCTCGAAACAAACCTGCCCGAGGCTAGTTACATTATCGGTCAACCGCCGCTATCCCGGGAGGTACTTGAGCGGGCAGGCAAACTCAAGGCCGTGTTCAACGTCGAGACCAATCTGCTCGACAACATGGACTACGCCTATTGCTTTGCGCACGGCATCCATGTGCTGACAACCGGCCGCGTCTTTGCCCAGCCCGTAGCTGAAATCGGCCTTGGGATGGCGCTGGCGCTCGAGCGAAACATTTGTGGCGCCGACCAAGCATTCCGTGCGGGGAAGGAACTGTGGGGGGGCGACGGCAACGGCGGGGCGCGGCTGATGTTGGGCGCCGAAATCGGCTTCATCGGCTTTGGCGACTTGGGGCGCGCGCTGCATCGCCTGCTGGCCGGATTCCGTCCGCGCATCCGGGTATCTGATCCTTGGTTGCCCCCCTCGTTACTCAGCGAAATGGGCGTGGAACCCGCCACGCTGGAAGCCGTGCTAAGCAAGAGCGACGTCATCTTCGTCGTTGCATCGGTGACTTCGGACAATGGCGGGTTCCTAGGCGCCAAGGAGTTCGCATCCATGCGCAAGGGCGCCAGCTTCGTGCTCCTGAGCCGGGCCGGCGTTGTCGATTTCGAGGCGTTGATGTCGGCAGTTCGCAACGGCCACATCCGGGCGGCCAGTGACGTCTATCCGCAAGAGCCGCTGCGGGCAGATCATCCCGTCCGCAGCCTCGACAATTTCATTCTATCGGCCCATCGCGCCGGCGCGCTCGACGTTGCCTTCAAGCAAATGGGTCGCATGGTGCTCGACGACATGGATCTGCTGGATCGCGGCTTGCCGCCGCTGGCCTGCAAGCGGGCCGAGCGCGAAACTGTCGGCCGGATGCGCTCAAAGCCGGTGACGCGCAACTAGCCGGGGTTGGCCGGAGAAAGCTTTCCGAAGCTCCAAACCCCACGAAATTCGCAGGTCGCTGGCGATGCTGCCGTCGCCCCGCAGCAACGCCGGTCTACATTCACGCGGCACACTGTCGATCAACCGCCATAAGCCGGGAGTGGAGTCCCGCCGGTGTGCTCGTTGCCGGGCGCCGTCTCGACGCGCATCAGCGGCGTGCTCAAAGCACCAGGAATC
>Ga0209698_10004125_pt1 | contig 16056 bp, 12 predicted proteins | sample LitLauG_LLR_2012_FD_187203 | JGI IMG/M metagenome (GOLD analysis project Ga0209698, IMG submission 187203) | Freshwater sediment microbial communities from Pennsylvania, USA - Little Laurel Run_MetaG_LLR_2012 (SPAdes) (version 2) | ecosystem: Environmental > Aquatic > Freshwater > Creek >...
CCACGGCACGTTCGCGTCGCGCATCCAGGCTCTTACGCCAACTGAGGATCGCGCTATTCGCATCTTCGTTCACAATTCTTATGTTTCTCGATGCAAAGCTTGATGCGATTCCGCGCAGTTCCCGACATTTTTTCGCGCTTTTCTCAATAAATACGTATTTGTCGAAAGGAGGCTCAATTTCCAATGCCCGCTTGACGCTGCCCTTTCGAAAGTTTTCTTCATTCTCTCGCAATCCAGGAATGAGGTCCGCAAATCCCCCAAGCTCCGGCCTTCGGAGAGTCCCCGTACCGGCAAAGGCGTCAACATAACTGATAGCGTAGAAGCGTGCGCGCGGATTCCGCTTGAAGACGGTCGTATAGGCTCGTAGATACTTGCCCAATGCCTCAAGTTTCAGCTGCGTCCATCCGCCGCCGAACTCGTCTTGATAAGTCACTCAGTTGATCTCCGCTAGCTCACGCCGACATGAAAAGCTGGATTCCTTCAATCGCTCTTGACCCACATTTGACAGCATTTCTGCGAATTAAAGACGCCCGCCCGTCGAAGCCTAAATCGCTCGCCGTTAACCTATAAGGCGAACATATAGCGAAACCATATATAATCCCCGTCAGGCTTACGACGGCGTCAACTTAGGAACCTAATTGATTAGCGTTGAACACCATCCGACTTTACTTTGTTCGGGGCATTGATACGATGAAAATGTCGTTTTTGCGAAGACAATCATGAGCGAGCATTCTCATATCGAATGGACCGACGCCACCTGGAACCCCGTTCGTGGCTGCACAAAAATCAGCCCCGGATGCAAGCACTGCTACGCGGAAACATTCGCTGAGCGTTTCCGAGGAGTGAAGGGCCATCCGTACGAGCAGGGGTTCGATTTGCGTTTGGTGCCCGAGAAGCTCACGGAACCCTTTGCGTGGCGGTCACCCAAGCTGGTCTTCGTCAATTCGATGAGCGATCTCTTCCAGGACGGAGTTCCTGAAGAATACGTGCGAGCTGTTTCGCGGGTCATGACGACGGCGGACTGGCATACATATCAAGTCCTGACGAAGCGTTCGGAGAGACTCCGCGAGTTACTGAGTGAAAAGCTGCAGTTCGCCGCAGACCAAGAGCACATCTGGTGGGGCGTCAGCGTGGAGGATCGAAAGTACGGTCTGCCCAGAGTTGATCACCTGCGGCAGGCACCCGCGAGAGTTCGCTTCCTATCCATCGAGCCTCTGCTGGAAGATCTGGGCAAAATCGATCTCTCAGGCATCGCATGGGTGATTGTCGGGGGGGAAAGCGGGCCCGGCGCTCGTCCCATGAAGCGGGAATGGGTGGTCAACATCCGCAGGCAGTGCCGAATGCAGGGTGTACCCTTCTTCTTCAAACAATGGGGTGGTGTAAGAAAGGCGAGAGCAGGCCGGTTACTGGATAACCGCACCTACGATGAATATCCCAAGCGCGTCACAAAACCCGTTCCTGACCGTGCTCGCGCGGCCGCGTTCTCGCAGGCATTCCTAAGAATTGTACAGGAGCTGCTGAACCATCAACCTCTGGTCCAGTTCACCGCTTAAGAGTCATTCCGACTACGCCGCGGCGCTGTGATCTCCCGCCCGGTCCATGGCCCGCGAGATCGCTGCAAGAACTACCGGCGTCGCGAACATGGCGGCGGTAAACAGCAGATCGCCTTCGATGCCGCGGCGGAAGAAGGGCAGGCCGGCGTCGTAAGCCAGCATCAAGCCATTGAAGCTGCGGGGGTACATGTCGGTCCAAGCTCCCCAAGCTGCAAAATTGCTTACCAGGAAAAACGAGACGGAACTCGCGAGCGCCGCGCCGATTACCGGCAGCGGACGAGCCTCACGGCCTAGCCTGGTTCCGAGCCATAGGATCGCCGCGTACCAAAGCCAGGTCACGAAGTGGTCCCAGGTGAATGCGTACGCATAGACGAACTTGGTGAGGATCACGTCTGAAGCCGCCAGCAGCACCAGCGGAACCCACAACTGGCGGCGCCCTCCGCGCGAACCGAAAAACAGAAGCGAGGCCGCTACAGGAGTGAAGGCCAGGGGATGAGGCAGGAAGCGAACCGCAACAGCCAGCAGGACGAATAGATAGGGCAGCATGATCACCTCGGAAACTTCAAACAAGGATTGTGGCGCTTGGCAGCGGTGGCGTCAAGTGAACGACAAAAATGTGACACGCTCGCGGCGATAGCGCGGCCTAGGGCGAAGCTTTGCCACTGGCTTGGCCACTGCCTTGTTCCGCCGGCGAGCGGGTCGTTCCGAATACGTAGCCTGTGACTCTCAGCTTATTGTCCAGTTCCACGCCCGCAGACAAAGGCTTTCGCCTGCCAAATCCCATGCCTTCAAAGCGCAGGTCGCTAAATTGGACCAAGTATCCGTCCGCCGAGCCCAGGGTTTGCGTTTCCGTAATCGGATAATCCGCCCAGTCTAGATAGACCCTGCCCAGGTACGATTTCTTCGCGGCCAGGGTTACGGGCGTCTCCTCTGGCTTGAAGTGCAGGCGCATCTGACCGCCAGGATCGACGTCCGGCGCAAGAGAGTCCACCGGCATGGTGGCGAAGAAGTTAGGCGTCTCGACCACACCATTCCAGCGAAACGGGTTGAGCCAAAGTGGGAAGGCTGACACCCGGATCGGGTCGGCGCCCTCGTAGAGACGCGCCTGGAGAGCGTTCACGGCCCGCCGGTGTTCGTAGTCGCGAACTCCCCACAGCAGAACCACGCCGATCAGGGCAAGGCTGGCGGCAACGCGCCCGGGCGGACCCTTCCGGCGCGCTCCAATCTCTTCATTGATCAGCGAGAAAAATGAAGGCACCAGCAGGCCCGCCAAGAGAAACACGAACAGCACCGGCTCGAAGATGAAGACGATGTCCCACGAGTACCACTTCTCCCAAAATGGCCAGAAGGGGCGAACGCCGTAGTTGTTGGTGAAGTCGAGAAGGATGTGGCTCACTCCCGCCAGGCAGGCATAGCCATAGAGCAGACCCCAGCGGGGCGGAAGGTTGGGAATGTTGGTTTTGCGTCCACGCAGACGCCAGATCATGTACACGAAGGCGACTACGACCGCTGCAACGAGTGGAACTCCGAGGAAGGAGTGCGTGAAGCCGCGATGGTGGGCAAAGCCGAAGACCGGCCCATTGAAGCGCCCGAAAACATCGAGATCCGGCGCCTCGGCGGCAAGCGTGAGCGTAGCGGTAGCGAGCGCGGTCTTTCGATTGAGTCCGGCACGTCCCATGCACGCGCCGGTCAGGAAGTGGGTGACGGGTTCCAAGCTGCGAGCGATACCTTCCTTTGTCTTCGAGGTCGTTGAAGATACTTCACAACCGGACGCCTGCGTCAATGAAGCCGCAGTGAAGTGTGTAGATGCCGGGCCGAGCGCAACGACGCAAAAGAGATATATTTCTCAGAGATATATTTTCATCGAGCCAGCAGGTTCAGTGCATCCGGAACCACAGTGATCTCGGCCGGGAGCGTCCCCACCAGTTCGCCGTCGAGTTCCACAAAAATTCTGGGATTCACGCGCGGATTGCCATTCCTGGGCAACGACGTGGGCAGGTTGTGGCACACAGCTTTCTCACCGTGAACCAGTTCGATGCCCCGCACCTGGTAGGTCAGCCCAAGCAGTCCGCGAATGATGTACAGCAGATAGGCGAAGCGGTTACGCGTACGGAAAAGAACCAGTCTGGCGTCGGGCCGCTCCAGCGAAGCTCCCGGCGCGAGTTCCCGCAAGACGCCACCGAACTTCCGGATTCGCACCGCCAGAAGCTGTGAGACCAGCGCTCGCCTTGGCTCAGGTGCGCCACTCTCATGAAAGTCCGCGATAAAGAGCGGCATCCGGTCAGTCAGCCAAAGGTGAGTGGCCTTGGCGTAGTAGGCCATCATGCCGAGGCTCTTCTTGAGGCCCGCATCGAGCTGGTAAAAGAGGTGCGCGTCCACGCCTACGCCCGCGGCGACGATGAAATATCGAGTGGTCTGGTTTCCCTGCAGGTCAAGAAACTGGGTGCGCCCCAACGCAACCGTGCGGGGACGAGCTTCGAGTGCAGCTTTTGCGGCAGCTGCGGGGTCCCAGGGAAGGCCCAGATCGTGAGCCAGGCAGTTCGCTGTGCCCAAGGGAATGATGGCGAGCGACGCCTGACTGCCGGCCATGCCCTGAATCACGTCGTGGATCGTACCGTCACCACCGCAGGCGAAGATGGTGTCACATCCGGCTGCAACCGCCTCGCGGGCCTGCTCGGCAGCCTCGGTGCTGGAACCGGTGGGAGACTTCGAGGCCTCCACGCCAGCAGCACGCACGACAGCGAGCGCAGATTCGACGTCCGAGAGGCGACGCTCGTGTTTATTTCCGGAAGCTGGATTGTAGAGCAGGATTGCCTTGCGCATGAGATCGAGCCGAAGGTGGATTGTAAATGAGCGCGGGGAGCGGGGCAGAGCTCCAACGAGTTACTTTCACGCCCGATTCTTGATCCAGATCGGCGTGCCCACGAAGCCGAACGCATGCCGGATCTGATTCTCGAGGAATCTCTGGTAGGAAAAGTGCAATTTGACGGCGCGGTCGGTGAATAGAATAAACGTGGGTGGGGCCACGTTCGACTGCGTCATGTACAGGATCTTGACGCGTTGGCGCATGGGGACCGACGCGCGTTCGAAATCAACATGCTTGATGAAGCGGTTCATTTCGGCGGTAGGGATGCGCTTGCGGCGCTCGGCGGCGACCTTCTCGATCATGGGCAGGATCTTTTCCGTGCCTTTGCCGGTCGCGCCGGAAACGAATAGGACGGGAGCGTAGTTGAGAAACTTCAATGCATCGCGAAGTTTGTACTCGTATTCAGCTCGGTCGCCCGTACGCTTGCTTTCCTGCATTCGAGCAGCTTTAGATTGGCTGATGGGACGGCTTTTCCCCGCGGTGATCAAATCCCACTTGTTGACGACAATAATGACGGAGCGGCCGCTCTCGTGCGCGTAACCGGCGATGGTGGCGTCGAGCGCGGTCACGCCCTCGGTGGCATCGATCACGAGCAGAGCGATGTCGGCGGCTTCGAGATGCTTGCGGGCCATCACGACGGAGAGTTTCTCTGCCATCAGCTCGGTTTTGCCCTTGCGCCGGATACCGGCGGTGTCTATGAAACGGAACCGGCTTTGGTTGTGCTCAACGATTTCATCGACCGCATCGCGGGTGGTGCCGGGGATGGGCGACACGATCGAACGTGATGTTCCAGTGAGGCGGTTAAGCAGGGTCGATTTGCCGACGTTGGGATGGCCGATGATGGCAATCTTGGTCTCTTTCGGCTCCTTGGCTCCCTTCGGCTCGGGCGCTTCGGCTAAGCCTTCCTCCGACTGTGACGGTTCGGGTTGCGAAAGCTCAGGGCGCGCCCCGTCGGGCTCAATGGCTTCAAATATCCCGTCGAGCAGATCGTCGACACCACGGCCATGTTCGGCAGAGACGGGAAATAGTTTGGAAATGCCGAGCCGGTGGAAGTCGCCGGTCAGGGCCGTCTGCTTGTCGCTGTCGACCTTGTTGACGGCGAGGAAGAGTGGCTTGCCGGTCCTGATGAGCAGGCGCGCGAGTTCAAGGTCGGCGGAGGCGAGTTCGGTGCGGGCGTCGACCACCATGATGACCGCCGCCGCTTCCACGAGCGCGACTTTAGCCTGACGAAAGATTTCAGATGGGATGAAATCTTTCTCTTCAGGAATGATGCCGCCTGTATCCACGACACGGTAATGATGTCCTAGCCATTCTCCTTCGCCGTACAAGCGGTCGCGCGTAATGCCCGGCTCGTCGCCGACAATCGCGCGACGTGAGCCCACCAATCGATTGAAGAGCGTGGATTTGCCCACGTTGGGCCGACCCACAATGGCGAGGATCGGAAGCGTGGTGACGGATTCGGGTCTTTCAGCGACTTGTAGCATGGGTAATTGGAATTAAAGACGCGCGGCGGCAACCTGCTGCACCTGACCTTACACGGTGCGTGCGTCTATTATAGAGACTCCGTGGCTTCTCCCACTCAGCCCGCAGTGCCAAGCTCCCCCAAAAGCCGCGACCAAAGCGGCTCGCTCTACAGCTTTTTCGCGCCCGGCGGCGTGCTTTCGCGGACTCATCACGCCTACGAATTCCGCCGGGGGCAGTTGCAGATGGCGCAAGCGGTCGAGCAGGCCCTCGAGGAAAAACGGCATTTGATCGTGGAGGCTGGCACGGGCACTGGCAAGACGCTCGCATACCTACTGCCGGTGATCCGCTCGGGCAAGCGAGTAATCATCTCTACCGGCACCAAGAATCTGCAGGAACAGCTTTTCTACAAGGACGTTCCCTTTCTCGAACAGGCTCTTTTTCCTCATGCCGAGGGGAAGTTGAATGTCTGTTACATGAAGGGCCGCAACAATTATCTGTGTCGTAAGAAGCTCTACGATCTTACCGATCAGCCTGTCCTCAGCGGTCTGGAAGAAATTGAGCACTACCGGTCGATTGCGGCCTGGGAAAAGACGACAGGCACCGGGGATCGCTCCGAACTGGCCGAGCTACCTGAGGCGAGCGCCCTCTGGCACAAGCTGGACGCGCGTGCCGACACCTGCCTGGGTCAAAAATGCAGCAGCTGGGACAAATGCTTCATCACCGAAATGCACCGGCGCGCGATGGAGAGCGACATCATCATCGTGAACCACCACCTTTTCTTTGCCGACCTGGCGATCAAACAAGCGTCGGAGTATGCGCCGGACGCAGGAATCCTGCCTGATGTTGGGGCCGTCATTTTCGACGAGGCACACGAATTGGAAGATGTGGCAGGAAGTTATTTCGGGATATCGGTGAGCAATTCGCGTGTGGAAGATCTTTGCCGTGACGTGGAAGCCTCCTTACAGCGAAACAAGCTGCTCTCGGCTGCGCTCTCCGGAGCACTGAAAAGTCTGCGCGAGCGGGCGCAATTCTTCTTTGCGCTCTTGCCCCCGGGGGACGGCCGCTTTTCCTTCGAGAACCGGCATGAGTTCCTCGAAGAGAACGGGGACGAGTTCATCGCGCTGCAGCAGGCGCTGCGCCGCCTGGCGTCTGAGATCGAGAACATGCAGTCGAAGCCCGAGGAGGTCTATAACTTCAGCCGGCGGTCACAGGAATTGCAGGTGCAGCTAGGCTTCGTGATGGAGTCCGAGGATCACAACACCGTTTTCTGGATCGAGCGCCGGGGCGCCCGGAGCGGAGGAGGGGGCGCACCCAGGCAAAGACAGAATGTATTTCTGCAAGCAACACCGATCGACGTGGCACCAATCCTGAAAAGCTGCCTCTTCGACCAGTTGGAGTGTGCGGTGCTGACGTCGGCGACGTTGGCTGTGGGCGGGGGATTCGAGTACATGCGACGCAGGGTCGGCCTGGAACACGCCCGCGAACTGGTGCTCGCTTCGCACTTCGACTATGCGAGTCAGGCCATGCTATATGTGCCGCCGGACCTGCCCGACCCTCGTACGCCGCAGTTTGCGGCGAAGGCTGCAGATCGCATTCGGCGCTTGCTGGAAATCACGCGCGGGCGGGCGTTCGTACTTTTTACCAGCTATGCGCAGATGAATGACGTCTACCAGCGCCTGCTGGGCGAGCTCGAATATCCAATGCTCTTGCAGGGTGATGCCCCAAAAAGTGCGCTGCTGGAGGAATTTCGCCTGACACCGCACGCAGTCTTGTTCGCCACCTCCTCCTTCTGGCAGGGCGTAGATGTGCAAGGGGAGCAGCTCAGCTGTGTGATCATCGATCGCCTGCCGTTTGCCGTTCCCAGCGACCCAATTGTGTCGGCCCGCGTGAAGTCAATCGACGCCGAGGGCGGGAACGCTTTCTTTCAGTACCAGGTACCTGCGGCGGTGATCACTCTGAAGCAGGGATTTGGCAGGCTGATCCGGTCCTTGCACGACCGCGGATTGCTGGCACTGCTCGACAACCGCATCCTGAAGAAGGCCTACGGGCGGGTGTTTGTAGAGAGCCTGCCAGACTACCGTCGGACTACGGAATTGCGGCAGGTCGAAGAGTTCTTTGGAGCCGGAGATGAGGCCTAGAAACAACCCATCCAGGATGGTCATTCTGAGCGAAGCCGTCTTTCAGGCGGAGCGAAGAATCTTGCGTGCATCTCTACCGGCGTCAAGAACCGCCCACGCGAACACCTTATTCGCGGAGTATATCGTCACGCTTTAGCGGTAAAATAAAGGTTTGTTCAGCGGGTTGGGGCCGTCATCGGGCGGCTCGCGAGAGGGTGAATGTTCGAAGTTACAGTGGAAGACACGTTTGCGGCGGGACACTACCTCCGCAACTATAAGGGCAAGTGCGAGAATCCGCACGGGCACAACTACAAGGTGCGGATCACTCTGGCCGGCCAGCAACTCGACAAGGCGGGGTTGCTGCTCGACTTCAAGGATCTGCGCGAAGCCATGAAACACGTGATTGACCGCCTTGACCATCAGATGATCAATGATCTGGAGCCCTTCACGGTGCTCAATCCCTCGGCCGAGAACCTGGCGAAGTATTTTTATGACGAAACCAATATCAAGCTGGATAAAGTGACCAGTGGGCGGGTCCACGTGAAGCACGTCACCATCTTTGAAACTGACACGACGACAGCGAGTTATAGCGAGTAATTCCTTGCGACTGCGTGTCAAGGCATCGGTCGCTTCATGCAGATAACCGAGATCTACAAGTCGATCCAGGGAGAATCCAGTTACGCAGGATTGCCGTGCGTCTTTGTTCGTCTGACAGGGTGCAATCTGCGCTGCAACTGGTGCGACAGCGAATACACCTTCACCGGCGGACATCGCATGAGCCTGGAGCAGATCGAAGCGGAAGTCGAATCTCTCAGCCCCGAGGGCGGGCTCATTGAGATCACCGGAGGCGAACCGATGCTCCAGGAGCGTGAGCTTGTGCCGCTGATGGAGCGATTCCTGACCGCGGGCTACACCGTGCTCCTCGAAACCAGTGGAGAGCGGCCGCTTGCGCACGTGCCCAGCCGAGTAATCAAGATCGTCGATGTGAAGTGCCCCAATTCCGGCGAGGGCGACTCGTTCGACATGGAAAACCTGGATGTGCTGGGTCCTCGCGATGAGGTGAAGTTTGTCGTGAGCGATCGGACCGACTATGAGTTTGCTCGCGACTTCACCATGCGGCACGATCTCCCGTCTCGGGTGAATGCCGTGATTTTGTCCCCGGCTTTCAGCAAGGATGCGACCGGCGCGCGCGATACGACCCATTGTCTGGTGGATCCACGGGAACTTGCGGAGTGGATGCTGGCGGATAACGTCCCTGCCCGCCTGGGGCTTCAGATCCACAAGTTTATTTGGGACCCGGCGCTGAAGAGCGTGTAGCAGGAAGCCGCTTGGCACACGTTGCTCCTCCAGAACTCCAGACATGACCGACCGAAACCAGCGCGCTGTGGTCCTGCTGAGCGGGGGCATGGATTCTTGCGTCTGCGCGGCGCTGGCGGCTCGGGACTCGCAGGCCGCCGCGGTCCACATCAGCTACGGGCAACGCACCGAGGAACGCGAGCGCCGATCCTTCCTTCGGATTTGTGACCGGCTGGGTATTCGGGATCGCCTGACCGTTCGCAACGAGGTGTTTCGCGCCATTGGCGGTTCGGCGTTGACCGATACCGATATCGCCGTCCCGGAATCCTCGGCGATCGGGCACGGGATACCGGTCACTTATGTTCCGTTTCGAAATGCCCATTTTCTGGCTGTGGCGGTGAGTTGGGCTGAAGTGCTGGGCGCCACGAAGGTCTATATCGGTGCTGTCGAGCAGGATAGCTCCGGCTACCCGGACTGCCGGCCGGCTTATTACAAGGCATTCAATGAAGTCGTCAGAGCGGGAACGAAGGAAGGACAGATTGAAGTAGTCACCCCGCTGATTGCGCTGCGCAAGTCTCAGATTGTGACGCTTGGCCTTGAATTGGGCGCGCCGTTCGATTTAACGTGGTCTTGTTATAGCCGGGAAGATTTCGCCTGTGGCGTATGTGACAGTTGCGTGCTGCGTTTGAGCGCGTTTCGGGACGCCGGGACCGAAGATCCGATCCCGTACGCTCATGCGGCGGGCAAAGTTTGACTGTCGCGGATTTCTCGTTTTCAATTGTCACCGTCTTGATGTCGGCAGGGCGGGCGAGTGGCAATTGAAAATCGGAAATCGTAAACTCTTTGGTTCTTTGCCGGGAGGCCAGAATATGAGAAACCGTTTCATCATCATCATTGCGGTCGCGGGCTTTTTGGCAGGTTTTGGTGCGCCTGCCGCCCTTGCGCAGACCGGAAGCGTAAAAGGCGTGTGTAAGGATCAGCAAGGCAACATAATTGCGGGTGCCACCGTCGAGTGGACAAGCACGGAAACCGGCCGAAAATACAACCTGAAAACCAACAACAAAGGCGAGTATTTCTCGCTGGGCATATCTCCCGGGAAGTACAACGTCCGGCTTTTGAAGGACAACGCGGAGATCTGGCACATCAACAATGTGAATGTGAGCCTCGACGAGCTGGACTTGGATTTCGACCTCAAAAAGGAGCAGGTATCCAGCGCTGCGAAACAAGGCATGAGTGCTGAGCAGGCAAAGGCGGTGCAGGAGCAGGCGACCAAAGCTCAAAAAGAGAACATGACCATCAAGGCGCTCAACGAAAAGCTGGCGGCTTCGACTCAGGCGAGCCAGGCGGGAGACTACGAGCAGGCCATCACGATCCTTACCGAGGCGACCCAGATGGACCCATCGCGAGATCTGCTCTGGTTCAAGCTGGGTGACGCGTACCGTCAGTCGGCGATTAAGCAGGCAGACCCGGCTGAAAAGCAGAAGCGCTACGAATCAGCGGCCGAGGACTACCAGAAGGCGATTCAGATTAAAGGTGGCGATCAATCCGCTGCCGGAACACCCGGACAAGCAGCTCCTGCCGGTCAAGGCACACCTCCCAATGCCTCTGCGCAGCAGTTGGCAGCGTATTACAACAATCTTGCCGAGGTATATGCAAAGTCGGGGAAGGTCGACGACGCCGTCAAAAGCTATACGCAGGCTGCCCAGATCAATCCTGCCGGTGCGGCACAGTACGAATTCAACGTGGGCGCAGTACTTACTAATGCGGGGAAAGTCGACGACGCGATTGTGGCCTTCGACAAGGTGATTGCGGCCGATCCCACCAAGGCCGACGCCTACTACTGGAAAGGCGTGAACATGATTGGCAAGGCGACCCTGAAAGGCGACAAGATGGTCGCACCCGATGGCACCGCTGACGCCTTTAACAAGTACCTGGAACTGGCTCCAACAGGGACGTATGCGGAACCCGCCAAACAGATGCTCGCCAGCATCGGAGCAACGGTTGAAACCCAGTTCGGCAAAAAGAAGGCCCCGGCGAAAAAGCAATAGCATTCGGATTCCGGAACAAGAGGAGGCCGCTTCAACGCTGCCTCTTTTTTTGTGGTTGGAATGCGGTTAGAAAGCCCGTTCGATTACCAAGGTCTACGTACCTGCAGTCCTTCGAGATTTGGCGCGCAAGGGCTAGAGTAGGATTCTGGCCCGATCTAAGCGAGAGCCCTCCCCCTCACATTTCGGACCCTTTGCGAGGAGCCAATGGCAGCACCTGGGCACGCACCCATCACTGTGCACCTGGAAGGAATTCCCGGCACGGGGACGGTACCGACTGAAGCCCTGCTGGGAGCGATGCTGCGTGCCTCTGAGAAGGTCAGTGATCTGATCTTTTCGCCCGGACGCCCTCCCCAGATTGAAGTTGACGGACAGCTGATCGGCGTCGAATTCCGGGATTCAACGAGTTTGACTGCCGACGACACGCGCCGCATTGCCGCTGATCTGATCGGCACCAACAAACAGGCCATCAACGTGTTGCGGGAACAGGGCTCTTGCGACGTATCGTACGGACTGGCGGGAACGGCTCGTTTCCGGGTCAATGTTTTCATTCAGCGTGGCAGTTGCGCAGTCGTGATGCGGGTGATTCCGACGGCGATACCCGACTTCGCAGCGCTCCACCTGCCTTCGTATCTTGCGGAGGTAGCCGGCACCCAGAACGGAATCGTGCTGGTGACGGGGCCAACAGCTTCGGGCAAGTCGTCTACGTTGGCGGCGTTGCTCGATCGCATCAACAGCGAGTATTGCTATCACATCATTACTGTGGAAGACCCCATCGAGTTTCTGCACAATCACAAGCGGTCCACGGTTCACCAGCGGGAACTTCACAGTGACACTCCGGATTTTGCCCTGGCCTTGCGGGCTGCCATGCGGCAGTCTCCGAAGGTGATCCTGGTGGGCGAACTACGAGACCGCGAGACCATGCAAACGGTTCTGGAAGCGGCTGAGACGGGGCATCTGGTGCTCTCCAGCTTGAATACGGTGGATGCGTCAAAAACCGTGGATCGGATCGTGGGTGCGTTCCCTTTGGCGGATCAGCCGTCGATCCGCAGCCGGCTGGCAAAGAATTTCCGCTACATCGTTTCTCAGAATCTGATCCCGAAGACGGATCGGACCGGCCGGGTTCCCGTCGTTGAAGTTCTGAAATCGACACCTGCAACTCGGTGGTGCATGGAGCACGGAGAGCAGTCAGGAAAGACCTTCCTCGATGCCATTACGGCCGGCCGGGCGGACGGGATGCAGCATTTCGACGGCGAGATCGCAAAGCTCGTTCGGACCGGAGTCATCAATCTGGAAGCTGGCCTTGCCTACTCAACCAATCCCTCCATCCTGAAGCAGGAACTAGCGCGATAACGCCATTGCGTTTGTTCTGGTCATCGCCGCGGCACATGCAGTTACTTCTTGCCAGCGGTATTCCAGCGGCTCAAGGTTAGATTTTCCTCCCTCCCATCCGTATGATCAGTTACATGCCGGCCAAGGAATCGACTCCAACCATTCTCAGTTTTGAGGACGCGCGGCACGCCGTAGAGGAGCGCGCCGCTGGGCTAAAGGCACGAGGAACGGAGACGGCCGAACTTCTGCAGGGATTACGGAGGGTGTTAGCGGAGCCCTTGATCGCCGATCGCGATTTCCCGCCCTTTCGCCGTTCGACCAGAGACGGATACGCGGTGCGAGCTGCCGACGTCACTCTGGTTCCTGCGACGCTGAAGGTAGTCGGGGAGATCAAAGCAGGTATGCCGGCGAGTACGGCCCCGGTCGTCATCAAACCCGGTCAAGCTGCAGCCATCATGACGGGCGCGCCGGCGCCTGATAGCTCCGATGCCGTGGTGATGGTGGAACAGACCTCAAGGGTCGATGACGAGGTTACTGTCCTCAGGCAGGCAAGCAGCGGTGAAAACATTGTGCCCACCGGTTCGGAGGCGAAGCGTGGAGCGATTCTGTTGCCCGTGGGAACTCGAGTCGATTACGCGGGCATCGCGATGGCAGCATCGGTCGGGAAGACGAGACTGGAAGTCTACTTGAGGCCTAAAGTGGCGATTCTCTCGACTGGCGACGAGGTTGTGGATGTTCACGCTCAGCCTGAGTTGAACCAGATTCGCAATTCCAACACCTACTCGCTGGCGGCACAGGTGCTGGAAGGCGGCGGAGAGCCGGTACTGCTGCCCATTGCTCCGGATGAGCGAGCAAAGCTCGGTGAACTGATCCGCGAGGGACTTCAGTCGGAGCTGTTATTGCTCACCGGCGGCGTGTCCATGGGAAAGTACGACCTCGTAGAGCAAGCGCTGCAAGAGCTCGGTGCTGAATTTTTCTTCACTGGCGCAAAGATTCAGCCGGGGAAGCCGGCGGTGTTCGGACGGATGGCAGCAAGATATTTCTTTGGTCTCCCGGGTAATCCAGTTTCTACCATGGTGACCTTTGAATTGTTTGTGCGGCCCGTGTTGGAGGCGCTTGCAGGCTTGTCACCGCACAAGCTTGTTTTCCTGCGTGCCCAGTTGAGGAAGGAGATCAAGACCAAGACGGGCTTGACGCGATTTCTGCCGGGGGTGCTCACTGGAGAGTTCGAGGACGCCGAGGTCGAACTGGCTCGCTGGCAGGGGTCAGGCGATGTGGCAGCCACGGCGCGAGCCAACTGCTTCCTGGTTATTCCTCCCGATCGCGAAAAAATTGCAGCGGGAGAGTGGGTAGCCGTTCTGCCGCAGTGAGGGGTCAGTTTTGCTCGGCTGCCTCGCGGTATTGCTGGAGGTGCACGCGAACTTCTTCCATGATCTTCTGATATTCCGGATCGTTCCGCAGGCCGTTGTAGTTTTTGTCACGCTGGAACCACGGGTAGTTGTGATTGCCTAGAGCGACTGCGCGCCTGAGCCACGCCAGCGCCTGAGCCTTCTCGCCGAGCAACGCGTAGATACCTCCGGTCCAGTAAGCTTGATCTCCATCGATGACCTGCTCAGGGCGGTACTTGAAAACCACGGGATCGATCTTGGACCTTTCTCCTTTGGAGGCATAGAGAAATCCGGCCAGCAGAAAGGGCGAGTCGTCGCCGCTGTTCCGGCCGAGTTGGACGGCACGGGTGAGAACAGCTTCCGCCTCGGCCGGCTTGTCCTCGTAATACAGGAACTCGCCAAGATAGGACAGGGCCTTGAACTGATCCGGATTGTTCGCCAGCACCCGTCGCATTTCTTGCTCTGCTTCCTGCGCCCGTCCCTGGTACAAGTGCATGCGTGCGTGCATCCAGTGAACGCGAATCGTGGTCGGGTTCAGTTCGATGCTCCGGTCGTAGGCGCTTTCGGCGAGGTCCAGCAAGCCGGCGTAGTGGTAGGTGTAGCCAAGAAGATCCCACGCCAGATCGAAGTTGGGAGCGATCGTTACCGCTTTGCGCAGCGTTCTGATGGCCTCCAGGTTCTGTCCCCCTTCGGCCAGTGCGCCTCCCAACGCCGTCAAAGCTTCGATCGAGGTTGGTTTTAGCGCAACTGCCCTGCGAGCCACTGCCTCCGCCCGCTCCAGGTTTTGGGCGCCGTTCTCTGGAAAATTTGCGCTCTCCATCGCGTAGATCGAGGCCAGCAAAGCATGGGCATCGGCGAATGACGGATCCTCCGAGATGGCTTGTTCCAGGAGTTTCTGCCCACGTTGCAGGCTACTCAGCTGCGACGTCATAAAATACTCATTGCGAAAGAAGCGCGCCTGCAAATAAAGGTTGTAGGCTTCGGGCGACGACGTGAGTGGCGCTTCCAGACCCTGCTGCTCTTTGCCCGACAAGTCCACTTTGAGGCCGTCGACGACCTTCTGCGCGACCTCATCCTGGAACTTCAGCATGTCATCCGCATGCAGGTCGTAACGAGCGGCCCAGCGAGTCGACTGATTCTGCCGATCGATAAGTTGTACGGAGACACGGATGACATTGGAGACTCTCTGGTAAGTTCCCTCCAGGACCGAATCCACCTGGAGATCCTTCGCAACCTGCGCCGGATCGGCAGGGTCCTTGACGTACTTCAATACGGAACTGGTAGGCCGGACCGCAAGGTTCTGGAGCGAAGCCAGGCGCGTGATGATGGCGTCGGTCATCCCGATACCCCAGGATTCATCGGCAGGAGCGCCCGAGAGCGAGCGGAACGGAAGTACGGCAACCGTGTGCACTGCAGGCTGGGATGAAGATGCCGCGCCCGCCACATTTTCGCTTCCCGCTGGAGCTACGCGTGACCGGGCATTCCAGGCATAGAGTTCGAACAGAAAGACAACGGCGGCCAGCCCAAATATGCCAGCGATCAGGAGCGTACCGCGACGGGAAGAAGGTTGCGGCGCAACCGGCGCCACGACGGTCGTGCGGCCGGATTCAGAATCGCGACGAAGGCGCTTCAGATCGGCGCCCATTTCAGATGCGTGCTGGTAGCGCACGGCGCGGTCTTTCTCGAGCGCCTTGAGAATGATCCGCTCCAGGTCAGCGGGTGCAGCAGGGGCCAGGCGTGCCACGGAGACCGGTTCACGATTGAGGATGGCGTCAAAGATTTCAGCTGTGCTGGCGCCCTGAAAAGGAAGTGCACCGGTGGTCATCTCATAAAGAACTACGCCGAACGAAAACAGGTCAGTCCGAGCGTCGAGCGCGCGACCACGGGCTTGTTCCGGCGACATATATGCCACCGTACCGAGCGTCGTGCCCGGACTGGTCAAGTGGTCGGAAATCGTGGGTGACATTCCGAGAGTGGACGCACCGCTTCCCTCCT
>Ga0209698_10004126_pt1 | contig 16047 bp, 16 predicted proteins | sample LitLauG_LLR_2012_FD_187203 | JGI IMG/M metagenome (GOLD analysis project Ga0209698, IMG submission 187203) | Freshwater sediment microbial communities from Pennsylvania, USA - Little Laurel Run_MetaG_LLR_2012 (SPAdes) (version 2) | ecosystem: Environmental > Aquatic > Freshwater > Creek >...
GGGTGGTGGCCGTCGACGGCGACGACGCTGTGCTGGTCCGCCAGTACCGCCCGGCCCTCGACCGTGAGCTGCTCGAGATCGCCGCCGGAACCCTCGACCGGACCGGCGAGCTCCCCCTGGCCTGCGCCGAGCGTGAGCTGCGCGAGGAGGTCGGCGCCCGCGCCGGCTCGCTGGTCTTCCTGGTCAGCTACGTGGTCGCCGCCGGTGTGTCCGACGAGCAGCTCCACCTGTTCCTGGCCACCGATCTGACGTTCGGGGCCCGGGAGGCCGACGGGATCGAGGAGGAGGCGATGAGCGTCGTGCGGCTCCCGCTGGCCGACGTCGACGCGGCCGTGGCCGACGGCACCATCGCCGATGCCAAGACCATCCTCGGGCTGCTGCTGGCCCGCCGCCGCCTGGGCGGGCAGCCGACGTCGCCGTCGTCGAGATGACCGACGCCGGCGCGGAGGCCACCACGAGCCTCAGCCGGGGGGCGGAGGAGTGCCTGTCGTGGCTGGCCGTCGAGCGGGGCCGGGCCATCAACACCATCGCCGCCTACCGTCGCGACCTGCTGGCCTACGAGCGCTGGCTGGCCGGGCGCCACGCCACCCTCGACGACGTCACCGAGGAGATCGTCGAGGACTACGTCGGCCATCTCCGCCAGCTCGGTCGACGCCCGGCCTCGGTGGCCCGGGCCCTGTCGGCCGTGCGCACCCTGCACCGCTTCCTGCTCGATGAGGGCCTGGCGGCCGCCGACCCGACCGGGGAGGTGGCCGCCCCCCGCATCCCCCAGGGGCTGCCCAAGGCGCTGACCGAGGAGGAGGTCTCCCGGCTGCTGGCCGCCGTCACCGGCGACGGGCCCGTGGCCCGCCGCGACCGGGCCCTGCTCGAGGTGCTGTACGGCACCGGCCTGCGCATCTCCGAAGCCGTCGGGCTGTCCCTCGGCGATCTCGACCTGGAGGGCCACATCCTGCGGGCCTTCGGGAAAGGGGCCAAGGAGCGCGTCGTGCCCCTCGGGCGCTACGCCCGGGAGGCGGTCGAGGCGTGGCTCGGGCCGGGCGGCCGCTCCGGTCTCGGCTCGGGCGCCGGCCTGCGTCGCGACGATCTCGAGGCGGTGTTCGTCAACACCCGGGGGGGCCGGCTGTCGCGGCAGGGGGCGTGGCGGATCGTCCACCGCTACGGCCTGCGGGTCGGCCTGGCCGACCGGCTCACTCCCCACGTCCTGCGCCACAGCTGCGCCACCCACATGCTCGATCACGGCGCCGACATCCGGGTCGTCCAGGAGTTGCTCGGCCACGCCTCGATCGCCACCACCCAGCTCTACACCCGGGTGTCCGCCCAACAGCTGCGCCAGGTCTACGACGCCGCCCACCCGCGGGCCCGCCGCCCGGTGCCCGTCGTCGCCGTGAGATCGGCCGGTCCCGGGGGGGGTTGAGCCGGGCCTCCAGGGTCGCTCGGGGGGGGCGCCGACCGGGCCACGGCGAACAAGTGCCCCGGCGCCGTGCGCCTCCGAGTACGGTAGGCGCATGGCAGGTGACCAGATCATGACGGAGGTGAAATCGGCGCTCGAGGTGGAGCGCGACGGCCTCCGATCACAGTTGGTCAGCCTCGGCGTGGGGGTGACGGCCGGCGGCTACGACGCCAATTTCGCCGACTCGAGCCAGGTGACGGCCGAGCGCGGTGAAGCCGAGGCGCTGGCGACGAGCCTGAAGGAGACCCTCGATGACGTCGAACGGGCGCTGCGCAAACTGGACGACGGCACCTACGGCGCCTGCGAGCAGTGCGGCACGGCCATCGCCGACGCCCGGCTGGAGGCCATGCCGACGGCCCGGCTGTGCATGAGCTGCGCCTCCAAGCGCTGAGCCCGCCACCCGGCCCGACCGCCCACCGGCGGCAGGCGACCGCCGCCCATCTGGCCGGCCGGTTCTTCGGCGCCCTGCTGGCCCGCGCCCCCGATCGGGCCGAGCAGGCCTGGGTGGCGGCCCGCCTGGCGCCGGCCGAGTTCGAGCTGTGGCGTCGGATGTCACGCCCCGACCGGCGCCACGCCCTGGCCGTGGCCCGCACCGTGGCCGGCGGCCTGCCCGGCGGCGGGGCGGACCGGGGCCCGCTGGTGGCCGCCGCCCTGCTCCACGACGTCGGCAAGGTGACGGCCGGCCTGGGGACGTGGGCCCGGGTCGGGGCCACGGTGATCGGCGGGCTCGGCGGTCGCTCCCGGGCCGAGGACTGGACCCGGCGGGGCGGCCCGCGGGCCCGGATCGGGGCCTACCTGCGCCATCCCGCGCTCGGCGCCGAGCTGTGCCGGCAGGCCGGCTCCGACCCGCTGGTGTGCGCCTGGGCCGCCGAGCATCACCTGCCGGTGGCCCGCTGGAGCGTCCCGGCCGACGTCGGCGCCCTGCTCAAGGCGGCCGACGACGACTAGCGCCGCCGGTCCGGCCGACCGACCCTGGTCGCAGCTCGGCCCGCCGTGGGCGGCGCCCCTGGCCGGCCGCTGGGAGCTCGGCGTCCTGGACAGCCCGGCCCTGGTCGGCAACCCCCTCGGTGACCCGGCCCGCCGCCCGGTGGCCGTGTACCTGCCGCCCGGCTACGACGACCAGCCCGATCGCCGGTGGCCGAGCGCCTACCTGCTGCGGGGTTTCACCGGTCAGCTCGACATGTGGGCCAATCGGCGGGCCTACCTGCCGACCTTCCTGGAGCAGCTCGACGGGGCGGTCAGCGCGGGCACCGTCCCAGGGGCCGTCGTCGTGCTGGTCGACGCCTGGACCAGGCTGGGCGGCTCGCAGTACGTCGACAGCCCGGCCGTGGGCGCCTACGCCCGGTACCTCAACGACGACCTCGTGGCCTGGGTCGACGCCCACTACCGGACCGTCGCCTCGGCCGGCGCCCGGGCCGTGCTCGGTCACTCCTCGGGCGGCTACGGCGCCCTGGTCAACGCCCTCGCCCGTCCCGACGTGTGGGGCGCCGCGGCCAGCCACGCCGGTGACGCCCTGTTCGAGTGCTGCTACCTGCCCGAGTTCCCGGCCGTGGTGCGGACCCTGGTGGCCGACCACGGCGGGTCGGTGGCGGCGTGGTGGGCCGACGTGGCCGGTCGGGGTCTCGGCACCCGCGACAGCGATTTCGCCGTGGTCAACGCCTGGGCCATGGCGGCCTGCTACTCGCCCGAGGGCACCGGGGTGGCGCTGCCGTTCGAGGCCGACGGGCGCCTCCGGCTCGACGTGTGGGAGCGTTGGCTCGACCACGACCCGGTGCGGCTCATCCCCCGGCACGCCGCGGCGGCCCGGTCGTGGCGGGCCGTGTGGGTCGACGGCGGCAGCCGGGACGAGGTCTACCTCGACCTGGGGGCGCGGGCCGTGCGGGCCGCCCTGGCCGGGGCCGGGGTGCCCGACGAGCGCGTCGGTTTCGAGATCCACGGCGGCCGCCACGGGGCCCAGGAAGGGCGGTTCCTGGTCAGCCTGGGCTTCCTGCTGCCGCGCCTCGACGGTCGGTCGTCGACGCTCGGCGCCACCGCCGGCTGAGGCCGCGGGCCAGCCGACGCCGGCGTCCGTCGGGGGGTCGGCTCAGGGGGCGACGGCGCACAGGCGGTGGATGAGCCCCTCGGTCCGGTCCAGCTCGGCGGTGGCCCCCGGGGTGGCCTCGGCCGGACCGGGCGGCGCGGCCACGGCGTCGAGGGCGGCGCTGAAGGCCACCAGGTTGCGATCGGCCGGCGCCTTCCCGCCGTCCGGGAGGGCCAGCACATAGAGGTGGATGTCGGTAGCCACGCCGGGCAGGTCGACGGCCCCCGCGGCCTCGCCGTTGGTGATGGCGGCCCGGTCGTTGTCGAGACGGACCAGGCGGGGCCGCAGGTACAGGCACGCTTTGCGGCCGAGGCCGGCCGGGCTCGAACAGGCGGCCAGCGACACGACGCTCAGTCCCGCCAGAGCGGCCCGGGAACCGCGGCGGGCGGCGCCGCTCAGCCCGACCACCGGATCCAGGTGGCGTGGGGATGGGCGGTGCCGAGCCGCCGGTCGTCGCCGCCGGGCCACGTGGTCAGACGGATCTCGAAATGGTCCGGTCCGAGCGCCCCGGCCGGCTCGAGGCGCAGCCAGGCCAGGGGGGCGGCGGCCGTGGCCGTCGCTCCCGCCCGGGCGATCGTGGCCACCACGGTGTCACGGGCCTCGGCGGGCAGGTACATCATGAACACCGAGTGGCACACCACCGTGGCCACGCCGGCCCGCGGGGCGGCCGTCTCGTCGGTCAGCCAGCGGTCCGCCGATCCCTCCTCGACCCGGACCGGCCGGACGGCCACCTCGGCGCAGGCGGCGTCGAGCAGCTCGAAGCGTCGGGTCATGTCCGGCCACACGAACGACAGCAACGTCAGGCGACCGGGCGGCGAGGTGGCGTCGAGGGGGTGCAGATCGCAACCGCGCCGCTCGGCCACCAGATCGGCCGACCACTCGGGCTCGAGCACCGGGCCGCCCTCCACCCAGGGGTCGCCGTGGTCGACCACGGCCCCGGGTGGTCCCCAACGTGCGGCGTCGCAGTGGTAGGCGAACCGGTCCCACGCCAGGTTGAGGCCGGCGCTGGCCCCCAGCTCCAGGACCCGCAACGGCAGGCCGGTGGACCGGGCCACCGCCAGAAAACCGCCGAGCAGCGCCGCGGAGCGTCCGACCTCGTTGGTCTGCACCCCGCTGGCCAGCATCGGCCCGCGGAGCTCGCCGGTGGCGGCGTGCGTCTCGCTCAGGGCGAGCAGGGCCGTCCAGGCCCCTTCCCGGTCCCCGTCACCGCCGCACGACGGGTAGTGGGCGGCCAGCCCGGCGGCCTTCCCGCTGAGGGCCAGGCGGTGAGTGGCCCCCAGCCAGCGCAACGAGGCCAGGGCCCCTCCCGGCAGGTCGGCCAACGGCTCGACGACCCGCCAGACCGGGCCGGCCCGGTCGAGATCGTCGGCCGCCCGGTCCAGCAGATCGGCGTAGAGCGGCGATCCGAGGTGGGCGCAGGCATCACCCTGCCCCCGGAACCGGCGGCTCAGCCGGGCGCGCCGCTCGTCGATCATCGTTGCAACAGCCCGATGGCCCGTTCGGCCCGCTCGAGCACGGGGTCGGCCACGGCGGCGGCCTTGGCGGCCCCGTCAGCCAGGCAGGTCCGGACGTAGCCGGGGTCGGCCTCCAGCGCCCGGAACCGATCCTGCAGCGGACGGAGGAACTCGATGACGGCCTCGGCGGTGTCCCGCTTGAGTGGGCCGTACTGCTCGTAGCGGGCGGCCAGCCCGGCCGGTGTGCCCCCGGCGGTGGCGGCCAGGAGTTCGAGCAGGTTGGACACGCCCGGTTTGTCGGCCGGGTCGTAGCGCACCTCGGTGGCGGTGTCGGTGACCGCCCGGGTGATCTTGCGGCGGATGGCCGCCGGGTCTTCGAACACGTCGACCCGGCCCTGGGGCGTGCCCCGCGACTTGGACATCTTCGAGGTCGGGTCCTGCAGGTCCATGACCCGGGCGCCGACGGTGGGGATCGACGGTTCGGGCACGGTGAAGGTGTCCCCGTACCGGCTGTTCCAGCGCACGGCCAGGTCTCGGGCCAGCTCCAGGTGCTGGCGCTGGTCGTCGCCCACCGGGACCCGGTCGGTGTCGTAGAGCAGGATGTCAGCGGCCATCAGGCACGGGTAGGTGAACACCCCGACCCGTACGCCCTCCTGGCCGTCGGACTTGTCCTTGAACTGGGTCATGCGCCGGAGCTCGCCGAAGCTGGCCGTGCACTCCATCAACCAGGCCAGCTGGGCGTGGGCGGCCACCTGGCTCTGCACGAACAGGGTGCACACGTCCGGGTCGAGGCCGCAGGCCAGCAGCTCGGTGGCCTTCCGCAAGGTGGCCCGCGCCAACTCCGCCGGGTCGGGCCCACTGGTCAGGGCGTGGAGGTCGACGACGCAGAAGAACGAATCGGCGCGGTGCTGGTCGGCCACCCAGTGCCGGACCGCCCCCAGGTAGTTGCCGAGCTGCATGTCCCCGGTGGGCTGGATGCCCGACAAAACCCTGACCATGGGCGGTCATGGTAACGACGGGCCCCGGGATCGACCCATCCCAATTCCCCCCCGGGGGGGACGGCCGGACCGGTGGCGGGCCCCATGCCACTCGGGCCCGGCCCGGTGGGTTAGCGTGGGCGGGTGCCCTACGAGGTCCAGACCGAGGCCTTCGCAGGTCCACTCGATCTGCTGCTGCACCTGGTGCTGCGCAGTCAGGTGGATGTCTACGAGATCTCGCTGTCGGCCATCGTCGACGCCTTCGTGGCCGAACTGGCCCGTCTCGAGGGTTCGCTCGACCTGGACCTGGCCACCGAGTTCGTGCTCATCGCCGCCACCTTGATCGAGCTGAAGACCCGAGGTCTGCTGCCCGGCCGGGAGGAGGTCGAGCTCGACGAGGAGTTGGCCCTGTGGGAGGAGCGCGACCTGCTGCTGGCCCGGCTCCTCGACTGCAAGACCTTCAAGGACGTGTCGGCCGAGCTGGCCCGCCTGGCCGCCGCGGCCGAGCGGTCGGTGCCCCGGCGGGCCGGTCTCGAGGACCGGTTCGTGGACCTCGCCCCCGACCTGCTGGCCGGGATCACCGCGGCGAAGTTGCGGGCCGCCTTCCTGCGGGCCGTGACCCCGAGACCGGTGGTCCGCATCGACCTGTTCCACGTCGCCCCGGTGAAGCTGTCGGTCACCGAAGCCGTCGAGGAGCTCACCGACGAACTGGCCCGGGTCGGGCGGATCACCTTCCGTCGCCTGACCCAGGACCTCGTCGAGCGGGTGGAGATCATCGTCCGTTTCCTGGCCGTGCTGGAGCTCTACAAGCAGGGTGCGGTCGAGCTGGTCCAACACGACACCTTCGGGTCCATCGAGATCGAGTGGCTGGGCGCCGTCACCGTCTCCGGCCAACTCGTCGACGTCTACGACGGCTGAGGTGGCGTCCGCCACGGTTGCGCGGGAGGAGCGGCACCGATGCTGAGCGAGGGGAGCCTCGACCTCCCTCCGAGCGGTGCCGCGCTGGAACGGAGGCGGGCCATCGAGGCCGTGCTGATGATCGCCGAGGAGCCGGTCGGGCCGGACCTGCTGGCCCAGCTGCTCGAGATCGGGGTCGCCGACGTGGAGGCGCTGTGCGCCGAGCTGGGCGCCGGCTACGAGGCCGAGAGCCGGGGTTTCTGCCTGGTCCGGGTGGCGGGCGGGTACCGGCTGCAGAGCCACCCGGACGTGGCCGCCTACATCGAACGGTTCGTACGTGACGGCCAGTCGGCGCGGATGTCGGCGGCGGCCATGGAGACCCTGGCCATCGTCGCCTACAAGCAGCCGGTGTCGCGGGCCCAGGTCAGCGCCATCCGGGGGGTCAACGTCGACGCGGTGATGCGCACACTGCACCAGCGTGGCTATGTCGAGGAGGTCGGCCGGGACAACGGTCCGGGACAGGCGGCCCTGTACGGCACGACCGGCCTGTTCCTCGAGCGGCTCGGCCTCGACTCGTTGGCCGATCTGCCGCCCATCGGCGAGTACGTGCCCGGGGGCGACGTGGTCGAGGCCCTGGAGCGGGGCCTGCGGCCCGACAACCTGCTGGGCGACGGCCCGGACCCGCCGGCGGGACGGGCGTTCGTCGATCTCACCGCCGCGGCGCCGGCCGTCGATCTCACCGACGCGACGGCCACGGCCGAGCTGGGCGGCCCGGACGACGGGGTGCGCAGCGGCGACCTCGGACGGCGAAGCGGCGCCGGCGGCACCCCCGCCGCGGCCGGGGAGGACGGGCCGGCCGAGGAGTGACGGAAGGCGAGCGGTTGCAGAAGGTCCTGGCCCGAGCCGGTCTCGGGAGTCGGCGGACCTGCGAGGAGCTGATCGCCGAGGGCCGCGTCCGGGTCAACGGGTCGGTCGCCGACCTCGGCCGGCGGGTCGACCCGGCCACCGATGAGATCGAGGTCGACGGGGCGCTGGTCACCGTGGCCGACGGGCTGGTCCACTACCTGGTCAACAAGCCGCCCGGGGTGGTGACGACGGCGGCCGACCCCGAGGGCCGCCCGACCGTCGTCGAGCTGGTCCCCGACACCCCCCGGGTCTTCCCGGTGGGTCGTCTCGACGTGGCCACCGAAGGCCTGCTGATCCTCACCAACGACGGTCCGCTCACCCACCGGCTGACCCACCCGGCCTTCGGCGTGGAGAAGGAGTACGTCGCTGAGGTGCGCGGCCACCCGACCCCCGGTGCCCTCCGGGCCCTGCGCCGGGGCGTGGACCTCGACGACGGTCCGACCGCCCCGGCCCGGGTGTCGCTGGTGGCCCCCAACGTCGTGCGCATCGTGATCCACGAGGGTCGCAACCGGCAGGTACGGCGGATGTGCGACGCGGTCGGCCATCCCGTCCTGCGCCTCGTCCGCACCCGCATCGGAACCCTCGCCGACCGGCGTCTGCGCCCCGGCGAGTGGCGTCCGCTGACCCCGGTCGAGGTCCGCGGCCTGGCCGAGGCGGCGGCCGGCGAAGCGGTCAGCTCCGGTCGACCCCGCCGGGGGATCCTGGCCGGACCGTGACCGTCGGGCGCCCACCGGCGTCCCGCTGGCGGCCCGGAGGCCGGGGCGGCTCGGCCTGCGGAATGCCGCCCGCCCGGCGGCGCCCCTAGTCTGGCGGGCCGTGCCCAGCGCCGTGCGGGCCCTGCGGGGCGCCACCACCCTCGACGACGACGAGAAGAGCCACCTGACCGAGCGGGTCCAGGCGCTGGTCGCCGAGATGCTGGAACGCAACGGGATCACCAAACCGGACCTCATCAGCATCCTGTTCACCGCCACCTCCGATGTGCACAGCAAGTTTCCGGCCACCGCGGCCCGGGAGCTCGGCCTGGGCGACGTGCCGCTGATGTGCGCCCAGGAGCTCGACATCGCCGGCGGGGCGGCGCGCTGCATCCGCGTCCTGATGCACTTCACCACCGACCGGTCCCCCCAGGAACTGCACCACGTGTACCTGGAAGGGGCGCGCAGCCTGCGCGATGACCTCCCCGAGTGACGCCGCCGCCGATGGCGGGCGGCGGGCTGGACTGGTCGGTCTCGGTCTGATCGGCTCGTCCATCGGCCTGGCCCTCCGCCGGCGGGGGTGGCAGGTGACCGGAAGCGACCGCGACGCCGTCCGGGCCGCCCGGGCCCTCGATCTCGGCGTGGTCGACCGGCTCGGCGTGGACCACCAGGCTGAGATCACCTTCGTGGCCACCCCCGTCGGGGCCGTGGCCGCCTCCGCCGCCGCCGCCCTGGCCGCCGGTCCGGGGATGGTCACCGACGTGGCCGGCGTGAAGGCGACGGTGGTGGCCGCCGTGGACGACCCCCGCTTCGTGGGCGGCCATCCCATGGCCGGCTCCGAGCTGGACGGCCCGGACGGCGGTGACGCCGAGCTGTTCCGCGGAGCCGCCTGGGTTCTCACCCCGACCGCGGCCACCAGCCCCGACGCCTACGGCCTGGTGCACGCCGTGGTGGCCAGCCTGGGCGCCGACGTGATCACCGTGGAGCCGGAGCGCCACGACGCCATCGTGGCCGTGGTATCCCACGTCCCCCACCTCACGGCGGCCGCCCTGATGGGGGTGGCCGCCACCCACGCGGCCACGCAGGGCGCCGTGTTGCGCCTGGCCGCCGGAGGGTTCCGCGACATGACACGCATCTCGGCCGGGCAGGCGGGGATCTGGCCGGACGTCTGCGCCGACAACGCCGAGGCCATCTGCACCGTGCTCGACGAGCTGGTGGGCGAGCTCGGGCGGCTCCGCCGGGCGGTGGCCGCTCAGGACCGCGCCGAGGTGCTGACGACCCTCGAGCGGGCCCGTGCGGCCCGCCTGGCCCTGCCCGCCCGCGGCGCCCGCCGACCGGCTGAGGTGGTCGAGGTGCGCGTCCCCGTGGCCAACCGGGAGAACGAGCTGGCCACGGTGACCACCCTGGCCGGAGGCCTGGGCATCAACATCGAGTCGTTGGAGACCGTCGACGCCACCGAGGCCGAACGGGGCCTGATCATCATGGTCGTGGCCGCCGCCGCCGCCGCCCGCCTGCGCGACGCCCTGGCCGGCCAGGGTTACCGGGCTGTGATCGGGCCCGTCGGATGACCGGCCATGGGGACGGTGGCGGGCCGGCCTGGCCGGGGGCCGGAACGTCCGGGTCGGCGACGACCGAACCGGCCGGGGAGCTCGTCACCGTGTCGCCCGGAGCGTTGCGCGGTCGCGTGCGGGTGCCGGGTGACAAGTCGGTTTCGCACCGGGCCCTGCTGCTGGCCGCCCTGTCCGAGGGCCGGTCCCGGATCAGCGGGCTGTCCGACGGCGACGACGTCCGGCGCACCGCCCTGGCCGTGGTGGCCTGCGGTGCCCGGATCGAGGCCGGCGAGGTCGGCCCGCCCGGTGACGGGGACAGGCCCACGGGCCGGGTGGCCCTGCCCGGACTGAGCGTCGAGGTGACGGGCGGCCGCGACGGGCTGAGCGAGCCCGTCCAACCGCTCGATGTCGGCAACTCGGGGACCGGTATCCGGCTGCTGGCCGGGTGGCTGGCCGCCTTTCCGTGGTTGGCCGTGCTGCACGGCGACCGCTACCTGGCGGCCCGGCCGATGGACCGGGTGATCGAACCGCTGCGGCGCATGGGTGCCCGCCTCGACGCCCGGGGCGACGGCCGGTTCCCGCCGCTCGTCGTGCGGGGCGGCGCCCTGCGCGGTATCGACTACCCGCTCCCCGTGCCGAGCGCCCAGGTCAAGGCGGCCGTGCTGCTGGCCGGCCTGGCCGGCGACGGGCCGACCACGGTGCGCGAGCCGGCCCCCCTCCGGGCCCACACCGAGGAGCTGCTCGGCCGGTTCGGGGCGTCGGTCACCACCGAGGGTGACGGCGCCGTGGTCACCGTCCGACCCGGCGCCCTCCGACCGACCGACCTCGTCGTCCCCGGCGATCCCAGCCACGCCGCCTTCTGGATCGTGGCCGGTTGCGTGGTACCCGGCTCCGACGTCACCGTCGAAGGGGTGTACGTGGGCCGGGCCCGGGCCGGGTTCATCGACGTGCTGCGCCGGATGGGCGCCGCCGTCGAGGTGACCATGGTGGACGACACCACGGCCGACGTGCGGGCCTGCCACGCGCCACTCAGCGCCACCCGGGTGGCCGGCGCCGAGGTCGCCGGGCTGATCGACGAGATCCCCGTGCTGGCCGTGGCCGCCGCGTTCGCCCGGGGGGTCACCACCTTCGCCGACGCGGCCGAGCTGCGGGTCAAGGAGACCGACCGGGTGGCCACCACGGCGGCCCTCCTTCGCGGCTTCGGGGTCGACGTCGAGGCCCGCCCCGACGGGCTGGTCGTGTCGGGCGGCCGTCCCCTGCGGGGCGGTCCCGTCACCTCGGCCGGCGACCACCGCATCGCCATGGCCGGCGCCGTGGCCGCCCTCGGAGCGACCGGTCCGTCAACGGTGCGAGGATGGGAGGCCGTGGCGACGAGCTATCCCGGTTTCCTGGCCGACCTGGCGGCGCTGCAGGCATGATCGGTCCGAGCGCCGACCCCCGCGGCGCGGCGCCCGACGACGGGCCCCCCGCCGGTCGCCGGGTGGTGGCCATCGACGGGCCGGCCGGGTCGGGCAAGTCCACCGTGGCCCGCGAACTGGCCCGCCGCCTGGAACGCCCGTATCTCGACACCGGGGCCATGTACCGCTCGGTGGCCTTCGCCGCCCTCCACCGGGGCATCGACCCGACCGACGATGAGCCGGTGGCCCACCTGGCCCACGGCCTGACCATCGAGCTCGGCGACACGGTCAAGGTCGACGGGATCGACGCCACCATCGAGATCCGCGGACCCGAGGTCACCCGGGCCGTGTCGGCCGTGGCCGCCAACCCGGCGGTGCGCGCCGAGCTGTGCCAACGGCAACGGGCCTGGGCCGAGCGTCACGGCGGCGGGGTGGTCGAGGGCCGGGACATCGGGACGGTGGTGTTCCCCAACGCCCAGCTGAAGGTCTATCTCACGGCGGCCGACGCCGAGCGGGCCCGGCGACGCCACAAGGAGGCCAGCGACCTGCGCTACGACGCCGACTCGCCCGGCCTGGCCGTCGAGCACGTGCAGGCCGACCTGGCCCGCCGCGACGCCCTCGACGTGAGTCGGGCCAACGGGCCGTTGGCCGTGGCCGACGACGCTGTGCTGGTCGACACCACCGGCCGGGACGTCGACGACATCGTCGAGGAGATCATCGTCCGTCTGGCCGGGATACCGGCGGCCGGGACAGCGGCGTCGACGGCGACCGCTTCCGCCGGTCCGGTCCCGGCTCCGAGCCCGACCCCGACCGCGGCTCCGACCCCGGCGTTGGGCGGACGCACCGGTGCACCGCGCGGTCACATCCTCGACGCCCACGGGGCCTGGCGTCCCGTGCCCAAGGGCCGCTTCGGCGAGGCCTTCGACCGGGCCCTGTACGGCACCTTGCGGGTCCTCATCCGGGCCTTCGCCACCGTGTACTGGCGGTTGCGCATCGAGGGGTCCGAGCACCTGCCGGCGTCGGGCCCCTACGTCGTCGCCCCCGTGCACCGGTCGAATCTCGACACCCCCCTGGTGGCGCTCATCACCGGTCGGCGGATGCGGTTCATGGGCAAGGACTCGTTGTGGCGGACCCGGCCGGCGGCCCGGTTCCTGTCGGCCCTCGGGGCGTTCCCGGTGCACCGCGGTTCGGTCGACCGCGACGCGCTGCGCCGGTGCATGGACGTCATCGAGGGGGGCGAGCCGCTGGTGCTGTTCCCGGAGGGCACCCGCCAGTCCGGCCCCGTCGTCCAGACCCTGTTCGAGGGCGCCGCCTACGTGGCCTCCCGCACCGGGGTGCCCATCGTCCCGGTCGGCATCGGCGGGTCGGAGCGGGCCATGCCGAAGGGGGCCAAGTGGCTCCGACCGGTGCGGATCGCCATCGTCGTCGGCCGGCCCCTGCCACCGCCGCCCGGCGGCCCGGGAGCCCGGGGTTCGCGCCGGGCCGTGCGGGAGCTGACCGAGCAGCTCCACGGCGACCTCCAGGACCTCTTCGACCGGGCCGAGGCCAAGGCGGGAGCCTGAGCTCAGGAACTCAGGAGCTCAGGAGCGCAGGGTGCGCAGGACGTCGGCGGCGGCCGTGTCCCGGTCGTCGTCGAGCAGTGGCCCCGGGTCGATCGGCCGGGGGAGGCCGATCGACAGCACGTTGGCCAGGCCCCGCACCAGCTGGCGCAGCTCGGGGGGCGGGGGGAAGTACTCGTCCTCGTCGGTGACCCGCACCCGTTCCACCCCGTCGACCGGGGCCAGGGCGGCGATCACCTCCTCGACGAGCTCCTCGGGGGCCGACGCCCCGGCCGTCACCCCGACCACCCCGAACAGGTCGTCCGGCAGCTCGGCCGCCCCGTTGACCCGCAGGACCCGGGGGCAGCCGGCCACCTCCGCCACTTTGGCCAGGGCGGTGGTGTTGGACGAGTTCGACGAGCCGAGGACCACCACGCTGTCGGCCCGGGGGGCGATCAGGGCCAGGGCGTCCTGGCGGTTGGTGGTGGCGAAGCACAGGTCGCTGCGTCCCGGCATCCACAGCTCGGGGAACTGGACGCGGGCGGCGTCGAGGATCCCCTGCCAGTCGTGCTGGCTGAGCGTCGTCTGGGCCAGCAGGGCCACCGGGGCGTCGCCGGCCAGCCCGAGGGTGCCGAGGTCGGCCTCGGTCTGCACCAGGCGGACCGCCTCGGGCGCCTCGGCCATCGTCCCGACCGTCTCGTCGTGGCCCTCGTGGCCGACGTAGAGCACGGTGAAGCCCTTCCCGGCCCGGACCTTGAGTTCGTGGTGGACCTTGGTGACGAGCGGGCACACGGCGTCGACCACGATCCCGCCCCGGGCCCGGGCCGCCTCGACCACCTCCGGCGCCGTGCCGTGGGCCGACAACATCAGGGGGGCGCCCGGCGGGACCTCGGCGACGGTCTCGACGAACACCACCCCCAGGGCCTGGAAGCGTTCGACCACCACCTGGTTGTGGACGATCTCGTGATAGCAGTACACCGGCGGCTGAAAGATCCTGACCATCCACGACAGGGCCTTGATGGCCATCTCGACGCCGGCGCAGAACCCCCGGGGCTCAGCCAGGAGCACCTTGCGCACGACCACCCCGGGCAGGCTACCGGGCCCCGCCAGGGCACCCGGCGGCGGGTCCGGAGGCCGGGGTCGGGAGCAGTGGCAGCCCCTGGCCTACACTGGAACGTCATGTCGCTGCCTACGGTGGTGGCGGTCGACCCGGCTTCGGCGGCCGGGCGAGCCGGCCTCCAGCCCGGGGACGAGATCCTTTCGATCGCCGGTCAGGCTCCCCGGGACATCATCGAATACCGCCTCCTCACCGACGAGCCCGATGTCGAGCTCGAGATTCGGCGCGGCGGTCTGGAGCTGAGCGTGCCGGTGACCAAGGCGGCCGGGGAGCCGCTGGGGGCGGAGATCCACAGCGCCGTGTTCGACCGGGTCCAGACCTGCGACAACCATTGCGAGTTCTGCTTCATCTACCAGCTGCCCCCCGGCCTGCGCCGCAGCCTCTACCTCAAGGACGACGACTACCGCCTGTCGTTCCTGTACGGGAACTTCACCACCCTGACCCGCTTCAACGAAGCCGACCTGGAGCGGGTCATCACCGAAGGGCTGTCCCCCCTGTTCGTGTCGATCCACACCACCGATCCGGAACTGCGGGCCCGGATGCTGCGCAACCGCAGGGGGGCCACCAGCCTGCGCTGGCTGCGGGCCCTCCTCGACCACGGGGTGGCGGTCCACGGGCAGATCGTGGTCTGCCCGGGCGTCAACGACGGCGCCGCCCTCGACGAGACCCTGCTCGGCCTGCTCGACCGGTTCCCGGAGCTGGCCAGCGCCGCCGTGGTGCCCCTCGGGGTCAGCCGCTACGCCACCGAGACGTCCCTGCGGCCCCACACGACGGCCGAGGCGGCCGCCGTGGTCGACACGGTGGCGGCCTGGCAGGACACCTTCCGGGGCGCCCTGGGTCGGCGGCTGGTGTTCGCGGCCGACGAGTACTACGTGCTGGCCGGACGCCCTTTCCCGGACGCCGCGACCTACGAGGGCTTCCCCCAACACGAGAACGGGGTCGGGATGGCCGCCGCCTTCGCCGCCGAGCTGTCCGGCCGCTCGGCCGACCCGCTGGCCGCGCCGTCCGGGTTCTTCGCCGCCGTCGACGGGGCCCCGGCCGAGGGCTACCGGGCCGAGCGCCACCCGGTGGGCGTCGGGCTGCGGCCCCGCCGGGACGCCCCCGTGGGGATCCTCACCGGCCAGTACGGGGCGGCCGTGCTGGGGCCGCTGCTGGCCCCGCTCGGGCGCCCCGACGTCCGGGTGATCGCCGTGGCCAACCACTTCTTCGGAGGGAACACAGCCGTCGCCGGACTGCTCGTCGGCGCCGACCTGGCCCGGGTGCTGGCCGACGAACCCCACGGTCACCGCTACCTGCTGCCCGACGTGTGCCTGTCACGGGGGCTGTTCCTCGACGGCACCACCCCCGCTGAGCTGCCCCGGCCGGTGGAGATCGTGCCCACCACGGCGGCCGGGCTGCGCTCCGCCCTCGACCTCGACCTGGTGCGGTCGTGAGCGGCCCGCCGGTCGTGGCCGTCGTCGGACGGCCCAACGTCGGCAAGTCGACCCTGGTCAACCGCATCATCGGCCGCCGCGAGGCGATCGTGGAGGAGCGCCCGGGGGTGACCAGGGACCGCAAGGTCCTCGACGCCGAGTGGGCCGGCCACGTGTTCACCCTGGTCGACACGGGCGGGTGGAGCACCACCGGCGACACGCTCGACGCCAAGGTCAGCGCCCAGGCCGAACGGGCCATCGCCGATGCCGACCTGGTCATGTTGGTGGTCGACGCGGCCGTCGGGGTCACCGGGGAGGACGAGGCGGTGGCCGCCCTGCTGCGCCGGTCCGGACGTCCCGTGCTGGTGGTGGCCAACAAGGTCGACTCGGCGCTGCGGGAACCCGACATCTGGGATTTCATCGCGCTCGGGCTGGGTGACCCGTGGCCGGTCAGCGCCCTCCACGGCCGTTCCACCGGCGACCTGCTCGACGAGATCGTCGGCCGGCTGCCGGTGGTCGAGGCGCCCGACGGCGGCGACCGCCGGGACGCCCGGGGCTTCAGCGCCGGCGACGACGA
>Ga0209698_10004128_pt1 | contig 16044 bp, 9 predicted proteins | sample LitLauG_LLR_2012_FD_187203 | JGI IMG/M metagenome (GOLD analysis project Ga0209698, IMG submission 187203) | Freshwater sediment microbial communities from Pennsylvania, USA - Little Laurel Run_MetaG_LLR_2012 (SPAdes) (version 2) | ecosystem: Environmental > Aquatic > Freshwater > Creek >...
CCTACCAGGACTACGACGTGATTCCCTTCCTCGCTGACTGTGTAGGTTCGCGCTTGATCGAGATCGAGCACCACGCGCGTGACCATGGGCTTGGTGCTGTGCTGCGCGGCGCGCACGCGATGCACGCCTTTGGCATTGACCTCTACATCTTTTGTATTGTCGAAGCAGCTGGTGTCGGGAAGGTCGAGCAGAATCCGGTCGGGATGCACTGCAACCTGGACCGAGGGTCGAACGGCAGCGCTAAGCGTGATCTCGACGCGCACGCCGGAGTCCACCGGACGCGCCGACACGTCCTGCACCGTAACTTTTCCGGCGGGGGTTTGGGCTGCTGCACTCAACACCAACAGCAAACACATCCCCAATTGTTTTTGAACCGCTGTCATTGTCTCCTACCACCGGTTGACTCCCGGCTTGCGCGCAAGCTGCACGCTTTAGCCTTAGGTGAGCAATCCTGATGCCGATTCTGTTTATCCGCCGCCCTGGCCGCTCGAGTGGCATTGATAGCAATTGATGCTGTTGTAGACATAGCCCGAGACGTTGTCGTGCTGGAAATTCTTGGAGTTGTTGTTGCCGTGGCAACCCGTGCATTGGAAGACGGAATAGTCGTTCGAATTGATGTGGCACGTCGAGCACACGCCGTTGGCATTCCCGTGGTTGATCGGGAATTGCGTGTATTGCGTGTGATTGAATGTAGCCCCGGTCCAGGCGGTCGTGTTGTGACAGGTCTGGCAAGTGGTCGGGAAAAACTGCGACTGCGCCGCGTGACCCGGATTGGTCGTGTTGTTGTAATCGGTCTGGTGGCAACCGATGCACGTGATGGGCAGCGTGGTGTAGTTGTTGTTGACGTGGCAATCGGTGCAGACGCGCGGCGGCACCGTGTGCGATCCGGTCAACGGGAACGTGGTGTTGTTGTGGTTGAAGGTTGAGTCCGTCCAGACCGTCGTGTCGTGGCAGAGATCGCATTGCTGCGGGAATCCCGCCGTGACGTGGTTCGGATTCGTCGTGCCCTGATAGTCCTTCAAGTGACAAGTCACGCACGCCGTGCTGTTCAGCGTGTAGTTGTTGCTGACGTGGCAGTCGGTGCACAGCCGCGGGGGCACCGTATGCGCGCCAGTCAGGGTAAAGCCGGTGGTGGTGTGATTGAAGACCGCGTCGGTCCACGCGATGGTGTCGTGACAGGTATCGCAAGTAGTCGGGAATCCTGCCGCGACGTGATTCACGGGCGTGGTTGCGTTGTTGTAATCGGTCTGGTGGCAGGTGACGCAGGCCGTGCTCGTCAGGTTGTAGTTGTTGTTGACGTGACAGTCGGTGCAGAGGCGCGGCGGAACCGTATGCAATCCCGTCAGCGCAAAGCCCGTGGTGGTGTGGTTGAAGACGGCGTCCAGCCAGCTGACCGTGTCATGGCAGGTCTCGCAGGTCTGGGGGAAGTTCGCGGTGACGTGATTCGGGTTGGTCGTCCCCTGAAAATCCTTTAAGTGGCAGGTGACGCACGCCGTGCTGTTCAGGCTGTAGTTGTTGTTGACGTGACAGTCGGTGCACAGGCGCGGCGGTACCGTGTGCAATCCCGTCAGCGCAAAGCCGGTGCTGGTGTGGTTGAAGACTGCGTCCAGCCAGCTAGTCGTGTCATGGCAGGTTTCGCAGGTCTGGGGAAAGTTCGCGGTGACGTGATTCGGATTGGTCGTGCCCTGAAAGTCCTTCAGGTGGCAGGTCACGCAGGCCGTGCTGTTGAGCGCGTAGTTATTGTTGATGTGGCAATCGATACATTGCCGCGGCGGCACCGTGTGCAGGCCGGTAAGCGGGAAGCCGGTAGTGGAGTGATCGAAGGTGGCGTCGGTCCAGGCCACCGTGTCGTGACAGGTCTGGCACGTAGTCGGGAAACCGGTGTGCGGCACCGGCGAGACGGCGTTGTTGTAGTCGTTCTGATGGCAACTGATACAGGTCGTGTTGGTGATGTTGTAGTTGTTGTTGATATGGCAATCGGCACATTGCCGCGGTGGCACCATGTGGGAGCCGGTTAAGGGAAATCCGGACTTCGAGTGGTCGAAGGTTGCCGGCTGCCACGCCGAAGTGTTGTGGCAGATCTCGCAAGTCTGGGCGAACCCGCCCTGCACGTGATTCGGGTTGGTCGCGCCCTGAAAATCCTTCAGGTGGCAGGAGACGCAAGCCGTGCTGGTCAAGTTGTAGTTGTTGTTGGCGTGGCAATCGCTGCACTGCCGTGGTGGCACCGTGTGCAGGCCGGTCAACGGGAAGTTCACGATCGAGTGATCGAAGGATGCCGGCATCCAGCCCGCAGTGGTGTGGCAGGTATCGCAGGTCTGCGACAGGTTCAATGCCGTGTGGCTCGGATTGCTCGTGCCCTGGTAGTCCTTCAAATGGCAGGTCACGCAGGCGGTACTGTTCAGCGTGTAGTTGTTGTTGATGTGGCAGTCGGTGCACTGCCGTGGCGGCACCGTGTGCAGGCCGGTCAGGGCGAATCCCGTGGTGGAGTGATCGAACTTTCCATCGGTCCACTGCACGGTGTCGTGGCACTGCTCGCAGGCCGTGGGGAATCCGGTGTGCGGCACGGGAGACGTGGCGCCGGCGAAATCCTTCTGGTGGCACGAATAGCAGGCCATCACGCCCAGGTTGTAATTATTGTTGACGTGGCAGTCGGTGCACTGCCGTGGCGGAACTGCATGCCCGCCGGTCAACAGGAACCCGGTCAGGCTGTGATCGAACTTGGCGTTGAGCCAGTTGTCGGTTCCGTGGCAGGTGTCGCAACTCGTGGAAAACTTGGCGGTGACGTGATTGGGGTTGGTTGCTCCCTGATAATCGGACGAGTGGCAGGAGTAGCAGTCGGTGGACATCGTTTGAAACTTACTGTTGGCCGCGCCCTTGTGGCAGGCATCGCAGTCCACGGCCGCATGCGCACCCGTGAGCGGGAACCGGTTATTGTGCTGCTGAATCTGCTTAATCGAAACCTGCCAGCCGAGCACGGTATGGCACTGCTCGCAATTCGCTCCCAACTGGCGGCGGTGGATGTCGGCGTGGCAATCCTGGCAGCGCTGCCCGACGTTATTGAAAACCGGCTTGGTATGGCACTCGGTGCAGGTCACGGACCGATGCATGCCGCGCAAGGGATATTTCGTCTGGTTGTGATCGAACTCGGGCACCGCGCGGATGGGGCGCCACGCCGTTGCCGTGTGACAGTTTTGGCACGGAACGTTCAGATTGCCATGCGGACTGTGCGAACCCTCCGAGGCCTGGGGATGCACTCCTCCTCCAGTTCCGGAGAAAGTCAACAGCAACACGCCTATTAAATTGAGAACGCCCCCCGACATCCACATTTGACTCGCCCCTTGCTCAGTCCCAGTTGTTCTAAGAAAAACGGATGAAGAGAGAGTTGCTCTCGTTAGAGCAATTCGCTGTCCACATCAGCTTAGGGTGTGAGGCGCGAGGGAATAAAGTTACAGAGGTGCCGTTTACGAGTTACGGATAGTACATTTTCAAATTGGTTATGACTTAAAGCAAACGGTAAGTTCTGCCCGTGCAGCGAATTTTTTGCCGGGGCTGAACGACCCAGCGTGATTCCTCGCTACGCTGTTGTAAAAACCAACAGCAACAATCGCAAGGACTAACGAGATGCGGGGCAGCCCCTCTCGCTTTTAATGAGCGTCTAATGTTTCCCTTCTGGTGCACAAAGGTACATGTCCCATCGGACACCAATGGTCTTAGTCTGCGTGCATAGCTTTAGGAAATGTTATTTCGAAGTGGGTCGTTTGGACCCAGGCACTGGGTTCGTGGGTCCGTGGCACGCGGCACAATCCTTCGGCGTGGGCTTGTAGAAGAGAACGGTCTTGGCCGCCACCATCTTCGTCAGCTTGTGGCATTCAGCGCAACGCACATTCTGGTGCGCGCCGCGCAGCGGAAACTCGGTCCGTTTTTCATGGTCAAACAATGACGGCTTCCACTTCATGCTGGTATGGCAGTCGACACAGCGGGTGACGCCGTCTTTGGCAAATTGCTTTCCGTGTATGTCTTCATGACACTCCTCGCATTGCTTGGGAGCGGCCTTGAAGTCGACGTTGATCAGCTTGGTTTCGAGGTTCGGCGGCTTGTGGCAATCGATGCACGCAGTCGCGCGATGCGCGCCCGTCAGCTGGAAATTGGTCTTCGAGTGATCGAAGGCGGACAACTCCTTCCACGACTTCGTGGAGTGGCACGCTTCGCATCCCGCGGGCGAACCGTCGGTCCGCTTCTGCTGCATCCGGTCCTTGAACTGCCCTTTATGCGGATCGGTGTGGCAACTCGTGCAATCCAGATTCTTCCAGTGGTAGATCGCCGTTGGCTTGGGCTGAAATTCAGCCGACTCCTTGTGGCAATCGGCGCAGGGAGTCGCCAGGTGGCCGCCGGTGAGGATGAAGCGCGTCTGCTTGTGATTGGTGATGGTAAAGGTCGACGGTTTATATCCGTCAAGCGTGTGGCAGCGATCGCAGGCGTTGAAATAGGGAGCAGCCACGAATTGTCCGGCGTGCTTGTCGGTGTGGCAGTCCGTGCAGTGCTCGAACTTCATCTTGAAAAGCGTGTCTTTGCCCTTGGGAATGTGACATTGCGCGCACTCGACACGCGCGTGCCCTCCCTTCAGCGGATACGCACTGGCCGCATGTTCTTTCACCGTGAATAGCGACGGCTTCCAGCCTTGCACTTTGTGGCACGAAGAGCATTCACCCCCATCGGCGCGTTTGACGAATTGCCCGCTGTGCGCATCTTTGTGGCAGTCCGTACATCTCTGGAAGGCCAGCGGCTTTTTGAAGTCTCCATTGGCATGGCACTGGGCGCACTCGACGGTGGCGTGCTTGCCTTCGAGCGGATATTTCGTCTTGGAGTGGTCAAAGCGCTCGCTGAGCGTCTGCTGCGAAATTTTCTTCCAGCCGCCGGTGTTGTGGCACGACTGGCAGGTCTGCGTGAAGCTGCCGTGGTGCGGGTCCTTGTGGCAGTCGGCGCACTGGCTGAAGGGAATGCCCGCGTACTGCGGCTTTCCATCGGCGCCGTTGATGTGGCACTTGGCGCACTGCACTTGCACGTGCAGTCCGGTGAGCGGATAGCGCGTCTTCGAATGATCGAACTGCTCGACCTTCACGCTCTTCCAATCCTCAAAGTTGTGGCACTGCTGGCAGGTTTGACCGAGCCGGCCCTTGTGTGGATCCTCGTGGCAACTGGCGCAGGCGGTTGCCAGACCGAGGTAGGTCCGGCTGAGATCCTTCATCTTAATAGCCGGCCGGTCCTGCGCCGAGACGTGGGCCGGATTGTGACACTTGTTGCAGGTCACGCCCGCGTGCTTGCCTTCGAGCACATAGCCGGTTTCTTTGTGGTTGAAGGTTTTGATGTCCCACTTGATCAGCGGAAAATCTTCGCCGTTATGCTCGGAGTGGCAACGGGCACATTCCTGGCTGGAACCCGCCGGAATGTTGTAGGTGGCATGCAAACCTTTGTGTGAGTTGAGCCGAGTCGCGATTTCGGTGTGACATTCCAGACACTTCAAGGCCGCCTGGCCGCCAAACTTATGGCAACTGGCGCAATTGGAGGATCCATTGAGCGATTGGTGTGGACGCGACAACGGCCCGGGCGAAATCTGAGCCTGGGCGCGGGGCAGGAACGCAGAGACCAGCAGGCCCAACACAAGAACGAATAGACACAGATGAGTGTGCGCCCGTTGGCGGGGCGCGTCCTCGATACAACACTTCCCGCTGGTTCCTGGAAGCTGCGTTTTCAGCTTGCTCGTACCCGGCAACGATTCTCCGCGAGATCCTGTTGCTTGTTTATTGTCAGTGTTGATACCCATTTAAACCGTGATGCGCATCACAGGCAATATCACGAGTGGACGGCTATGCCGGCAGGTGCTTCCTGCCCTGAGGTAACTGGCAGCATCTCGAGTGCCACGCTCGCGTTCCAGATGATCGCAGTCCTTGGGTCAGGTAGACTAACTGTCTGCCATGATCAAAACGCTAACGCTCAACCCCGTCTTCGCCTCCGTGCTCACTCTTCTTAGTGCGCTGCTTTGTCTCACAGCTGCCTACGCGCAGAATCAACAAGCCAAGCCGGGGGTTCCGCCTACCTTCACCCTGGTGCCGCAGATGTCGGAGGCGCAGAAGGCGAACTTCCCTCCTCAGTTGTTGGAGGAGCTAGCGGCAATCAAGGCGGCCGCGCTGAGTGACGATTACGCCTACCGGCAGGTGGCGCATTTGACGGAGAACATCGGCGGGCGCCCGAGCGGATCGCCGCAGGCCAAGGCTGCGGTGGAATATGTAGCCGGCGAGCTGCGCAAGCTGGGCCTCGACGTTCAACTGGAAGAGGTGAAGGTTCCGCACTGGGTGCGCGGAGTGGAGACGGCGCAACTGGTGGAATATCCGGGGCACACGCCCGAAACGAGCCAGAAGATCGTTCTGACCGCGCTGGGAGGCAGCACGGCGACTCCGGCGGAAGGAATCGTCGCCGAGGTTGTGGTCGTGAATAATTTTGACGAGCTCACGGCGCTGGGACGGGACAAGGTCGCGGGAAAGGTTGTCCTGTTCAACGAGATTTTCGATAAGCAGAAATCGGCGGCCGGGATGGCGTTCGTGGCTTATGGAGAAGCGGTACGTTATCGTGGGGCAGGCCCCAAAGCAGCGGCGGATCTGGGCGCAGTAGCCGCGCTCGTGCGCTCGGTGGGCGACGCCGATTTCCGTTTGCCGCATACCGGCTACAGCTTCCCGGCTGGAATTCCTGCGGGCGCAGTCACCGCCGAAGATGCCGACCTCGTCGCGCATCTCGCCTCGCAAGGCCCGGTCCGAATGCGGCTGACGCTTACTCCGCAAAAATTGCAGGATAGCACCAGCTACAACGTGATCGGCGATTTGAAAGGCAGCGAACATCCCGAGCAGGTGGTCGTGGTGTCTGGACATCTTGATTCGTGGGACTTGGGTACGGGAGCGATCGACGATGGCGCCGGAGTCGCGGTTGCCATGGAAACGGCCGAGATTCTGCAGCGGCTGCACCTGCGTCCCAAGCGGACGTTGCGCGTCATTGCGTGGATGGACGAGGAAAGCGGCGGGGCGGGTGCGCAAACCTACAACAAGGAACATGCCGCCCATTTCCCCAATCATATGGCTGCAATTGAGAGCGATGCCGGAGCGGCGCATCCCCAGGGCTTCGATACAAAGATGACGGCACAAGCGGGCGAACTTTTGCGGCCAGTACTGAGTGTGCTGCAGAGCATCGGCGCCAATGGTGTACGGGAGAGCACGTATCCGCCGGGAGCTGACATTTCCGGAATGTCAGAGGCGGGCGTGCCGGCGCTCGGCATTCTGCAGGACGGGCGCACCTACTTTCACTACCATCACACGGCTGCAGACACGCTCGACAAGATTGTTCCCTCGGAGTTGCGGGAGAATGGCGCCGCGATGGCTGTAATGGGGTACGCGCTGGCCAGTATGAAGGACCCATTGCCCCGGTAAATTGTGACCTGCCTCACATCAGTCTGGGCCGGTAAAGGCTAGACTTTTGAATGGCCGCCGAGGCTGGACCCACCTTGGGGCGGTTGACGCATCTCAATTTTCGCGTTTATCATTTTTGTTTGGCCTTTATGACAGGGACGCCTACACCGGGCGTCCCGAGATTTTGTTAAGAGCCGACTGTGTAGGCACTTATGGAAAAGAAGAAACTGGACACATTCAAGAAACGTTTGGAGACGCGGCAGCAGGAACTGCGCCGTACTGTAAACCGCACCCAGGCCGATGGCCGTAATGCAGACGAGGACACCGCCGCCGCGGACATCGCTGACCGCGCGGCGAGCTCCTACACCAAGGAGTTCCTCTTCAGTCAAAGCAACAACGAGCGGCAATTGCTGCAGATGGTCGATGGCGCGCTGGCCCGCATCCGTGAAGGCAGCTTCGGCGAGTGCATTCATTGTGGCAAGGAGATCAACGCGAAGCGGCTCGAGGCCGTGCCGTGGACGCGGCACTGCATCGAGTGCCAGGAGAAGCTGGAGCAGGGACTGCTGGAGGAGACTCCGCGGTAAGAGTTGATTTGCAATAAAGACGCCGCCGAACTATTCGGCGGCGTTTGCGTTTTGGCGAATTGTCATCCTGAGCGAAGCGAAGGACCTATGTACTCGCTGGCAGCATCGATACTGCCGGCAGCGTGCACAGGTCCTTCGCTTCGCTCAGGATGACAAGGCGTAGTTTGTGAAGTCAGTTCCCCGGCTTCTTCATCTCTTCTGCCGCCGCCGCGGCGCCGGGCATGACATTCTTCAGCGGAGCTTTGCGCTGGTCGTCAAGTTCCGGATGCGGCAGCGGCTTGCGCGGCAGCATCTGATCGCGCATGGCGGTGTTGTAGACGAAGATCGCCTCCACCGTCGCCGCCTGCGCCAGATCCTCGGGTTGCAGGCGTTCGTAGACATCCATGTTCGAATGGTGCGTGCGCGCGCCGTAATCGAGCATGTCCTGAATAAATTGAAATCCCGGGATGCCGACCGAGTCGAAGGCTTCGTGATCGGTGCCCCCGGTGTCGCGCATAGTGATGGTCGATACGCCGAGGTCGGCAAGCGGCTGGATCCACTGTGCGAAGATCCCAGCCACTGCGGCGTTCTGCTGCAGATAAATTCCGCGGATTTTCCCGGTGCCGTTATCCACGTTGAAGTATCCGGAAATTTTCTGCTGCTCCGGCTTGAGTTCGATGGGGCCAGCAGGCTTGCGTAGAAAATCCGGCAGGACGACTTGATCGGGCGCGGTTGAGAGCGGCACGAATCCGAAGTGCTGCTTGACGTAGCCGTAGGAGCCGAACTCACCCTCTTCTTCGCCGGTCCACAGGGCCACTCGAATCGTCCGGCGAGGCTGGACATGCAGGGCGTTCAGAATGCGCATGACTTCCATCGCCACGATGGTGCCGGCACCGTTGTCGGTTGCGCCGGTTCCGGAGGCCCAGGAATCGAGGTGTCCGCCGACCATGACGACTTCATCTTTCAGTTTGGGATCGGTGCCGGGTATTTCTGCGATGGTGTCGAATCCATGTTCGTGATCGCCGGTGAATTCGGTCTCCACGTCCATTTCAACGCTGACCGGCACGTTGGCCTTCAGCAGACGGTAGACGCGGCCGTAGTTTTCGATCGCCATGACTGCTATGGGAAGCGGTTCGGCGTGCTCGCGCTTGTAGGTGAACCATCCCATGCCTCCACCGCCATCGTCGAAGATGGTGCCGCCGGAGCCGCCATTGTTGCGGCCATCGCGGCTGGGAACGATGATAGCGAGGGCGTGCTCATCGGCAAAAAACTTTCCCGCCTTCTCCCGAAATGCGAGCCGTTTGATGAATTCCTGAAAGAACGCCTGCTGCTCGCCCACGTGAATGGGATAGTCGACCGTCTTTTTCAAGTCGGCATCGTCGCGGCGCTCAAACAGCGGCTTGTCCACGGGCTTCACGTCGCGCATCGCGCCGAAGAAGACAATCTTGCCCTCGAGCTTGCCTTTGTACTGTTCCAAACCCTTTTCGTCTTGAGCATCGACCCAGATCGCGGGCCCGTTCACTGGACCGTGACTTGACGCCGACCAGGGGAGGGCCTGTGCGATGAAAACGGCGGTGTCGGGCGCCGACATGCGCACCCAGGTATTCAACTGCCGCCAGCCCATGCCGAATTCGCCCCAGTCTTCCAGATGAGCATTGCTGCATCCCATGGCGGTGAGTTGATCGCGCGTCCATTCGTTGGCGCGCTTGAGATTGGGCGAACCCGTCAGGCGCGGACCGATGCCATCCGTCAGTGCCGAGGCGTATTCCATGATGTGCGAGTGCGCCAGGCCCTCGTCGCGGATACGGTTGTACATGGCGAAGTCGAGCGTCTCGGTTGCGGGCTGCGGGAGTTCGTAAGAAGCCTTGACGGTTTCGGCGGCGTCTTTCGATTTCTTGTCAGCGGCGGATGACGCAATGGGCAGGCACAAAAGCAGAGCACACAGCAGCATGAAGACGGGATGCGATCGCATTCGTTTGACCTCTGGGGAACGAAGAGCAGAGTAGCAGAATGTGGGGAGCGAGTGAAAGTGAGAGAGCGTTGAAACAAAACAGTCGACTGCTGTTAGAAGGAATAGGAGCGGTCGCCTAATCCCCGATGAGGCGAACCGCTCCGCGAATTTAGTTCTTACAACGTGGGCACACTCTTTGAATTTGCCAGAGTGATCGCTCCGGCCGGATACGAGAAGCTGTCGCCCGCCGAAACATTCCCTGTTCTGTCAATCTCTGTGGTTTGGCCTTTGATTGTTTTTTTGTCGATGGTCAGGGTCAGATAGCCCCAGACCTTGTCATTCGCGTACACAAGCTTGGCGCCGGTATCCGAGGCGACGTCCCCCGGATTTGAGTGGATCGCGTGCAGATTGTGATATCCCCCATTGCCAGTGACGATGAACGGAGTCGGTCCGCCCGGAGCGATTTTCTGCTCGATTCGTTGATAGTCGTGGACGTGGCCCATCAAAACGATGTTCGGGACTCGTCCAGTATCGCGAATGGCGTTCTCCATCGCATCCGCCATCTTGGAACTGCCGCTGTGAAAAACGTCGAACGAGTAGATCGGGTGGTGAAGCGCCAGAATCAGCGCCCGATCGGTCGGTGCGGTGGCGAACTCATTGGTGAGCCAATGCTGCTGATCGGAATCGATGGAGCCGTGCTCCGGAACGTTGGTGTACATCCCGATAAACGTCGCCATCGGGGTGATCAAGGTCCAGTAAGGATTGGGCAGGTTCAATCCCACGCGCGGGGAATCCTTGGAGATTGGATCCACGTCGGGATGCTCTTGCATAAAATAAGCCACCCAGCCATCCAGCGAGGTCTGCGCCTTGGGATCGTCCACCTCCCCGTCGTGATTGCCCGGAATCGCGAAGATGGGCGGTGTGTAGCGCTCATACGGCTCGTAGAACTGGGAATAGTAGTCGTCATGCGCGCCGGTGAAATAGACAACGTCCCCGACGTGATAGCAGAACTGTGTGTTGTTTTCCGGCAGAGCCGCGATCATCTGATCCGCTACTTTAGATTGAAACTCAGCGTCCTTTACGCCGCCGGAGTCGCCGAGGACATCGCAGACCATCGGGCCGCTGCCGATCTGGTCGACAATTTCCGGGAAGTGTTCGCTTAGATCGTAATGATAGGGGGCAAGGCCCAAAGGCGGGGGTAGTTGTTGGTATCCGGTATTCCGGTGTGTCAACGGGTTCAGGGCACCCACACCGGCATGTGCTTGCGAGCTGCCCTTTTGTACATGCGGACGTACCGCTCCGGGTCTAAGCCGTGGAGGTTGGGGAGGCTGGCTCCGAACCACGACGTCAAGGTTGGGTGGGTGGTTCTTGCCGCTACGCGGGTTCGCGTTTCCTGATTTCGCCATCTGATTGTCTCCTCTATGGATTTGAGAGTTGGACCTGCACCGAGGGGAAGCGCAAAACGTAGCCCCATTCCAATCGCATGGCAAGAGCTAAGTTCCTGGTGTTACGAAATCCGAACAGCCGCGTGAGTATCCCGAAAAGCGCCGGCCGAAGTATCCTCTTTTGACCCCGCCGTTTCCCCCTGATAAACTGCTAGTTTGTCCAGCCATTCTTACCGGTAGAAGGGAAGTCCGTGCGCGCAGAGACCCGCCATCAACTAAAGCAGGATGCTTTCAGCCGTGTGACCATCAATGCCGCCGAAAAAACGGCGCATTGGACGGTGGAGCATCGCTCAACCCTGATCATCGCAGCGACCGTCGTAGCCGTCGTTCTGGCCGCCGTCATTGGCGGCTGGTACTACCTGAACGCGCAGGACGAAAAGGCCAGCCTGGAATTGTCGCAGGCCGTGCGCACCATGGATGCTCCGCTGCGCCCCGCCGGAGCTCCGGCCCAGCCTGACATTCTGACGTTCGGCTCCGGCAAAGAGCGCGCCGAGGCTGCCAAGAAACAGTTTCAGGAGATCGTGAACAAGTATCCGCACACGCACTCGGCCGACATGGCGCATTATTTCTTAGGCGTGACCTCGGCCAACTTGTCCGACAATGCCACCGCCGAAACAAATTTCAAAGACGTAGCGTCGTCCGGCAACCGCGACGTTGCTGCGGTTGCGAAGTTCGCGCTGGCTTCGCTTTATGGCCAGGCCAACCGCACGAAAGATGCGGTCGCCCTCTATCAGGAGCTTATCAACAAGCCAACCGCCTCGGTCAGCAAGGTGTCAGCGCAGTTGCAGTTGGCCGACCTCTATCAAAACTCCAACCAGCCATTGGACGCCAAGCGGATCTACGAAGAGGTCAAGAAAGCGAATCCGGGTAACGAGGCCGGGCAATTGGCCACGCAAAAGCTGGCGCAGCTGAAGTAGCGGCCGCCGCACCCCCCATTTCCCTTTTCCCGCTACTTGAGTACCATGTTGTCCTGTTTGCAATTCAATTAACAGGTCCCCATGGCTGATATCACGCTCCGCGTCAACGGAAGTGAACGAAAAGTCAGCGTCTCACCGGAGACGCCTCTACTCTGGGTTCTGCGCGACACCCTCGCACTCACAGGAACAAAATTCGGATGTGGAGCTGGATTGTGCGGCGCCTGCACGGTGCATGTTGATGGCAGCGCGATCCGGTCCTGCTCGACTCCTGTGTCGCAAGTTGCCGGAAAGAATCTGACGACAATCGAGGGGCTGAGTGCCCATGGGTTGCACGCGCTGCAGCAGGCGTGGATCGAGGAAGAAGTTCCGCAATGCGGCTACTGCCAGACGGGGCAGATCATGTCGGCCGCGGCCCTGCTTTCGAAAGCACCGAATCCCACAGACGATCAAATCACGCAGGCGATGAACGGCAACCTTTGCCGCTGCGGCACGTATGAACGGATTCGCAAGGCGATTCACCGCGCGGCGAGCAGCGGGGGTGCGCGATGAGCCCGCTCTCTCGTCGTGAATTCGTGGCCGCGGGAGTTGCGGCTGGAGCTGGTCTGGTGATCGGCTTTTACTTGCCGCATGGGAATAAACAGCAGGCGGGGTCTTTCTCGCCCAACGCCTACCTGCGTATTGCGCCAGATAATAAAGTCACCATAGTGGTCGCGCGCTCAGAGATGGGCCAGGGTGTGCGCACGGCTCTGCCGATGATTCTGGCCGAAGAACTTGAGGCCGACTGGAAGCAGATCGAGATTGAGCAGGCCGGAGCCAGTTCGCTCTTCGGCGATCAGACCACCGGCGGAAGCGCGAGCATCCGCTCCACGTGGGATCCGATGCGGAAGGCGGGAGCGGCGGCACGCGAGATGCTGATCTCCGCTGCAGCGTTGACTTGGGCGGTGCCGCGATCAGCTTGCACTGCGGAGAACGGGCGCATCAAGCACAACGCTTCCAACCGCAGTCTGAGTTACGGAGATCTTGCCAGTAAGGCGGCGACGTTGCCGATTCCTAGCGACGTTCCGTTGAAGCAGAGCAAAGATTACAAAATCGTCGGGCAGCGCCTGGCGCGCCTCGACTCACCCGCTAAGGTGAAAGGCGAAGCCGTCTTCGGCATCGATCATCGCGTGCCTGGGATGAAGTTTGCCGTGCTCTCGCGCTGCCTCACGTTCGGCGGGAAGGTCACGAGTTTCGACGATAAGGAGTCGAAGAAAATCTCCGGAGTGAATCATGTCGGCAAGATCGGCGACTCGGCTGTCGCGGTCGTCGCGGACAGCGTTTGGAGCGCAATGGAAGGCCGACGCGTGCTGAGTGTGACTTGGGATGATGGCCCGAACAAGGATTTGAATACCGCTGCGGTCGTGGCTTCATTAAAGCAGGCGGCTTCGAAAAAGGGAGCGAGCCTGTACTCGGTGGGCGATCCAGGGAAGACGACGGGCCGGAAAATTACTGCCGAGTACGAGTTGCCCTTCATGGCTCACGCTCCGATGGAGCCGGGAAACTGTACCGCACATTTTCTGGGCACCACCTGCGAACTGTGGGCGCCGACGCAGGTTCCGCAGGATTGCCGCGACTCGGTGGCGAAGGCGGTCGGCCTCGATCCGGACCAGGTGAAGGTGAACGTCACGCTGATGGGCGGCGGATTTGGCCGCAGGCTGGAGCACGACTACGCCGTGGAAGCCGCGCTGGTATCGAAGGCGATCAATGCTCCCGTGAAAGTAATCTGGACGAGGGAAGATGACATGCGCTCCTCCACGTACCGTCCGGCGAGTCTGCATCAGCTCACGGCCGCGGTGGATGGTTCAGGATATCCCACGGCGCTCACCCACCGCATCATCTCTCCTTCGATCAGCGGGCAGAAGGGGCAGCCGGCGCCGAACAATGTTGATCCCGATTTGCCTGACGAAGCCGGGCCAGTGTATGGAATTCCAAACTACTCGGTGGAGTATGTGATGGCCGAGACTCCAGTGCCTCTCGGCTGGATGCGTTCGGTCTACGCGCTGCAAGCGGCGTTCGCACTGGAGAGCTTTATCGATGAACTTGCCGTCGCTTCGGGAAAAGATCCGCTGCAATACCGTCTGCATCTTCTCGCCAAGGATCAAGATCTGCCGTACTTCACGACGACGTGGCACACCGCCCGCATGCGTGGAGTGCTGCAATTTGCCGCGGACAAGGCAAGCTGGGAGAAGCCCCTCGCTCCAGGACGCTATCGCGGCATTGCATGCTTTGGTTGCTTCGCTTCTTACATGGCCGAGGTGGTCGAGATCAGCATAGACAACGATCAGCCGCGCGTGCATCGCGTCGTAGCAGCGGTCGACTGCGGGCAGGTGGTGAATCCGGGCATTCTGGAGCAACAGATTCAGGGCGGAATCGTCTACGCGCTGTCGAACGCGCTGCGGGCTAAGATCACCGTCGAGAAAGGGCGCGTGGTGCAGGGGAATTTCGACGACTATGCTCCACTGCGCATGGAAGAGACGCCGGCGGTTGAAGTGTATGCAGTGCCAAGCCAGGAGGCGCCTTCGGGGATTGGCGAACCGTCGGTGCCGCCACTCGCGCCCGCGCTGTGCAACGCAATTTACGCAGCTACCAAGAAGCGCATCCGGGCGTTGCCGATACTCAGCTAGACATCGATAGGGAGGAGCAGCCTTCATCATGCGGAAACGTGTCTGCGTCTTACTATTTCTGGCAATCGCATCGCTCGGTTGGTCCCAGGCAGCGCTGTCAGGGCCGCCTTCTATTCACACATCCGCTGTTCCGGCTGCACGTCTGGCGCATCTTCGCCGCGGCATTAATCTGAGCGCGTGGTTCGCGCAGGTCTGGGATCCCAAGGGATACACCAAGGAGCACTTTCAGAGTTGGACGACCGCCTCCGACATTGCCCTGATCAAGTCGGCGGGTTTTGATCACGTGCGCCTGAGCGTGAATCCGCAACCGATGATGGACGCGGCTCGCAAGCAAGGCGGAGCCGCCGACTATTTCGGATACCTCGACGCCGCAGTGAGGATGATTCTAGACGCCGGGCTGGCAGTTGAGATTGATATGCATCCCGAGGGCGATTTCAAGGCGCGCCTCGCCAAGGAAGACGACTTTGTCGAGCGCTTCGCGGACTTCTGGCGCATGGTTGCGCAGCATTACTCATCTCCGTCATGGGATTCCGAACGCGTGTTCTTCGAAATTCTGAATGAGCCGGAGATGCACGACGCGTATCGCTGGTATGGAGTCGAAGCGAAGCTGGCAACCGCGATTCGGCAGGCGGCGCCCGCGAACACAATCATCGCAGCCGGTGCCAAGTGGGACGACAATGACGATCTCATCTTCCTTGAGCCGCTCCGCGATCCCGACGTGATTTACGTTTTTCATTTCTACGAGCCGCATATCTTCACGCATCAAGGCGCAGGTTGGGGATCTTATTACTGGACGTGGATCAAAGGCCTGCACTACCCGTCATCGCCCGAGAACGCGGCCCAGGTGGCCGGTGCGGTTCCTGAGCCGCTCGATCGTCTCTATGTGATTCGCTACGGCGAAGACCACTGGGACGCTTCTCGCATCGATTCCGAGATCAATCAGGCGGCCGAGTGGGCGAAGCGCAATGGCGTGCCGCTGATCTGCAATGAGTTCGGTGCATACCGTAACGGCGTCGAGCCACAAGACCGCATGGCGTGGATCAAAGATGTGCGC
>Ga0209698_10004129_pt1 | contig 16042 bp, 12 predicted proteins | sample LitLauG_LLR_2012_FD_187203 | JGI IMG/M metagenome (GOLD analysis project Ga0209698, IMG submission 187203) | Freshwater sediment microbial communities from Pennsylvania, USA - Little Laurel Run_MetaG_LLR_2012 (SPAdes) (version 2) | ecosystem: Environmental > Aquatic > Freshwater > Creek >...
GACTGCACCCCAATTCTTCACGCCCACAAGCAGTCCGTGACCGCCTGCCGCCAGGGACCCTCCGATAAAGAACGCTCCGTCGGGCGACAGGAAAATGTTTTCCGTGCCAGAGATCAGCTGCTGGTTCGCGTTCAGGCCCGAGGTCAGAGGAAACACGATGGCCCCGGAGCCGTCGGCGTTGATCGAATACGAGATCGGTCCCAGCGTCTGGGTGGTGAGAGTATTATTCAGGTTCGCCGCCTGTCCGGTCACGGCGGTTTCGACGACGGTACCTGCGCCGGTGGACGTCAGCTTGAAATTCGTGTTGCGGATGTTGGTCAGCCCGCCGCCGGGGAACTCCAGGCTCGAAATCCAGTAAGCCCCCAATAAGGATACGTTGGTCGCCGGCACGCTCCAGGCCGGGATGGCCAGGAAGAGGTCGTAGACGCCGGGCCCGGCTTCCGTGGACGCGCCGACAAGCACTCCGTTCGCCAGCCGGGCGTTCATCGTGACTCCAGATTTCAGAGGATTAGCGAGCGTCGCGAATCCGCCGGGGCTGACAGTATAGGTCCCTGTGGTGCTGAGCGCCACCGCAGCGCCGGTTCCCACCAGTTGTTGGCCCGCCACGGAATAATTGCCGCTCCCATCAAAGGCGATGGTACCTTCTCCGCTTAACGTGTTTGTCACGTTCGGCGCGGTGGACCCGTCCGTGATTAGCAACACCTCGCGGAAGGCATATTTCCCGCTGAGCGATTGATTCGAAGATACTTGTCCCCATGCGGCTCCAATGGTTGCGGCCAGTAAAAGTGCCCTGCTGATCCCCGTCATGATTTATCTAACCCACTGTATCCCACAGTGGCGCGGGTGTGGCAGGTTTTTAGTCGAAAAATATTAGGAAAATAGCCTTAAGGCATAGAACTCTTGTGGAAAAGCCGTGTTTCCCATGAGAGACTAGAATGGCGGAGGACTCTCCTTTGATGAAGCGCTCTTATATCTATCTATCCCTGCTCGTCGGCTTGCTGGCTAGCGGGACGCTGGCCCTTCTGGCCCAACAATCGGATCATGTGCAGCGTGCGCAAGCCGCATCGGTAACGCAGCACGCCGAATGTACGCTGTTCGGTCCGCAACGGGAACAGTATTTGAATCAGGCACTTCACGCCGCCCGGTTAAGCGAACTGACGGTCCAGGTGGCGGCGGTGCGGGCATCCTCCATGGGACCCATCGCGATGTCGACGCCTCCCGGAGGCAGCCGGACCTCGGGCAATAGCGCCCCGAACCTGATCGACCAGTACACATTCCCCGCCATGAAGGCGGCTGGCGTGACGCCTGCCGCTCTCACCGACGATTACACGTTCTGCCGCCGCGTCTACCTGGACATGACCGGCCGTATCCCCACGGCCGCGCAGGTGACCAGCTTCGTCAACAGCACCAGCCCGACGAAGCGCTCCGATCTGATCGAGACGCTGTTCACCACCTCCCAGTGGCTGGATAAGTGGGCCATGTTCTACGGCGACCAGTTCAAGAGCGCCTCGACGTTCCCCAGCACGGGGACAAACCTGCAGTCTGGCGGACGCGACGGGTTCAACACCTACATCCGCAATTTCCTCCAGAACGACACCCCCTACAACCAAGTGGCGCAAGCGCTGATCGCCTCCCAGGGCACCAACAATTACACCCAGGGCGAACTGAACTGGATCATCACCTCGCGCGTCACCGGCGGTCCGAACCAGGACATTTGGGACGGCGAAGCCGCTGCGGTGGCGGAAACCTTCCTAGGCATATCGCACGTCAACTGCCTCCTGTGCCACGACGGACGCGGCCATCTGACCAATATCAGCCTTTGGGGTCAGAACTTTACGCGCATGCAAGCATGGGGCATGGCTTCGTTTTTTTCGCATGTCGGACTCATCAACCAGGCCACGGCGACCGGCGCGGCTACTTCCTACTGGTGGGCCAGCGACACTTCGTTTAAGACGGACTATGCGCTGAACACCACCACCGGCAACCGGCCTCCTCGCCAACCCGTGGGAACCATGAAGACGGTTGCTCCCAGCTATCCGTTCGGCGGCGCGGGCGCTGCCTCGAACCTGAACTATCGCCAGTCCCTGGCGGCACTGGTTGTGGCTGACCGCCAGTTTGCACGAGCGGCGGTGAATTACCTGTGGGCGTATTACTTCGGAACGGGCATTGTCGATCCACCGGACCAGTTCGATCCAGCGCGCCTTGACCCGAATAATCCTCCGCCCGCGCCCTGGACGCTGCAACCGTCGAACCCGGAGCTGCTTGAGGCCCTGACCAGCGACTTTATCGCCAACAACTATTCCGTCCGGCACGTGATGCGGACCATCCTCAATTCGCAAACCTATCAGTTGTCGTCGGATTACGATCCAACGGTGTGGAACGTCGCATGGCAGCCTCTTTTCGCGCGTAAACAGGTCCGCCGGTTGTGGGGCGAGGAAGTGGCCGATTCCATCTCCATCTCCGCCAACATCCCCAACAAATTCACCTTCGACAACGGCACCACGTCGGCGTTCGCGATGCAGTATCCGGAGCCCGCGAGGGAGACCAGCGTGTTCCTGGCGTCCTTCTTGCCGGGTAACCGCGACGATCAACTGCGCAAACAGGACGGATCAATTCAGCAAACGCTGGCCTTGATGAACGACTCCTCGGTGATGGGCAAGCTTGCGGTGACGGGCACCGGCTCAGCGCAAAGCCTGCTGAGCCTGGCCACGGCCACGGCGAATAACAGCGCGGCGATCAATACGCTCTGGATCAACATTCTCTCGCGCTATCCCACACCTGCCGAACTCACCTCGGCCAACGCGTTTTTGTCCACCGGCACCCGCTCCCAGAAAATGCAGGAGTTGATGTGGACTCTTTATAACAAAGTCGACTTCATCTTTAATTACTAAAAGGAGCCCGCCATGAATAAAGACATGATCAAGAAAGTTCTGGCCTCGAACCCCGTGGCGCGCCCCGCCTATTTCCGCCGTCCTCACTGGACGCGGCGCAACTTCTTCCGTTTGGCCGGCGCAGGCATCACCGCTTCGTTTTTGGCCAAGGAAGCCAAGGCGCAGTCGGGCACCTGCACGAATCAGGGCATGACGACGCTGAACACGGCCAAAAACGTGATCTTCATTCTGATGGCCGGCGCACCCAGCCATGTGGACACATTTGATTTCAAGAACACTGCGGGTGTGACGCCTGCTGCTTCGGCTCCGGAAACGGTGAACGGCGTTTTGTGGCCCACCGGCGTACTGCCGAAGCTGAGCGCCATGACGGATCAGTTTTCCGTGCTGCGCTCGGTTCAGTCGCACGCGCTGGTGCATAGCCTGGGGCAGACGTGGGTGCAGATCGGCCGCAACCCGGCCGCTGCGCTGGGCAACATCGCGCCGAACATCGGCAGCATCGTGGCGTTGCAGATGGCCGCGCAGCGCCAACCCAGCCACGTCCTGCCTACGTTCCTGGCTTTAAATTCCGATGGCGCAGTGAGTTCCGGGTATCTGGACGCCACCTACGCCCCGTTCAAAGTGGACCCCACCACCGCCGGCTTGCCCGATGCCACCAATTCGCTGGGACAAGCGCGCTGGCAGGAAATGTACAACCAGATGCACGCCGAGGACGACGCATTGCGCGTCAACTCGCCCATGGGTCAGAACGTGGTGGACATGGATAACCTGTATTCGCTGGGTACCAACCTGATGTACAACCCGCAGGTGCAGAGTGTGTTTACCTACTCCTCAGCGGACTCGACGCGCTACGGCAGCTCCAGCTTTGGCAACGCGCTGGTTGTCGCCAAGCAGGCGCTGGCCGCGAACATGGGCACGCGTTTCATTCAGGTGACCATCGGCGGCTGGGATATGCACATCGATATTTACGGCCAGGCGGGCAATAAGAACAAGACCAACATTTACAGCCTCGGCAACCAGTTCGACGCGGGTGTGTCGGCGCTGATCGGCGATTTGCAGGCCGCGGGCATGCTGGATTCGACGCTGATCGTCTGTCTGGGCGAGTTCGGGCGCACACCGGGCTTCACCGCCGCACTGGGTCGCGATCACTACCTGAACCAGTTCGCGGTGTTCGCCGGCGGAGGCGTCCAGGGCGGCCGCATCATTGGCTCGACCGACGCCACGGGCGCGAACATCATCGATCCCGGCTGGTCGCAGAAGCGCGCGATTAACGCCGAGGATATTGAGGCAACCATTTACTCGGCGCTAGGTATCGACTGGACCACGATCTGCTACAACGATCCGTTCCACCGGGGCTTCGAGTTCGTGCCGCAGTCGCTAGGGCCGGATTACTATAACCCGGTGAACGAGCTGTTTAAATAGCGCCCACGTGGGTGCCTTAAACCACGCCACGATTAGCGGCTCCGCGTCTTCTCAATCGCCCGCGCCGCCTTGCGAACCGCCTTCAGGATTTTCTGCCGCTGTGCCTCGCCTTTATAACGGATCAGCGGCATGGACAGGCTCACCGCGGCCACGGCGTGTCCATTTGCGCTGAGCACGGGAGCGGCGAAGCAGCGTCCACCGGTAATGCTCTCCTCCACATCCTCGGCCACGCCGCTCTTGCGCACCTGGGCAAGCTCCTCGCGTAGAGCGATCTCGTCGGTGATCGTCTGCGGCGTGAAGCGATACGCGCCGTAGCTGCGCACCAGATTGTCGGCCACTTCCGCCGGTTGAAACGCGGCGATCGCCTTGCCCAGCGAACTGGCATTCGGAGGCAGAATGCGGCCCACCGTATTGCCCATGCGCATGATTTGCTGGCTCTCGAACACCAGCAGCACTTCAATGTGATTTTCGAACAACCCCGCGAGACTAGCCGTTTCACCGAACTCCATGTTCAGGCGCTCCAATGGCTCCGAGGCCTGCTTCAACAGTTGCGCGTAGGGCGATTCCGATGGCGCGAAGTACTTCCCGTCGGAGGTTTTCGTCAGGTGACCTAAAGCCTCGAGTGTATAAACCAGCCGGAATGCCGACGCTTTGGTCAACTTCACCTTGGCCGCAATTTCCTGAAGCGCGACCGGCTCTGCTGAGGCGCGCACAAAGGCCAGCGCCGCAAGCGCCTTTTCCACCGCACGCGAAAAATAAGGGTCGCGCGCCTTCATTCGATAAACATCCGGTAGCGTTGTTCCAGTTCGGCGAACTCCGCGCCGGAGAAAGGCAGTACCGGAGGCGCGGGCGTAGCGCGGCAAATCCCCGCGAGCGACAATGCAGCCTTGATGCCGCGCAGATACGACGTTCCGGCGAAGCCAGTCCGATATAACATGGCGCCCATGCGCACCACTTTTTCCTGCAGCTCCGCGGCCAGTAGCGTGTCGCCCGATTCGATGGCGCCGTAAAGAGAGACGAACAGGCGCGGCAGCAGATTGGAGCCTCCGCACACGCCTCCAATGGCTCCACGGCGCATCGAATCCTCAAGCATTTCTTCCGGGCCGATCAAGATGCTGAACCCAGGACGGTCCTTCATCACGGCCAGAACCTGGTCAAGATACGCCGGATCGTGAGTCGAATCCTTCAAGCCGACCACTCCAGGCAGATCGGAGGCGCGGCGCACGGTTTCCGGATCGAAGGAATTCTTCGTCAGATGAGGGATGTTGTAGAGGAAGACGGGCAGGGCCACGCGGGCGGCGATATTCTCTATATAGCGGAACAGATCCTCCTGCGAGTTCTGGAAATAAAACGGAGGCGCCAGCACGAGCGCATCCGCGCCCGATTCCTCGGCGGTTTCGGCCAGGCGCAGCGATTCCGAAACGGCCGTATCGGAAATGTTCGCCAGCACGGGCACGCGTCCGTTCGCCTGCGTAGAGGCGCGGCGTATGATTTCCTGCCGCAGTTCGCGCCCCAGCGACGTGAACTCGCCCGTGGTGCCGAGCAGAAACAGGCCGTTCACGCCGCCCGCAATGACGTGCTCAATCAATCGTTCCAGGGCCAATACGTCCAACGACGGCTCGGCGCGGTACGGCTCTTCCAAGGGCGTGACGAGGGGCGTAACGATGCCCCGCAACGGGATTTGCATACGTTTTCCATTGTACTTGCCTTTATGAAACTGTGCGTATAATTATGAAACAATCATGCGAAATATGAAACCGCCCTGTCTCGCAGTGGCGATGCTTGCCTCAGCCGCGCTGGCAGCGGATTTCCGCCAGGCGGTCATCGTGCTGCCGGCTTCGCCCACCATGCCCGAGAAAAAAGCGGCGCAGATGTTGAGCGAGGAAATCGAAAAACGGACGCAGGTGCGGCTAAAGATCGCGGCGTCGGGCTCGCCTGCGATCTATTTGAAAGTTGCACCAGGGGGAAAGCCAGAGAGCTTCACGCTGACGTCCACCGCGACCACGGCGACCGTAACCGGTGCCGACGATCGCGGAGTTGTCTTTGGCGCGGGCTATCTACTGCGGCAGCTTCGCATGGCGCGGCAGAAGCTGGAGCTCGACGCGGCGCTGAATGTTTCGACCGCGCCCAGGTACGAGGTGCGCGGCCAGCAACTGGGCTATCGCCCGAAGACCAATGCCTACGACGCGTGGACGGTCCCGATGTGGGAGCAGTACATCCGTGAGCTGGCGATCTTCGGCAACAACACCATTGAGCTGATTCCGCCGCGCTCCGACGACGACGACGAGAGCCCGCATTTTGCGCTGCCAAAAATCGAAATGATGGAGGAAATGTCGCGCATCGCCAATGAATACGGACTCGACGTGTCGATCTGGTTTCCGGCCATGGATAAAGATTACTCAGACCCGGCGACGATGGAGTTCGCGCTGAAGGAATGGGAAGAAGTGTTCCGCCGCCTGCCGCGTATCGACGCGATCTTCGTCCCCGGAGGCGATCCCGGCCATACGCAGCCGAAGTGGATGTTCGCGCTGCTGGAAAAACAGACAGCGAGTTTGCATAAGTATCATCCAAAAGCCAGGATGTGGCTTTCGCCGCAGGGATTTTCGAAAGAATGGCGGGATGAATTCTGGGCGCTGTTGGATAAGAATCCGGCGTGGTTGACAGGCCTGGTTTTCGGACCGCAGGTGTACGGCAGCCTGGAGGAATTTCGCGCGCAGACGCCGAAGCGCTATGCGATTCGTTTCTATCCCGACATCACGCACAGCATCCACGCCGAGTTTCCGGTACCCGATTGGGACATGGCATACGCGGCCACCGAGGGGCGCGAGACGATCAATCCGCGTCCCATAGACGAGACCGCAATTTTCCAGCGCTACCAGCGTTTCGCCGTCGGGACAGTCACGTATTCGGAAGGCTGCAACGACGATGTGAACAAGTTCATCTGGAGCGGGCTGCTGTGGAATCCGGAGGCGTCGCCGAAAAACATTCTGGTGGATTACGCGCGCTTCTTCATCGGAGATTCGATGGCGGACGATTTCGCCAATGGGCTGTTCGCACTGGAGCAAAACTGGCGCGGGCCTTTAGCGTCGAACCGGCAGGTGCCGGTGACGCTCCAGCAGTTTAAGGATATGGAACGGCGCGCGACGCCGCAGCAGAGGTTAAACTGGCGTTTTCAAGAAGCAATCTATCGCGCGAATTACGACGCGTATGAGCAGAGCCGGTTGCTTTCAGAGAGCCGCCAGGAAGAGATGGCGACGGCGGTGCTGGCGTCGGCCAAGCGCCTGGGATCGTTGAAAGCGATGGCCGAAGCCGAAGGGATCCTGGATGCCGACGCGCGCACGGCGGACGCCAAGGAGTATCGCGCGCGGGTGTTCGAAATGGCGGAGGCGCTGTTCCAAAGCATCCACATGCAGTTGAGCGTGGAGCGGTATAAGGCCATCGCGGTGGATCGCGGGGCTAACCTGGACGCGGTGGATTATGCGCTGAACAACCGAATCTGGCTGGAGAATCGCTTCCAGGAAATTCGCGCGATGGCGTCGGAGGCCGACCGATTGGCGCGCATCGATCAGCTTGTGAATTGGACTGATCCCGGCCCCGGTGGATTTTACGACGCGCTGGGATTTACCAATCTTCGTCCGCACCTGGTGCCGGGCGAATCGTACGCGCAGGACCCGGATTTTCTGAAGTCGCCATTGATCTCGCTGGCCGCGCCGCCACAGCGCGGATGGCGCACGACGTTCGCCATGGACGGCGAAATTATTCAGGACAGGCCGCTGCGTATGCGGTACACGGAGTTGGATCCAAGGGCGCATTATAAAATCCGCGTCACCTATGGAGGCGATGCGCGCCGCACGCAGGTCCGCCTGACCGCGAACGGCATGGAAGTGCATTCGTTTCGAGATAAAGGTCCGATGCCGGAGCCGGTGGAGTTCGACCTGCCGCAACACGCAACGTCGGCGGGGACGATGACGCTCGAATGGACGCGTCCGGCGGGGCTGGGCGGCAATGGCCGCGGCACGCAGGTTTCCGAAGTATGGTTGATCAAGGTGGTCAAGTGAGCTGGCAGCATCCTGTTCGCGAGAAACTGGAAGCAGGTGAGACGGTGCTGGGGGTGACGATCACGACGCCGAGTATCGAAGCGGCGGCATTGGTCGCGACCTTGGGGTTCGATTTTTTGTGGGTGGAAATGGAGCATTCGCCGGTGACGCTCGAGACGTTGCGGGCGATCGTACTAGCCACGCGGGCGCTACCCGCGGCGGTGTTCGCGCGCGTTCCCGCCATTGAACTGTGGACAGCGAAGCGGGTGATGGATCAGGGCGTGACGGGCGTTATCTTCCCCTTCGCATCTTCTGAGTTAAGAGCGCGGACGCTGGCCGAAGCGTGCCGCTATCCTCCGCTGGGCAAGCGCGGATCAGGCGCGGGCCTCGCGATGACGACGTGGCCCGGCGACGGCGATTATTACGACTCGGCCGACGAGAACATGATGACCATCGCAGTGATCGAAGAGGCGCAGGCGGTAGAGAATATCGAAGCGATCGCACGGACAAAGGGCGTCGACGTGCTGTTCATAGGCACCAGCGATTTGTCGTTTTCCCTCGGGCTGCGGGGGCGGCAGAGGGAGCCTTTGCTGGAAGAAGCCATCGCGAAGATCGTCACGGCGGCGAAGAAGCACGGCAAATTTCTGGGGCGGCCCGCGGGCTCACCTGAGTTGGTGGAACAATATCGCGAACAGGGCTTTCAATTCTTCCAATCGCAGACGGAATTGGGTCTGCTGCGGCTGGGCGCGAAGGCTTTGGGCTTGAAGGAAATCCCCGCGAAGGCTCTGTACTAAATGAACGCGAACTACCGCTGGTTCGTGGTGGCGATGCTGTGGTGCATCTCGTTTTTCAACTACGCGGACCGGCAGGCCATTTCGTCTGTATTCCCGCTACTGGAAAAAGAGTTCGGGCTGAGCATAGTGCAGTTGGGCATGCTGGGCAGCGCATTCGCGTGGGTCTACGGATTGAGCGGATTTTTCGCCGGATTCGTGGTGGATCGAATGTCGCGCAAGAAGGCGATCTTAGGCGGTCTATACGTCTGGAGCCTGATCTGCATGGCGACGGCGCTGTCGCGCGGCTTCCGCGCGTTGTTCGTGTTCCGCGCAGCGGAGGGCCTGGGCGAAACGATTTACTATCCCGCGTCGATGTCGATGGTGAGCGATTATCACGGCAAAGAGACCCGCTCACGGGCCATCGGCATTCATCAAACGAGCGTATACGCGGGGACCATCGCGGGCGGATTCTTCGCCGGCAAGATCGGCGAAATTTATGGCTGGCGCTGGTCGTTCGTGGTGTTCGGAGGGCTGGGCGTGCTGCTGGGGTTCGTGCTCACGCGCTTTTTAAAAGAGCCCAAGCGCGGGCAATCGGAAGTGGACGCGGGCGCGACGCTGAGCCTTGGCGATTTCGGGCGGTTGCTGCGGCGCACGCCGACGGCGCTGTGCCTGACGGCGGCGTTCATGTGTTCGAACTTCGTCGCTGTCGTGCTGCTAACTTGGATGCCGAAGTTTCTCTACGACCGCTTTCACATGGGGCTGGCGCTGGCGGGGCTAACTGCGACGATTTTCGTGCAGCTGGCCAGCGTTCCGGGCGCGATCACCGGCGGATTGCTGGCAGATTTTCTGCGCGCGCGCACGCCGCGCGGGAGAATCCTGGTGCAAGCTACGGGAGTTCTGTGTGGCGCGCCGTTCGTGGCGTGGTGCGGCATGACGAGGTCAGTGACGGCGTTGATGATCGCGCTGACCTGTTGGGGATTCGCGAAAGGCATGTACGATGCGAATATTTTCGCGTCGATGTTCGACGTAGTGCGACCGGAGGCGCGCGGCACCGCGGCGGGATTTCTGAATTCGCTCGGGTGGATCGGCGGAGGAGTGGCGCCGGTGGCTGTGGGATGGATCGCCCGCGATCATGGTTTGGGAGCAGGGATCGCGGCGGCGTCGGTGGTGTATTTGCTGGCGGCCGCGCTGCTGATGACGGCGGCGGTCTTTTTCGTGAAACAAGACGCGGTGGCCTAGCGCGATTTGCGGTACGCTGGCAGTTTGGAACTGCTCGAATATCTCAAGACAATCGACACGGCGACGGTCTCGAACGCGATCGAACTGTTGAAGGTGCGGCCTGATGGCGAGGGTTTTGCCTCGCTCAATCTGAAGTGCCTGTTTCCAGAGCTTGGGCCGATGTGCGGCTACGCCGTCACGGCGCAAGTAGAGACGGTGACGAATGGATCGCCCACAACGGAAGAAGCATTCGTCCAATTGTTCGAGGCTGTGGAGCACGCGCCGCGTCCGTCGGTTGTGGTGGTGCAGGAAATTGGCGGGGACCGCGACCGCTCGGCGCATGCCGGCGAAGTGATGGCGACGATACTGACGCGCTTTGGCGCCGTCGGACTGGTGAGCGACTGCGGCGTGCGCGATATCAGTCAAGTGCGCAAGCTCGGCTTCCATTATTTTGCCCGTGGAATCGTGGCCAGCCATGCCAGCTATCACATTGTCCGCGTGGGCGTGCCTGTGCACGTTTGCGGCCTGACGGTTCGTCCCGGCGATCTGCTGCACGGCGATGAAAACGGCCTGATCGCGGTTCCTGAATTGGGGTGTGAGCGTCTGCCGGAACTGGTGGCGCAGATTTTAACGCGCGAGCGCGCCCTGATGGAGATGGCTCGCGATCCTTCGATTACGGCAGCGGGTCTGCGGGGGCGTCTGTTTTAGCCTGCCTTGACGGCTATACGCCAATGGCGGATAATTGGCTGGTGGAATTGGCGGAGACGTCCACCTTTACGCGCCAGATCGGTACCCCCCTGAGCGACGAAGAATATCGAGGGTTTCAGGTTCGCCTCGCTGCGAATCCGGCGGTGGGTGCGGTTATTCCGGGCGGTGAAGGGATTCGCAAGGTCCGCGTGGCGGTTGGCTCGCGAGGGAAAAGCGGCGGCGCGCGAATCATCTACTACTGGGCGGTGCGCCGGAATTTAATCCTGCTGTTGTTTGCGTATCCCAAGAATGTGGCTGGGAATCTGACGCCCAAACAGGTATTGCAACTCGCGAAGCTGGTGAAGGAGGAGTTTCGACCATGAAGAAAGAGATGTTTGAGGAACTGCTCGGCAGCGTGCGGGAAGCGGGGGCCATTTTGCGCGGCCAGAAGAAACCCGCGCGGCGGGTGGCGATCGGCGGAGTGGGCGTGCGCTCGATTCGCGAGCGGACCGCCCTTTCGCAGTCGGAATTCGCGCGTCTGATCGGCGTCAGCGTGAAGACGTTACAAAACTGGGAACAGGAGCGTCGGCGTCCGACGGGGCCGGCGGCGGCGTTGCTGAGTATCATCAATCACGATCCGGCGTTGGCGGTAAGGGCGATTCACCGAATTTGAGCCTCAACGGCCTTCGCCGATGGTTACTTCGAATCGTTCCAGCGGCTGGCCAGAGGCGTTGACGGGCACGAGCGTTTTGCCGTTGCGGAGCCGGATCCAGGAGAGGTTCGGACGGCGCTCGTTGAGGACTGAGGAGGCATGCAGGTCTGCTGGCCGCGCGGCGTGGGCTTCGCCATCGATCCGATAATTGCCGAGCGCGATCAGCTCGCCTTTTTCGTTCCAGGCTTGGCAGACATCGACGTCTTCGGCTGGATCGAAGGAGCAGTCGATCCACGTTGGACGCTGGTCGAATCCACCAGCGAAGGTTGCCCGGGAGGGGACGCCTTTGGGGCGAGGCTGTGACGGCAAGAGACCTAGGATCAGGGCAAGCCAAACGAGCGGCACGGCCACGGTCAGCCCGCCGACGATCCAAGCTGTCTTTCCTGCTCATCCCTTCATGCTTGTTATTCCCATTATAGGCAGGCGTCGAGAGGAGTCTCGACGCGGCACGCCGCGGGTGTGCGCTACGTGGCTAGGCTGACGCCTGAGTGCGGACTCCTGTCTCTTCTCTGCGCCACATTTCCACTAATACTATGCCGATCAATACCAGCGCTGCGGAAAGGCCGATCCACAGGCCTCGGGCGCCCATACCGGCCCAGAAGCAGAGCGCCGCACCGAGCGGCAAGCCGAGGCCCCAGTAGCCCACCAGGTGACAGATCATGGGCGTGCGCGTATCGCCTAAGCCGCGCAGCGCGCCGGTAGTGACCACTTGCAGGCCGTCGAACAATTGAAAAAACGCTGCGATACGGAGGAGGCTGGCGCCGGCTTCGATCACATCGGCCTCCGGCGTGAACAGACGCGCGATGAAGTGCGGAAATACGATGAGTACCAGGGCCGCTGCGGACATCACGGCTCCGCCCAGCCCGAGCGCGGTCCATCCGGCGTGAGCGACGCCGTGACGGTCGCCGCGTCCGAAGGCTTGTCCGACGCGGACGGCGGCTGCGGAGCTGATGCCGAGCGGCATCATGAACGTCATGCTGGCGATAGTGAGCGCGATCTGGTGTCCGGCCAAGGGCGTTGCGCCGAGACGGCCTGCGAGCACCGTCATCACGGCGAAGACTCCGGTTTCGAGACCGATCTGCCCGGCGGCGGGTGCGCCAAGCTTCAACAGCTCCCGCACCCTTTGAAAATCGGGTTTCCATGACACGTGGGGCAGGCGCGGATCGTTCCGCCAGATGACCGCGCCGAGCACCGTCGCCATGAACACACGTGAGCCTAGCGTGGCCCAGGCGGCTCCTTCGGCTCCCATTTTCGGCGCGCCTAAATTGCCGAATACGAACACCCAGTTGAAGAATATATTGACCAGGTTCGCCAGGGCGAGCGTCACCATGATGGGTTTGACGATGTTCATCGATTGGAGATAGCGGCGGAAGCCGAAGTAGAGGACCAGGCCTGGTGAGCTCCAGTTGAGGACGCGCAGATAAGGGCGCGTTTCGCGCATCACCGACGGATCGACGCCCCAGGACGCCATCAACGGATTCAGCGCGGCGATCAGCAGCATGACGATGGGGCAGAGGAACAGCGAAAGCCACACGCCGCTGATGAGAGAGTGGCGGCAATCGTCGCGATCGCCCGCGCCGTAGGCTTGCGAGACCAGCGTATCGAGGCCGAGCAGCAGTCCGCTGGCGCAGATGGCGATGCCGTAAAACAGCATGCCTCCCAGGCCGATGGCTCCGATGGAGGCGGCGTTGACGTGGCCGACGAAGATGGTATCGACTACGCCCATCAGCATCCAGCCGATTTCGGACGCGACCAGAGGCAGCGCGAGGCGGACCATGGGCGAAATTTCGTCTTGAATGCCGATTTTGAGGCTCATTTTCACGCTATGCTGATTTTACCGCGCATGCACAAATCCACCTTTTTTATTGCGATTTCGTTACTCGGACAGCAGCGTACTGTGAGCGATCCGGGGGTGATCACCACGCGGCAGGCGATCACGCCGGCGGGTGTTCAATCCGTATTTGAAGGACGCGTGTATGGCGTCGCGTTTGGAAAAACGGCGGCCGAGGTGTGGGTGCTGCGCGCGGGCGAGATCGAACTGCTCGACTGGAAAGAAAACAAGGCGCTCGCGCGGGTGAAGTTCGCGGGCTCGGCGGGATTGGGAGGCATCCGCTACGACGCGTCGGCCGACCGGGCGCTGGCGGCAACTTCCAATCATGGAGAAGCGGAACTTTGGAGCGTGCGGCGCGATGGGTCGCACACGGCCTGGAAGCTGGGTGCGAGCGCGAATTCGGGTGCGCTGGCGGTGACGGAGCGCATGGCCGCGGTGCCATTGATCCACGGCAACATGCTGGCCTTCGCCGATCTCGAAAAAGGAATCGTGAGGACGGTGAAGACGGGCATCGCTCCGTTCGGCGCGGCGATCAGCCACGATTCCACAGCGGCTTACGTCACGAATTGGGGAGGGCGCGCGCCCAAGGCGGGCGATCTGACTGCGCCGACGGGCCATCTGCCGAACGCGGACCAAGTAGTGACGGACGAGCGCGGCATCGCGTCGACGGGGACGGTTTCGCGCGTCGATCTGGTGATGGGGACGGTGGAGAAGACAATTGCGGTGGGACTGCATCCGACGGCGATTGTGTGGGACGAGCCGTCGGCCAGGTTGTACGTGGCGAATACGAATCAGGATTCGATTTCGGTGATCGATACCAATACGAATCAGGTTGTGGCGACGTTTGCGCTGCAGCCGTTTCCAAAAAAGGTCGCAGGGATCGCGCCGACAGCGCTGGCGTTGGATGGTTCGAGTTTGTATGTCGCGTGCGGAGGGATTAACGCGGTTGCGGTGCTGGATAAAACGTCGGGCAAGCAGCGCGGCTTGATTCCGACGGCTTGGTATCCGGACAGCGTTGCGGCGTTCGATGGGCATCTGGCGATCGGCACGCTGCTGGGCGTCGGATCAGGGTATCAGGGCGAACCGCAGAACCGGTTTGTGCACGCGAATCGCGGCGCGGTGCAGGTGCTGGCGATGCCCGATGCGCCGCAACTGGCGTCGTTGACGAACGCTGGGTTGGTGAACAATCGCATGTCGCCTGCGCCTTCCGATGACAAGCCTCGTGCGCGGATGAAGGCGGTGCCGGTGCCGGAGCGCTCGGGTGAGCCGTCGACGATTGAGCACGTTGTTTATATCGTGAAAGAAAATCGCACTTACGATCAGGTGCTTGGGGATTTGGGGAAGGGTAATGGCGATGCGTTGATGGCGATGTACGGCGCGCAGGTGACCCCGAATCATCACAAAATGGCGCGGGATTTTGTCACGCTCGATAATTTCTACGCGGCCGGAGGTAATTCGGCGGACGGGCATCAATGGTTGACACAGGCCAACGAAACCGCGTACTGCATGTGGCCTGGATATGAGGGGCGCAGCTATCCGTACGATGGGTCCGATCCGCTGGCTCCGGCGGCGGGTGGATTTTTGTGGGAAGCGGCGCTGAACGCTCACAAAACCGTGCGCGTGTTCGGCGAGTACGCGGGCGAAACGTCGACGCCGAGGGCCGCGCGTACTCAGTTGCTGGGCGAGTGGAAGAACGGCGCGGACTTCGCGGCGCGCTGGAGCATTACTGCACCGATTGCTCCGATGAACGCTTATCTGCAGAAGAATTATCCGGCGTATTCGACGAACATCCCAGACGTTGTGCGGGCGCAGATTTTCATCGCGGAAATAAAGAAGTGGGAGACGATGCCGAACCTGACGCTGATCCAGTTGCCGTCGGATCATACGCAGGGCACGTCGTCGGGCGCGTCCACGCCGAAGGCCATGATGGCGGATAACGATTACGCTGTCGGGCTGATTGTGGACGCGTTGAGCCATTCAAAGTTCTGGAAGACGATGCAGATTTTCATTTTGGAGGACGACGCGCAGGGAGGCGTGGATCATGTGGACGGGCATCGCACGGTGGCGCTGGCGGTGGGTCCATATGTGAAGCGCGGCGCGGTGGATTCGACGTTTTACTCCAATCCGGGAATGGTGAAGACCATCGAGCTGATGCTGGGACTGCCGTCGATGAGTCTGTTCGATTTGATCGCGGCCGATATGCGGGCGAGCTTCACTGACAAGCCGGACTTTACACCGTACGACGCGGAGCAGCCCACGCACGATCTATTCGAAGTGAATCCGCCGCTGAAAGCTCTGCACGGCGCGGCGAGGAAGGATGCGGAGGCGTCGGCAAAGATGGAGTTCGACCGGCCGGACCGCGCGCCGTCGGGGAAACTGAACCGGATATTGTGGTTCGATGCGAGGGGGCATTTAGTGAAGTATCCGGCGGTGGTGAGGAGCGTATTCGCTCCTATGGCGATGGATGTGGATGA
>Ga0209698_10004130_pt1 | contig 16041 bp, 24 predicted proteins | sample LitLauG_LLR_2012_FD_187203 | JGI IMG/M metagenome (GOLD analysis project Ga0209698, IMG submission 187203) | Freshwater sediment microbial communities from Pennsylvania, USA - Little Laurel Run_MetaG_LLR_2012 (SPAdes) (version 2) | ecosystem: Environmental > Aquatic > Freshwater > Creek >...
AAGGGCGCGGAAATCGACAAGCTGAAGGGCGAGTTGCAGAAGCGTACCGGCGGCAAGGACATCTTCGTCGACATCCAGGAAGTCCATAAGCCCGAGCTCGATGCGCAACTGGTTTCAGAATCGATCGCGTTGCAGTTAGAAAAGCGCGTGGGATTCCGGCGGGCGATGCGCAAAGCCGTTGACTCAGCACTGCGCTTCGGATGCAAGGGAATCAAGGTTCGCGTCAGCGGGCGTCTGAATGGAAACGAAATCGCGCGTTCGGAGTGGTACCTGCAGGGCCGGCTGCCGCTGCACACGTTGCGCGCGGATATCGACTTCGGATTCAGCGAGGCGCGCACAACCTACGGTGTGATCGGCGTGAAGTGCTGGGTCTACAAGGGCGAGATCCTGCAGCAGAAAAAGCGTGAAGGACAGCCGGCAACCGCGGGCGGATTCTAAGTTTTCGTAGAGACGTGGCTTGCTACGTCTGCTGCCGAAATCGGCAGGTGAGCATGTGGTAAGAGCGAGACGTTGCCAGCAACTCCTCTACAGGAAAATTCGTTATGTTGATGCCAAAGAAAGTGAAGTATCGGAAACAGCAGCGCGGCCGTATGACCGGCAAGGCGTGGCGTGGCTCGACGCTGTCGTTCGGCGATTTCGGGCTGAAGGTCCTCGAACCCGGTTGGGTCACCGACCGCCAGATCGAAGCCAGCCGCGTGGCGATGACCCGTTTTGTGAAGCGCGGCGGGAAGATCTGGATTCGCGTCTTCCCCGACAAGCCAGTCACGAAAAAGCCAGCTGAAACCCGTATGGGTAAGGGCAAAGGCGCTCCGGATCACTGGGTCGCGGTCGTAAAGCCCGGCAAGATTCTCTTTGAAATGGAAGGTGTGACACTCGAGGACGCAAGTGAAGCGATGCGGTTGGCGTCGCACAAGTTGTCACTGCGGACGCAACTGGTGAAGCGCGAGGGAGCGCACTAAAAGCTAGCTGTCAGCTTTCAGCCGTCAGCTATCAGCAAAAGCGACGGTGAAGATGAGCTGAGAGCTAAGAGCTAAGAGCTAAGAGCCTAATTATGAAGGTCGACAAAATTCGAAACTTAACCGACGTGGAACTCAGCCATCAGGAGAAGGATCTCGCGGATCAGCTCTTCAAGCTGAAGTTCCAGATGAATATGGGACAGACCGAGAGCCTGAAGAAGGTTCGCGGACTGCGCAAGGACATTGCGCGCGTGAAGACGATCATGGTTGAGCGTACGCGCGCGGCCGCAACGGAGAAGAAATAATGGCGGAAACGACACAGAAGGCGCAAGGCCGCCGCAAGGAAGTGGTGGGCGAGGTCGTCTCGAGCAAGATGCATAAGACGATCGTTGTGCAGGTGACACGAAAGAAGGCACATCCCTTCTACGGTCGCGTGATCGCGCGGAACAAGAAATTCTACGCGCATGACGAGTCGAACCAGGCGCACGTGGGCGATCAGGTTCGGATTGAGGAAACGCGGCCGCTTTCGAAACTAAAGCGGTGGAAGTTGAAAGACATCGTGCGCAAGGCTGCGCTGCTGCCGGAAGCGGCAGTCGACGCGGCAAGCTAACCAGGGAGATTAGCCATGGCTGTGATGATGAGATCGATGTTGGAGGTCGCCGATAATTCCGGCGCGCGCAAGCTGCAGATGATCCTGCCGCTGGGCGGATCGACGGGATTGAATGCCGGACTGGGCGACATAATCACCGCGGCGGTCAAGGAGTCGGCGCCCGAGGGTCAGGTGCAGAAGGGCAAAGTTGTCAAGGCGGTAATTGTGCGGACCCGCAAAGAGCACCGGCGCCGGGATGGAACCTACATCCGGTTCGATCAGAATGCTGCTGTCCTGATTAACGAAGCTGGCGAGCCCGTCGGGACGCGCGTGTTTGGCCCTGTGGCCCGCGAACTTCGCGAAAAAAAGTTTTTGAAGATTGTGTCGCTCGCACCTGAGGTCATTTAGGTCGAGCACGATCGAGTAGCGAAGAAGATCTTAAAAGAGATTGAAAATGAGAATAGCTAGTACAGAACATAAGAGAGTAGATATCCGGCGGAACGATACCGTGAAGGTGATCACCGGACGCGACAAGGGCAAGGAAGGCCGCGTGCTTCGCGTGTTTCCCAATGACGCTAAGCTTCTGGTCGAGCACGTGATGATGGTAAAAAAGCACGTGCGCCCGAATCCGCAGCGGAACATCAAAGGCGGCATCGCCGAGCAGGAAAGCCGGATCGCGATTTCCAACGTGCAACTGGTTTGTGCGACCTGCGGGCCGGTTCGGATCGGACACGAAGTGCGCGGTGACCGAAAAGTTCGCGTCTGCAAGAAGTGCGGGACGACACTAGATAAATGATTGGGGAATTGAGTGATTGAGTCATTGAAAGTCAGAACCTGCGGCCTTCCATTACTCAATTACCAAATTACACAATCGCTCAATTCTCACGAACCGGTAATCACTCCGAAACCGTGAGAGGAAGTTGAAGAGATATGGCAAAGGATAAAAAAGGACAGAAGGAAGCGGCGGTGGAGTCGAAGGCTCCCCAGCAGGCACGGCATAGTGCGAAGGAACGCCCCCGGCTGCGGTCAAAGTTCGAGAAGGAAGTCGCACCCGCTCTGTTGAAAGAGCTCGAACTGAAAAATCCGATGGCGGTTCCGCGGTTGCACAAGATCGTCGTCAACATGGGTGTCGGCGAAGCGACGCAGAATGCAAAAGTGCTCGATCCAGCCGTAAACGAATTGGGTCAGATCACCGGACAGAAGCCAGTGGTGACGCGAGCCAAGAAGTCGATCGCTGCATTCAAAGTTCGTCAGGGACAGTCGATCGGTGCGATGGTAACGCTCCGTGGCGACCGGATGTATGAGTTCTTCGACCGGCTGGTGAACATCGTTCTGCCGCGCGTGCGCGATTTCCGCGGGGTGTCGAGCAAGTCGTTCGACGGACGCGGAAACTATACGATCGGCCTCCACGACCAGTTGATCTTCCCGGAGATCTCGTATGAGAAGGTCGACAAGCTGAAAGGCATGAACGTCACGATTGTGACGACGGCCCAGAACGACAACCAGGCGCGGTCGCTGCTGAAGCACATGGGAATGCCATTCCGGGCCTGAAGTTTTTGTAGAGACGTAGCTCGCTACGTCTCTTGTTGGCGGCGAGAGTCCAGCATGGGCTGAAAAGAGACGTTGCAAGCAACGTTTCTACGACAGGAGTGAGAGTTTGGCGACTACAGCAAAACGAGTTAAGGACGCAAGAAAGCCTAAGTTCTCCACGCGCAAGCACAACCGCTGCAAACTGTGCGGACGTCCGCGGGCGTATCTGCGGAAATTCGGCCTCTGCCGGCTGTGCTTCCGCCAACTGGCGTTGCGTGGTGAGATTCCAGGGGTTTCGAAGTCGTCGTGGTAAACGTTGTTTGGCCGTCGTTGGCGGTGCGCTAACGATTCATGGCCAACGACCAACGACCGATGTAACAGCCGCTGCAGGTTCTCCGCTGGACGCGGAGCGAACGGGTGGCTCAAGGAGAAGCAGACGATGAGGTTGACCGATCCGGTCGCAGATATGTTGACGAGAGTGCGTAACGCACTCCAGGCCCGGCACCAGAAGGTGGATATCCCGGCTTCGCGCCTGAAACTGGAGATTGCCCGCATCCTGAAAGAGGAAGGATATATCTCCAACTTCAAGGCGACCGAAGAAGAGGGCCACAAGATCATTCGGGTTTATCTGAAGTATGGCGCCAATAACGAGGCGGCCATCTCGAAGGCAGAGCGCGTGTCGCGCCCGGGATGCCGTGTCTATGTGCGCCGCAGCGAGATTCCACGAGTGCTGGGCGGGATGGGGATCAACATCCTGACCACGCCCCGGGGCGTGATGACCGGCCGCCAGGCCCGCAAGGAAGGCGTGGGCGGCGAGTTGTTGTGCGAAATTTACTAAGGGTGTAGAGACGCAGCTTGCTGCGTCTTGCCGACAGCGGCAGGAAATGTGGAGAGCGTAAGAGACGTTGCCAGCAACGTCTCTACCAAAAGAGCGTATGTCACGAATTGGAAAAAAGCCGATCGCGATTCCCAAGGGGGTCACGATCAAAGTTGAGGGAAACACGGTCCTCGTGCAGGGACCGAAGGGCAAAGTGGATACTCCGCTGCCGGCCGGGATCAAGGTTGAGCAGAAGGACGGACACTTGGTCGCCGTTCGCGAGAACGATTCCCAATCTGCGGTGCATGGTCTCGCGCGGGCTCTGGTCAACAATGCCGTCGAAGGTGTGACCAAGGGCTGGACGCGCGAACTGGAAATCGTTGGAATTGGCTATCGCGCCGAAATGAAGGGCAAGGGACTCATCGTCTTCAATCTGGGATTTTCCCATCCCATCGAGTATCCGCTGCCCACCGGTGTCGACGCCGCGGTCGATCCCAAGCAGACCCGCATCGCGCTGACCGGAATCGACCGGCAGAAAGTTGGCCAGGTCGCCGCCGAGATGCGTGCGTTGCGTCCGCCGGATCCGTACAAGAACAAGGGTGTGCGCTACGTCGGCGAACGCCTGAAGAAGAAGGTTGGTAAAACGGGAGCGAAGTGATCGCGGGTAGCGGGCGTCTGAGCCCGCTGCGATCCTCCTGAGCCAAGCGCAGGATTTCTCGCTGACGAGTTGAGAAGGGTATAGAGCGATGCTTACAAAAATTTCCAAGAACCAGAAACGCGGATTCAGTCACGACCGCATCCGCAAAAAACTGCAGGGTACGGCGGACCGTCCGCGCCTCAACGTGTACCGCTCGCTGAATCACATCTACGTGCAGGTCATCGACGATCTACATGGCAAGACGCTCGTCTCTGCCAGCAGTGCGGAAGGGAAGAAGGAAGAGCGGCGCACCGGCGGCAACGTGGCTTCAGCAAAAGCCTTGGGCAAGACCATTGCCGAGCGAGCCAAGGCCAAGGGCGTGACCAAGGTCGTGTTCGATCGTGGCGGATACATTTATCACGGGCGCGTGAAGGCTCTGGCCGACGCGGCCCGCGAGGCAGGATTGCAGTTCTGAAGACGGCTCGCAGCTGTCAGCTCTCCGCTATCTGCGAGAGCGACAAGCTGAAGGCTGATAGCTGAAAGCTAGGTTGAATAATGCCAACAGTAATTAAGAAACTCGATGCAGGGGCGTACCAGCTGAAGGATCAGGTGGTGGCCATCAACCGCGTGACTAAAGTGGTCAAGGGCGGAAAGAATCTCTCGTTTGCCGCGCTCGTCGTCGTCGGCGATCCTTCGGCTGCGGTTGTGGGCTACGGATCGGGCAAGGCGAAAGAGGTTCCCCAGGCCATCCGCAAGGGAATTGAGTCGGCGAAGAAAAACCTGATCAAGGTGAACTTGACACAGACCAGCATCGCTCATCTGGTCCTCGGACGATACGGCTCGGGTAAAGTTCTGCTGAAGCCGGCTCCCGAAGGCACGGGCGTGATAGCAGGTGGCGCAGTGCGCGCGGTTATGACCTCGGCGGGCGTGCAGAACGTGCTGACCAAGTCGATTGGAACAACCAATCCCCATAACGTGATCAAGGCGACATTCGACGCGTTGAAGCAGTTGAAGAATAGAGAAAGCGTAGCAATTCTGCGCGGCAAGGTTGCGGAAGAGCTTTAGACTGAGGATTGAAATGACGGCGAAGAAATCGAGTACGGGCAGCGGCAAGATCCATCTGAAGTGGGTCCGGTCCGCGATTTGTGCCCCGGAGAAGCAGAAGTTAGTGATCAAAGGCCTGGGATTTACCCGGTTGAACCAGGTGATTGAGCGCCCGGACACGCAGGCCATCCGCGGCATGGTGGCGAAGGTTCCGCACCTGATTGAAGTCGTCGACTAAGAATTCGTAGAGACGTAGCTTGCTACGTCTCTGCCGGCGCGGGCATGAGTGCTAGTGGCAAGAAGAGACGTTGCCAGCAACGTCTCTACGAGAAAAGACAATGAACTTATCAAACATTCATCGACCGAAGAAGGCGACCGAGAAGCGCAAGCGCGTCGGACGCGGCATGGGTTCCGGCATGGGCAAGACCTCCACCCGGGGACACAAAGGACAGCGTTCGCGCACCGGTTCTCGCATGATCCGCGGCTTTGAAGGCGGTCAGATGCCGCTGCACCGGCGCATGCCAAAGCGCGGCTTCACCAATATTTTCCGCAAGGAATACGCAATCGTCAGCCTCGAGCGTCTGGTCGAGCTGGGCGAGACGACGATCAATCCCGACGTTCTACGCAAAGCGGGCGTGGTCAAGACCAAGCATCCGGTGAAGATTCTGGGCGATGGCGAATTAAAAGTCGCTCTCACCGTGAGTGCACACAAGTTCTCGAAGTCGGCGCAAGAAAAGATCACCAAGGCGGGCGGCAAGGTCGAGGTCTTGCAGTAATGCTGGATAAGCTGGCGAACATCTTCCGAATCCCGGATCTGCGGAGGCGGATTCTTTTCACGCTGGGTCTGCTCTTTGTCTATCGTCTCGGCGGCCACTTGCCGACGCCAGGAATCGATACCGCGAAGCTCGAGGCATACTTTAACCAGAGTGGCACAGCGGGCTCACTTCTGGGATTTGTCGATCTGTTCTCCGGCGGACAACTGCGGCGCATGACGATTTTCGCGCTCGGCATCATGCCGTACATCACGGCATCGATCATTCTGCAGTTGCTCACCGTGGTTTACGAGCCGTTGGCTAAGTTGCAGAAGGAAGGCGAACTCGGGCGGAAGAAGATCACGCAGTGGACGCGATACATCACCGTTATTCTCAGTGCGGTTCAATCCTTTGGTATTGCGATCGGCTTGGAAAAGAACGGATTTGCGCTGAGCCCCGGCTGGGGATTTCGCCTCATGACGATGCTGACCCTCACCACGGGCAGTGCCTTCATCATGTGGTTGGGCGAACAGATCACGGAACGCGGTGTGGGCAATGGTATGTCGCTGCTGATCTTTGCCGGCATCGTGGTTGGCTTGCCTCGCGGCGTCGTCGAACTGGTCGACAAGGCGAAAAACGCATCCTGGGGCGCTATCACGTTTCCGCTGATGGTCGGCCTGATCGTCTTTATGGTGGGGGTGGTTGCCTTCATCGTTTACGTCGAGCGAAGCGAGAGGCGTATTCCGGTGCAGTACGCCAAGCGTGTGGTTGGGCGCAAGGTAATGGGTGGCCAATCGACACATCTTCCGCTACGCGTGAACTCCGGCGGAGTCATGCCGGTGATCTTTGCATCTTCCATTCTGACTCTGCCGCAGACCATCGGCTACGGACTGAAAACGAACCGCTATTTCGGCCCGCTATTCGATGCTATCCGCTGGGGCGAGCCGCTCTACGCCTTGCTCTACGGTGTGGGGATCATTTTCTTCGCATATTTCTACGTCTCGATCGTGTTCAACCCGAGCGAGGTCGCGGACAATATGCGCAAATACGGCGGATTCATCCCGGGTATCCGTCCCGGACGACGCACCGCAGACTTCATTAATGAAGTGCTGACCCGGATCACTCTGGTTGGCGCGCTCTACCTGATCATCATTTCCTTCATTCCGGAGTGGATGATCACCGGTATTCACCTCAATCACCTCTGGGGGCCCGTCGGGCGGTTCTTCGACAACCTTCCGACATGGGTGACGAGCGGTCTGGGCGTGACGTTCTATTTCGGCGGAACCTCATTGCTGATCGTGGTCGGCGTGGCCATGGATACGGTGACGCAGATCGAAGCGCAGTTGATCATGCGGCACTATGACGGATTCACCCCGAAGAGCGGACGAATCCGCGGACGCCGCTGGTAGCTTGCGGCAGGTTTTTGCGAGAGTTATGGGGTTGCTGCACCTCGGTGGTCCGCGACGAGCGCCGGGGAGAGTGAGGTCGGGACAGCCGATGGCGCAGGAAACCTCGCGTGCAGTGGGTCCCGTGGTGCTGCTTGGGCCACCGGGTGCCGGAAAAGGCACTCAATCCAAGCGGATCATGGAACACTACGGAATTCCCCAGGTTTCGACGGGAGATCTGCTGCGGGAAAATGTGGTCCGCGGCTCCGCGCTCGGAATGGCAGCCAAGGCTGTCATGGCGCGCGGAGAGCTGGTTTCCGACGACCTGGTTTGCAATATGGTTCGCGAACGGCTGGTGCAGCCGGATTGCGAGCGCGGCTATATTCTCGACGGTTTTCCCCGGACTGCAGCCCAGGCTGGGTGGCTCGATGCCTTGCTCGAGCACGAGCTCTTTGACAAATCGCGTCCGACGCGGGCGTGGCCAATTGTGATCCGCCTTGACGTCGACTATAATCAATTATTGCTCCGGATTACTGGACGACGTTCTTGTCCCACCTGTGGACGGATCTATAACGTCCACCTGCAGCGACCCCGTGTGGATGAATTGTGCGACGAACCCCACGCGACAAAGCTGGAAGCCCGCAATGACGACCGGTTGGAAGTGATTCAGCCACGACTCACGGCATTTCAGGAGCAAACGCGCCCGGTGGCAGACTACTACCGGCGGACCGGCCGGCTGATCACAGTCAATGGCGATCAGCCGATGGACGATGTGACGGCCCAGATTTATCGGATTCTGGAAGATCACCACGCGTGAGAACGAAGGTATGGCGATAGTTTGCAAGTCGGCGAGCGAGATCGAGAAGATGCGGCACAGTGGCCATCTCGTCCGCGAGGTGCTTGATCACGTGAAAGCGCAGGTGAAGCCCGGGGTCACAACCATGGATCTCGAGCGCGCCGCCGAGAAGAAAATTAGGGAACTCGGAGCAAAGCCGGCATTCAAGGGATACTACGATTTTCCCTGCGTGCTCTGCACCTCGGTGAACGAAGAGATCGTGCACGGAATTCCCTCGGAGAAACGATCGCTGAAAGAGGGAGATATCGTTTCGATCGACTGCGGCGTCGTCCTCGATGGCTATTACGGCGATGCGGCGATTACAGTGCCTGTTGGAGACGGCCTGAAGCCTGAGTTGCAGAAGCTGTTGGAAGTCACGGAAGCGTCTCTGTACCGCGGCATCGAACAGGCTCGGATCGGGAATTCGGTCGGCGACGTCGGCGCGGCCGTCCAGGAGCACGTAGAAGCCGCGGGATTCAGCGTGGTTCGGGAATTTGTGGGGCACGGTATTGGGACGCGCTTGCACGAAGAGCCGCAAGTTCCAAATTTTGGCAATCGCGGGCATGGCGCCAGGTTGCGCGAGGGCATGGTTCTTGCCATCGAACCGATGGTGAATTACGGCAAGCCCGAAACGCGAGTGCTCGGCGACAAGTGGACCGCAGTCACTGCAGACGGCAGTTTCAGCGCGCACTTTGAACATTGCGTGGCCGTGACGAAAGATGGACCGGTGATTTTGACACAATAGAGCTTTCAGCCATCAGCTCTCAGCTTTCAGAGCTGAGAGCTGAGAGCTGATAACTAAGGGGTGCATGAGCAAAGAAGACGCGATTGAAGTCATGGCAGTGGTTCTGGAACCCCTGCCCAATGCGATGTTCCGGGTTGAACTGGAGAACAAGCATCGGGTGCTGGCGCACGTTTCCGGAAAGATGCGCAAGAATTTTATCCGCATCCTGCCGGGGGACAAAGTCGCCGTCGAACTCTCGCCCTACGACCTGAATCGCGGACGAATTGTTTACCGGTACAAATGATTTATGTAGGGACAGCCGCCGCGGCTGTCCGGTCGGGCGAAGCCCGACGGCAGACTGGCAACTGGCCACTCGTAACTGGAAACTGGTCTTTATGAAGGTAAGAGCATCGGTAAAGAAGATTTGCGATAAGTGCAAGATCATCCACCGCAAGGGCGTGGTGCGGGTGATCTGTGTGAACTCGAAACATAAACAGCGCCAGGGCTGATTGCCTTGGGGTGGCGCAGCGCTTCAGCGCTGCGATCACAGAGCTACTAGATTTGCGGCTTTAGCCGCTGAGGTCAAAGCGAAATGGCACGTATTGCAGGCGTGGATCTTCCCCGCCAGAAACACATCAACATCGCGCTGACATACATTTACGGGATCGGGCATCCCCGCGCTGCGCGCATTCTCGACGAGGCGAAGGTCGACCCGATGAAGAAGGTTCAAGACCTTAGCGAAGAAGAGGTCAACCACATTCGCACGGTCATTGAGGCCGAAGGTCTGGTGGAAGGCGACCTGCGCAAGGAAGTTTCGATGAACATCAAGCGTCTCATCGAAATCGGCTCCTATCGCGGATTCCGCCACCGCCGCAACCTCCCGGTCCGCGGACAGCGCACCCACACGAACGCACGCACGCGCAAAGGCCCACGCAAGGGAACGGTCGCGCAGAAGAAGAAGTCGGCGGCCAAGACATAAGAACAGCCTCTGGCTTCTAGCTTTTAGCTAGGAGCTAGTAGCTAGGAGCTACAGCTACCATGGCAAAACCAGCAGCAGCGGGCGGCACCGGCGCCGTACCGGAGAAAAAAGGCAAGAAGAAGACGTTCAAAAAGAAGGAACGCAAACATGTGCCGCATGGATTGGCGTACGTCCAGGCGTCCTTCAATAACACGATCGTGACCATCTCCGACATGAACGGCAACGTTCTGTCGTGGAAGAGTTCGGGATCGCTCGGCTTCCGTGGTTCGCGTAAAGGCACGCCCTTCGCTGCGCAGCAAGCCGCGTCGAATGCCGCCAATATGGCTCGCGATCACGGTGTTCGCAGCGTCGACGTGCGAGTCAGCGGCCCGGGATCTGGCCGCGAGTCCGCCGTGCGTGCGCTAGCTGCTTCAGGAATCGAAGTGCGCTCGATCCGCGACGTCACGCCGATTCCGCACAACGGCTGCCGTCCACCCAAGCGCCGCAGAGTTTGATTCGTAGAGACGTTGCTTGCAACGTCTCTGCTGATATCGCCACCAATGCAGGCGAGAGCAACGAAGTCGAGACTGTTGGCTTTCGTGGCGAGAAGAGACGTAACAAGTTATGTCTCTGCAGATTTCAACCGGGAAGAAGGGAAGCCAGTCCCGTAAACCGGTTATTCAAGGAGAAACATGGCACGTTATACCGATGCAGTTTGCCGTTTATGCCGCCGCGAGGGCATGAAACTGTTCCTCAAAGGCGCAAAGTGCTTCAGCGATAAATGTCCCATCGAGAAGCGCAACTTCGCCCCCGGACAACATGGCAAGGACCGCAAGGCCAAGATCGTAGGCTACGGCCTGCAGTTGCGTGAGAAGCAGAAGGCGAAGCGTATCTACTTTACCCAGGAAGGCCAGTTCCGCAACTACTTCGAGAAGGCTGCCCGTTCCAGAGGCGTGACCGGCGAGAAGTTGCTGCAACAGCTCGAGCGTCGTCTCGACAATGTGGTTTTCCGTCTCGGATTCGCGCAATCCCGACGCCAGGCGCGTCAATTGGTGCGTCACGGGCACGTTTCCGTGGACAACCGCAAGGTGAATATTCCTTCCTACGAAGTAAGTGCGGGCGAAGAAATTTCGATCCGCGAGAGCAGCAAGAAGCTCGCGGTGCTCGAACTGGCGAAGGAATTTGCCAGCCACGGCACGCTGCCAAGCTGGCTGGAAGTTGATCGCGACAATTACAAGGCGCGGGTGCTGAACCTGCCCAAGCGCGAAGATATTCAGCTGCCCGTCAACGAGCAGCTGATTGTTGAGCTGTACAGCAAGTAAGAGAAGTGAGTCATTGAGGAATTTAGTAATTTAGTAATTGAGTAATTGAAAAATGAAATACGGGGAATGGGTTTCTAAATTACCCAATTACCAAATTTCCCAATTACTCAATCGGTCCACACATTCGAGCCAGATCAGCCTTCGTCGGCGCCTGACCTGAACCCGGACCGGTTCAGGGAGCTGACGTTGAGCCACACGGCCGAAGGAGAAAATACATGCTTTGGAAGGGTTTTCAAAAACCGAAACGTCTCGCAGTTGATACCTCCACCCTCACCGACAAGTACGGCATCTTCTGGGCGCAGCCGTTCGAGCGCGGATTCGGCACGACCGTGGGCAACGCCCTGCGTCGCGTCCTGCTGAGCTCGATTGAAGGCGCGGCCGTCACTGCCGTGAAAATGGAAGGCGTGCTGCACGAATTCCAGTCGATCCCCGGCGTGGTCGAGGATGCGACCGACATCATCCTCAACCTGAAGCAGATTCCATTCAAGCTTGCAGGCGATGCCCCGAAGGCGATTTACCTGCGTGCGGATCAGCCCGGAGTTGTCACCAGCGGCATGATCGAAGCCGACGGCGACGTCGAAGTGCTCGACAAGGACGTCTACATTGCGACGGTCAGTGAAGGCGGCAAACTCGACATGGAGATGCGCTTAAAGCGCGGCCGTGGCTACGTCTCCGCCGACAAGAACTTCGACGAGGACCTCGGCATCGGATTCATTCCGATCGACTCCGTGCACTCGCCCGTGCGCAAGTGTAACTATACCGTCGAAGCCGCACGTCTCGGACAGATCACCGACTACGACAAACTCACGCTCGAAGTGTGGACCAACGGCTCCATCACGCCCGCCGATTCCATCGGCCTGGCGGCGAAGCTGCTGAAGGACCACATGAACATCTTCATCAACTTCGAGGAAGAGATTGAAACCGGTACGTCGGCGAGCGATGACCGCAAGCCGGAGATTCACAACGAGAATCTCAATCGCTCCGTCGAAGAACTCGAGCTCTCGGTTCGCAGCTACAACTGCCTGAAGAACGCGAATATCCAGACGATCGGCGAACTCGTGCAGAAGACCGAAGCGGAAATGCTGAAGACCAAGAATTTCGGCCGCAAGTCGCTGAACGAAATCAAAGAGATTCTCTCTTCGATGGGTCTGAGTCTCGGCATGAAGATCGACGAGCACGGCAACGCCGTGCCCGGACCGACTTCGAACGTTCCGTTGCCCGCCTCCGCCTACGGTCCGGACGACCAGCTGTAGAAACAAAAGTTTCAAAGTTTCAAGGTTTTGAAGTCGCACCGGTTTGGGAAGGGCACGGCTTTAGCCGTGCCGTCCCACGGCAAAGACGTCGGGGCTTTAGCCCCTGAGGTTTTCGATTCTGATTCTGAGCTAGAAGCGAAAAGCTAGTAGCTAGAAGCTGAGGGTTCCAATGCGTCACAAGGTTGCTGGATTCAAACTCGGACGAAACACCGCGCACCGGCGCTCGCTGCTGCGGAATCTGGTCACCTCGGTGATCGTGGAGGAGCGCGTCGAGACGACCATCCCCAAGGCCAAAGCGGCGCGTCCGCTGGTCGAGAAGATGATCACGCTCGGCAAACGCGGCGACCTCTGGGCGCGGCGGCAGGCCGCTTCCTACCTGATGACCGACGAAGCCGTCGTGAAGTTGTTCGACACCGTCGGTCCCCGCTTCGGCGACCGCAACGGCGGCTACACCCGGATCATCCGCACTGCCTGGAATAAGGGTGACGGCGCCGACAAGGCTTTCCTGGAACTTCTCGGAAGCGAGAAGATCCTCGACGAGAAAAAGGAAAAGCGCGCCGAAGGTCGTGCCAAGAAGGCCGCGGAAGCCAAGAAGGCTTTGGAAGAGGCCGAGGCGCAGGCCGCGCAAGATGGCGGTATCGAACCCGTCAAAGAAGACAGCGAAAAGAAAGAATAATCGGCTGCCTCGAAACCGTTCCTTAGGCACGGCTTACCGCCGTGCCTTTCATTTTCCCCGGCTATGCTATCCCGAAACGTCTCTCCCCGGATGCCGGGAAATCAATGCGTCAGTCGTACATGTACGTCGGTGTCTCACGAGCGTAACCTTGCCGGCCGTCTCCGCGTATCCATAAACTTGTGAATGGCCTTTAGCAAGACCCAGATCGGCATTGCTGCCGGCGCAGGCGCGTTGCTGGTCTTCGTGTTTGTCGGCTACTTATGGTGGCTGGGTAATCAAGGCCCGGTCCTGGCTCGATCGGAAGACAAAGATCCCCTTACGGGACTACCGGTCAGCATCAAGATGAACCCGCTGCGTGACCGGTCCACCGAGAAAGTCGCCAACAAGTTTTTGCGCGAGTTGCGCGAGGGGCATTGCGACGATCTGCTCCAGAAGTGGGAGCACGATTATCACAAGAAGTACGCCCGCTACATCTGCAAATCGGAAGCCGAGCATCCCTTGCTCTCCTGGGAACTAGTGGATTGGGAAGACGCGCCGCCCCTCGTCGTTCTTCACTATCGCGGGCAGCGACCGAGCAATGCGGGACCAACCCAGGCGGGTATCGATCAGAGCCTTTTCACGCTGACTCTCGAGCACCGACCGGGTGAATGGGTCGTCACCAAGTACGACGCATTGTACTGACACCAGTCGCGACTGCTCTTTTTAATCCGACACCCCCCGCCTCCTTCTTTATTCCGTGCCTCGTGGTAAAACTTTCCTTATGGCGTCACCCGTTCCCGAGTCGCGGCACTCTGTTGCGCGCGACGTCTACGCGTTCGGAATCACTTCTTTTTTCAATGACACAGCTACCGAGATGGCCTACTGGGTCTTGCCGGCATTTCTGGCGTCGCTCGGCGCCGGCCCGGCGCAGCTGGGAGTGATCGAAGGCATCGCCGAAAGTGTTGCCTCCCTGGCCAAACTTTTCTCCGGATATCTCACCGACCATATTGAACGGCGCAAGCCTGCGGTCGTAGGAGGATACTTCGTCGCTAATGCCGTGAAGCCCCTGCTCGCGCTGGCCACCTCGTGGTGGCATGTCCTGCTGATCCGTTTCTCCGACCGTCTGGCCAAAGGAGTGCGCGGCGCACCTCGCGACGTCATGGTCGCCGAGTCGGTCGGAAATGACCGGCTGGGGTCCGCTTACGGCCTTATTCAGTCGATGGATTCTGCGGGAGCGATTGCCGGACCGCTGATTGCTCTGCTGCTTCTCGCGCACTTCGGGATTCGCAGCGTTTTTTGGGTGGCCGGCATTCCTGGTGCACTTTCTGTGCTCGTCGCGATCTTTGGAATTCGAGAGACGCGAAATCCTCGAGGTGCCCAAAAACCGACAAACCCTTCTCCAGGTCCACCGCAAACTAAAAAACGTCCGAGTTCGGTGCTCAGCTCAATTCTGAGCGGTGGCCTGCCGCCAGCCTTTTATTTCGTGCTGGTGGCCACGACTCTGTTCTCGCTCGGGAACTCGAGCGATATGTTTCTCGTGATGCGCGCCCAGAGTATCGGGATCAGCATTGGCCTGGCTCCGCTGCTGGGACTGGTGTTCAACGTGACCTACACGCTTGCGTCCTGGCCTGCTGGATGGCTTAGCGATCACTTCTCGCGTCGCTGGATCGCCTCCGTCGGCTACTTGATCTTTGCCGCCGTATATTTCGTCTTCGGTAGAGCGCCATCGATGACTGCAATATGGGTTTCGATGGCGGTCTATGGCGTCTACAACGCATTGACCCAGCCAGTCCTGAAAGCATTGGTGGTGGAGACCGTTGGAGAAGAAACCAGAGGGCGAGCTCTCGGAGTCTACTATTTCATTACGAGTGCCGCCACGCTGGCCGCGAGCGTGATCACTGGCGAACTGTGGAAACACTTTGGACCCAGTGTGCCCTTCTTCGCGTCCACGGGACTAGCGGTGGTTTCTGCGCTAATGTTGATGGCGAGTGTCCGCGGCAAGCCGCTGCACCGATAGTCGCTTGGCAATAACAAAGGCGGCCCGTGAGCGACCCGCCTTTCGACTCCCACCTCAGAGCGGGGGCGTTTTCACCGTCTCCCGTTCAGGTTTGGCGGTACCGTTCTTGATCGCCTCGTCGAGCAGTTCCTTCATCTGGCGTGCAGCCTTTTCAGCTAGCTCTCCTTGCTGACGTCCCAGTTCACCCTCCTGTTCGCCCAGCTTTCCTTGCTTCTCTCCCAGTTCCCCCTGCAACTCGCCGAGGTTTCCCTGTTGTTCGCCAGCCCGTGACTGGATCTCGCCGAGCTTACTCTGTAGTTCCCCGATCTCTGATTGCAAATCGCCAACTTGCTCCATCGTCGCACTGGAGCCCAACTTCTGCAGCTTTGCTTTCAGCCGGTCAAGTTCGGCCGTCATATCAGGAACGCTGACCCGAACCTGCTCCATTTTCGCGCTCAGCTCTTCCTGTTGCTTGCCCAGGGCTTCCTGCTGTTTGCCGAGTTCCTCCTGCTTCTTTTCCAATTCCTCCTGCGGAGCAAAGAGCTTCCGGGCGCGGTCGACGGTGGCTTGATCGCGAATAACGTAGGA
>Ga0209698_10004131_pt1 | contig 16038 bp, 18 predicted proteins | sample LitLauG_LLR_2012_FD_187203 | JGI IMG/M metagenome (GOLD analysis project Ga0209698, IMG submission 187203) | Freshwater sediment microbial communities from Pennsylvania, USA - Little Laurel Run_MetaG_LLR_2012 (SPAdes) (version 2) | ecosystem: Environmental > Aquatic > Freshwater > Creek >...
GCCCATAGAAATCCGGCCCCCGCACCGCCGCGAACTTCACCCGCCCCGCTGCGCTCGCCGCCTGCCAAACCCGCGTCGCCGCCGCCCGCGCGGCGGGCTTCAATCCGACAGAGGTCAGCGCCATCGTTTCCACCAACGGCGCCGTCTGCGGGCCGTACATATAGAGGTTATCGACGAACACGACGCGCGCCCCGGTCTCAGCCGCCGTCTCCACGACATTGTCGACGATTCCGGGCCACGCCTCGCGCCACAGCGTCCCCGAATAGGGTAGGCCGACGGCGAGCACGATCTGGCGAACCCCGCGCGCGGCGACGCGCAGCGAGCCGCGCCGCTCGACGTCGCAGGCGACGAACGGGATCGCTTCGGGCAGGCCCATAGGCCGTTTGCGCTGCGCCACGATCACGTTCTGCCCGCGCGCCGCGAGGCGCTCCACCGTCGCCGTGCCGACCGGGCCGTAACCGATGACAAGAACCGTATCGCTCATGAAAGCCTCCTTGGCTGGCCGTAACATATCCCCAGCTTGACCATGACGGAAATGCATAGTTATCATCTTCGCCATGCGCGAAGTGAATTTGGCTGGCGTCGATCTCAACCTGCTCCCGGCGCTGGAGGCGCTGATCCGGCGGCGCAACGTAACGCGGGCGGGCGAGGACGTCGGGCTCAGCCAACCGGCGATGTCGCGCGCATTGGCGCGGCTGCGCGCGTTGCTCGACGATCCGATCCTGGTGAAGACGGCGAGCGGCCTAGCGCCCAGCGCCCGCGCGCAGGCGTTGCTGCCGCAACTGGCCGTCGCGCTTGACCGGCTCGGAGAGGCCCTGCGGCCCGGCGGCTTCGACGCCGCTTTGCTGGAGCGCACATTTGTTTTGGCCTCGACGGATGTGCATTCGCTGCTGCTGGGCCCGCCGCTGCTGGCGAACCTGCGAAAGCTCGCTCCGCGCGCGGGCCTGCGATTCGTGCCCATCGCCGCCGACGTGCGCGAGCGCGTCGATTCCGGCGACATCGACATTGTCTTCGCCATTTCGACGGCGCCGCTGCCGCCCGGCGCGCTCAGCGAGCCGCTGGCCCTGGACCGTTCCTCGCTGATCACCAGGCGCGGCGCACGACGAAGCTCCGGCCCGTGGACGCTGGAGGAATACGCCGCGCGCGACCATGTGACCGTGTCCATCTTCGGCGACCGCCAGTCCGACATCGACGCCGAACTTGCCGCAGCCGGCCTCGTGCGCCGCATCGCGTTCACGACGCCGCATTTTCTGAGCGCGCTGGCGGCGGTGGGCTCGACCGATTGCGTGACGACCTTGTCGGCGGCGCTGGCGCGCCGTTTCGCCGACGCCTTCGGTCTGGAATTGCACGAATCGCCGCTGCGCGCCCCCGCCTTCGAGACGACGATGGCCTATTCCGCCGCGCGCGCCAACGACCCCGGCCTAGCCTGGCTGCGGGCTCGGCTGCGCGAGGCGGCGGCGGAGGCCTTTGGGATCAGGGGGTGACAAGCGGGGTCTCAACGGCTGTCGAAAGTCCTTCCTGGCGATGAGCGCCGTTGAGGTCGGGTCGCATAAAAGTGCATTGTAAAAGTCGCGAATAGGAGTTTGATAAAGCCGCCTCGGTACGCTGCGCGATCGACGCTGCGGCGCTTCTCGACATGCGGGAGGACAGCATGGCCTTTGCAATTCATGTGAACGGCGAGACGCGTCAAGTGGACGCGGCGCCTGATACGCCGCTGCTTTGGGCGCTGCGCGACGAACTCAAGCTCACAGGCACGAAATTTGGCTGCGGGCAGGCGCTGTGCGGCGCCTGTACGGTGCACGTCGACGGCGCCCCGGCGCGCTCGTGCCAGATTTCGCTCGCCGACGCCGCCAATATGAAAATCGTCACCATCGAGGGCGTCGCCGGCCACGCGGTGGACGCCGTTCGCGCCGCGTGGCGCGAACTCGACGTGCCGCAATGCGGCTATTGCCAGTCCGGCCAGATCATGTCGGCGACGGCGTTGCTGACGGATAAACCGGCGCCCACCGACGCCGACATCGACGAGGCCATGGACGGCAATGTCTGCCGTTGCGCCACCTATCACCGCATCCGCGCCGGCATCCACCGCGCCGCCGAAATCATGAAAGGTTGAGCGCCATGACAATGCCTGTCTTACGCCCTTTCTCACGACGCGGCTTCTTCAAAATCGCCGCAGGCGCCGGCCTCGCGCTTGGCTTCACCCCCGAGTTCTCCCAAGCAGCGTCGACGCCGTTCGCGCCCAATCCCTTCCTGCGCATTGCCCCGGACAACACGATCACCGTCATCGTCAAGCACCTCGACAAAGGGCAGGGCATCGCCACAGGCCTTTCGACCCTTGTCGCCGAAGAGCTGGACGCGGATTGGTCGCAGATGCGCGCCGAATTCGCGCCCGCCGACACCCCCAAATACAAGAACTTGTTGTTTGGCATTCAGGGCACCGGCGGATCGACCTCGATGGCCAATGCGTTCCTGCAATACCGGCAGGCTGGCGCCATCGCGCGCGCCATGCTGGTCGCCGCGGCCGCCTCCGCCTGGGGCGTGCCGGCGGCGGAGATCGCCGTCGCTTCCGGCGCCATGTCCCACGCTTCAGGCCACAAGGGCGCTTTCGGCGAGTTCGCCGAGGCCGCCGCCAAGCTCGACGTGCCGCAAGACGCGGCTCTCAAGGCGCCCGCCGACTTCAAGCTGATCGGCAAGACCGTGCATCGCCTCGACACCGAAGCCAAGATCACCGGCCAGCCGATCTATACGCAGGACATCCATCTGGACGGCATGGTCGTCGCCTCTATCATCCACCCGCCGAAATTCGGCGCCACGGCGGTCAAGATTGACGCCAGCAAAGCCGCCGACGTTCGGGGCTTTCTCGACGCTAAAATCATTCCGCAGGGCGTCGCAGTTTACGCCACGAGCACCTGGCCCGCGTTCAAGGCCAACGGCCTGATTGACGTGACCTGGGACGAATCGAAAGCCGAGAAGCGCGGCAGCGCAGAAATTCTTGCGCAATACAAGACGCTGGCGGGTACGCCGGGCGTAGTTGCGGCCAATATCGGCGACGCCGACGCGGCGATGTCGAAAGCGGCGAAGGTGATTGAGCAGGACTTCGCCTTCCCCTATCTCGCCCACGCCCCGATGGAGCCGATGAACGCCGTGGTGCAATTCGCCGACGGCGCGGTGAAAATCTGGACGGGTTCGCAGATGCCGACTGTCGATCAGGCGGTGGCGGCGAAAATCTTTGGCGTGACGCCGGACAAGGTAACGATCGAGACCAAATACGCCGGCGGCTCGTTTGGGCGGCGCGCTGTGCCGGTGTCCGATTACGTCGCCGAAGCCGCGATGGCGGCCAAGGCGTGGGGCCGCCCGGACCCGGTGAAACTGGTGTGGCGGCGCGAGGACGACATGCGGGCGGGCTATTATCGGCCGGCCTATCTGCATCGCGTCAAGGTTGGGCTCGACGCCGATGGAAACATCCTTGCCTGGCGGCACACTATCGTCGGCCAGTCGATCCTCGCGGGCACGCCGTTCGCGGCGCTGGTGAAGAACGGCGTCGATACGACGTCCGTCGAGGGCGTCAGCGATCTGCCTTACGCCGCCCCCAACCTGCATGTGGAGCTGCACACGACGACATTGGGCGTGCCCGCGCTTTGGTGGCGCTCGGTCGGGCACACGCATACGGCCTTTGTCGTGGAATCGATGATCGACCGCATCGCGACCGAGACAGGCCGCGACCCCGTCGCGTACCGACTGGCGACGCTGAAGGGCAAACCGCGCCACGAAGCCGTGCTGAAGCTTGCGGCTGAGAAGGCGGGTTGGACGAACCCGGCGCCGGAAGGTTTGTTCCGGGGCGTGGCGGTGCATGAGAGTTTCCGCACCTTTGTCGCCCATGTCGCGGAGGTGCGGATTGGCAAGAACGGCGAGCCCAGGGTGGAGCGCGTGGTATGCGCCGTCGATTGCGGGCTGGCGGTCAACCCGGATATCGTCAGGGCGCAGATGGAGGGCGGCATCGGATTCGGCCTCGGCGCCGCGTTGCGCGACGCGATCACGCTGACGGGCGGCGTCGTTGATCAAGGCAATTTCGATGCGTATCAGCCACTGCGCATCGGCGACATGCCAAAGGTAGAGGTGCATATCCTGGCTTCAGCCGAGCCGCCGACCGGGGTCGGAGAGCCCGGCGTTCCGCCGCTGGCCCCGGCGGTCGCCAACGCCATGTTCAAGGCGACGGGCAAGCGAATAGTGGAATTGCCGATGATCCCGCTAGCGGCGAAGGGGACCTGAGCAGGCTTCGTCCTTTCGACGCGACAGCTCCGGGCGCCTCGATTATAGAGCGCCCGAAGGGTTGCGCCGGGAGGATAAATTGTCCGCATATATTCTCGACGGCGCCGCCGCCGCTGACGCCACGCTGGCCCAGGTCGCCGACGCCGCGCGCGCGCTTGAGGCCCTGGGCGTCAAGCCCGGCCTCGCCGTGGTCCTCGTCGGCGCGGACCCGGCGAGCCTGGTCTATGTCGGCGCCAAGGGCAAGGCCGCCAAGCAATGCGGCTTCTATTCGCTCCAGCACGATCTGCCCGCCACGACGAGCGAGGCCGATCTGTTGGCGCTGGTGGCGAAACTCAACGCCGATCCGGCGATCCACGGCATCCTGGTGCAACTGCCCTTGCCGAAGACCATCGACTCGGCCCGCGTTCTGGAGGCCATCGACCCTGCCAAGGACGTCGATGGTTTTCATCCCGTCAACGTCGGCCTGCTCGGCTCCGGCCTGATCGACCGGGCGCTGGTTCCCTGCACCCCCGCCGGCTCGATGATCCTGCTCGACCGTGCTTGCGAGGCGCTGAGCCGAAAACTGGCGGGCGCCGAGGCGGTCGTGATCGGTCGCTCCAACATCGTCGGCAAGCCGATGGCGCAGCTCTTGTTGGCGCGCGATTGCACGGTGACGCTGGCGCATTCGCGCACCCGCGATCTCAGGGAGGTTTCGCGCCGCGCTGACGTGCTGGTGGCGGCGGTGGGCCGCCCCGAAATGGTGCGCGGCGATTGGATCAAGCCGGGCGCCATCGTCATCGACGTCGGCATCAACCGCATCCCCGCGCCCGAAAAGGGCGAGGGCAAGACGCGGCTGGTCGGCGATGTCGCTTATGGCGAGACTTTGGCCGTCGCGGGGGCGATCACACCGGTGCCGGGCGGCGTCGGGCGCATGACTATCGCGATGCTGATGGCCAACACCTTCAAGGCCGCCGCGCGGGCGCACGGACTGCCGGCGCCCGGCTTTGCATAAGTCGCAACTTAAACCTTTCGGTGCGTTGCAGCGCGGCTGGCTTTCTGGCAATACCCCCGCCAAGCGCGGGGGACGCGCCGATGAAAACAAAGATTTCGGGGGCCGGACGCTATGGCTTTAGGGCTGATTATTTTGTGCGGCGTGCTGGCGCTGGTTTATGGCGGCGTAACGATCGGGCAGGTTATGGCCGCCCCCGCCGGCTCCGCCAGAATGCAGGAGATTTCCAACGCGGTCGCTGAAGGCGCTCAAGCCTATCTGAAGCGCCAATATCTGACCATCGGCGTGGTGGGAATCGTCGTCCTCGTCGGCCTTGGCTATCTGCTCTCCTGGGACGTCGCCATCGGCTTTGCTATAGGCGCCATTCTCTCCGGGCTCGCCGGCTTCATCGGCATGAACGTTTCGGTGCGCGCGAACGTGCGCACAGCCCAAGCCGCCAGCGAATCGCTGGCCGGCGGTCTCGACATCGCCTTCAAGTCGGGCGCGGTGACGGGCATGCTGGTGGCGGGCCTCGCGCTGCTCGGCGTCGCCGTCTATTTCCTGGTTCTGACCGGCCCGATGGGTCACGCGCCCGGCGACCGCGTCACCATCGACTCGCTGGTGGCCTTGGGCTTCGGCGCCTCGCTGATCTCGATCTTCGCCCGCCTCGGCGGCGGCATTTTCACGAAAGGCGCAGACGTCGGCGCGGACCTTGTCGGCAAGGTCGAGGCCGGCATTCCTGAGGACGATCCGCGCAACCCCGCCACCATCGCCGACAACGTCGGCGATAACGTCGGCGACTGCGCTGGCATGGCGGCCGACCTCTTCGAGACCTATGCCGTCACGGTGGTCGCCACCATGGTGCTGGGCTCGATCTTCTTTGCCGCGGCGCCTCTGCCGTCGATGATCTACCCGCTGGCGATCTGCGGCGCCTGCATTCTCACTTCCATCGTCGGCGCGAATTTCGTCAAGCTCGGCGCCAACAATTCGATCATGGGGGCGCTTTACAGGGGCCTGATCGTGACGGGCTTGCTGTCGATCATTGGCCTGGCCGTCGCCACGCAATTCGTCGTCGGATGGGGCGCGCTCGGCGACGTCGCGGGCAAGTCGATCACGGGCATGAACCTGTTTATCTGCGGCCTTCTGGGCCTCGTCATCACCGGCCTGATCGTGGTCATCACGGAGTATTACACCGGCACCGGCAAGCGCCCGGTCGTCTCCATTGCGCAGGCGTCCGTGACGGGTCACGGCACCAACGTGATCCAGGGCCTCGCGGTTTCGCTGGAGTCGACCGCGTTGCCGGCGCTCGTGATCGTCATCGGCATCATCGCGACCTTCCAGCTAGCGGGCCTCTACGGCACGGCGATCGCGGTGACCACGATGTTGGGTCTGGCGGGCATGATTGTCGCGCTCGACGCCTTTGGCCCCGTCACCGACAACGCCGGCGGCATCGCCGAAATGGCGGGCCTCCCCAAAGAGGTGCGCCAGTCGACCGACGCGCTCGATGCGGTTGGCAACACCACCAAAGCCGTCACCAAAGGCTACGCCATCGGTTCGGCGGGTCTGGGCGCGCTGGTGCTGTTCGCCGCCTATTCGAACGACCTCACCTATTTCTCGGCCAATGCCGACAAGTTCCCTTACTTTAAGGACGTCCACGTCTCGTTCGACCTGTCGAACCCCTATGTGGTGGCGGGCCTGATCTTCGGCGGCCTGATCCCGTATCTGTTCGGCGGCATCGCGATGACGGCGGTCGGTCGAGCGGCGGGCTCGGTGGTGGTGGAAGTGCGCCGGCAGTTCAAGGAAATGCCCGGCATCATGGCGGGCACGCAAAAGCCCGACTACGCCCGCGCCGTCGACTTGCTGACCAAGGCGGCGATCCGCGAGATGATCATCCCCTCGCTGCTGCCGGTGCTGGCGCCCATCGTCGTCTATTTCGGCGTGCTGCTGATTTCGGGCGACAAGGCCAGCGCCTTCGCGGCGCTCGGCGCTTCGTTGCTCGGCGTGATCGTCAACGGCCTGTTCGTCGCCATCTCGATGACGAGCGGCGGCGGCGCGTGGGACAACGCCAAGAAGTCGTTCGAGGACGGTTTTACCGACAAGGATGGCGTCAAGCATTTCAAGGGGTCCGACGCGCACAAGGCGTCGGTGACGGGCGACACCGTCGGCGATCCCTACAAGGACACCGCCGGTCCGGCGGTCAACCCGGCGATCAAGATCACCAATATCGTCGCGCTGCTGCTGCTGGCGTATCTGGCGCATTGACGGCGTTAGGGGGCCGAATGCGTTCGGCCCCCGAGGCGGCTCAATAAGCCCCGGCTTCCTGACGGCAGCGGGCGATGGCGTCGCGTCGCGCGAGATATTCCCCGTGAGCCACGGCGGGGCCGACGCTGTCGCACCACGAGCGATGCGCGTTATAGTCGGGCGCCCAGCGGCGGTTCAGCGCGGCCTTGAAACATCCCGGAATATGTGAGGCTTCGACATATTGGTGGATCGCCGCCATAGCATAGGTGTGGCAGTTTCCGTCGGCGTACGCCGGTTGAGCAAGCGCACCCAGCAGCGCACCGGCAATGACAAGCCCTTTGGTCATCATACCTCCCTTTGACCCGGCGAAGGGCCGGGCGCTCAAGAAAAGCACAAGTATTGTTTCGCGTCCAAGAGGGCGGCGCGGATTTATTCGCAATCTATTGCGCGGCGGCGTCAATTGCGAAAAAAATAGACCGCCTTGCGCCGTCGCCGCCGGGACCCCGGCGGTCAAGATAACGGAGGTCGTCGCGCGGCTGGCGCCGATGACCGAGCGCTCCGGGCGGTCGCCGTTGCGGCCCAAAATTTTCGCGTCGGCGCGGGTTATTGGAAAGTTTCGACCAGCGCCTTGCGGTTCGCGGCCAAATCGTTTGGCGGCCCGTAGCGATTGTCCCCCGGCTTTCCCGGCATCAGGTACATTTCAACCCATAACCACAGGTTGGCGAGCGGGATGAACGTCAGCAACCAAAACCAGCCGGACATATTGCGATCGTGAAGCCGTTTCATGCCGACGACGAGGGTAGGGTAAAGCGACCCTACGACGATCAGGCCAACCAGAAGGTCCTGGGGAGAGGCAGGCGCGCCTCTTGTATCCAGCAGGGCCGCCGCCATACCCAAAGCCAGGACGGCGCCCCATTTGAGGATCGAAAAGCCCCATATCTTCGCCCGGTTTATACGGCCGCGCGGGCTGAACAGGAACGCCAGCAAGTTGAACGAACGCTTCGCGCCCGTCGGGAAATCGACCGCGCCCGGATTGGAAACGTCCATCAAAAATATTCCCCCAACATCAAATCAGAAAATATCCGCATTCTGACGGGCAAAGCCGCCGTGGGTTCGTGGTTGATTGCGATTGTGGTAGAGTTATCGTCGGAGACAGGCCATGTCCACAGAGCAAGACCCCGATCTCGACGATCTCATCACGTCCGACCCCGAGATACTCGGGGGATAACGGGTGTTTCGCAACACGCGCGTGCCGGCGGAGACATTGTTCGAGAATTTGGCGGACGGTAGGTCGCTTGAAGAGAGTCTCGACGACTTTCCCTCGTTAGATCGCGCCGACGTCGTCCGCGTGCTGGAACTGGCGTCCGCCCGCTTGTTTCCCTCCAAAGCCGCGTGAAAATTGTTTGCGAGAGGGGGGCTCCCTCGCCTTGGGCCGGCGGTTGAGAGGGTTAGGCGTCAACGTCTCAGCGCCTTTCACCTCCTGGTATGGGCTTGCGAATGGGAGGTTGATCGCCGCTGCGGCGACCGCAGGTTTCGAAGCTTTGTTGACGAACGACAAAAATCTCGGCTTTCAAGTTAACCTTGCGACAATCCCAATCGCCATCATTTCGCTCCCCACCAATCGTCGGCAAAGTATAGTTTCAAGGAGCGAGGACATCGCGGACACCCTAAGGCGCGTACTCCCTGGCCGGCATGTCGCAATCGATCTCGACGGACGACGCACAATACGGCGGGCGGTCGCTGGAGGCGCTATTGTCGTTCAGGGGATGGCGCCAGTTGCGCGTTTCGAGCCTTGAGTCGACAGGCAAGGTCGCGCGAATCGAATCCCCGCGCTAAAAGCCCGGCGATCACTCGCGAGGCCCCCATGCGCATCCTGCTCACCAACGACGACGGCGTTCATGGGGCGGGGCTCAAGCTGCTGGAGCGCATCGCCAGCCAATTCTCCGACGACGTGTGGATCGTCGCCCCCGAAACCGACCAATCCGGCGTCGCGCATTCGTTCTCGCTGTCGAGCCCGCTGCGACTGCGCGAGATCGCCCCCAAACATTTCGCAGTGCAAGGCACGCCGACCGATTGCGTGCTGATGGCGATGAAACGGCTGCTGGCCGACAAGGCGCCGGATCTGATCCTGTCGGGCGTCAATCGCGGCCAGAACGTCGCCGAGGACGTCACCTATTCCGGCACCATCGCCGCCGCCATTGAGGGCACGCTGCTGGGCGTGCCCTCCATCGCGCTCTCGCAATCTTATGGCGGGCTGGAAGGGCGCGAGAAGCCGATCTGGGACGCGGCGGAGAGCTACGCACCGCAGGTTATCCGGCAGGCGCTGGCGGCGGGCATACCGCGCGACGTGCTGATCAACGTCAATTTCCCGCCATGCCCGGCTTCCGAGGTGCAGGGCATCGCGGTCGTCGCGCAGGGGCGGCGCAGCCCCAATCTGCTGCGCATCGAGGAGCGCCGCGACGGGCGCAACATTCCCTATTACTGGCTGATGTTCCAGCGCCCGGGCTTCACGCCGGGGGAAGGCACCGATCTGGAAGCGCTGGCGCATAGCAAGGTCGCTGTTACGCCGCTGCGCATCGACCTCACCGACGAGGCGGAACGCGCGCGTTACGCCGCCGCCTTCGCGAAAGGCTGAACCCTTGATGCTGGCGGCCACAGACCGGGAGGCGCGCGACCGGGCGCAGTTCGTGCTGCGGCTGCGCCAACGCGGGCTGTCGGATCTGCGCGTGCTGCGCGCGCTGGAGCGCACGCCGCGCTCGTTTTTCATGGCGCAGCGCTATGCCGACATCGCTGCGCGCGACATTGCGCTGCCTATCGGCGGCGGCCAGACGGCGCCGCCGCCCTCCACGGTCGCCCTGTTGATCGAGGCGTTGGGCGTGCAGAGCCATCATCGCGTGCTGGAGATCGGCGCCGGTTCAGGGTTCGCCACGGCGCTGCTGGCGGCGCTGGGCGGCGAAGTCGTCGCCTTGGAGCGCAGCCCGACGCTGGCGGCGGAAGCCGCCGCCCGGCTCGACGCGTTCGGCGCCAAGAACGTGCGGGTGCTGCATGCCGATGGGCTGGCGAGCGACGTTGTGGAAGGTCCGTTCGACCGTGTGCTGGTGCATGCGCTGATCGAGCCCCCGGCCCCGAGGCTGACGCGCTGGCTGGGGGAGGACGGCGCGCTGGTGGCGGCGCTGGTGGACGAGGACGTGCAGCGCGTGGTGCGGCTGGTCGCGACTCCGGAGGGGCTCCGCGCCGAGGCGTTCGGCGTGGTGCGGACGCTGACGCCGCTGGCGCCGGGATTGATGCGCGCGCTCTGACCCCGAGGAATTTCGTTTTTTTTCGCTCACAAAAGATTCATCTTAAACCCTGCCTTAACCGCCTTGCGCCATTTTGCCCCTACGAGGGTTGCGTGGGGTGGGTTGAAGCCGATGAGTGATTGCGTCGCCTTGACCGTCAAGCGGAGCGCCAAAGTGGCGCTGACGGGTATTGTGGGACTTTGGCTGTCGGGTTGCGCCGACTCAGGAAGGTTCGCCGATAGCGGCAACCCGTTCGCCAATCCGTTCGCCACCGCGTCGAACGACGCGCCCGTGACGTCGACGCCGACGCCCCGGATCAGCTCCAAGCCTCTGTCGCCCGTCGGCGGCTACGCCACCTCGGCGCGGCCGAGCCCGACTGCGGCCGCCGCCGCCGCCACGCCGGCGCCCGAGGCGACCGGCTCCATTCGCCCGCGCTCCGAAGCGGTCGGCGGCTCCGCCGTCGGCTGGACGGCTTTGGGCGGCTCTCCCGTCATCGTCGGTTCGGCCGATGACGCAGCAACCCTTTCGGCGCGCTACGGCGTGCCGCAGGCGGCGCTGCTGAGCGCCAATGGGTTGCATTCGGCGAGCGAAGTGCGCAGCGGCATGCGCGTCGTCATCCCCGTCTACAACGTGCATGGCGACAGCCACGTCGCGAAGGCCGACGAAACGGACGCCAAGCCCCGTCACGCCGCCAAGAACGACGACGCAGACAGGCCCCGTCATTCGGCCAAGAACGACGACGAGGACGTCAAGCCCATTCACAAGGCCAAGGCCGACGACGACGAAGACAAGCCGCGCCATAAGGCGAAAGCCAAGTCGGACGACGATGCGGATTCCGACGACGACAAACCCAAGTCCAAGAAGACCCACAAGGATCAGGCGGAAGCCGATCGGCCCGCGCACGAAAAGGTCGCCAAGTCCGACGACGACGCCAAGCCTGCGAAGGCTTTGAAGAAAACCGCCGAAGCCGAGGCGCCCAAAAAGGACGCGCTGAAGCCCCCCAAGGACGCGCCCAAGGTCGAAAAGGCCGCCCCGGCCCCGCAGGTCGCCAAGGCTGATCCGCCTAAAGCGGGGAAGAAGCCCGAGATCGACAAGACCCCGACAGCCGATATCGCGGCGGCGGCGTCGACGTCGGCGGACGCGGAGGCCGGCGAGTTCCGCTGGCCGGCGCGCGGCCGCATCATCCAGGGCTTCAAGCAGGGCGGTAACGACGGCATCAACATCGCGCTGCCCGAGGGCACCTCGGTGCGCGCCGCCGAGGACGGCAAAGTCGCCTATGCCGGCAGCGCGCTCAAGGGCTACGGCAACCTCGTGCTGATCCGCCATTCCAACGGCTTTGTCACAGCCTACGCCAACAATGGCGAGTTGAACGTGAAGAGCGGCGAAACCGTCAAGCGCGGACAGGTGATCGCCAAATCCGGGCAGACCGGCGACGTCTCGACGCCGCAGCTTCACTTCGAAGTGCGCAAGGGCCAGACCCCGGTCGATCCGACAAGCCATCTCGCGGGCCTCTAAAGGCCGCTCAAGAGAAACGTCGCGAGCCTGACGCCACGAGACATGTCGTGGGTTCGTCGACGCTAAAAAGAAGGGGCGGGTCCAAAGAAAGGCCCGCCCCTTCGCTATTTTAACGGCGCCACACGCTACTCCATCCCGGATGGCGAAATCTGCGCATTTTGTGGTATGGCAGGCCCGGTTTGCAGGAGGCGCCGCCATGAATGTTTCCATCGGGGAGCGTTGGCAAGGCTTTGTCGAGCGCATCGTCAAAGACGGGCGATACGGGTCGGCCAGCGAAGTCGTGCGCGAGGGTTTGCGTCTCGTTGAGGAGCGCGAGGCGCGGTTGCTGGCGCTGCGCGCGACGCTGGACGCCTCGATTGCGCAGGGCGGCGAAGTTACCGATGAGGACCTGGATGCAGCCCTCGCCGCCAGGAGCGCTGAATTGAAGCGCAAGGGCTAAGGAGCGTGAGACGGGCCAAGTTTCTAGCGTCTGTCCGTACCGATCTTCTCGACATTCTGACCTACACCGCACAGGAAAGCGCAAGCGTCGCCGTGGCGGAAACCCTTGTGCGCAAGCTTCGGACGAAATGTCACAAGCTGGCTGGGTCGCCGGGCACGATGGGTCGCGCGCGACCGGAATTGCGGTCGGACATCCGCAGCTTTCCCTATTTGGGTTATGTGATCTTCTTTCGCTATGTGGGCGAGCGCTTCGAGGTGGTGAACATTCTTGAAGGGCATCGCGATATCGACGCTTACTTTGGCGGCGCGGACCCGTCTTGATTTGGGGGGCGGCGTAGACATGACGACCGCCGGCGCCTGCAGGGCGACGATGACGACGAGGGAGCGTTGCGGCCAAATCAGGTTTCCAGCCGCCGCTCCAGCCGCCCCGCCAAATCCTGTACGAATTGCCACGCCGTGCGGCCGGAGCGCGAACCGCGCGTCATCGCCCATTCCAGCGCGTCCCGCTCGATCTGATCGGCGGGGGCGTCGAGCTTAAAATACGTGCAATAGCCGCGCACCATCTCCAGATATTCGTCCTGATTGCATTTGTGGAAACCGAGCCACAGGCCGAAGCGGTCGGAAAGCGAAACCTTCTCCTCCACCGCCTCGCCGGGGTTGATGGCGGTTGAGCGTTCGTTGTCCATCATGTCGCGCGGCAGCAGGTGGCGGCGGTTGGAGGTGGCGTAGAACAGCACGTTCTCCGGGCGCCCCTCCACGCCGCCCTCCAGCGCCGCCTTCAGCGATTTGTAGGACGTGTCGTCGCCGTCGAACGACAGATCGTCGCAGAATACGAGAAAGCGATGCGGGTCCGTGCGCAGGCGCGACATCAGCGCGGGCAGGCTCTCGATGTCCTCGCGGTGGATTTCGATGAGTTTCAACGGCGGGTCGGCCTTGACGGCGGCGTGGGCGGCCTTGACCAGCGAGGACTTGCCCATGCCGCGCGCGCCCCACAACAGGGCGTTGTTGGCGGGCAGGCCGCGCGCGAAACGCTGGGTGTTCTCAAGCAGCGAGTCGCGGACGCGGTCGATTCCCTTGAGCAGGCCGATGTCGACCCGGTTGACCTTGGGGACCGGTACGGCGGTCTCGTCGCTGGCGCGCCACACGAAGGCGTCGGCGGCGCGGAAGTCGGGGGCCTGCGGCGGCCTGGGGGCGAGGCGCTCCAGCGCTTCAGCGATGCGGGAGATCAGGGAGAGCTTCGAGACATCGGCCATCGGCGCCCTTTGCCATATCGGGAGCAGGGTTGCGAGACGGGCAGGGCGCCCCCCCTGCAAAATTCCCGACGTCATGCTATATGGTAACCAACGGCCCGGGCCTTGAACCCGGCGCAGGAGACGTTTCATGGCTTCGCGACTTACGCGCAAACAGATCATGGGCTTGACCGAGTCGGCCGCCGACCGGGTCAAGGAGATCATCTCCAAGGCCGAGACCCCTGCCGTGGGCCTGCGCGTCGGCGTGCGCAACGGCGGCTGCGCCGGCATGTCCTACACGATGGAGCTGGCCCAAAAGGTTGAGCCGCTCGACGAGGTCATTGAGGACAAGGGCGTCAAGGTGCTGATCGACCCCAAGGCGGTGCTGTTCCTGCTGGGCGCTGAGATGGATTTCAAGGCCGACCGGCTGGGCTCGTCGTTCACCTTCTCCAACCCGAACGAGACCTCGTCCTGCGGCTGCGGCGAGAGCGTCGCCATCACGCCCGCCGACCCCGCCGCGCTCAGTGCGCCGGCCTGACGCATGCCGGAGCGAGCCGCGCATGGACGGGGCGAACCCGCCATGCTAAGCGCCGCGCCGTTCATTGCGGGGCCTCCCGCAGCCAAACAAGGCTTTCCTGATGCAGGCGTTGCAGTCGGTTCTGATCGTCATTCATCTCCTGATCGTGATCGCGCTGGTCGGGGTTGTCCTATTGCAGCGTTCCGAGGGCGGGGCGCTGGGCACGGGCGGGGGCGGCGGTTTCATGACCGGACGCGGACAGGCCAATGCGCTCTCGCGCGCCACGGCTATTTTGGGCGCGCTGTTCTTCGCCTCGGCGTTGGTGATGTCGATCCTCGCCGGCTGGGGCCGCGCGCCGCGCTCAATCCTCGACACGCAGGCGCCTTCGACCAACGGCTCGACGCCGGCGCCCGCCTCGCCGAACCTGCTCGACCAGCTCAAGGGTTCCGAAACGCCCGCCGCGCCTGCGAAGTGACATGACCCCCGCGCTCAGCGTCGCGGTCTATTTCACGATCTGGTGGGTGGTGCTGTTCGCGGTGCTGCCGTTCGGCGTGCGCAATGCCACGGAAGCGGAGACGACCGCTGTCAGGGGCGCCGATGCGGGCGCGCCGGTCAAGCCGCATCTGGCGCTGAAGGCGCTGGCGACGACGCTGATCTCGGGCGTCGTCTTCGCCGCGCTCTACGCCTACGTCGTCTGGACGAGCTGAATTTGCCGTCCTTCCGCAGCGCCCGCGTTGTCCGGCATACGCCTGAGCAAATGTTCGACCTTGTCGCTGACTGCGACAAGTATCCCGAATTCCTGCCGTTCTGCATCGGTATGAAGACCCGGCCGCGCGGACAGGACGCTCAGGGCCACGACATCCTGCTGGCGGAGATGACAGTCGGCTACAAGGCGATTCGCGAGAGTTTCTCGACCCGCAACACGCTCGACCGCAAGGCGGTGAAAATCACGGTCGAATACGTGGACGGCCCGTTCAGCCGGCTGCGCAACATCTGGAATTTCGAGCCTGATCCAGCGGGGTGCCGGGTCGAGTTCTATATTGACTACGAGTTCCGCTCGCGCTTGCTGGGCGTGCTGATGGGGTCGATGTTCGACGCGGTGTTCCGCACCTTCGTCGGCGCCTTCGAGGCGCGGGCCGACAAGATTTACGGCAAGCAGATATCGTAGCGGGGTCGGCGTCAGTCCGCCTTCAGCGCGAAGGGTTCGCAGGTCCAGCCCTCGACGCCGGGTTGGTAGATCGTGCCGGCCGGGCAATGGCGATCCAGTTTCAGCGGGGCGGGGCGGCAAGTCCCGCCGGATTCGGCTTGCGCGCCCGCCACGCAATCGGCGGCGAAAGACGCGGCCAGGCTGGAGGGCGCCAGCGCGTGCGCGGGCGGCGGCGCGGCGAGAAAGCAGAGAACGGCGGCGACGAACAAGGCTCGCATGACGGGCGCTCCTCCCCGACGCCGAGGCGCGACGTCGAGGCCACTACCCAACAAGGCTGTGCTTTGTTCCTTGCGCCTGACTGGCGCAGCTAATCCGCCGCCCCGGTCAGCATCGCCAGCGCTTGCGCGACCGAGGCGAGCCGCACGCCGCCGCGTCCC
>Ga0209698_10004133_pt1 | contig 16033 bp, 10 predicted proteins | sample LitLauG_LLR_2012_FD_187203 | JGI IMG/M metagenome (GOLD analysis project Ga0209698, IMG submission 187203) | Freshwater sediment microbial communities from Pennsylvania, USA - Little Laurel Run_MetaG_LLR_2012 (SPAdes) (version 2) | ecosystem: Environmental > Aquatic > Freshwater > Creek >...
GCGGACGGGTAAGGCCCAGGCTCTCCCAGGAGCGAATGACCGAGGGAGAAATGCCGACCAGGCGGGACACATCCCCGATTTTCAAGTAGGGTTTTCGCTCCATCGGTTTCATCGCTAACTACGCTCCCCAAGCGTTTCGCCGATCAAAACTGACGTTATTTTTTGCTTGACAGTCTGCGGAGTGTGCCTCTAACCTTACGCGATTATAACAAGGTTTGCTTTGGACGCAAGCCTGCGTTTCCGAATTCAAAATTCCCCATTCGTGGTTCGGAGGTCCCGATGCCGTCGTCGACAGCACGCTGGGTGGTCGTCCTGTTTTGTCTTGCGAGTTCCACGCTCCTCCTGGCGCAAAGCACGGGCGGCAGAATTTTGGGCCGTGTTGCCGATCCCAGTGGCGCGGTTCTGGCCAACGTAAAGGTCACGCTGGTCAATGAGGCGACCGGGGTGAGCCGCGACACCCAAACCAACGAGAGCGGGGACTACACTTTTGTTGAAGTTGTGCCCGGCAGCTACCACGTCGAGTTTGCCCAGGCCGGCTTCAAGAAGAATGTGCAGAAGAGTGTGCTTGTCGAAGTGAACCAGGTGGTCACGCTGAATTCCACCCTGCAATTGGGCGAGGCCAAAGAGACGATAGAAGTAACCTCGGACGCCCCTTTGGTGGACACCACGAGCACCCAGCTGGGCGCGGTAGTGAACGACCGTTCCGTTAACCAGCTTCCGCTCAACGCGCGTGACACTTACCAATTCCTCCAGCTTCAGCCCGGTGTGCAATCCCAGCTCGGTGGTAACGGTGACCTGTTTTACGGCAGCGACAACGCTGGTGCTGTCTCTGTCAATGGAGGCCGGGGCAGGTCCAACAATTTCAGTGTCAACGGGGGCGATGCAAACGATGCATTCGTGAACCTGCCCACCATACAACCCGTGCCGGACGCCATTGAGGAATTCCGCGTGCTGACCAATACATTTGATGCTGAGTACGGCCGCAATTCGGGCGCAGTCGTTAACGTGGTCACAAAATCCGGCACCAACCAATTTCATGGCAACGTTTACGAGTATTTCCGCAACAAGGTGCTGAACGCGAAAGGCTATTTCGATACGGTCAAGCCGGACTTCAAGCAAAATCAGTTCGGCGGTACATTCGGCGGACCCATCAGGAAAGACCGCAGTTTCTTCTTCGTAACTTATGAAGGCCGCAGAATCCGGCAAGGCAAGTCCACGGACACAGTGGCGGTGCCGACCGACGCTGAACGCGCCGGTGATTTCTCTGCCCTCGGCGCTTTGGGAGGCAACATCGTTGACCAGACGGTTGCCGACGTACTGAATGGCCGGCAAAATTGCACCGCTGCAACCGGAGGACCGCTTCCTGTCATCACAACCGGACCCTGGTCTAATGCATTTCCGAACGCCATTATCCCAGCTGCTTGCCAGGACCCCGTCGCTTCGGACTTACTGCGCTTCGTACCCCACCTGACGCCGGGTGCTTCATTTTTCCAGTCCGTTCCCACAGGTCGTGACCGCCAGGACCAGGTCACGGCGCGTATCGACCACCGGATTAATGACAAGCAGAACCTCAGTTTTTATTACTACTTCACCGATGAGAGTTTGTTCCAGCCTTTGGCTTTCTTCCAGTTTGCTGGCGCAAATGTCCCCGGTTTCGGCAGCAATGTCGGCCAGCGCTTTCAGCAATACAACCTCAGCCACACCTGGACTCTTAGCAACAACGTAGTGAACGAGGCCCGCTTCACCTACATGCGCGAAGGGCAATTGACCTTTCAGCATCCAGAGCACACCAACAATGTTGCCGATTCCTGCAGTACCCCGACGGCTCAGGCCGTTTGCTTTAACGGGCATTCGGATTCTTCGGCTATTGAGGGCCTGGGTCTGCAAAAAATCGGAATCCTTCCGGCTCTCGGGCCGCAACGTGAAGGCGTCCCGGATATTGCAGTCTCTGGGGGCTTCACCATCGGCAATAACTTCGAGGGCGAACTGCCCCAGGTGGGGAATTCCTTCCAATGGTCAGATAGCCTGACCAAGGTTAAAGGCAACCACACCTTCAAATTCGGCGCGGATGTTCGCCGGCAGCGCTTCGATCAAACTTTATATTTCGAGGTCAGCGGCTATTTTCAATACACCGGCACTGGACAGAACGACGTCATCCCGAGCGATGGTAATTTTTATCCCGACTATCTCTTGGGATTGCCGGATAACTATCAGCAAGGCTCGGCACAACGCGAAAACGTGAGGGACACCGGACTCTATCTGTTCGCGCAGGATAGTTGGAAGATTCGTCCGAACGTGACTTTGAATTACGGTCTACGCTGGGAACTGGACACTATTCCCACAGACATTGGGCATCGCGTCCAGACATTCCGCCCGCGGCAAAACACCAGCGTTTACCCTTGCCAGTTGTCTCCGCAGAGCGTTGCATCGCTGGGGACCTCGGATTGTAGCTCCGTGTTTCCGACTGGACTCGTGGTTCCGGGGGACAAAGGTGTTCCCGCTGGACTGACACAAACCTACTACAAGGCCTTCGCCCCACGCATCGGAATCGCCTGGAGCCCTGGAGCTTCCGGCAAGACCAGCATCCGGACTGGCTGGGGTCTCTTCTATAACCCGATCGAGCAGTTAGTGCTGGAGCAGTTCAGTGCGGAGCCACCTTTTGGAGTTAGCACCTTCATTTCAAATCCATTCTTCAATACTCCATTTTACACCCAGGGCGGACAGCAGTTTCCAAATGCCGGTGGAGTGGGCATCGTGAATCGGCACCCCGGAGACAGCGTGGATTGGTCTTTATATCGACCGATCTTGCTATTCGGCGAGTTCCAGCCTCATATGAGGACGCAATACTCGGCGCAGTACAACTTAACCATCCAGCGGGATTTGGGCAAAGACACGGTGCTACAAGTTGGATACGTCGGCTCCCAGGGACACCGGTTACTCGCCACTCACGAACTGAATGCCGCCAACCCGCAGACCTGTCTGGACCTCAACAATGTGGCGACCAATGTCACGTCTTTCGGTTCTTCCGCAAGCTGCAGTCCAGGGGCGGAGGACAATCAGTATTCTTTTACCGTCCCGCAAGGGCAAGTGTTCCACATGCCCAACAGCCAAACGATTACAGGAGGCAGCGGCGGTACCAACCTGCAACTCGTAGGTCTAAGGCCATATTCTTCCCCAAACTGCGTTCCTACTACGGGAGTCGGCTGTCCGCCCGACGGCACTCCGGTTTTCTCCAACATCTATGCCCAGGACACGATAGCGAACTCGGCCTACAACTCTCTTCAGGCCAGCCTGGAGAAGCGATTCTCCCATGGTTTGCAAGCGGAACTCGCCTATACCTTCAGCAAGTCGATCGATCAGGCGTCGAGCTTCGAAGAGATCCTGAATCCTTTCAACTTTGGGCGCACTCGCGGGCTGTCGCTATTCGATTCCCGTCACCGTCTGGTGCTCAGCTACTTCTGGGAGTTGCCGGTCCGCAAGTTCTCCGGTTTCGCGGGTAAGGTGCTGGACAATTGGGCGATTTCGCAAATCACCACTTTCCAGAGCGGTTTCCCCATCCATATCGAATCGTTTGACGACACCGAACTTACTGCCAGCGTTTCCGGTTTCGCCTCCGCCGGTGAGCCGGACCTGATTGCTCCCTTCCGCAAACTGGACCCGCACAAGACCGCCAACAACTTGGGTTTCGATCCCAACAGCTTCACTACCAATGGCACTGACAACGTCAACTCTCCGTCCTGCTCGACGCAAGTGGTGTTCGGCTGCTTTCAGCCGTCGTTGCTGGGCCGGTTCGGTAACTCACCACGCACCATCTGCTGCGGCTCACGCACCAGCAACACCGATTTCTCGGTCCACAAGAACATTGCGGTGACGGAAGGAACTCGCTTTGAGCTCCGGGCTGAGTTCTTCAACATCTTTAACCACACCCAATTCTTCAATCCGGATGGAAACACGACCGACGGCTCAGCTTTCGGTCGTGTCAAACGTGCCCGCGAGCCAAGGCTGGTTCAATTTGCCTTGAAGTATTTCTTTTAGCTAGAAGCCCGGGCAGCTTCAGCTGTCCGGGCACTCTAATGGCCGCATCGGCCTGAGTTTTCCTGGAGACCGTGATGTATCCCGAATTGCAGAAAGAACTCGAGACCTTCGAGCGTCGCACGCCGAAATCCGCCGCAGCTCACAAGAAGAACCTCAAGCGTATTCCGCTTGGAGTGGCGAGCAACTATCGCGCTTACGATCCTTACCCGATTTTTGTGAAAGAGGGACAGGGCAGCAAGTTTCGTGATCTCGACGGCAACGAATACATTGACCACAACCTCTGTTTCGGCGCGCTGATGGCCGGTCATTGCCATCCCGCAGTCATGAAGGCCGTGGAAAAGCGTCTCAGCACTGGCACCATGTTCGGCATGCCCCATGACATGGAGTGGGAACTGGCCGACGAAATCTGTGACCGCTTTCCGGTCGAGATGGTGCGCTTCGGCAACAGCGGTACGGAAGCCACGATGCATGCCATCCGCCTGGCCCGCGCTGCAACCGGCCGCGACAAGATCGTAAAGTTTGAAGGCGCTTACCACGGTTTACACGATTCCGCATTGGTCAGCGTGAAGCCGCACGCACCGGACTACGGCGATATCAACGCTCCGACTTCTGTGCCCGGCGGACTCGGAGTGCCGAAATCGGCCGTGGCCAACGTTCTCGCCGCGACTTTCAACGAGCTGGCCAGCGTCGAGTTGCGCTTCAAACAGAATCCGGGCGAGATCGCGGCCATCATCCTCGAACCAATTCTGATGAACGTTGGCCTGTGCATACCGCAGCCCGGCTTTCTTCAGGGACTGCGCGAGATCGCCACCAGAAACGGCGCGTTGCTGATCTTCGACGAAGTGAAGACCGGCGCGAAGCTGGGATGGGGCGGCGCCTCCGAATATTTTGGGGTGAAGCCGGACATGATCTGCCTGGCGAAGTCGATCGGCGGTGGCTTGCCGCTGGCGGCCTTTCTCGCGCACAAATCCGTCATGGATCTGATTTCGCAGCACAAGGTTTTTCACGGTGGCACCTACAACACCAACCCGGTTTCGATGGCTGCGGGACTGGCTACATTTCGCGAAGTGCTCACCCGCGAGAACTACGTGCACGTGGACAAGCTCAGCAAGAAACTGACTGAAGGCTATAAGAAAATCGTTTCCAAGGCGGGATTGCAGGGGTACATCGCCAGCGCCGGGGCCAATGGAGCACTGATGCTCTATCCCAAGGAGATTCGCAACTACCGCGACTGGGAGGTGATCGATGTCGACCTGTGGCGGCACTACTGGTTCGCCATGGTCAACCGCGGCGTGATGGCGCAACCCTACTGGTGGGACGAGCAGTGGACTATTTCCGTCCAGCACACCGAGGCCGATATCGACAAGCACCTGGCCGCGTTTGAAGATGTGGCTCCGGCGCTGGCCCAGGCGCAGCAGGAACGGGTAGGAGAGGTTGTGGCGGTGGCGCACTAGTTGTGATGGAGCCACGGGCGTTTTCGCCCGTCCAGCGTTGGCGATGGGTACGGGCGAGGACGCCCGTACCTCCATTGAGTCGAGGAGTTAGATTGTCCGCAAACGATCCTGACCAGCCACACCTCAAGCGCGTCCTCGGCCGCGCCGACTTGGTTCTGTTGTTTGTGGTGGCAATCTTCAACCTGAATGTGGTCCCGTCGATCGCGGCCAACGGCGGGGTCACGGTCTGGTTGTGGATCGTGTCGTTGATCTTGTTCTTTTGGCCACAAGGCATCGCTGTCATCGAACTGGCCCACCGCTATCCCGGAGAAGGTGGCGTTTACTTATGGGCCAAGGAAGTATTTGGCGACTTCCACGGATTCTTGTCCGGTTGGTGCTACTGGACGAACAACATGCTCTACGTCCCGACGGTGATGCTGTACTTCGTCGGCGTATCGGTCTTTGTTCTAGGGCCGAGCCATCAGGCCCTCGCGGACAACAAGATGTTTGCACTGATTGCATCGCTGGCGCTGCTGATCGTTCTGGTCGTGCTCAACATCGTTGGCCTCGGCGTAGGGAAGTGGGTCAACAATCTGGGCGGCATTGGAACGGGCATCGCCGCGGCCACATTGATTGGCTTGGGACTAGTCATCTGGCTGAGGTTTGGCACAACCGTGAGTGCAGCAGACTTCAGGATCCCCGCGAATCCGCGCTTCGTGCTCAATTCTTTTGGCGTGATTTGTTTTGGACTGGTTGGCCTGGAATTGGCTTCAGTCATGGGAGACGAGATCCAGGATCCGCGGCGGACCTTGCCAGGCGCAGTAGCCTGGGGCGGAGTGCTTTCTGGCCTGCTTTACATCGGAGCTACGCTCACTTTGTTGATCGCGGTAAGCAAAGACCAGATCAGCGTTCTGCAGGGTATTGTGCAGGCTGTGGGCCACATGGCGGAAAAAGTGGGAGCAGCGTGGATCGTGGCGCCGTTTGCCCTGCTGCTAAGTTTTTCCATCGCCGGAATCGGCTCGGCATGGCTGGGAGGCTCAGCCCGCATTCCCTTCGTCGCCGGCCTCGATTCCTATATGCCGGCGTGGATGGCGAAGGTGCACCCGCGCTATGCGACTCCGTACGCCGCACTCATTGTTCATGCCGCGGTCTCGATGGTGCTGATCGTGATGAACTTCGTTGGCGCTGGCGTGCAGGAAACTTTTCAAAAGATGTTGTCGTTGGCAGTGGTTTTGCAATTGATACCGTTTCTATATATGTTTGCAGCACTGATCAAGCTGGCCCTGAATACTTGTGCAGGGCCGGGGCATTACAGCAAGACGACGTTGATGCTTGCCGGTATCAGCGGACTGGTGACCACGACCCTCGGGATTGTGCTGGTATTTTTTCCCGCGCAACAGATCCGTTCGCTGTGGTCGTATGAAACATGGATGTTCGGCGGGACGCTGTTCTTTATCGGCTTGGCCGCGTTCTTTTTCTATGTCTACGGTCGCCGCAAAGCAAATAGTGTAGGCGCGGGCGTCTCGCCCGTGCGACCGAGCGAAGCTCGGCAATAACCTGACACAGGTGGAGGCCTCATGCCTGGCGGAGTGAAAACCGACGTACGCACCTATCAGCTGTACATTAATGGCGAGTGGGTCGACAGCAATTCCAACAAGACATTTCCGGTCTATGATCCTGCCAGCGAAGAAGTGATCGCCCGGGCTCCTGACGCCAATGCTGACGACGTGAACCGCGCAGTCGCCGCCGCCAAATCCGCCTTCGAGGACGGCCCGTGGGCGACCACGACAGCCCAGGAACGTGGCCGAGTTCTGTTCCGTCTGGCTGAAAGGATTCGCCAAAATACGGCCATGCTGGCGGAACTGGAATCCCGCAACACTGGCAAGCCGATCGTTGAAGCGGAATACGACATTACTGACGTAGCGACCTGCTTTGAGTACTACGGCGGTCTGGCCACAAAGATTCTCGGATATGTGAATCCGGTCCCGGACAACGCCATGAGCCTTACGCTCAAGGAGCCGATCGGAGTCGCGGGTCAGATCATTCCGTGGAATTATCCGCTGTTGATGGCGGCCTGGAAGCTGGCGCCGGCGCTGGCTGCGGGCTGCACTTGCGTGCTGAAGCCGGCCGAGCAGACCCCGATTACAGCCTTGGTAGTGGCGAACTGGCTGGCCGACATCGGCCTCCCCCCGGGCGTGGTCAACATCATCACCGGATTCGGTGAGACCTGCGGCGCTCCTCTAGTTCAGCATCCCGACGTCAACAAGATCGCGTTCACGGGCAGTGCGGCAGTCGGGAAAATTATCGTCAAACAGGCCGCCGATACGGTCAAGCGCGTGACCCTCGAGCTCGGCGGAAAATCGCCCAACATTTTCTTCGCCGATGCGGATTTCGAAGCAGCCATCGACGGCGCGCTCTTCGGCGTCTTCATCAATCAGGGCGAGGTCTGTTCCGCCGGAAGCCGCATCTTGGTGCAGAAGCCGATCTATAAGAAATTTGTCGATGCCATGGCCGCGAAGGCCAAGACGATAAAACTCGGCGCCCCTCTCGATCGAGATACGAAGATGGGACCGCTGGTGAGCAAGGACCAATACGACCGCGTTCGCTCATATCAGGAAATCGGAAAGAACGAGGGCAAGCTCGCAGCCGGCGGCGGACGTGCCGAGAAGTTTGCCAAAGGCTATTACGTGGAACCCACCATCTTTTACGATCTCGACAATAGTGCCCGCATCGCCCGCGAAGAGATTTTCGGACCGGTCGCAGCCGTAATCCCGTTCGAGGACGAAAAAGAGGCAGTGAAGATCGCGAACGACTCTCCTTACGGACTTGCGGCGGCAGTTTGGACTCGCGACATCTTCAAGGCATTCCGCACGGTGAAATCGCTGCGCGCCGGCATCGTGTGGGTGAACCACATGCAGCCGACGTACGTGGAAGCGCCGTGGGGCGGATACAAGCAATCCGGCTTCGGGCGCGAGCTGGGTCCATGGGGAATTGAAGAATATCTGGAAACTAAACAGGTACACATCAATTTGAACGAGGCCCCGATCGGCTGGTACTGAGAGGAGCGGCCACTAGTCGTTAATCGTTGGTCGTTCGTCGGTTGCTTTACGACGGTGGACGTACAGAACGTGGGAGCGACTAAAGGCTAAAGACCAACGACTAACAACCAACGACTGAACCAGGAAACCAAGATGGCAATGGCAACTATTCAATTACGAACCGCGATTCCCGGGCCGAAGTCGAAAGCGCTGGCTGAACGTCGCGCCCACGCCATTCCACGCGGGCTCTCGATTGGCACGCCGGTCTACGTGGCAAAGGCGGAAGATGCCTGGCTCGAAGATGTGGACGGCAACCGCTACCTGGATTTTGCCGGCGGAATCGGTTGCCTTAACGTAGGGCATCGTCGTGAGCCCGTGGTCACAGCGGTCAAGACCCAACTCGATCGCTTTCTGCACACTTGTGTCCAGGTCACTCCCTACGAGGACTACGTGCGTCTCGCCGAGCAGATGAATCAGGTCACGCCGGGCAAATTCCCAAAGAAAACTCTGTTTGTGAATAGTGGCGCCGAAGCGGTGGAGAATGCAGTGAAGATTGCGCGTGCGCACACCGGACGATCAGGCGTCATTGCCTTCGAGGACGCTTTCCACGGGCGCACCATGATGACGCTGGCGCTGACCAGCAAGACTCATCCTTATAAGGCGGGGTTTGCGCCGTTTCCGAGCGATGTTTACCGCATTCCCTACGCCTACTGTTATCGCTGCTCGTATTCGCTGAAGTATCCATCGTGCGATCTGTTCTGTGCCCGCCACCTTGAGGACACATTCAAACGGGTGGTGGCATCGGAGGATGTAGCTGCCGTAATTGCCGAGCCGGTGCTGGGAGAAGGCGGCTTCGTCGTTCCTCCCAAAGATTTCTTCCGGGTTCTGATGGAGATTTGCCACAAGCATGGCGTCTTGTTTATCGCCGACGAAGTGCAGAGCGGCTTTGGCCGCACAGGCAGGCTCTTTGCCAGCGAATACTACGGCATCGAGCCCGATATTCTGGTGACGGCGAAATCCCTCGGCGGAGGACTTCCGCTGGCTGCCATCACAGGCCGTGCGGAAATCATGGACGCGCCTGGCCCCGGCGGGCTGGGCGGCACATTCGCCGGCAATCCGCTCTCTTGTGCAGCTGCGCTTGCGGTGCTGGATATCTTTGAGCGCGAGAATTTGCTGACCCGCGCCAGTGAACTGGGGGACCATTTCCAGAAGCGAGCGCGGCAGTGGCAAAAGCGCTGGCCGATGGTTGGTGACGTGCGCGGCTTGGGCGGAATGCAGGCGATCGAGTTGGTGCGGTCGGCAGACCAGCGCGAACCGGCGGCCGAGGAGACTAAACAGATCACACAATTCTGCTATGAGCACGGCCTGATCACGATTACGGCCGGCTCATATTCTAACGTGGTCCGAGTGCTGGTGCCGCTGGTAGTCACCGACCAGCAGATGGACGAGGGCCTGGACGTGCTGGAATCAGCGCTCCAGATGGTGTGCGAAAGAAAAGGTGTCGTCGCTCAGCCTGTTTAGGTTGGGTGCCTGTGTGTGGTTGTGTGGTCGCGGGCGACTCGCCCGCGAAGCGGAGGGCAGGCTTGCCCTGAGCTTAGTCGAGGGATGCCCTCCGGACAGCCGACCAGATGCCGGCGCTACAATAAACCTGGGACAAAGTTTATGACCGTTGCTATCGCGACTCTGACCAAAGTTCCCAATTACGTTAACGGGCAGTGGGTCGATTCCAAGGCCACCGAATGGGTCGATGTTACCAACCCGGCCACCGGCGAGGTAATCGCCCAGACGCCGCTCTCCGATGCTGCCGAGGTCGCGGCTGCGATCGAAGCTGCAGCGTCGGCCTTTCCTGAATGGCGGCGCACGCCGGCTGAAGATCGCATACAGCCCCTGTTCAAGCTGAAGCACATTCTCGAAGAGCAGCTCGAGGACCTGGCCCGCATCCTCACCACTGAAAATGGCAAGACCTTTACTGAGGCCAAAGCCGAGTTACGCCGCGCCATCGAAAACGTGGAAGTTGCCTGCGGAATTCCCACGATGATGCAAGGCTACAACCTGGAAGACGTGGCCCGTGGCATCGACGAGATGATGATCCGGCAGCCGCTGGGCGTGGTCGCCGCGATTGTCCCGTTTAATTTTCCGGGGATGATTCCGTTCTGGTTCCTGCCCTATGCCATTGCGACCGGAAATACTTTTGTCCTGAAGCCATCGGAGCGGGTGCCGCTCACCATGAAGCGAGCTTTTGAGTTGATGGAGAGTATTGGGCTGCCCAAGGGAGTAGTGAACCTGGTGAATGGCGGCAAGAACGCCGTCAACGCTCTGCTCGATCATCCCAAAGTTCGGGCCATCAGTTTTGTCGGTTCCACGCCTGTGGCTCGGTACGTGTATGCGCGCGCAGGCGAGCACGGGAAGCGCGCACAATGCCAGGGCGGCGCAAAGAATCACGTTATTGTTTTGCCCGACGCCGACATGAAAATGACCACGCAGATCGTCGGCGACAGCGCCTTTGGCTGTGCCGGGCAGCGCTGCCTGGCCGTTTCCGTGGCGGTGACGATTGGGGAAGCGCAAAGAACCTTCCGCGATTCGATTGCCGAAGCGGCTGCGTCGTTGCGAGTAGGCAATGGTCTTGACGAGGGCGTGCAGATGGGTCCCGTCATCACGCCGCGGAGCAAGGCCCGGGTCGAGTCACTGATTGCGACTGGCGAGAAGCAAGGGGCGAAGATTCTGCTCGACGGGCGCAACTCCCGCATTCCGAAAGGTGAAGCGGGGAATTTTGTGAAGCCCACCGTCCTCGACGCCGTTCCCGCCACCAGCGAGCTGACCGACACGGAAATCTTCGGTCCGGTGCTGAGCCTGGTCCACGCCAGCGACATGGACGAGGCGCTTGCCTTCCTGGAGCGTAGTCCATACGGCAATCAGGCGTCGCTGTTTACATCCAGCGGTGCGGCCGCCAGGCGTTTCCGCTATGAAGCACCTGCGGGAAATATCGGGATCAATATCGGCGTAGCTGCGCCCATGGCGTACTTCCCTTTTAGTGGATGGAAAGATAGTTTCTTCGGCATAATGCACGCCCAGGGACGTGACGCCATCGAGTTTTATACCGAAAAGAAAATCGTGGTCGAGCGCTGGGCAAAGGAACACTCGCGGAAATTTTAGAGTTGGCAATGGCCACCCGGACGAGGGCGTCCGGGCCTACGCAGGATCACAAGAGGCATTCATGTCCGACACGATCCAGAAATACAAAGACTACGTGATGACTGGCTTCATGAAGTCAGTCGTGCCCATTGTGATCGACAAAGCGAGTGGCGCTACCGTCACCGACATCAATGGCCGCGAATATCTCGATTGCTTTGCCGGCATCTCCGTGGTCAATGCCGGCCACTGCAATCCCAGGGTGATCGCCGCCGCCAAGGCACAGATGGATAAGCTGGGCCATTGCTCGTCGTACATTTATCACGTGCAGCCGGTCGCGGACCTCGCAGAGAAGATTGCCCAGATTGCGCCCCGCGGTTTAAGCAAGACGTTTTTCGGCAACAGCGGCGCTGAAGCCATCGAAGGCGCCATGAAGCTGGCCCGGCTCTACACCGGTAAGCATGAATTCATCGCGCTCCACGCCAGTTTCCACGGACGCAGTTGGGGCGCGCTCAGCGTCACCGGCAACATGGGACGCAAAAAGCGCGGCGGCCCTTACGCCGCCGGCGTGACCTTTGCGCCCGCGCCGTATGCCTATCGTTCGCAATGGCCCAACGATCCTGAAGAATGCGGGCGGCGATGCGCGCAAGCCATCGAAGATGTGATCCGCTTCACCACGGCCGATGACGTGGCTGCATTTATCGCAGAGCCGGTCATGGGGGAGGGTGGAATCATTGTGCCCCCGCCAAACTATTTCAAAGAAGTGAAGAAGGTTCTCGACCGCCACGGCATCCTCTTTATTGCCGACGAAGTGCAGTCCGGCTTTGCCCGCACCGGGAAGATGTTTGCCATCGAACACTACGGCGTAGAGCCCGACATTCTCGTCACCGCAAAAGGTATTGCTGACGGCTTCCCGCTAAGTGCATTCACCACGCGGCCAGAAATCGCTGCGGCCTACAGGCCTGGCGATCACCTGTCGACCTTTGGCGGCAATCCAGTCTCTTGCGCCGCCGCGCTGGCCAACATCGAGTTCATGGAGCAAGAGAATCTTCCGGCCCGTGCCACCGAGATCGGCAACTACACCATGGCGAAGTTGCTCGATTTGCAGAGACACAATCCTCTCATCGGCGAAGTTCGAGGCTTGGGATTGATGATCGGCGTCGAACTGGTTAAAGACTCAAAACTCACCCCGGCCACGGCCGAAGCGGAAGCGATTCGCGACGCGTTGCTGCGCCAGGGCGTGCTGGTGGGCGTGGGCGGTGTCTACGGCAACGTCATCCGCTTCCAGCCCCCGCTCATTATTAGTAGGCCGCAAATCGATCGAGCGATCAGCGCTTTCGCGGCGGCCTTACAGGAAGTGGCCCACCCGGCGCACGTTTAGGTCTGACGGCCATCTGTTCGTCGTCAGCTGATGGTTGACACTTCCCTTTGTCCTCTATTCTTTTTCTGCGCTTCTGAAATCACATACACGATCAAAATTCCCAGCTCCGGCTCAATGGGATGACGATAGCGCGGATGAGGGAAGACGGCGTAATACACCGCCGGGTAAAACAGGACCAACCAGAGAAACAGCCAGGCCCCGGGTCTTCGCTTGCGCAAGGCGCGTCCCAGGCCCCAGAACGCCAGGAGGGAGGAAGCCAGGAATATCGAATTCTTTGTGGGAGCCAGCGCCGGGATTTCCGACAATCGGGGGACCCCGCCCCAGTAATAAATGAAGCGCTTTAGGCAGAGACCCAGAAAGCGCAGATAGTCCTCGCGAATGAAAGCCACCGCCTCCCGCTTACGCTCGGCCACGTAGGCGATCTCGCCCAGTTGGCGATAGCGGCGCATCTGGTAAACATTTTGCGTGGGATGAAGATATTCCCTCCAGGTTCCGTCGGCCCCCGGGCCATTCCCGATGCGCAGCTCGGCGCCGAAGTTTGAGCGCAGAGAAGTCACTCCCAAAGTCCGGTGGTTCCGGGCCAGCCATGGCGCGATGCAGGCAACAAATATCATTGCCGACAGCGCAACTCCAGCCAGCGAAGACTTGCTGCGTTTCCAGCGCCGGTACCACGCCCACAGTCCGGAAACGGGCAGGAATGCCAGCAGGGAAGTGTTCGCCAGGGCTGCGACGCCCCAGAACAGTCCGAACCGGATCCACGGCACTAGTCCGTTTCTTTCTTCCAGGTTGAGCGTCAGCCAGAAAACAAGCGCGAGCAGCAACGCCGCCAGACTCGTCTCCCACACCCACCGCGTGCACCAATACATTACGGGCGGCATCACTGCCCACAGCCACGCCGTCCAGATCGCCAACTTTTCGTCGAAACATTTCTTGGCGATCAGGAAAATGGGAATACAAGTCAGCGCGGAGAAGAAGCTGTTGATACTCAGCAGCACGAGCGCAGAGGCTTGCGTGTAAATCCCGAACAGCTTGAAGACTCCGGCAATGAGAAATGGATAGAGCGGTGGCTCCCAGGCCGTCGGCCCCGTGGTCTCGCTGAAGGGATTGCTGAAGCCCTGGCCCTGCGCGAGGGAGCGTCCAATGCGTCCCATTTCCCAGCCAAAGCTGAAGTTGTCGTCAAGAGTCTTGAACTTGTAAGTATGGGCAACAATAATCCAGCCAAAACGGAGAGCGAACGCGACAAACACCATCCAGAAAAAAGATGTGCGGGCTGTGCTCCACCATCGGCTAAAGAGGCTCGGGCTGTTTGCGACCGTCAAGGGAGTAGTGGTAGCGGGATCGGCCATGGTTGGCCCGGCAAGATTCCGGACAGTTCCATTTGTAGCTGATACGCTGGGGACGGGCAACAACTGAGTGGCGAGGCCGCACGAGCGTGGACGCTCGCACCCACATCGACGTTGCCGTTGAAGTACCGGTCGGGGACGCTTATATTGTATTCGGGTGCTTTAGCACTACTCTCTGCGTCGCGTCAGAGATCGAGGACACTCCATGGGCTGGCTGCAGAACAAGTTCGAAAAGAATTTCATGATCACTACCGTGGACTACGTGTTCAACTGGGCGCGCAAGTCAGCGGTTTGGCCAATGACGTTTGGACTGGCCTGCTGCGCCATCGAGATGATCGCTTCTTCAACGGCGCGCTTCGACATTGCCCGCTTCGGCTCCGAGGTCTTTCGCCCCAGCCCGCGGCAGAGTGACTTGATGATCGTGGCCGGCACGGTCACGCTGAAGATGGCCCCAGTGGTAAAGCGCATCTATGACCAGATGCCCGATCCCAAGTGGGTGATCTCGATGGGCGCGTGCTCGTCGGTAGGCGGTCCGTTTAATACCTATGCGGTGCTGCAGGGCGTGGACAAGATCGTCCCGACGGATGTCTACGTGATCGGCTGCCCGCCTCGCCCCGAGAATCTGTTCTATGCGCTGCTCAAGCTGCAGGACAAAATCGATCAGATGTCGCTGGCCAAGCGTCCCACCGAAGTCCGGCTCGACCTCAACATGGTGGAGAATTTCAAACGCCAGGTGATGATCGCGCAGACGCTGCAGCCGAAGTAGTCGTCAGTCGTCGGTCGCCGGTCGTCAGCCCTGCCACAGGCCACGTCGGGACAGCCGCCCCCGGATGTCCTGGCCGTGCGCAGCTCGGCAATACGTTTTCATCATTCTGAAAGGTCTCATGCCCAGCTTCGTAAGACTTACCGCTCAATCCAAACTTCCTCCCGAGTGCGAAGCCAAAGAATTTCCTCTAGGGGACAAAGTAATCTGCGTAGCCAACGTGAATGGTACCGTCTCCGCCATGGATAACGTTTGTCTGCATCGCGGCGGACCGCTGGGGCAGGGTGTGATCGAGGGAGAAAAGGTCGTCTGCCCGTGGCACGGCTGGCAGTGGGACCCGAAGACGGGACAGGCAGCGCACAATCCCGGAGCCAAAGTTTCTGTCTACCCGTTGAAAGTCGAAGGCGGCGACGTCCTTATTGAGGTGTAAGAACTAGAGTGAACCAGGGAGGACGCAGACGTCACGGAGTCGCCTCCGCTTTATCTCAGGTAGCGAACGAACTTTCCCCGCTGGTTGTCGAATCCCGGGAACACCTGATTCAGAGCCTGGTTTCCCAGATGCCGGTCGACAGCCTCGCCGAGCACACGGCGGAAATCTGTTGTCACCGCCAGATCTCGTCCTTCATAGAGTTGTGACTGGTCGAGTCCGGGCCAGCGTCCGTACACCTTACCACCTCTTACGGGTCCGCCCATTACGAACATGACGTTGGCGTGGCCGTGATCGGTGCCGCGATTGCCATTTTCACGTGCGGTGCGGCCGAATTCCGACATGGTGACCACCACCGTCTCTTCCGCCAGATCTCCGAGATCAGTCCAGAAAGCGCCGAGCGATTGCGAGAACTCGCGCAGTACATTCGCGATCTGGCCCTGGGTGCTGCCTTCGTTGACGTGATGGTCCCATCCGCCAATGT
>Ga0209698_10004134_pt1 | contig 16029 bp, 12 predicted proteins | sample LitLauG_LLR_2012_FD_187203 | JGI IMG/M metagenome (GOLD analysis project Ga0209698, IMG submission 187203) | Freshwater sediment microbial communities from Pennsylvania, USA - Little Laurel Run_MetaG_LLR_2012 (SPAdes) (version 2) | ecosystem: Environmental > Aquatic > Freshwater > Creek >...
GCCGTGAGGGTCACCGGCAGGGTCTTGCTGTGCGCGAGCAGTCGTCGTCCGAGGGAGGCGACGTGGACGCGGACACGGATCTTCTCGCCGGCGCGCGCTTCGTAGGTGGCGCTGCCGAGCCTGCGACAGCCGCGACCGCACTGGGCCGCGACGGCGCGGGAGCGCCGCGCCCGGGGTTGTGCGAGCGTGATCGTGATCGTGCCCTTGCAGCCGTGGGCGGCGGTTACGGGGCAGCTCAACGGGATCCAGACGTTGCCGCTGCGCGTCATCGTCAGCGACCTTGCGGAGATGACCGCGAGCGTGGTCGGGGTGACGAGGGGATCACCGGAGGGCGCTTGTGCGCCGGGCGTGCTCAAGGGCGTCGAGGGTCCACCAGTCGAGGGCGGCGCGATCGCTTCCGGTGGGGCTGCGACGGCGGCCGTGGCCGATGATTCTGCGGGGTTGCCGGGGCCCCCAGCGTTGCTCGCGGTCTCCTTGACCCGCAGCGTGTGCCCGACGTCTCCGGCGCCTGGGGTGTAGGTCTGGGTCGTGGCGCTCGCGATCGGCACGCAGCCCGCACCCAGCGAGTCGCAGCGAAGCCACTGGTAGGTGAAGCCCGTCGGTTCGTCGCTCCAGCTGCCGTGGCTCTCGGTGAGCGTCTGGCCCTCCTGGGCGGTGCCCGAGATCGCAGGCGACGAGGTGTTGAGCGGGACGGGCTGGGATTCCACGACCCCGGTCGCGGCCGATTGCGAAGCGCTGCCCGGGCCCCCGGGGTTGATCGCGGTCTCTGAGACGCGGAGCGTGTGGCCGACGTCTTCGGCAACCGGCGTGTAGGTCTGGGCTGTGGCTTTCGTGAGCGCCGCGCAGCTGGCCCCGGAGGAATTGCAGCGCAGCCACTGGTAGGTGAAGCTCGTTGGTTCGTTCGTCCAGGTGCCGTGCGCCTCGGTGAGTGTCTGGCCCTGCTGCGCGGTGCCCGAGATCGTCGGCGGCGCTGTGTTTGCGGGGACCGGCGGTAGGACGACTCCTGTGGCTTGCGATTCTGCCGGGCTGCTCGGGCCGCCGGCGTTACTCGCGGTCTCTGAGACGCGGAGCGTGTGGCCGACGTCTTCGGCAACCGGGATGTAGGTCTGGGCTGTGGCTTTCGCGATTGGCGCGCAGCTGGCCCCCGAGGAATCACAGCGCAGCCACTGGTATGTGAAGCTTGCTGGTTCGTTAGTCCAGGTGCCGTGGCTCTCGGTCAGGGTCTGGCCCTGCTGGGCGGCGCCCGAGATCGTCGGCGCGGAGGTGTCCGCGGGCGGTGGTCGGGTCACCACGAACGTGCGGGTGGTTTGCGCGCCGGGCCCGCCGTTGCGGCTCACGGTCTGGCCGGTGAAGACCTGTGTGGTGGACGTGCCGGCCGAGTCGGTCTCAGTCAGCCGGGCGGTGTATTCCCCGGCTTTGGCGTAGATGTGCGTTGTGGTGGGTATGGAGATGGTTTCGGTATTGCCGTCGCCGAAGCTCCATTCATAGGAGGTGATCGTGCCGTAGGCGACGGTCGAAGCGGACGCGTTGAAGGAGGACTGCGAGCCGGCCGCTGCCGGTGTGGCCGTGAAGGAGGCGACGGGGGCCTCGTCGGGGGTGATCGCCACGGCGTCCGGCCCGCTTTCCACCGCGATGTTCGATCCGGGGGTGTCGCTGGCGAGGGCGATCGGGGTGACTGTGCTCGCTGTGTCGTTGTTGTAGTTGGTGACGTATGCCGTCGCCTGGTCGGGGGTGATCGCGATCGCGATCGGTTCTTTGCCGACGGTGATCGGGAACCCGGCGAGCCCGGTAGCCACGCTGATGGGGGTCACGTTGCCTTCGCCGTGGTCGGCTACGTAGGCGGTTTCGCCGTTGGAAGTGATGGCGACCGCGATCGGTGCTTTGCCGACGGTGATCGCCAGCCCGGCTTTACCCGCGGAGAGGTTGATCGGGGTCACGGTGCCTTCTCCGTAATTGGTGACGTAGGCGCTTTCGCCGTTGGGGGTGATCGCGATCCCGATTGGTTCCTTGCCCACTTCAATGGGTTTGCCCGCGGTGTTGGTGGCCACTGTGACGGGCGTTATCGTGTTCGAGCCCTTGTTGGTCACGTACGCGGTCTTGCCGTCAGGGGTGATCGCGATTCCGTAGGGCTTCTGGCCGACTTCGATGGTCGCTTCGGCTTTCTTCGTGAGGAGGTTGATCGCCGTCACGGTGTTGGAGAGGGTGTTTGCGACGTAGGCTTTGCTGCCGTCGGGGGTGATCGCGATTTCGTTGGGTGCTTTTCCGACGGGGATCGGTTCACCGGGTTTGCCGCTTGGGAGTTCGATCGGCGTGACCGTGCCTTCGGCCTGGTTGACCACCCACGCGGTGTTTCCGTTCGGGGTGATCGCCACGGAAGCGGGCGCTTTGCTTTCGATCGTCGAGCCGGCCATGTTGGTCGCCGCGTCGATCGGGGTGAGGGTTCCCGAGCCGGCGTTGGCTACATACGCGGTGTAGGGGGTCGCGGCGTCGGCGGGCGAGACACCCGCGAGCGTGCAGGCGGCCACGACGATCAACGTCAGTGCGGTGCGGGGCGCGCAGCGGACGACCTCGGGGCGCTGAAGTGCGGCAACGCCTAGGGCGAACATTGAGCCACCGCCGCTTTCGTTGTTGGGGATTGCTGGCATCACCCTCACACTGTGGTTAGGCGACACGGAAGGGGTTCCTGAGCGTGACGGTGCGCGTTGCCAGGGTTGCCTTTGTGCCCGAGACGGCGTTGGCAGTGATGGCCACGCGCAGGGTCCTGTTTCGTGCCAGCAGCCGGCGTCCGAAGGAGGCCAGGTGCACACGGATACTGATCTTCTGACCGGCACGGGCTTCGTACTGGGCGTGACCGAGCTGGCGGCAGCCGCGCCCGCATTGAGCGGCGACGGCCTGCGCTCGGTGCGTGTGGCGAGCAGCGAGCGTGATCGTGATCGCGCCCCTACAGCCGTGATGTGCGCTACGTGGGCAACTTAGATTTATCCAGACGTTGCCTCTGCGGGTTATGGTGAGCGACCGCGACAGAATCACGGCAAGCGCTGTCGTGGTGGCTCGCGGCTGTCGGGACGGTGGGTGCGCGCCTGTCGTGGTGGACGGCGGAGCAACCGCTACGGGGCGGGCAGCCCGTGCGCCGAGTGCCCCGTTGTGGCTCACGGTTTGGCCGGTGAACACCTGGGTTGTCGAGGTGCCGGCCGAGTCGGTCTCGGTCAGCGTGACGATGTAGTTGCCAGCGGCGGCATAGACGTGGGAGGTAGTCGGTGTCGTGGTGGTGGCGGTGGTCCCGTCGCCGAAGTTCCATTGGTAGGAGGTGATCGTGCCGTTGGGAACGGTCGATGCCGATGCGTCGAACGATGAGGTCGACCCGGCGGGGGCGGCCGTAACCGTGAACGAGGCCACGGGCGCTTGGTCTGGCGTTATGGCGAGGTCATACGGGGTAGTGCCGGCTGGGACGGACTGCCCTGCCGTGCCGGTGGCGAGCGAGACTGGCGTGAGGGCATTTTCGGCGCTGGCGGCGATGTACGCGGTGCTCCCGTCTGGCGTGAACGCCAGACCGACGGGCGCACCATTTACCGCAATGGGCGTGCCGGGGGTGTTGCTTGCCGTTTCGATCGGGGTGAGCGTTCCCGAGGAGTAGTTGCTCACGTAGGCGGTCCGTCCGTCGGGTGTGATCGCGACTTTCACGGGGTGGGTCCCCACGGGGATCTGCGCGCCAGCGCTGCCTGTGGCCACGGTCAGCGGGGTGACGGCGTTCGAACCGTAGTCGACGACGTAGGCCGTGGCGCCGTCTGGCGTAATCGCGATGCTTTTTGGTTCTGTGCCTACGCTGATCGGGTTGCCGGGGGTGTTGCTGGCCGTCGCGATCGGGGTGACGGTGTTCGAGCCATAGTTGGCGACGTAGACGGTGCTTCCGTCGGGCGTGATGGCCAGCCCGAAGGGTTCACTTCCGACGGGAACTGGTGCGCCGGGCGTGTTTGTCGCGATATCGATCGGGGTGACGGTGTTGGAGCCGCGGTTTGAAACGTAGGCGGTTCTGCCGTCTGGGGTGATCGCGATTTCGATTGGTTTTTCGCCGACTGGGATCGGCGTGCCGGGCGTGTCGGTCGCGGTGTCGATCGGGGTCACGGTGCCGGACCCGTAGTTGGCGACGTAGGCGGTGCTGCCGTTGGGCGTTATCGCGATGCCCCTCGGTTCCACGCCCACGGGGATTGCGCCTTCCGCGGTGTCAGTGACGGTGTTGACCGGGGTGACCGTGTTCGAGCCAAAGTCCGAAACGTAGGCGGTAACGGGGGTTGCAGCCGCGGCGGGAGCGCACGTGATCAGTGCGCCCGCGATGGCGCAGCTCGCTGTGAGCGCGGCACGGCCGAACCGGGAGCGGGGAGTCGCCCGGGTGGAGAGAGACCTGGGGAGCCTGAACGTGGCCATCGGATCAGGCGGTGCGCTCAGGGGAAGGTGCGCCGGGATCGGCTGGCTTTAGCCCCTCGCTGGCGAGGGCGTTGCAGAATGACTCAACGACGTCGGGGTCGAACTGTCTGCCGGCGTGGCGGCGTAGCTCGGCGAGCGCCGCGGCGACGTCCATGCCGCGGCGGTAGGGGCGGTTGCTGGTCATCGCGTGGAAGGCGTCGCAGACGGCGATGATCCTGGCGCCGATGGGGATGTCCTGGCCCTTGCTGCGGTCGGGATAGCCGCGGCCGTCGTAGCGCTCGTGGCTTGCGCGCACGAGGCGGGCGACGGGGCTCATCGCGGGCGCGGCGGCGATGATGCGCTCGCCGACTTCGCTGTGACGCTCGATGATGGCGCGCTCCTCGGGGTCAAGTGCCGCGGGCTTCTGGAGGATCGCCTCAGGCACGGCTACCTTGCCGACGTCGTGCAGCTCGGCGGCGCGCACGAGGACCTCGAGGTCCTCGCCACCCAGCCCCAGCCGCCGGCCGACGGCGCAGGCCAGGAGCGCCACCTGGTTGGTGTGTTCGGGCAGGTCGGGCTCGCGCTCGGCCATGACCTGCATCAGGACGTTGCGCAGCTGACCGGGCGCGTCGGAGGAGCGCGTTGAGCGCTTGTCTTCATACAGACGCTGGTCGGCGAGCTGCATCGCCGTTGATTGCTGATCGGCCTCTGCCGGGAGCAATACGACGCCGCAGCCGGTGGAGATGTCAAAGCTTCGCCCGTTCTCGGTGAGCGCGCGAACCGCCGCGTCTGCAGCGGTCTGGATCGATCGCCGCCCGATCGGGGTCAGCACGCAGAACTCATCGCCGCCGAGGCGGTACGCGCTGCCCTCCGGCGCGGCTGCATCGGCGAGTTTGGCTCCCAGCCGTGCGAGCAGCGCGTCCCCGGCGGGGTGCCCGAACGTGTCGTTGTAGCGCTTGAAGCCGTTGAGGTCGAACAGCAAGAGGGCCCACGGCGCCCGTGCGCTGGCGGACTGCAGTACGTCTTCCAGGGAGAGCACCAGCTGGCGGCGGTTGCCCAGGCCGGTCAGCGGGTCGGTGAGCGCCTCATGGCGGCTACGCTCGACCAGTGAGACGTTCTCCGAGAACGTCAACCCCATGCGCACGATCGCGCCGACGAGCGTGAGGACCGCGAGAATGCCGGCCGCGCGGTCGAGCGGCCGGGCCTGCTGCAGGACGAGCAGGCCGAGCGCCGCGACCGCGAACGCCAGCGGAAACACGAGCAGCCGGCGCCCGTGCAGACCGATCACCGCGGAGGGCCGCGAGGGCTGCCAGGCCGCGAGGCCGAGTGTAACCGCCGAGGCGGGCCACAGCCATTCGAACAGGCTCGACCCTGCATGCCCCGTCGCCGACCAGTACAACGACAGCACGTCCGCGGCGGCGCTCAACGCCAGGCCGACCGCCACAGTCCCGAGGACCCGGCCGGGCCGCCAGCCCGTCATTGCTAGCACGCCCACGACGAAGCTGACCAGCAGCAGGTCACCGAGAGGGTAGATGAGGTCGCCAACGACCTTGCTCAGCGAGCCACCGGTGCCTGCGATGATCGGCGGCAGAACGAACTGCGCGGCCAGCGCAGCCAACGCCAGCGCCCCGACGACGCCGTCCAGCCAAAGGCTTGAGTAGAACTGTCGTACGCGGGCTCGGACCAGCAGCCCAAGCGTGATGAAGCACGCCGGGTAGAAGGCGAGCCAGAGGAAATCACTCAGCGACGGAAACGGGCCATTGGTGACCTCGCCGGGGTCGAGCGTGAACATGATCTCGCCGAGCGTCCAGCACCCAAGCCCCACACCCAGGGCCGTCCACGCGCTCCGCTCATGCGGCGACCACGCGACACGCAACAGGCACAGCGCCGCACCCGCGAGTAGCAGCCCGTTGAAGAGCCACTGTTCAAAGAAGCCATCCAGCCGCTGCCCGCCAAGACCAGCGAGCGAATGCGCCGCGTACGCGCAGACGCCAAGAACCGCAACGCCCCGCAACACCCAGACGACCCAGCGCTGGCGCCGGCCGAGTACGCGCACCGATGCCCCGTCGAAACTCATCCGCGTCGCGACGAGCGCCCGGACGCCCTCGCCCACCACAGCGGGCACATGCGGCTCACCCGAATCAGCCGGAGAGGTCGAGAATCCACCTGGCAGATCGGCTACTAGCAGATCTCCCGTGGTTGTGAGCGCCCTCATACCCGCACATTCGTCCGCCGGCGCGGAACGCTTGAGCGGCGGCGCCGAACGTTGGACACACCACCAACGGGACGACACGACCTGCCCGAAAAGGACCACACAGGTCCCAAGGGACCGCGCGCGACCATGCACGAACCGCTGATAGCGATCGCAGGGCAAGCGGCAGGTACGCGCAGGCGCCCGCCTTGCGCTTCCTCCACGTCGGGCGCCGCCCCCGAATACAACCCTAAAGCGTTACCCGAGGCCGTTACCCGCACACAGCTCAGGAGTCCGGAGATGTCCTTCTGACGGCTCAGTTATGCCGCTTTTACAGGCACTTTGCCAGAGCCGGAGACGGGACTCGAACCCGTGACCCCCTGTTTACAAGTTCGGGGTCTCGCCGTCGCTCCCCTGCAAATACGGCTCGTAAACACTGGCATTCTGGCGCGTGGATGGGTGTAGATCGGCCTAGGTTGGTGTACAGGTGGTGTACAGATGCTAGCCTGCGGCGGTGCCCCTGATCTTCCGCGAGAGGCAGTCGGGAGTCATCGTCTACGCGCGCTGGCGGGATTCGACTCGCTCGCAGCGCACGCAGCGATTGGGCGTCGCGTGGGTCGAGCGCCACGGCGATCGCTGGCGCAACCGGCGCGGCACGAAGCCCGAGGACGCGCTCAGCATCGACGACGCCACGGTGAAGATGCGAGCGCTCATGGCCGAGCACGAGGCGAAGCTCGCCGACGCCGCCGTCGACCATAGGGCGGGCGTGAGAGACCGTAGCGCTGCGACCTTCGAGGACGCTGCACTGGCCTGGTTCGATCATGGTCGTGATGTCACCGGCTGGCGGCCGAGCACCATCGAAGATCGTGGCTACACGCTCCGCGCGCACCTGCTGCCCGCATTCGGCGATCGCCCCGTGCGATCAATCGACCGCGACGAGATCCGGGGCTGGTGGCGCGGCCTGCATGATCCGCGCCGCAAGGGCGGACGCCTGAGCGACAGCAACGCGAACAAGCTGATAACCGAGCTGCGCGCCATCTTCAACTGGGCGCGGGATGACTACCGGCTCAGCGAGAACCCGGCCGACGGCATCCGTAAGCACCGGGCGCTCACTTCGGAGCGCCCGGACTTCTTCAGCGTTGAGGAGGTCGATGCACTCCTACGTGCTGCCGAGAGCGAGCGCGACGCACTGATTTACCAGGTCGCCGTCTACGCGGGCCTGCGGCGGGGCGAGATCGTCTCGCTGCGCTGGCGCTGCATCGACTTCACCAGGTCGAACATCCACATCACGGAGTCGGTTAGCGCCGGGCAGGACAGCCTCACCAAGGACAGCGAGGGCAGATCGTTGCCGTTGGTCCCACAGCTCGCTCACGCGCTCGCGGCATGGCGACCCGATGGGGCGCGCGGGGACGATCTCATCTTTCCCGGCACGCTTCCAGGACGCAAGCTCGACGGCAACGCGGTCAGCAAACGCTACCGCGCGGCCCGTGACCGGGCCGGACTGCGACCACTGAGGTTTCACGACCTGCGCCACACCTTCGGGAGTCTGGCCGCCGATGGCGGCGCGAGCCTCGTGCAGGTGCAGGCATGGATGGGGCACTCCGCGATCCAGACCACGATGATCTATCTGCACAGCAAGAGCCGAACGGCTGATGCTGCGCTTCTCGGCGCAGCCTTCGAGACCGACGCAGTTGCGCAGGTCCACATCGGCGAGGTAGACGTGGCAGTGGGCCAACATTCCTGAGTAGGTTGCGGCCTGCATGATCGCGACGTACTCCCGATGACCGCGGCGGCTCGGTTCGTCACGCCGTGAGGTTGGTCGCAGTGCCGGCGGACCGGCGCGCCATATGGGCGCTGCGGACGTCCCCTGGAGCTCGGGCCCGCTTCGCGCGGCACGTTCAGTACGTGGACCGAGGCAGCCACCGAATGGCCGTTGCCGGGACGGTGGCCGCGGCGGAGGTGACGCAGAAGGGAGCCGGTTTCCCGGCGGTGTCCCGAACGGCTCTCGCACTTGGACTGGATCGTCTTTGCGCAGTTCCTTCATGCGAGCTTCTCACACCTGCTTGGGAACACGGTTCCGTTGTCATTCTTGGCTTCGCGACAGCACTCGGCGGGGCGGCGCGTCTGCTCCTCGTGATCCTGATCGTGGCGCTCGTGAGTCGGCTCAGGATGTGGCTTACCTCCCCCGCCGGAAGCGTGACGGTCGGCGCGAGCGGCGTGGTGTTCGGCTACGCGACCTACCTCGTAAGCCGCGGGCTGTTCAACGGTCGGGTAGTCGAGCTGATACTCGGCGTCATCGTCCTCCTTCTCTTCGGCGCCGTGCTCATCTCAGACCTCATTCCGCACACCGGGGTCTCTTGGGAGGCCCACCTCTTAGGCGGGATCGGCGGGGTGCTCGCAGGGGCGGCGCTCGCGCGCCCAGCGCGAGACGGACGGCGCGCGCCGGATGCCACAAACACCCCACTGCTCGCTCCCGCACTAGCCCCGCGACCGCGGGCGTAGAGCTCGAAGCGAGAGCCGTCGCGGCGCTCGACGTCCCCACTCCCGAGGCGAGCGGCTTGAATCACTCAGGTGGATAATCTCTCTCCGTGTCTGTCCCCAACTCGACGGCTACGGCGCCGAACCGCATCCTGCTCCCGTTGCGCACGAGCGTAGATCTATTTAGCGACCCGTCGCAGCCCTCGGCCCTGACTCGCGCAAAGCAGGCAGCCGTGCTCTACGACACGATGACCGTCGAGGTGGGCTTCCTCGACGTGTCAATCACTGCACACGGGGGACACACGATGTGGAAGCCGCCCGATTGGATCACAGAGGACGACATTCGGCGTGCACGAAAGCCCCCCGAGCAGGGGCAGCCGATGAGCTTGGCTATCGGAGTGCAGCCTGCGTTCGGGGTGCCTGCCGAGAAGATGACCACGATCATGCAGGGCGACATCTCGATGGCCTATGCCGCGGAGTGGCACAGCGAGGTACTCGTCCCCCTCCAAGCCCTTGGCGCCGACTTCGTCGACGTCATCGTCACCCCTGGCGGCGACATCCCCCGCGATAACCCGGTCGGTGAGGCAATCGCCCGTCAGAACTTCAGCGACATGGGAGACGAGTCGCTCGTGCCGGGCGTCAACACGTTCGAGCGCGACTTCATCTACAAGTCCTTCAACCGCGACGCAGCAGTTGCAGAGGACCTTGGCGCCGTACTCCAGGTCAGTACCTTGTTCGAGCCGATGCTCGAACGGCATGGCTGGAAACCGACCGGAGCGACCGCACTGGGCGTGCTCGCTCCGAACCTCGGCGGTCTGGAGTGGGAGCAGGTGTTGGAGTTCCGCGATCACCCGGGGGCAGGGGAGGCCCGCTCGATGCTGCGGGAGTCAGAGCGCACCGCGGTCGAGCAGGAACCAGAAGACGCACGGGAGTTCCTGACGCGCACCTTCCAGGGCGTCACGGAGGCGCTCTTTGGAGTCTTCGAGGACCGCAGAATGAAGCTGGGGAGGGCAGCCGTGGAGGAGGTGGCAAAGGATGCTGTCTCGATCCTCCTACCCCCTGTCGGAATGCTTATCGGCGCAGCCAACCTCGCTGAGGATGCGGCGACAGCGCGCATTCAGTCTCGTTCGGGCATCGCCGCGCTGATGAAGCTCCGCCACGGCTAGTGCCCGCTGAGTGGCGTAGCGGGCAGGTGAGCGAAGATGAGCTCGACCTGCTCAAGGCGTTCGCAACCGTCCCTGAGCGCGAGGCAGCGGACTGGGCCAGTGCATGCCTTGCCCTCGTGGTCCATCTCGCTAACGACGCCGGTTGGGCGACCACCGTCGACAAGGCGCGGGAGCGGGCGATCATGATGCTCGCGGTGCGGCTGTTCCGGGCGATCCGCGCCACGATGGCGGTTCTCAGCGTCGGGTACGAGGTCGAGGGTCGCGCTATGGCGAGACTGGTCATCGAGACCCGTGCGCGGCTGCTGGAGGTCACCAAGGATGAGACGCCCGAGACGGGCCGCCAGTGGCTCGAAGGCAAGCCCAAGACGAAGATCCGCGCCGCGGTTCGGGGGAGCGCCCCAGACATCGACCAAGCCACCGCGAACCGGCTCTACGGAGGGCTGTCGCAGGACTCACACGCGGACGTCGGTGGGATCCTGCGATCTCTTACGAGAGTCGATGAGGACCGGCGCGCCGACGTCAGGTGGGGACCACACCGCACTGACGACACGTCTCGGTCGCTTCTACTCTGCGCCAACTTCGCCGCCGAGGCGGCGACGCTGCTTGCCGCAGAAGCGGGCGTTGACCATTCACATCGCGACGCGCTGATCAGGTACCTGCGGGCAACCGAGGAGAAACTCCAGAAACCGGCGTGACAGCGGTCACCAGCCGCCTGCGCGGTGGCGCACCGAGCCGCCGCAGCGCTAGCTACGAGACGGCCCGTTGAATCTGGGTACTCCCCAGCGATCTACTGTGGGTTCGGGCCTGTGCGTGTTCTGGAGGCACGCCGCGAGCAGCACGACTCGCGTTTGGGCGACGGCGCAGGAGAGCTTGGCGAGGATCGTCAGGCTGGTGGCTGAAGACCCGGCCAGCCCTCCGCGTATCACAATCGGCCCATCATCCCTCGGTGTGCCCCGAGCGGGTGATGCTGGCCTCCTACGCCGGATAGCCATCGCCGGGGTTTCTCACCGCGAGTGACCGGTCCAGCTCGTGAACTCGATCGTCAGCTTGTAAATCGTCGAGACGTGCGCGCTCTCGATTCCGTCGCGGCGCAAGGCGAGCATCGGCGTCCATCGAGCAGCGGCGCTCGACGCGCTTGACGGCCTGCGCTGGCGTGCTCATCGGCGCTCCCTCTCACCCGGACGCCGGTGCTTGACGTCGATCGCGGGGCAGATCAGGTCGAAGCTCGCGTCGGTGGCGACCAGCGTCTCATCGTCGGCACACTCGAGGGCGATCGAGATGTCTCCACCCAGGCCGCCCGCGCCCCAGCAGGCTTTCCCCTTGCTGTCGTTCGTCGGCATCCGCTCCAGGATCCCGGTCGCCCGCTTGCCCATCTCCTTGTCCGGCTTGCGGGACGACGTCTCGAGCGCGTGAGCCGCCGCCTTCGCGCGAGCAAGTTGCACGTCGAAGAAGGCGTGCTGAGAGCAGATGTCCTCCGTCTTCAGGCAGCGTTTGTCGTGGGCCCACTCACCGCTCACCATGTCGTGGGTTGACTCTCGCCGGGCGACCTGACACTTGGTGCCGTCCCGGACCGTGTCGATCCCCTCGTGGAACGCTACGTCGGCGTCGACCCGCAAGAACCTTCGGGCGCGCATCTCGACCGCCCGTAGATCGGTGTCTTCACCCATCAACCACTCGGTGATCATCCAGTTTCGTCTGACCTCCCCGCCGAAGCCTTCGGCCATCCGGGCTTGGACATCTTTTCGGCTCCTGGCGTCCTGCAGCACGTTGAGTAGCTTGGTGCAGGCGCCGAGCGTGATCGAGTTCCACTCGCGCAACACCTGCGTAGACGTGGCATGTCCTCCCTCTTGGAGTAGCGTCTTCAACGTGGAGCGGGCGGCGTCGGGACCGCAGCGTCGCTCGATCTGAGCGCTCGTGTCGAGGTAGTAACGGGGGTGTGCGCCGTCAGCCTGCAGGTGGCAAACCTTCGGATGCCGGTGCGATGTTCCAGCCGCGCGACAGCAGATCCCTCATCAAGTCCCTCTCAGCATCCGTGCTCACGAACGGCTCGGTGAGCACCGCGAGACCTCGCTGTAGTACGTCGGAGGCCCCTGGCCGGAGCGTCGGGTCGCAGGGTCGCGTGAACGTCAGGGCGTCGGCAAGCGTCAGCAGGACGGCTGCGTGCCGGCCGTAGGCGCTCGAGTTCCGCAACCGTAATGCGTCGCGCTTAAGCGTCGCCGCCGCGTCCAGCCAAGCGCCGGCGTCGGGCCGCGAGGCCGCCCGGCTCAACGCCTCGAGTGAGACGCTGAGAGGGCTGTACGGCTTGGCACTGTGTGGGCGAGAGGAGAACTGCACCGTCGCGGAGTTGGTCGCTTCGAGCCGATTCAGGCTCAGCACGTACATCGGGTTGATCGAGGGAGAACTAAAGCGCCGAGACGGCTCCTCTTCTGGCGTCGGGGTCGCTGCCGGCTCGGCGGCTGGCTTGACCGCGACGCTAGACGACTCGCCCAACTCGAGCCGTGTCGCGCTCGCTTCGCCCAAGCGCTTGAACGGGTCCCGTTCGTCGAGCGCGGTCTTGTGCTCCAACAACGTGAATCGGGTCATTACGCGAGCTTCTCCCTGAGCCAGTCTGTCACACGGCGGACGACCTTGCGGTTGCTCTCGATGCTGCGCTTCAGTCGCTCGACCGCCTGATCGGAGTCTAGGTCCTCCTCGGGGTGCGCGAAGTCGACGTCGAGGAAGAGAAACTCCGCCGGGTACTGGCTGTCTCGGCCGTCGCGCACGAAGGCTTTGATCTGGCTCGCCCTCATCGGCCCAAAGCGCAGCGTGACGTTCGGCTGGCCGTCCGTGAACTCGAATACCCAGCCGGCGTCACTCATCGGTTGGCCTACAACCTCTGCCAACTCGCCCCTCGGCGCTCCAAACGTCGCTGCGAGCGCGTCGCGGAGCTCCTCAAAGGACGCCGTGGCCGCCAAGTCGAAGGTGCGCACGCGCACAAGCCCGACGTGCGGACGGCCGAGCCGTCTGAGCGTTACGTCAGCGAACCGGCTGATCTTCTCGCCCGCGTCATCGAGCTCGTCGAAGTTCTCGCTCGACGCCATGACTTGGGCGGTACCGACCCGGTACTGCTCGCGCCTGTCCTCACTGAACGCTTCGACGGCGGCGAGCTCGCCGCTGGCCTCGCCCGCGCTGAACTCCTCTTGGAGCATCGCCATGAGGGCGCCGCGCTGGTCGATGACCGCCGGCGTCTGAGTCTTGAAGACGAGCTGCGCGATCAACACGTGCGGGGCGAACTCTTGGATCTCCATAGGCCGCGATCCTACCTGCGACTACAGGTCCGCGGGCGGTGCGGAACGATCGCGTTCGGCCGCCGGGCGATTCTGGGGAGCGTGCGCCGGGCAAGCGCGAGCTAGCTACGCACGACCCCGGCTAGGAGGCCTGGGTCGCGGTGTGGAGGCTTCCTACTCCTCAGGAGCCTTGAGCAGCAGAGGAAGCAGTCGGTCAATCGCCGAGGTCAGATCTCGGTGCGACTCCCCGGGCCAGCCGTGGTAGGTGATCACGTTCGCGAGCACCTCGTAGAAAGCACCGACGGCGAGATGGGCGTGATCATCGTGATCCTTGAGGCTGACATTCAGGACCGGCGTAGCCAGGCCGTCACGCTCCTCGACCGACCAAAGCCCGGCAATGCAATGCAGCGTCGGGTGCGACAGGTTCGAGAGGTACCCGTAGGTGCCGCTTGCCACGTCAGGCGAAAGAGGCCGGCTGAGCAGCGCCGTGAGCAGCCACACGATACACTCCTCAGGGCTGGGCAACGCCTGCCCAACGAGGAGGCGGCGGCCGTCCTCGTCGGTCCATCCGCCAGGGAAGACAGTGGCGATCTCCTCCTTGCAGTTCCTGAAAGCGCGGGCCATCGTCCGAAACGCCTCGCTGTCCGTGCCCAGAAGCCGACCAGCATTCTTTTTGGCCTCTAGCGCACTGAACAGATCCTCCTGATAGGCGCGGGCGAGCCTGTGCTCGACTGGCTCCTCGGGATTGCCGAGCGCCCATCCGACGCGTGCACAGTGCTCGAGGATGTTCCTAAACAGCATCGATGGGCTGAACAGAACCTCATGGCCGAAGTAGAGCGCCGCGAGTCACTGCTGGCTGGCCGCGTACATATACCGCTGGACGGCAACCTGTATGAGGAATGGGGCGCGCTCCGGGCACGCATCGCGTTCGGCGATGCGCTTCTCGTCGCTCGCAGCAGGCGAGCCGAACGCGGGATGCCCCTGCGTCGCGATCGCGAGGGTCTGCCACGCGGATCGGCACAGCGCGAACAGCTCTCCGAGTTCGACGAGCCGGCCAGCGTGGTCCTCGGGGATGGGTTGCATCGCCATAGCGGCATCATCACGAACCGTCGGGCAGCCCGCAGATTGTTGCTCTGGCCGACCGCGAGCGTGGTCTTACGATCGGCTGACGCCTGTCCCGCTCATATCAGAGCGTACCGTCCCAAGCCCCATGTACACCAGAGAGCGTGCCTTCTCACGTCCTCATCCCGCTCGCCACCCCCGGGCCGCTCGCCTGCGTGATCTGTGTTCTCGGCTTCCTCGCGGTGGTCGGATGGGTCGGCTGGCGCTTCGGGCCGACGCTGGCCCGTGTGAGCGGCTGGTGCTCGTGGTGGGTGGCGTGGGCGTGCGGCAGCCAGGGTGGCTACGGGTACTGCGCTGTCTTCCTCCTCCTCGGCGTGCTGGCATGGGGGGGCGGGACGATCTGGTACGCCAGGCGTCGGGGGCGCTGGCGCTCGGCGGTATCGGGGAGGCTGTTCGCGCGCCTGCTCCGCGGGCGCAACCCAGTCACGCAGGTCGCCCTCCCAGCCACGGTCATCGTTCCGCGCCGCCACCGATAGCCACGAGCCTCACCCGAGCGCAGCCGGCTGTCGCCTCACGTCCACGATGCGCCTATCCGCGCTCCAGCATCCGTGCTCGAGCCAGCCGTCCTGGCTGTCCGCAAATGCTTCCCTGCCGCTCGGCGTCGCTGCGCTCCGCTTCGCAGCACACAGTTCCACCTAAAGAGTGGTGTCTTTGCTATTTTGCGTCTTAGATGCTCTCCATCGGCAAGATCGCGCTCGGCCAGCACCGCTACTACGAGCAGCAGGTCGCCGGTGGGGGAGACGACTATTACTCGGGCCGCGGCGAGGCCCCAGGCGAGTGGGCAGGCTCGGGTGCCGCGGAGCTCGGGCTCTCCGGGGGGGCGCCCAGCTATGGGGCCTCCGCGCAGGTCGACGTGCCCGGCCTGCCGCTCTCCCTGGCGCCGGTAGCTGAGGCCGGCCACGACCTGGACCGCGCAGGAAAAGAGCACCCGCGAGCCTTCCCGGCTGAGCTCCGGCCCGCGGCCGGCCAGCGTGAAGGTGTCGCTGACGGGAAGCTCCACGTCTGCCCCGGGCCCCTCGGGCGGCTGTTCGCCGGCGCTGGCCACGACGTAACAGGCCCGCCCCGAGCCATTCGGCCGCCATTCGAGCAGGCTGACCGCGGCCAGGCCGGATATCTGGCGCATCTCCTCGAGCAGGGCAGGCAGGTCGTCGTGGCCGCGCAGGACGCAGCCCGCGAGCCGGGTGAGCGCCGCCGCCTGCGCGCTGTCCCGCTCAGCCTGCGCCTTGCGGTAGTGAAACGCGGTGAGCACCTGGGCGAACCAGTGACCGCGTTCGGCCGTGCCCCGTCGGCTGACCAGGTGAACGTCGATATGCTCGGCCCGGCGCGCCAGCCTGGTCGGGATGCTCTTGCCCGCGATGAGCGTGAGGAGGCGGCTGCGGCGGCTCGCGCCCAGCACCATCTGGGT
>Ga0209698_10004138_pt1 | contig 16014 bp, 12 predicted proteins | sample LitLauG_LLR_2012_FD_187203 | JGI IMG/M metagenome (GOLD analysis project Ga0209698, IMG submission 187203) | Freshwater sediment microbial communities from Pennsylvania, USA - Little Laurel Run_MetaG_LLR_2012 (SPAdes) (version 2) | ecosystem: Environmental > Aquatic > Freshwater > Creek >...
TATCCGCCGATATCCAGGCTTGATCTGGCCGTGCGGTCACCGAGTCCTTGCCATTCGCCAGTTGGTTGTAGACGAAAAATGTCATATCGGCGTTGTCTCTCACGTGGCCGATATCCACCACCCCGGCCTTGGCCGTGTATACGTAGCCCACCGGTTCGCCCAAGAGAGCTTGGCGCACGAAAGTCGGCAGTACCATTCCATATTGGCCGGTCTGCCGCGGTCCAGCGGTGTTGAACAACCGAACGATAGTGACGGGGAGTTTTCGTTCGCGGTAATAGGCCAAGGCCAAGAATTCGTCAATCGCCTTGGAGCAAGCATAACTCCACCGGCAGTTGTAGGTTGAACCAAAAACGAGATCGTCTCTTTCAGAAAACGGCAGCTTGGTGGACTTGCCGTAAACCTCGGACGTTGATGTGATTAGCACCCGTTTTCGCTTCTTGGCAGCCATCTCCAAGATTAGCTCGGAGCCGCGTACGTTGGTCTCGATGGTACGGACGGGGTACTCAACGATGCGGCGTACGCCTACGGCAGCCGCCAAATGGAACACTACGTCGGCAAGATCAACCAGTTCTGCCAAAAGCTGGCGGTTGAAAATTGTGTCCAGATGGTATTCAAAGGCGATGTGGTTCTTGAGATGGGCAATGTTCTCCGCGCTGCCGGTTGAAAGGTCGTCCAAAACCGTTACGTCGTGGCCTAATGCAAGAAGCTTCTCCGCCAAGTGAGAGCCGATAAACCCGGCTCCACCAGTGATTAGAACCCGCATTACTCCCCCCTCGTGTTGCTGTTGGCCTATTCGATTCTGGCTGGTGGCGTTGTTGGAATTATGCACGAGTCGTGCGCCTTCCGCTATAGCAAAAACAGTTCTGTCGAATCCCTGTGGAAAACTTACCGAAGACCGAAGCCCTTGCGGAGAGTTTTTTGCCGCTGCTCGGCCGCACGGAACAAAAAAGTAGAGTCGTCTGCCGTTTCGGGACAGCTTCAGGCCACTGACCGATCTGCGCCTCTACTCGGATTTTGCATTCATAGATCCATCCTAAATTCGTGCTGGTTTCCCGGAGCTGGGGAGCTCGACGGTTCCGGTAGCCCGTCGGAAGCTCTTCTCGAGGTTCTGGAAGTTGTCGGTGGATAGAAATCCCGTGTTCCTGTTAGTGTGTTGGGATGTCGGGTGTTGCCACACCTGCGTTCGATACCGAGTTTCGCCTGGTTCTCGCGTGCTCAAGGTTGCCCGCCGACGAAGTTTCGGTCCGTTATCTCGCCTGCCAAGTTGAGAATTGGGAAAAAGTCCTGAAGTATGCCGAATGGCACGAACTGACTCCGCTGATTTGTCATGCCTTGATAGATTCAGGCTGTCCCCTCTCTTCCTCTATGTCCGAAAACCTCGTGAGGAAGGTTCGCAAGAATGCACAAAAAAATCTGTTATTAACTGCTGAATTGTTGCGCATCATGCGAGCCCTGGTTGCGGAGAACATCCGGGCCATACCGTACAAAGGGCCGGTCCAGGCGGAGTCCACATACGGCAACCTGGCCATGCGCAGTTTTTGTGATCTAGACATTCTCGTGGCGGGAGAAGATGTGCAACGTACTCTGAGCGTGATGCATGAGTTGGGCTACAGAGGCGAGTACAGCTTCACGCCGACACAGGAAACCAAATATTTACGCAGCGCGTGTGAATATAATTTTCTTCATGAAAGCAATCAAGTCCGGGTGGAAATTCACTGGCAAGTGGTACCCGCTCAACTTGGTCTGACAATTGAATTTAACCGGCTCTGGTCTCGTACCAAGTTCTTGCCGATAGGCAGTTCTCGGCTTCGCGTGCTGTCGCCCGAGGATGCGGTACTCGTACTCAGCCTTCACGGTTTCAAGCATTTATGGTCTTGCTTGAAGTGGGTGTGCGATATCGCGACCCTTCCATCGTCATCAGACGACCTCGATTGGTCTTACGTTTTGGATGAGGCCGATCGCATCGGAGCAGTGCGGGTTGTTCTTGTCGCGTTGTTCTTGGCAAACCAAATGTATCAGAGCCCGCTTCCTGACCCGATTCGGCTTCGATTAAGGCGCGATCCGGTCGCTGTGTCGATCGCCAGGGAAATCGTTAGCAGCTATGCGCCCGGCGCTTCAGTGTCCCGTTTGAAAGCGTGGCTGTTGATGTTAAGGGCCCACTCCGGCTTGCGTCTTCGTGTAACTTACGTCGCGCGGACCCTGCTCGATCCCGCGACGGAAGAGGTGGTTTGCACACCCCAACGATCCATGGTCGTGATGCGCACGCAACGAGTCTTCCATGTCGCGCGGCAGGCGATTTCGGATTTTTATAAATCGCAAAGAAACTGACCGGCCGAAATTCTCTTACCAAGGTCGCGCTACTCCGATTCTGCCTCTCTGATAAGATGCTTCTCAGCAAAGGCCGAGAAACATGGATCGCCTGCAAAAATTCTTCCGCCTTCCCCTGTCGAAGCAGACCCTTCTGATTCAGGCGGTTGTAATCCTGGGCGCAGTGCGGACCGCTTTGTGGCTGCTTCCGTTCAACGTGCTGCAGCGTATTTCGGCCAAACTGGTCCCGCCAGGTGCTTCCCGCGACGGCACCCAGTTTTCCACAGAGCTAGAGAGTGTGGGCGGTGCAAGTTGCCCGCTGGTAGGTTCCACGCGCGACCTGCCTCGCGCAATCGTTAGCCTTGCATATCCTGCTTAGACGGGCTGGGTTGCAATCCAAAATTCGGATCGGAGTTTGCAAAAAGGAAAAGTTCGAGGCGCATGCCTGGGTAGAAAGTCAGGGCAAGGTTGTGATCGGGGATTCTGCCTTGGAGCGATACACCCCGATAATGGATTGGGACTGATTGCGCGGACCCGCGAGGGCTGAAAGAAAACCTGGGTGCGGCGTCCGGCAATTCTTGTGACAAAACTGGAGGCAGCTGCTTCGGGGGGAAGACAGTCCGCCTTTGATATGATCAGATAGGGGCGTGCTCAGCGCCTCGGGCGAGAGGCGGCGGCTACGACCTGAGCCCCGTCAGGCCAGCCGGGCCGACGGGAGGCCGTTCGAGCGTATCTGTTGGACAGTGCCGCGGAACCGCTCCGCAGAAGCCGCATCGATCAGTTCGTAGCGCCTCCTCACTAGCTGTTCAGCCGTTCCCAACATACCCGCGCTCGCGAAGAGGAATCCGCGTCCAAAACGTTTGCCACACTCCCAGGCCGTCCTGGGTAGGCCAAACTGTGCTCGACCGTGCCGCCAGGAGAAGAGGCTGGCTCTTAGTTGTCGGCGCAGATACTTGGAGACCGTAGACGAATCCAATTCGCGATAAAAATAGAGCAGCTCCGTAAGATTTGCGAATCGACTTTCTGTGAACGTGGAAAACAACAACTCCCAGTCTTCACATCCATCGCTATCGGCGTTGTAGGGATGGCTGCGAAACCATTCGGTACGGCCCACCAAAGTCGCATGGGCTAACCGAATCCCGGCCAACGGATCGGCGCAAATGGTCGCATGGTCGGCGGGATTGAGTTTCGCGCCGATCGGTTCAAGACTCCGGTCCAGAAGGACGATGCCACAGCCCAGCCCATCCAGGTCTGGTCGCTCGAGCAGGCTTCGCAATTGCCGCTCCAATCGCGATGGATGCATCATGTCATCAGCATCCATGCGCGCGAGGAAGCGGCCGCGTGCGTTACCAGTGATCAGATTGAGAGAGGCGCCCAAGCCCTGGTGGAGACCCCGACCCACGAGACGAACTCGCTGATCGTCGATGCTCTCGAGGATTGCCAGGCTCTCATCGGTTGATCCATCGTCCGCGACAACCAGTTCCCAGTCGGACCAGGTTTGCGCAAAAATGCTGCGCAGGCAATCGTGCAAGAACGGAGCTGCGTTGTACACAGGCAGTCCAATTGTCAAAGTTGGAGGTGGCATTAGAGTTCGTAGGTGCGGGGGATTTGCGGTCAAAACCGACCATTGTGATATCTGCCCGTCACCCATTGTCCCTTGAGTAGACGCTCCGTACGGTGGTGCCCAAACCAGCAGGTGTGTCAGTAGGGCAATGTCACGTGAGCGTTACGTATTCAGTTCCGGGACGATCCCTCATTGTAGTAGCCATTACCACGTTTCGAATAGTAGTAGTAGTAGTAGAGGTCCGGAGATCGTAGATCCACCGCGTTCATGACGATTCCCATGATTCTTGCGTTTACCTGATACAGGGTATCGCGGGTGCGGCGCACGGCGTCTTTGGTGGTCTGTCCGGAACGGACGACCATGACGACAGCGTCAACTTCGGGCGAGATCACCACTGCGTCGGTGACGGAGAGCGTCGGCGGACTGTCCATAATTACGAAATCGTACTGGCTTCGCCACTTCTTGAGTAATTTTCGCAGGACTTCCGAATCGAGCAACTCGGCCGGATTGCTGGGACTTTGACCAGAAGGCAACACAAACAGATTCGGAAAATCCGGAGCTGGCAGGATCGCGTTCTCCTCCAGCACAGTCTCGTCAAGAAGCGAACTCAGGCCAATATCTCGGGATACACCGAGCACCTTATGCAACGTCGGACGCCTCATGTCGGAATCGACCAGCAATACCCGGCTACCTTTCTGGGCCAGAACAATTGCAAGATTAACGCATGTTGAACTCTTACCCTCTCTAGGCAGAGCACTCGTGATCAAAACCACTTTGGGACGGGAATCAAAAGACCCCGACAGAAGAATCGAGGTGCGCAGACTTCTGAATGATTCGGCGATCTGCGACTGTGGCCTTTTGTGCGTGATCAACTCCATGCTAGAAGAGCCCAGGCTTGCAGCCAGGAACGGCCTGCTGGCGCCATTCAACCTCATACTGAGAGGAATGATCCCCAGAGAGGGTAAACCTGATACTATCTCGACCTGCTCCGGAGTGCGAACGGTGGTGTCCAGCGCTTCAAGCACAAAAGCGAACCCTATCCCGCCTAGGGCCCCCAGAAGCAAGCTTAACTCGATGTTGCGAGGAATGTTTGGGCTGGCCGGTGAATCCGGCACGCGTGCCGCGTCCACGACCCTGATGTTGCTTGACTTCAAACCCGCGGATACGCCGGCCTGCTTTAACTTTTCCAGCAATTCTTCATAGAGTTTGCGGTTGGTCTCATAGTCCCGCTTCAAAATATTGTAATCAACAGCCTTCTCGTTCAGTTTATTGGCCTCTTCTTTTTGGGCCTCAAACGCGGCTCGGAGCAACGTTTCATGATGCAGAGCAGCCTCGTACTGGCTTGCAGCCCGGGCGCCCATCTTCTTCACTTCAGCTTGGATATTCTCCTGCAGTTGCCGAAGCTGATCCTTGAGTTCGATCACTTTGGGATACGAATCTCCGAACTGCGAGTTCAACTGCGCATACTGCATCTTCAGGTCGGCTTCCTGGGAGCGCAGCTTCCCAATCAGGCTGTCTTTCTCCGAATTGTCGAGCAATTCGGCGTTCCCGGACATCGTCTGCTGGTATTGGGATTGCTTCTGAATCCGGTCGGCTTCAACTGCTGTAAATTCTCTATTCAATTCATCCAATTTTGCGGTGATGATATTTTGCTTCTCATCAACCCCGAGCATGCCGTTTTCTTTTTGATACCTGAGGATCCTTTCCTGCGATGTTTCAACTTTTAGCTGCAAGTCACCCAACTGATTCGAAAGCCACTCTGAGGCTTGCATCGTGGAATCGAATTTCGCTTTGATATTCTCCTCGATAAAAGTCTGCACTAGCGTATTCACAATGATGGCAGCCATTTGCGGATCCGGGCTTGAATAACGGATCTCCACCAAGCGTGTGTCGGGCAGGGGAACTATACGAAGGGAGGCCTGGAAGCGTGCTATCTCGCCTGCCTCTTTGGATCTGTCCGGTGGCCTGGCGATGGCGGGTTGTCCGGCTGTCCCAGGAGCACTGGAGTCGAGGTTGAGCGCTTTGATTACCTGTAACGCGATGGTGCCGCTCTGTAGAACGTTTACCTGTGTCGCCAGTTCAAACTGATTGTCGGAATAATAGTCAGGAGAAGCCCCGGCACCCACGTCTTTAAACCCAAGGAGCGCGTCAGAGTTGGGTTGATTAATCTCGATTTTCGCGAAAGCATCATATATGGGCCGGGTCCTGAGGGACACGATCGTGGCAAGCGTAACCACGACGACCAGAGTCGCTAGAACCACCCATTTTCGTTTGCACAGAACCAGCCAATAATTTGTCCAAAACGGCTCTTCCGGAGCGATGGGAACGTAATTGGCATGGGTTTGAAACTGGGGAAGATCAAAGGGCTCAGCGCCGCTAACACGATCACTTCTGGCCAACGTATTTCGCGCCGGCATCATAGATTCCCGAGTCTGGCCCTAATGCGCGATAATTTCCGATCGCCCGGCCGTGGAGTGAGAATGCGGAGTCTGAATTCGTGAGTTTGATTTTAGCATCGATTCAAATAAGATCAAATCACGTTCGAACAGCTGGGGTTGACATCGCTTGGGCATGGGCAAATTAGCAACACGCGTCTCCGTTGGACGGATTCCTGGATCGCGATATTTTGGCCAGCATGAAGGGCCAATGAAATGGGTGGCATCTCTCCGGATGGGCTCGCTACCGCAAAAGTCCGGCTGCGACTTTTTCTAAGGAGTGTGGTTCGAATGAAAGCTGGCGTCAAGTGACCGATATTGGCATGGTTCCGGGCACTTTGCTGTTCATTGGGCTAGCTATCTTCGGGTGCATGGCCATGTCTTTTACGTGGAACCATCGCGGTACCCTTCGGTTCCAGATAGCGCTGTTTTTGGCTGCGTTCGGCACGCGTTTTGCTTTTTCGATCTGGGTATATCAGTTTGGGTTGGTCAAGGTCCTTCACGATGAGGATTCTAGCGGGTGGGTGATGGGAGTCCCTTTGCAACAACAGTGGGTTCAACAGCGATTGACTCTGCTGGATCTCCCTTATACCTTGCTCGGGGCGTTCCATGGCGAGCACTATGGTTATAAGTATTTGCTTGGCGCACTATTTTACGTCGTTAATTCACCGACGCGCATGGTCGCCGCTGTCTTAAATTGTTTCTTCGGCGCCCTCACCGTAGTGTTTGCCTACCGAATCGCGCGTACCCTATTCTCGGAGTGGGTGGCCATACGCGTAGGTTGGTGGACGTGTCTTCTTCCATCTTTGATTGTTTGGTCAGGCCAGACAGTCAAGGAACCAGCGGTCATCTTTCTTGAAACTCTTGCCCTATACGGCTGCGTGAAGCTGAAGCGTTCCGGTTTTTCCGTTCGGCACGTCGCGTTGTGTGCAGCGGCTGCGGTCTTGGTGATTCCGTTCCGCTTTTATGTGGCTTATATCACAGCCGGCACAATCATATCGTCGCTGTTATTGCCTCAGCTCACGCAGCGCAGGATGTCCATTGGATCTGCCTTGATAATAGTAATTCTCCTTGCCCCGCTCCTTTTGTTGTCAGGAGTGTTGATCCGACACGAATCGCAATTTGACCGGTTTGATGCCAAGTTCATAAGCACCTACCGTCACGGTCTGACGGTAGGCGCTGGGTCTGGTGTCGAAACCGATTACGATATCCGGACCAATCAGGGGTTGGCTATGGCCACTCTGACAGGGGGAACCTATCTCCTTTTGGCGCCCTTTCCGTGGGAACTCGGTGGCAGCCTACGCAAGATGCTGACGACCCCCGAACTGTTTATCTGGTGGTGGCTGGTTGTAGTGGGCTTGATCCCAGGACTTTGGTACACCGTCAGAAAGAGATTTAGTGACGTGCAACCGCTGCTGTTTTTCGTGGTTGGACTAGGCCTCCTCTACAGCGTGACCTTCGGGAACGTCGGTTTAGCCTATCGGCAGAGAGCGCAGTTGCTTCCCTGGCTGGTGATTATCGCGATGGTGGGACTCGAACAGCGCGAATTGCGGAAGAACGCAAGAAGGCGTCATTTTTTTCGACGCCCGGCTGTGCCGAGACTTGTGGTTCCAATTCGTCCAACGAGTCAAACTACGGCTGAGGGCATGGTTGGCGAGTGATCCACCAATGAGAACGCCAGCCTATTATGTTTAATGATGGGGGCCAATGAGTACTCAGGTCAGAGTGGTTGCGGAGATTGCGACTCCTCGTTCGCGCCCAAGCGCGAAGTGCCCGGTCTGCGAGCGTGAGGAGTCGTTCCCAAAGTTCACCATTCCGGACTTTTTGCATGGAGTGCCGGGGGCGTACACGTACGTAGGGTGTTGCAGTTGCGGCACCGTTTACCAAAATCCACGAGTTATCGAGGAAGACCTTGCTCTATGCTATCCCCAAACTTACTTTACTCACTCGATCCCTGATGAGGTCGAAAATCTACCCCGTAGCTCTTCCAGCTGGCGAGGACGAATCCGAAGCGCGATATTAGCCCGTGCGCACACCGGAGATTTCAAGAGTGCCTCAATCACGCTGGACGTGATAGCTGGCTTGTTTGCGCTTTTCCCATCAGTTCGACGGCGCGCTCGTTTTGGTCTGATTGACGCCCTCGGACGAGGAGAAGATGAGCGCCGATGTTTGGACATTGGTTGTGGGAATGGCACTACGCTACGCTATTTAACATGGTTGGGCTGGAACAGCGTTGGTCTTGAATTTGATGAGTCGGCGGCAGGAACTTCTCGTCGAGTCAGTGGATGCGAAGTTAGGGTAGGAACGCTGGATGTCGCAGGATTTCGCGACGGTGAGTTCGACATGATTCATATGAATCACGTGATGGAACATCTGCCGGATCTAAGGAAAACCTTGGAGCTGTGTTCTAGGCTCGTGAGCCCCGCTGGTCGTTTGGTCCTCAAGTATCCTAACCCTAAGTCTTTGGTTGCCAGGGTTCGCGGTGAATTTGCGGTGACTTGGGATCCTCCGCGCCACCTGGTGCTGCCTCCTCGCGAGGCAATTGTCGGTTTGCTTCGACAGGTTGGTTTCGGGAGGATTCATGCCACGACCACGTCGCAGTGCGCCGCGATATATCGAGCAGTTTCTCGACGGTACCAACGAGGATTCTGGGGCGGGGGGTTCGGGGGGAAGGTAAATATCGCTGATCGGTTGACAAAAGTCTTCGAGAGTCTTTGTGTCCTCTGCGGTTGTTCGGTTGGCGAAGAAATCGTCGTTGTAGCCTATAAGCAGTAGAGGTAGGTTGACGCCATGGGCAGCACCAATACCAATATGTTGCTGAGTATCGTCATCGTTAGCTATAACACAAAGACTTTTCTTTCTTCGTGTCTCAGATCTCTCGAGACTCACAAAGCCTCCATCGAGCAGGAGGTGATAGTCATAGATAACGCGTCGACTGATGGCAGTGTCGAGATGGTATTGAGTGATTTTCCCAGCTGCAGACTACTACAGTTGAAAGCTAACGTCGGCTACGGCAGCGCGGTAAATATTGCAGTGCCAGAAGCGAAGGGACAATTCCTGTTGCTTCTTAATCCTGATGTCGAGGTGAGCGCCGCCTCCCTTGACCTACTGATTCAATTGGCCTGCGCGCATCCGGATGCAGGCGTGGTGAGTCCTCGCTTGGTTTATGTCAATGGCGAGCCCCAGCCTTCCGCGCGCCGATTCTTGTCTCCCTTTTGGCTGTTGCTCGAATCCTCGAGACTTCACCTCTGCCTTCCTCGGAGGCTACGAGGGCGATTGCTGCTCGGCACCTACTTTCCGCAAGACCGGACGATGGAAGTGCCATGGGTTTCGGGCGCGTGTCACCTGATCCCGATGTCTGTATGGGAACGAGTGGGTCCCTTAACGGAAGAGACGTTTTGTGGTTCCGACGACTTCGATTATTGCTATCGCGTGTGGCGACTGGGGTACAAAGTGTGGCTGTGCTCGGAATCCACCATGATTCATCACTGCAGTGTGGCTGTGCGGAACCGGTGGAACCCATGGGAGGTCGAGCAGGTCGCAACTCATAATTTCTATGTTGTGTTGGAAGCACACTGGCCGCAATGGAGAGTGAAAAGCTATATCGCGGCAGAGATCGTTTCCTGCCTGACCGAAATGATTCGCCACCGATTGCTGCCACGAATGCATGACGACCTAGCGTCACAACAATATCGGGATAGACTATTGCTCCGCCTAAGAATGCAGTTGGATCTTTTTTGGGGACGCGTTAAGCCGCAGCGTCGTTGTCAGCCGATCGGACGTTTGTCGCAAGCGTCGATTTCACCAGTAGCAACCCTGCGCAGTTGAGGGCCGAATGCCACGTATAGCCACAAATAGCCTGTATCAACTGGCCACCCAGGTGCTGCTGCTGGCAGTCGGATTGTTCACGTCTCCATACATCGTCCACACCCTCGGTCTAAACCTGTATGGCATTCTTGTTCTTGTCGGAATCACGACCAACTACTTTGGGGTAGTGGAACTGGGTCTCGGGCAGGCGACCGTCAAATTCCTGGCGGATAGCAGCTCACGCAAGGACTGGCCAGAATTCACTCGAGTATTTTGGACCTCGTCTTTGTCATACTTGGTGTTGGGAATCGTTGGTGCGGCCGGAATGGTAGCCTGCACGCCCGTTCTCATCTCTCTTCTCAAGATTCCAGCGGACGCGCGGGCGGTTACCACTCAAGCTTTCGTCGTAAGCGCGGTGGGGCTGGTCGTATCGCTTCAGGTAGGACTCACTTCCTCCGTCATGAGAGCGCTCGAGAGGTTCGAGTGGCTAAGTCGCGTCGGAGTAAGTATAGGAGTAGCACAGTCACTATTCAGCGTGGTCTTGCTGCATTTCGGCTATTCGCTCGTGGGTGTAATGATTGGTAGTGCAGCCTTGCAAGGGTTTGCGTTAATCGCATACGCCTTGCTCGTGCGCGTTCTCGTGCCTGATCTGGGGAGACCTACCTGGGATCATAAGACTTTCCGCCATTTGGCGGGGTTTGGAACATATGTATCGGTGTCGCAAGTGATCGGACCGCTGCTTGTGAATCTAGAGAAGTTTGTTCTGAGTAGTCTTGTCGCGATAGCGGTAGTGACTTACTACACGGTTCCGTACAATGTTATCAATGCTCTTTCTCTTTTCCCGGCAAGTATTGCGGTTGTCGTTTTTCCGGCATTCACCCGTTTGCACACCGAGGGAAAGGTTGAAAATGCGCGTGAGTTGTACATTCGTGGAACCAAGTTCGTATTTGGCAGCATTGTCCCGATCGCGATCGTGATCGGGGTTTTTGCGCGACAGATTTTGACACTTTGGATGGGAACAGCATTCGGCAACAACAGTGCCCGAGTGATGCAAGTGTTGGCATTTGCATTGGTCATCAGCGCAGTCGCGTCGCTCCCTTATCAGTTTCTCCAGGCTGTACATAGGCCAGATCTGACGGCAAGATTTCACATCTTAGAATTGGTCATACATGTTCCGCTATGTTTTGTCTTGATCGGCGCTTTCGGGTTAACTGGAGCTGCAGTGGCATGGGCGGTGCGTGTTACTCTGGACTTCGCGCTTCTTGTTAAGACTGCGACGAAGCACATGGGAATAGGGTTACCAGAGCTTTTTCGCGCGAGCTTTCGGACAACAATAGTTGGCGCGTTGTGCGGAGCGCCCATTCTGATATTGGCCAGGATGGCGGTCAACGATACGGGGCGAATCGCGACAGCGCTCATCATCGCGACAACCGGGCTCATCTATTTCGTTGGAGTGGTCGCAATGACCTTGGATAGGCGAGATAAGAGTTATCTGACCCCGCTTTGGGCTCGATGGGGAGATTCGCCTGTGCCGTAGACTTCTTGTTGTTGCTCGCGATGGTCAGTTTTTTGGAAAACGCCAATTTCTACCCAAGGTAGCCCTGAGCAAACTGTGAGCGTCAGCGTAGTGATCCCCACTTTCAACCGAGGAGAGGCCCTTGGTCCGATGTTGGATCGATTGCTGGCCAGCGATCGTCGGGAGTTGGGTGAAGTTGAAATCGTAGTGGTGGACGACGGGTCACCGGTCGCCACAACCCCCATAGTGAATGCTCGAAAAGTGCCGTCCGGTTTTACGCTCAGGTGCCTTCGGCAAGAAAACGCCGGTCCGGCCGCGGCAAGAAACCGGGGCTTTATGACATCTCACGGCGACATAGTGATCTTCATCGACGACGATATGCTTGTGTCTGCAGATCTAGTTCGACAACACATTGAAGCTCACGTCCTCAACCCAGGTGCGGTAATCTTTGGGACTTGCGTTCCCCCGGCCACCGGTCATAGTCACGTGGGCAGAGTGCTCGACTCCCTCTACGGAAGCAGGTCCGGCCGCCCGAGATTCGAACGCGTCTCAATCATTGCCAGTGGACAGCTCTCGGTTGAACGAAAGTTCTTTCCCGATGGAGTCTATGCCAGCGATTTAAGGACGCCAGCAGCGGAAGAGTTCGAACTTTCGGCACGGCTGGCGCGGCAGGGAATACCAGCGATCAACGCGACACAGATCGAGGCTATCCACGATCAGCGGTTTGGAATTTCAGATGTTTGCGATCAGCAGCATAAACATGGCATGGGCTGCGCCGAGGCAGTGTGCAAGCTACCCGATATGCTAACAATGGACGAGCTGGCGACGATTGAAGCAGCGAACGGGCTCGTCCGCCCGCACGACCCGGGGGCAACAAGATGCAAGAAAATGGCGAAGGCTTTTGTGGCAATTCCACCGGTGCGACGCGCCCTCGTATTACTCTGTGAGCTGAGCGGCCGGATTGTCCCCAGCCACCTCATGAATGCCAAGCTACTATTGTTCGTGATAGGCGTCTTTTTCTTTGCCGGTTATCGAGAAGGGCTAAGGCGCTTCGGACCAAGCAGATTGTGACAGAAGACGGGGCGAAACCTGATCCCTCCGCTGACCGCTCGACGGAGGCCGGGAGGACGAGCAAACCTTCTGAGGAGCTGCCATGCGCCTTGTGGCGCGTTGTCTTAATGCATCGATTCGCCTGGCCGGCGGCTTAGTGGGGCGCCTCCTGGGCAGTTGTGTACGCCGCCAATGGCTGTATTTTCCGTTTGTTTCGGAAGCGTTGTCATGCGTGCCATTTTCTTTCGGATGGAAATTTCGTAATGCTGTTTACAAGCGAATCTTGTCCGGCTGCGGGGATGACACGATACTGCATTTTGGGGTCACGCTCGAGGATGAACGAACCAAGATTGGCCGCCGTGTGTGGGTGAGTGTCGGGTCGTACATCGACTATGCCGAGATTGGCGATTCAGTTCTGATCGGTCCTCACGCGGTGCTGCTGGCCGGGGGTCGAGCGCATCGGTTTGACAAGCTTGACATTCCTATCAAGGACCAGGGAAATCTGCCCAAGAAGCCTTTGCAGGTGGGCATGGGATCCTGGGTTGGGGCCCATGCGACGGTGATGGCCGATGTCGGCGAGCATGCCATCGTCGGAGCGGGCTCGGTCGTTACGAAAGAGGTCCCTGCTTATGCCGTCGTCGGTGGGAATCCGGCGAAGATTCTATACATGCGAGACGCGAACCTGGCCGTCTCGGCCCGGAGATGCTCGTGACCGGCTCCGCGGAATTGCTCAAGGATACGACGCACGATCCCCATACGGAGAATCCACGCCAATTTCCCATTCGGGTCTTACATTTTACCTCGATCGAAAAAACAAATTACTTCTTGAACAATCTTGTGGATTACTCCGATCGGCGGGTGGTCGAATTCACCATGGTCACGCTGACGGGTGAAGGGGAATTCGCCACGGAGCTGAGAAGGCGAGGCATATCTGTATATTGCCTGGATTGTGCCCAGCGACGCAAAGCTGCCCGCGCTTGTCTCCGCCTGGCAGGGATCATTCGCAGACATGGTGTGAACATAGTCCACACACATCTTTTCGAGCCTACGTTGATCGGGGTCAGTGCGGCCAAGTTGCTGGGAAGGGCTGCAGTACTGACCCGACATCATTCCGATGCGCTTTACAGAATCGAGAATCCCGTCAAACGATGGGCGTATCTCCGGCTGGAGCAGTACTGCAACTCGATGGCCGACCACATTATTGCCCCTTCCAAGGAAGTGCAGCGCATTCTCCTGCAACGCGAGAAGGTCCGCGCGTCGAAAGTTTCGCTCATACCCTACGGACAGGACTTTCGCCGGTACCAGTCGGTGACGGAGGACGATGTTGCCAGGGTGAAACATGAACTCGGCATGGGGCAAACCCGCGATCTGGTGTGCGTTTCGCGTCTGCATCCCGAGAAGGGGCACATCTACTTGTTCAAAGCTTTGGCTGCGCTGAGAAAAGAACTGCTGAATGTTACCTGTTTCCTGGTGGGGGAAGGGCCCGAGCGCAAGTCGCTGGAGGAAAGTGCCGAGAAATTAGGAATCGGACAATCAATCAGATTTCTCGGCTGGCGCGACGATGCTCTAGCAATCTTGGCAGCTGCTGATGTCGTCGTGCATCCTTCTTTACATGAAGCACTACCTTCGGCGCTCATCGAGGCATTGGCCTTAGGCAAGCCAATCGTGGCGAGCGATGTGTCGGGTGTTCGTGACATCGTGAATGGGTACGGAGAAATAGTGCCCCCTGCCAACTCGCAGATGTTGGCCGATTCGCTGCACTTGGTATTGGCAGATCTTGCGGGTGCAAATCGCCGAGCTGCGCAAGGAAAGTCACACATTTTCGAATCCATGGCGGCATCTAAGGTCGCCGAAGCGCACGCCGAGTGCTATCGGTCGGTAGTTTGAAAGCCTTATTCGGCCTTGCGCGAGCGAGGCGATCTGCCTTCCAGGCCGCGGAAGCTGGTGATAGTTTGATAGCCCTGTGGCGTGTTGTGAGTACGTTGGTCTCGATCGGCACCAACGGGCATGGGCATGGGGAGACACATTGTCCCGTGATTTCGCAACGCACCTAGGAGCGGATTGGGTTTGTCCTCTAATTCTGGCACCGATCCACCGATCTATTAAACTCAGGTAGTGTGCTAAACTTCCCCGCCTATGGCGTTGTGGGAGGAACCGCTTGATGTTAGGGCGATTCGACATATTTTCAGGGCGTGGCCGGTCCCGCGAGGCAAGGGCGTACTGCTAAGAGTCTTTTCGCCGTTACTGCGAAATCGATCCTTCAGTTTTGAAACCGCCAAAGGTGTTATGGTTCCCGCCGATCTTGGCGACTGGATTACTCTGCACGGATTTGTCGAAGGGTATGACGGGGAGTTTGGTCCTTCATGGTCCTTGATCCGCTCCGGCTCCACGGTGATTGATGTGGGAGCGAACATTGGCATCTGGACAATCGGCGCAGCGAAGCGCACTGGGCCATCCGGCAAAGTGCATGCTTTTGAGCCCCTGAAATCCAATTTTTCGCGCCTGTTATCAAACATCGAACTTAATCGTGTTTCCAATGTTCTCCCGCAAAATGTGGCGCTTTCGGATCGTGCAGGAACGCTTCGATTCTTCCCTTCGCCGAACAAAAACAGCGGTGTCGGTCTGCTCAAACCGGAGGGCTGGGACGTTCCAACTTGTGGAGTCGAGGCCATAACTTTAGACGGCTACTGCGAGCAGCGTCAGATCGGATCCGTCGCTGTTCTGAAAATCGACGTTGAAGGCGCCGAGTTGCTTGTACTGAAGGGCGCCACTCGCCTGCTGAGTTCTCCGTCGCCACCTTCAATCGTGTTCGAGATGAATCGCAACATGGCAGCCAACTTCGATTCATCTCCAGAGAAGGTTGGCGCTCTGCTTGGCAAGTTCAATTACTCCGTTTTCACATATCGCGCCGGAAGTTGGCATCCGGTCGAACTTGCCGAGTTCTACGGACACGAAGATCTTCTGGCACGACATATTTCAGCGGACCTGCACTAAAAACCGTTACCGCTGACCGACTGCCGCTTGCACCATGATCTTCCGCCGTATAGTGCTGGTGTAATTGAACTCGGCTCGCAGTCGTGCTACCGAGAATCACAAACTGCCCGACGGAGCAGGTTCCGGATCCAAGCAAGGGAGGATCGATCGTCCGGCCAAAAGAATACGGGCAATGGCTATTGAGCAATATTCTTGGATGGCCGACTAGAACCATTCCAATGGATACCGCCGCCAGGCCGTCGAGTGAAGGGACACGCCGCATGTGCGTGTTGTTGGCCGCGTGGATTAGACTTGATCGCGAAACTATCGCCTTTGGCAGTCAATTGCCCAGGTATTCGAGT
>Ga0209698_10004139_pt1 | contig 16013 bp, 17 predicted proteins | sample LitLauG_LLR_2012_FD_187203 | JGI IMG/M metagenome (GOLD analysis project Ga0209698, IMG submission 187203) | Freshwater sediment microbial communities from Pennsylvania, USA - Little Laurel Run_MetaG_LLR_2012 (SPAdes) (version 2) | ecosystem: Environmental > Aquatic > Freshwater > Creek >...
GGTTGCGGCAGCGCCGGGCGGCGGGCTCTCCGGGTTCACCTGGCCCGTGATCGTAAGGTCGACATACCGCGCGTGCTCCCCGACGATATCGCCCACATCGCCGCTGCCGAGACGCCATTCCGCGGGAATCCCCAGGCGCGAGCACAGGGAACGGAACTCGGTCTCGACCTTCCGGGCTGCATGCTCCGTGGCCTGTCGATGCCGCTCCTCCAGCTCGACGATGGCCTGCAGGCCGGGCGCGAAAGAGCCGGCGAGATTGAGCGGCTCGGCGACCGAGAGGCCGATCAGGTGCGCCTCATGGGCAAGCGCCATGTCGGCGGCATGAAGCATGCGCCGCTCCAACGCCGCGCCTGGCTCAAGGGTCACCAGAATCTCCTTGAACCCCATGATAACCTCCCGTCCATCGTCTTTGGGTCTGTGCCGACCGCCGCAGGGACGCTATAGGAGAGCAAGCGTCGGTGCTTTGATCTAACTCAAGGAATGGCTCTGGTTGCGGCTCGGTCCCGCTTTGGACCAAGAGACCCCCTCTCATGCGGAGCTCGCTCGTGAAAATACGATTCGCCTGCGCCCTGACGACCGTCATCGCCGTACTTGCGTCGAGCCCGATCGCCTGGGCCGATGGCGATGCCGGGGCGGGTAAGCGCCTGGCTCAGCAATGGTGTGCCAGCTGCCACCAGATCGAGGCCACCGCACCCGCGAAGGATGTGGCACCCCCCTTCGCCTCCCTTGGTGTTCAGAAGGGCAAGGATCCCGGCTGGGTCCGGGCGTGGCTCGCCAATCCGCACCCGCCGATGCAAGGCATCAACCTGTCGCGGCAGCAGATCGACGATGTCGTCGCCTATCTACAGAGCCTGGCGCCCGCGCAATAGCGGCGCGGATCAGCCTATCCGCAGAAGCCGCGCACGACGCGCTCGATCGCGGCTGGCGAGAGCGGCTTCATCCGCATCGGCACGCCGGGCATCCAGACCAACACCATCATCGCCGGTGTCATCAATGGCAATGGCGGCGGCTTGACCAATCTCAACATCAGTTCCTCCACCGGCACTCTTGGCAGCCTGACACTCAACGGGCCGCTGACCTTGCCTGCGACGGGTGCCAGTTCCGACCTCATCTATTCCGGCACCGCCCTCCTGCTGGACGCCGATAATGACGGGAATTTTTTCAGCGGTGCCAATGCCGGCAACCTGGCGACGACCGGTGCGGGCGGCACGGAGAACACCGCCGTAGGGGATTTCGCCTTGAATGCGGATACCACCGGCAGCTTCAACACGGCGAATGGTTATCAGGCCCTGAACGCCAACACGACCGGCCAGGCCAATACTGCTGACGGCACCGGGGCGCTCTTCGGGAATGTCTCTGGATTTTACAACACGGCGGTCGGTCTAAGCGCGCTGCGAGGGAACACAAACGGTATTGCCAACACTGGAATCGGTGCGCAAGCGCTCTTCGCCAACGGCAACGGCAACGCCAACGTGGCCCTGGGGGGGTTTGCCGCCCAAGCGGCCACCAATGAGACCGGGATTGTCGCCGTCGGCTTCGACGCGTTGCAAAACGAAAATGCGGCGAACCAGGGCACCGGCTCCGGCAACGGCGAAAACACCGCCATCGGTTATCAAGCGCTCCGGTTGGACACCGCCGGCGCGGGAAACACTGCCGCCGGTTTTCAAGCGATGCTGAATAACACCGTCGGTGCCGGCAACACTGCGGTCGGTGATTTGGCGCTGCTCGCCAGCACCAGCGGCACCAACAACATTGCCATCGGCTTCCAGGCTGGCAATAACTTCACCACCACCGAGAGCAGCAACATAGACATCGGCAATCCGGGCGTGGCGGGCGACTACAACACCATCCGCATCGGCGGCAGCCAGACCGCCGCCTACCTTGCGGGCGTTTACGGCACGAGTCCTTCCGGCGTATCGTCCCCCGTGGTGATCAATGCCAACGGCCAGCTTGGCACCGGTGCCGGCGGCGGGCCGTTGGTTCAGAGTCTGAATGGCCTGTCGGGTGCCGTCACGCTGACTGCTGGCGCGAACGTGACTATCTCGCCCAGCGGCAATACCCTGACTATTGCCGGCAATGCCGGCTCCGGGGTGAGTTTTGCACCTGTGAGTATTCCAGGCACCACGCAGACGGCAGTGCCGAATACCAGCTATGTGGCCACGAGCGCCAGCCTCACAACGATCAACCTCCCTGCGACCGCCAACGTGGGGGATATGGTCCAAATTACTGGAGCCGGAGCGGGAGGCTGGCAAATTCCGGGGGGGAACCTCTTCATAGACATCCCATGGACAAAGCAGACAAGCGGCCTGCCCGGCTACGGAAACTGGACTTCTGTTGCCTCGTCGGCGGATGGCACGCATCTGGTCGCGGTGAACGGTGGCGGCGGGATTTACACCTCAGCTAACAGTGGAGCGACCTGGACGCAGCAGACAAGCGGCCTGCCCGGCTACGGAACTTGGACTTCTGTTGCCTCGTCGGCGGATGGCACGCATCTGGTCGCGGTGAACAGTGGCGGCAGGATTTACACCTCAGCTAACAGTGGAGCGACTTGGACGCAGCAGACAAGCGGCCTGCCCGGCTACGAAAACTGGACTTCTGTTGCCCCGTCGGCGGATGGCACGCATCTGGTCGCGGTGAACGGTGGCGGCGGGATTTACACCTCAGCTGACAGTGGGGTGACCTGGACACAACAAACGAGCGGTCTGCCCACTTCAGCACACTGGTATTCTGTTGCCTCGTCGGCGGATGGCACGCATCTGGTCGCGGTGATCTGGGTCGGTGGGATTTACACCTCAGCCAACAGTGGAGCGACCTGGACGCAGCAGACAAGCGGCCCTCCCACTTCGGCAAACTGGAGTTCCGTTGCCTCGTCGGCGGATGGCACGCATCTGGTCGCGGTCAACGTTGGCGGCGGGATTTACACCTCAGCTGACAGTGGGGCGACCTGGACACAACAAACGAGCGGTCTGCCCACTTCGGCAAACTGGAGTTCTGTTGCCTCGTCGGCGGATGGCACGCATCTGGTCGCGGTCAACGTTGGCGACGGGATTTACACTGCAGTTCTCGCGCCGTTTAGCGGCGGACAAGGTTCATCGGCGCAGTTTCAATATCTCGGAAATGGTTATTGGCAACCGGTTAAAGAAAACGGAACTTGGACCGTCAACGGTAACAACGTCTATTACAACGTCGGCAGCGTGGGCGTCGGCACGACGACCCCGGCAAACAAACTTGATGTGCAGGGTAATGCGGATTTCAGCGGCAACGTGGGCATTGGCACGGCCAGTCCGCAAGTGTCACTGGACGTTGCCGGCGGCATCCATGCGCGGGGCGGAACGCCGGGTGCGTTCGGCGCCAATAACAACGGCTACTTCTTTGGTTCCCCCGGAGACAGCGACAGCGGGATGTCGAGCCTGGGGGACGGCGAGGTGGAGTTTTACAACAACAACAGCGAGGTGATGCGCCTGATGAGCGGCAACGTGGGCATTGGCAATACTTCGCCAGCGCACCTGCTGGTGGTGGGTAATACCGGGGGCACCTACTGCGATGGCACCACCTGGGTCAACGGTTCGGACCGCAACTCAAAGGAAGACTTTGCCGTCATCAAACCTGCTGAAGTGCTGGCCAAAGTCGCCGCGCTGCCCATTACGGAATGGAAATACAAGGTGGAAGCCGGCGGCGGCAAACACCTCGGCCCGATGGCGCAGGATTTCCACGCGGCCTTCGGCCTGAACGGCGCGGATGACAAGCACATCTCCACTGTGGACGAAGGCGGCGTGGCGCTGGCGGCGATCCAGGGGTTAAATGAGAAGCTGGAAGCGAGAAGTCAGAAGTTGGAGGCGGAGAATGCGAAGTTGCAACAAAGCGTGGCGGAATTGAAACAACTCGTGCAAGCACTCGCCAAAAAGAAATGAGGCTAACATGAATGCGAAACCGTTCAGGTCGTCAACAGCATCAGGCCAATCCGCGCTCCGCAGGCGGAGGCCGCGCGGCTGCGCCCGATTGCTCACCTTTTGATTTCAGGTCTCCGGTTTCAGCGTTTCAGATTTTGTCCGGCCAGCCGTGTTTTTCAGGTTTCAAATTTCTGCTTTCTATTTTTCCATTTTCGGGGCACACGCGACTTTCATCATGACTAGGGGAAAGAGTCAGCAACGGTCCAATGGCTTTGCTCTAGATTTTGGCGGCCGCTTCGCCGCCGCCGCGCTTGCAGGTCCAACATCCGATTTGATAGCGAACGATTATCGCAATGATTTACTCATTAGCGTGAGCAAGCAATGCCCCCAGCCCCTTTGGACGCGTAGCGACGGCAAGCCCTGGCGCATTGGCACGGAAGTCTATGGCGACCATGAACACCTGCCGCGCGACGTCATCAGTCGCAAGCCGAGCGTACCCAACGTCGAGCGCATCTTCTTCGTCCGCCACGCCCTGCGCGCCGGCTTCAGCATCGAGGAGATTTTCAACCTCACGAAAATTGACCGCGGGTTTCTGGTGCAGATCAAGGAGGTCGTGGATTTTGAGGAAGAGCTGGCGGCAACAATTGCGTAACTTCAATCACTGGCTCAACCGATAAAACCTCTGCACGCTGGAGATGAGATTGGTCACGGCGTTTTGCCCGTTCACAACGACCGACGCTGGCGAGACATTGGACCAGAACCCAGAAGCATTTACATTTGTCGTGGTTTGCAAGGTGAAGCTGAGTCCGACGGCGTTGGTCGGCCATGACAAAACAACATTTGTTGCGGAGCGAATGATTGTCAGTTGCGGCGGCGAGGGCAACGTAAGACTGAACACCGTGCCAGAACCGAAGTTACCCCCCTGAAAGGCCGCTCCATACAGAGTGCTGCCCGACAAAACGAGGTCACCCTGCGAATTGGCTCCGTCGCTGTTTGTAGAGAGATCACCTGAGACTGGCGTGAAGGTATGCAGGGTTGTGAAGCCCGTGCCGTCAACATTGAGCGCAAACACGGTCCCATTGCCTGCGCTGCCACCCCAATATGTCGTCCCATATAGCGTGTTGCCCGATAAAATCAATCCGTATGGAGAAGTGCCGTCCTGATTGGTATAAGTTGGGTATAGTGGATTTGTCGCGAATGTGTGAAGGTTCGTGAAGCCTGAACCGTCCTTGTTCATTGCAAACACAGTGCCGCTTCCCGATTCGCCACCCTGGAACGTCACCCCATATAGGATATTTCCCGACAAAATCAACTTGCCAGGATTGCCTCCGTCGCTGTTAGTATAGTAAGGAGGCAACGTTGTGAAACTATGCAGGTTTGTATAGCCCATTCCATTGGTGTTAATGCTAAACACCGTTCCCCAGAGGGTATCTCCACCATAGTAGGTTGTCCCAAAGAGGATGTTGCTTGATAGAACCAGTGAGGCATGTTCCACTCCTTCATCGCCGGTTGTAAAATTATATAGAACCTTAAAATGTGTTCCATTGGTGCTGACAGTGAAAACTGTGCCCTGGCCCAGAGTGCCACCTTCTCCGGTGACGCCAAAAAGGGTGTCTCCGGATAAGACCAGCGTATCAACCGGATTCTCTCCATCGATGTTGGTATAATTTAGGCCGGGAGCCACTGGGAAATTATGCAAAGTCTGAAAGCCCGTGCCATTGGTGCTTACGCTGAATACGGTGCCATACCCTAGACTGCCACCGCCATAGGTCGTCCCATACAGCACGTTCCCGAATGGAATCAGACCTTGCGGGCTGATTCCCCCATCGTTGGTCATGGAGTAAAACTGGTCCCCGTTATAATTTGCAGCCGAGAAAGCATGCACCGTTGCAAAACCGGAGCCATTAGTCCCGACCTTGAACAATGTTCCGGTTCCTGAACTGCCGCCTGCATAGGCGGTCCCGTATAGCGTATCGCCAACTAAGATCAATTTGCAATCTGGGCCAAATCCGTCACTGTTGGTGCCGGAATCAAGTGCCGTAAAATGATGCAGAGTTGTGAAGGTCTGCGCTGTCGCGCGCCCATTTGCAACCCAGAAAAGGCAGGCAAGTAGCGCGAGCAGGAGACAAGGATTTTTAATGAATGTTTTCATGGGATTTTTTTTTGGCTACTGGTTTAAACGGTAGAATCTTTGCGTGCCTGAAATTGAATTGCTCACGATATTTAGTCCGTTAATGACAACTAACGAAGGCGAGACGTTCGTCCATACGGCTGAGGCGGTCAGATTAGGCGTGGTTTGTAATGTGAACGTGAGTGCGGCGTCGTTGGTCGGCCACGACAAAACAACATTGGCTGCTGAACGATTGATGGTCAGCGGCGGCGGCGAGGGCAAAGTAAGGCTGAACACTGTGCCATAGCCCGAACTGCCACCTTCTAACGCCGTCCCATACAAAGTGGAACCCGATAAAATCACTCCGCCCACCGGCCATTTTCCGTCGCTGTTGGTGGTCGGCAACGAATCCGAAGGTGCCGTGAAACCATGTATGAGTGTGAAGTGCCCGCCATCGGTATTAAGGGCGAACACCGTGCCACTGCCATTTGGGCCGCCATACTCGGTTGCCCCATACAGGGTGTTGCCCGATAAAAATATTCCGACCGGCTGAAATCCATCGAGGTTGGTTAAATAATTTGCGGAGTTTTCGGCAAACGCCGCAAAAGTATGCAGGTTGGTAAAGCTGCTGCCGTCGGTATTGAGGGCAAACAACGTGCCACAGCCATTTGGGCCGCCATATTCGGCCACCCCATACATGGTGTTACCCGACAAAACCACAGCCACCGGTCTAGTTCCATCGTTGTTAGTATAAGATAGATAGTAGTTTGAATTGTTGTTTCCTGCCGTGAAACTATAAAGGTTGGTAAAACCCGTGCCATCCGTATTTAGCCTGAACACTGTGCCGTTGCCAGAACCGCCGCCTGAGTTCGCCGTTCCAAATAAGGTGTTGCTCGAAAGTATCAGAGATGCCGGGTAAGCACCGTCGCCATTGGTGTAAGGAGTTGAACTGGAGGTTGCCGTAAAACTATAAATATTCGTAAAACCCGCGCCATTAATGTTAATTGAGAACAACGCGCCACTGCCATTCGATCCCCCGTCCGACGCCGCCCCATACAGGGTGTTGCCGGATAAGATCATATTTCCCGGCACAGCTCCACCACTGTCGCTGAAATTGAAAGTATGCAGGTTGGTGAACCCTGTGCCGTCCGTGTTGACCCTGAACAATGTGCCGCTGCCATTTGTGCCTCCATCCGCTGCCGCCCCATACAGTGTGCTGCCCGATAAAATCAAACCTGCCTGCGGATTAGCTCCGTCGCTGTTGGTCAAATTTGCACCGGAACTTGCACTGAAAGTATGCAGGATTCCAAAACCCGAGCCATTGCGGCTGACCTTAAATACCGTGCCGTTGGCCCCCATGCCGCCTTGATTCCCCGTTCCATATAGAATATTCCCAGATAATATCAAACTGGCTATGGGTTCAGCTCCGTCGCTGTTGGTAGCATAGGTGTCATCCGGTGCCGTAAAGCTGTGCAGGTTCGAGAAGGTCTGCGCCGAGGTTCGGCCTGCCGCCAGCAATCCCAAGCTGACGACAAAAGCAAGCTGCAGGAATATTTTCTGAATGTGTTTTTTCATGTTTCCTTTGTTTAAGTCGCGCCGGAAGCAACTCCTTGATCCGGCTCATTAGGCGAGAGCAGGCCCACTGTCCGCTATTGGAGAGATATTGTCCACTACTCATTGTTTTGTGACCACTCTGTCCGCGAATCCCAACGGAATTCAAATCCATCAGCCCAGCAACGGCGTTCCGCGCCGGCAGGCGAGGGGCGCCTACGCTAGGAAAACCATGCGTTTTTCCTGCCACTTTGAGCCATTGCTTCCGGGAAAAATTAAGGGCGGCCTCTGTTGCCAGAGACCGCCCGGATTTCTGGGCGCAATTCAAATTGCGATTGCGCGGCGTTCACGTCACCGGTTTGCTCACCTTTTGATTTCAGGTCTCCGGTTTCAGCGTTTTAGATTTTGTCCGGTCAACCACGTATTTCAGGTTTCAGGTTTCAAATTTCCGCTTACAATTTTTCCATTTTCGGGGCACACTCGTCCACAAATCATGCCTCGGATTCAAGCGAGAGGAAAGAGCGCGTCTGGGGCCTTCCAACACGCCGGGCTTGATGGAAATTTGGGCAAAGTCGCCATCCTAGGCGTGTCGCCATTGATATTGCAGACTATATGGCACAATTTCCGCTGGTTGGCAGCGGTTGCTGAATATGTCCAAATATCGCAAACAATTTCTTGGCATCCTCAAGCCAATGTGGGCGGCGCGGTTGCCGGAATGGCAGCCGGGGCTGTTTTCACCTTCATTCTATACCAAGCCGGAGGCTACATTTTCCTGGATACGCTTTGCACCAGAAAGCTCCACCCGGTTCCATGCATTCATCGAGTTTAGCAGCAAGAAAGCTGGCACATTCACCGGTGATATTTTTATAACCGATCCAAGCAATCAAGTTGGTCCCATAAACCCTCATCGGTTTTCCGATGATATTCCCAAACTCAGACCGGGAATTTACCGCATCGGTTCCTTTATTTCCGGCAAAGATGTTTGGTGGCGGTTATGCGACGAAGCGGCGGAGTCGAAGCGCTTCTGGGAAGAAAAAGGTCACCCGGAATTCGCCGTGCTCCAACGGCGCCAGCATGATTGGTATGCCAACTCCTACGAGGTGCCGCCCAAGCAAATCATGCAGGAGGCGGCGGCGGATTTTACGAATAAATTTATAGCCCATGTGACCCCGAAACTGATTTCGGTTTAGACCAGCTATCAGGCAGCCATGGAAACATCCAACAAGGAGAAAAACGAAAAGGGCGGCGGTGAAGTGGCCGCGTGCTGCTACCCGTTCCTGTTGTTTGGATTTTATGGTGGCCAATTAGCACTGGGAATTTTTGGAGTGGTTATTTTGTGCATCGTGTTTGGCAGCCATCCCAATTCAGGTTTTGACATGGAGGGAACCTATTCTCCACTCCCGCCTTTCATAGACATATTGCCAACCATGATGCCGTCAAACCCAGTCATAATCATGAATAAAAATGCCGTCCTATTCCATCTGAAAGAAGCCAGGGAAGAGCTTGAGCAAACGATTGCGAAGCTTGAAAACAGCCGCGCCGTTAATCTTGGTGAATTTCAAGTTGCAATGATGCATCTTTACCACCACTTGAACACGGCCTGGAACGGGAAAGACGCTTCCGCCAAGCGCCACCGTGAGTGTGCCCAGAAAGATTTCGACGCTTGGCGAAAGTTTCCAACGAACGCGGAACTTTTTCTCGACAGCAATGATTCTTATGGAAGCCAAAAATGATTTCGGAACACACTAGAAAAGCGCGGCTTGCCATTATCGGGCCCATGTTCCTGTTCTGTTTGATGTTCCTGACCGGCCCCGTGGGTGTTGGAGATCTTGTCTATCTGTTTGGAACCGGGCAAAAAATAACAGGGTGGGACGCTGCAATTGTCATCATTGGTGGGTGCCTGATGAGTTTTTTGGGCGGGATTTTCATTGCCAGATTCATTCGCCGGATGCTTCCGGTTAGAAAAGTCTTGCTGTATGCGGACGACAGCATCGGAGTTGTTTCTTGGCGGAGCAAAATATTCACGGCGAAATTGCCGGATAACATCAAACATATATCGGTCATCGGAACCGATTTTTCCGTTACGCTCCAAATTGGAAAGCGATTCTTTGTGGTGAGCAGCGATGAGTTTTCCGACAAGGAAGGCATAAATCAATTCTGGCGGCGTTTTGTGGAGCGCTGTCAAAACTCAAACCTGATGACTGGACAAACTTGATTTCTATGGGCGTAGCATATTTCATTGTCCTCGAACGTCAAATTGACGGATTGGAATTGGATTCCACGGTTGATGGCAAAAATCTGGCCCAGCAGATTGGGCATCTTGATGCCGCCGCGCGTCGGCTGGGTGTCCGTCCGCTCTCCGATTTTTTCGGCTATGACCAGAAAGATGCCGCCAAGTTTATGGACGGAGCTGATGACCTGCCGCCGATCCGGTATTTTTCCGCTCAGGACGGTTTGGCCACCATCAAAGCGTTATTGACCCAACCGGAGGCGCAGTCCGCGATTTTTGAACTACAAAATTGCGAGCGCAACTTGACCGTGGCGGCGAAGCATGGTGCGGGCTGGTGTCTCGTGGCAGATTTTTGACTGCGATTTTATGCGCTCTCCAACTTTCAGTTTGCCGACCAGGTTTCTGGGCGCTCTTATTGAGCGCCTCCGCGAATCTCGCGTATCAATTCGGATCAGCTTCACGGACCAACCCGGCGAATTCAAGTGCCGCCTTCGCCGCCGCCTCGCGACGGCTGATGCTTACGGCTACCGCTTGGGAAATGAATTGCGCTTCGACCTTTCCGGCGTCAGATTATTTCCGACGATTCACGACAGCGTTCTTGCGTGCGGCGGATCCCAGTGTGATTTCGACACTTTTCTAGCGGGCTGGGACACCATTGTGGCGAAGGAGACTATATGAACCATCCGAGAGAACCATTTGAGCGACTTCTCGATGTTTTCGACGACGCTTTTAGAAGGGTCGCCGGAGAAGATGGATTTGTTTTTGACCCACGGATCGGGCATGTCGGGCGGGCGATTCGACTGAAGGATGACCCCTTGAAGCGGGGCGTGTTCTTGGACTTCAAGAACCACTGGATGCAGTCGGACCCGGTTGATCCCGAAGTCGTCCTTGCCTATGGCGCCTGGTTCCAGCCCAAGCCGGGCGGATTCCCGGTGTATTTTCTGACCCGGAAATTTTATGAGGGAAAGTTAAGCGGGCTGACGGCCTGTATTGATGAAAAATTAGAACTCGCGGCTGGCCAGATACAATTGGTATCCGAGAATCTGATTATGCGAGAAGGGAAACTTTTTGCCGATTGGCCAAAAGAAAGTCAGTAGTCAATCAAGAACGTCATGTCACCTCACATCCATTTTCCAATCGACGCGGAAGGATACAAGCGATTTCCTGAAGTACTTGCTACCGTTGGAATGCGGTTTGTGGAGCGGCGGCGTGAAGCGATGCCAGCTTTTCGTTACCACCCGGAGTTGATGGTTATTTATGGCGAGTTAATTTCAGCACAGAGGACATACCAGCAGTGCGGGCTTCGCTCCGGGGGCACTGAGTATAGTTTTATTTTTACGATGCATGGAGACAGCAAGACACTTTTAATGACACTTAAAGATCTGGAGCGTACTTTCGCCGGACATTTGACAGATGTTCAATTATGAAAGCAATAATACTCCCAATTGCTCTAATTGCGATTTTAGCGGAAGGACTGACAGCTAAAGCTCATTTGGCTTTCGCTCTACTAATAGCGGCAGTGTCCTCGGCTATTATTTCTGCAACCATGCTATTGAGGTATCGGAATGATATTTACTGGCAACAGAAGTCAGCCAAAACAAAATCTGTAACGGATGATCAGAGGCGGAGGAAAGATTGGTTGTTATCCATTTTATTTATTGGAATTTTGCTTTCGATATTAATTCTGCTGTTTAATTTCCACATTGGCATTGTTGCAAAGGCTGCCTTAGAAAACAGAGCCACACGCGCCTGCCAAAGCGTTATCATTAACTGAACTCGACACACCGAAGCACCATGAGAATTCTCCAAACTTTTCTTTTTCGTTTGCCGAAAAAAACGTCTGACGGGGTTATTTTTGATTCCATTTTGAAAGCCTTGGAAACCACCGGCTACCAGACCGACCAAATCCAGTTCTGCCTGCAAAACTGTTCTGAAAAGTTGCGAAAACAAAGTTCCGTTGCTCGGGTGTTGAAGTGCTTTCCTGAATTGGAACAGTTCCAAGGTTCGTTTCAACAGGCATGGGATCAAGACCGGGTGGTTTTTCTTTCCAATGCCGACGCCAAGCTGCATGAGCGGGTGGCCGAGCCGTCCACCATTAAAATTGGTTCCCGCGATCCCGCTGACCCCGCCATATTATCCCAAATCCTTCACGGTGTCCCCAAGCGGTTTCCCTTTTGGGATGTGGATATATTTTTCGGCGGCAGTGAGGTTTTGAATATTGCCGGGTTGCCCGCCACCGCCTTCGAAGAACGTTCACATTTGCGGCAAATTACCTCGCCCGGCATCCATTTTCGTTCGCATTGGGGACCAGCAAAGCGTAGGCAGAGCCTGGGTGCTTTAATTTCCCTGCCATCACCAAACGAGGCGGCACCACCCGTTTTGCCTGCCGCAACGCAAACTCTTCTGGCGACGATTGGAAAAACATATTCCTCGGAACTTTCCCTCTCGCCCTCGGCGCAAGACCATCCCAGAATCAAGGCGTTGATTGAGCAAGGCCAGCAGATTGCGAAACGATACCGGGAAAATCCCTTTGCTGGCCGGCCGGATGCCACGTTGCCGTGCCCGTTGCCACCGGTTCAGCCCGGCCAGCAGTTCGGTGTGCCACTTATCATGCGACGCGACGCGGGAATCCCCAGCATCAAAGACTTGCTCAAACAAGAATTCGGGCGCTTGGGCTACCGCTACAAAAGCAACCTGTCAGGCCAGGGATCTTATTCACTGATCAAGGCCACCGCGCAAAATTACGTTCTGGATTTGCACGTGGATGCCTCGCCGATGGGCGGTCAATTTGGTTCTTTGATCAGTGTGGCCACGCCTTTCGCCAGATTCAACCTCGCCATCAAACTGCCGCCGCACGGTCAGGATTATCCCATCAACGAGCATCTGCCCGAACTCATCAAAAATACGGCGTTCGTGGCGCAGGTTCTCGAAGAAACATTTGTCGCGGAAATCGTAACACTGTTTGGCCCGGCATCCAAATGGTTCGCGACGATGAAAGCAAAAGGTTGAGTTAGTGTTTATAGGATCTTGGAACATCAAACCTTTTGGCAATGACATCGTCGGCGATCGGTGTCTCGCGGGAGGTTTTTAATCAGGCATATCACGCTTATGACCAACGTCGAATTGAAAAAGGAGCTGGCCGATTTTTTTCTAATGCGCAGGCGCTTCAAGCAGGGCCGCGATTATGTCGGCATGAGCAGCAGCCAATATCCGGAAATGTTTGTGGAATATTTCCATTCGCTAAGTGCTGAAGACAAGGCGGGCATGGTGGACATTCTCATGTGCGGTGCCATCGACGAGGAGACAGAATTTCCGAGGCGGAAGCTAGTATCCTTGCTGGGACGGTTGGCAATTGAGCGGCAGGTGGAATACTTGAAACCGCACCAGCAAGCACTTGAAAGCATTTTTCTGGATCAAGCCAATTTAGAACGTTGGGCAACTGACGAGGACAGCACTGATCGTGACTATTTACAGACATGGAGATTCGCGTTGCAACTCGGTTGCCTGCTGAAACGGATCGGCTCCGTCGAAGTGGAGCGGGGTTACAATTATCTGATGGCGCACGCGAAATTCGCGCATTTCCAAGTGGCACTGGAAGGCAACTGGCGAGCCATTGTCAAACGGGGATTATGATGTTTTCAAATCGTCCTCGCTGGAATTTGAATCGAGCTTGCCACCGCACGAGCGAACCAAGAATCTTTACCGCATGAATCAGACCGACGGCAGCAAATTTTACCGGGCGGCGCGCGCGGGTGACGTAAAGGTCATCCAGCAGTTGCTGTCCAAAATTGATGTCAAACAACCCGCCGACAAGGACTGGCTGGATCGCTCGCTGGCGCAGGCGGTTCATGTCCGGTCAGTCGAGACCGTTGATCTGTTGCTCAAAGCCGGGGCGAATCCCGACCAAAAGACTTCCATCGGCACTTTGCTTTCGGGTGCGGCGATGGACGGCGATCTGCCGCTGGTCAAGCGCCTGATTGAAGCCGGGGCGAATGTTAACCGGGAAATCAAACGGGAGACTGCCCTTTCGGCGGCCTTGTCGGAAAACCAAGTCGCCGTCATCGAATATTTGGAAAAGCTCGGCGCCTATTCCCCGCCCAGCACCACTTTGATTTATGCCTGCCAGCATGGAGACATTAAAAGAGCGAAAGAAGCTTTGGCAGAAGGCGCTGATGTTGAAAAGGTCGGAGGAATGTTTGAAGAAACGCCACTGTTGGCGGCAGCATGGAAAGGACAGGTGGAATCCGTCAAATTCCTCCTGAAAAATGGTGCCAACCCAAATAATCGCATCAATGAAAATCGCGCTTTATTCGCGGCGGTCGCCATAAAAAATCTGGAGTTGTTTGATTTATTGGTTGCTGCCAGAGCGGATATGCAATCGAAGTATTACGGTAAAACCCTGCTCATGGCGGCGGCAGAAGTTGGCTGTATCGCGATTGTGAAAAGATTGGTTGAACTTGGTGTGGATGTCAACGCGCGGGACAAGAATTGCAACAAAACCGCGTTGGATTGCGCCAAAACCGCGAAGAAAAATGAGGTGATTGATTATTTGAATAGCCTCGGCGCGAAATCGGAAAGAGAGGCCGGGCGCGCATTGATGAAAGCTTTGACAAAAGAATATGGCGGCAAGCCAGTGGAGGATGCTCACGGCATCAAGGGGAATTCAAACTTCGCCGGGAGTAAATGCGAATTCCACATTTTTCAAGCCGTGGCTTGTGTGAAGGTGTTTAAGTTGAATTACACCGATACAGAATTCAAACGCGTCGCAAGGCCCGGTGTCGTCATCGGGCATGAAATGTCCAAGGTGCCCAAGGTTGAAGTGAAGTCCGCCAGCAAAATTCTGAATAAAAAAGTAATGCGCCCGCCGGACTCAACCGGAGTAAGCGATGGTTTCGTTACTGATTTCTGTAAACGGCACCGGGAGTTTTTCAAGCAACTGAATTTATCCGGCAAAGAATTGGTGGGCATTTCTTCCGACACCGCCCGTTTTTGGTGGACGGTAACCGACATCACCAAAATCCTGCCCCGCCTGAAACTGTTTGAGAATTTTATTCAGGAGATTTCGCGGCCAGCAGAGCCGGAACGCCGCTTGTTTGAAAAAGAGTGGCTCATCCAGCCCGCTCCGAAGACTGGCGACGCAAAATCTGTCGCACGCCACACGCTCGGCGGCACGCTGGAAACCGCCGTGGCTTGCCCGCTTTGCGGTCTGGCAACCAATCTGATGGCGCGCATTGATTGGTCCGATCCGGCGTTGCCGAAAACTCCGCTGAGTGCCGGCAAGCTGCCGGTGTTTTGGTGCCTGGATTGCGGGGAATGGGATGCGGCCTTTTTCGACATTTCCAACCCGACTCCGAAAGCGATGGTCGCCAAAGGCAAGGCGGCTAATGCCGGCAGCAACGAAACCGGCGAGGAGGATTTGCCGGAACGCCGTGTGACGCTCGTCCCTGTCCCACCGGGCAAGAAGGCGGGACGCAAAAGCAAAATCGGCGGTTCGCCAAGCTGGATTCAATCGGAGTCCACGCCGGACTGTCCGAAGTGTGAGAAGCCAATGGCATTCGTCCTGCAACTGGCCAGCGACTCGCGCATTTCCTACTGCGACATGGGAATGCTTTACAACTTCGCCTGTCCCGATTGCAAGGTGTCGGCCTCGCTGATTCAATCGCATTAAAAGGAGAATTTGAATTCGCATGAACCTCGAACAACTGGAAATCGCCATCTCAAAAGCGCCGGATGAAAAATCACGAGCGGCGCTGCAAGCCATGAAACCGGCTTTGGAAGCGGTGGTCCATTCGGACTCCACGCTCGTTCAACGGATTGAGGCGAGCAAAATTGCCCGGGGCGAGGGCGTCACCAAATTAAGCAAAAGGAAAAAGCAGGAAGTTGACGGTTACGAGCGCGATGCGGTTGAGCTTGGACGCAAGCACACAGAAAGCTTAAAAAGGTTTCAGCGGGCAGACACCATCATTCGCATCGTCCAAGGCGGTTTGGCGCAGGATATTGATTTTTGGGGAAAGACTTTGAAGCATATTCACAAAGCCGAACTTCCGATTGTTCAAGAACACATCGCTGTCAAACGGAAGCTTTTGGAGGAAACAAACAAGTTTCTGGCTGAATTTGGACAACACATAGACCGTCGTTCAAACAATTTTTGACCATGAATCTCTCGGAAAAAATTCGGCTAGCCGCTGCGAGCAGCACGGGTGGAGGCGGATCGGCCAGCGACTCGCGCTGG
>Ga0209698_10004140_pt1 | contig 16012 bp, 12 predicted proteins | sample LitLauG_LLR_2012_FD_187203 | JGI IMG/M metagenome (GOLD analysis project Ga0209698, IMG submission 187203) | Freshwater sediment microbial communities from Pennsylvania, USA - Little Laurel Run_MetaG_LLR_2012 (SPAdes) (version 2) | ecosystem: Environmental > Aquatic > Freshwater > Creek >...
CATACGCGCTGCTACAGTGAGTCGTTTCTCCCCAGAGCATAGGGCTGACGCCCTTCGACAATTGTTTTATTCACCGCTCGCTCACCATGCAGGCTGAACTCAGCAGAGGCGCGCTGACACGATCGGCTGCTCACCCAATGCGCCGGTCGGCCATCACCTGCGAGTGAGCCCCTCGTCACAGCAGCCGGAGCGACATCGGTGCTATACGTAAACGAATCGAAACAACCCACTTGCTGAGAAGGGAGATGGCGATGCGGCGAAGCGTTTCCTTCACACTGAATGGCAAGCCCCTGCAACTGACTGTCGACGACGAACGCATGCTGCTCTGGGTGCTGCGCTATGACCTCGGGCTCACCGGCACAAAGTATGGCTGTGGCGCCGCGTTGTGCGGATCTTGCACCGTAATCGTGAACGAAGAGGCCGTCCGATCATGCGTAACCCCAGTCAAGGAGATTGCCGGGAAGCGTGTCCTGACCATCGAGGGGTTTAGCAGCGACGGTCACCTGCACCCAATCCAGGAAGCCTTCCTCAATCACCACGCCTTCCAATGCGGATACTGCACGCCGGGAATGATTGTTAACGCCTATGTCCTCCTCCTCAAGAAAGCGCACCCAACCCGGGAAGAAATCATCCGGCACATGGATGACAATCTCTGCCGCTGCGGATCTCACACACGCATCGTCGACGCCATCCTGGAGGCAGCCGGTTCGACGAATGGAGGCGCCTAATGCACGGGGACGACTGGAATGAAACTGTCGAAATTGCTGCCGACATGACCACAGGAGTCAGCCGGCGCGAGTTCTTCCAACTGGCTGGCACCGGGCTCTTCATCTTCTTCGCCACCGACCCGATGGCGGCCTTCCAGGAACCGTCCCGTCTCCCAGGGCGGCCCAGTTACCCGACCGATTTCAACGCCTATCTTCGCATCGGCGGCGACGGCCGGGTCACCTGTTTCGTCGGCAAGGTGGAATTGGGACAGGGGTCAAAGACCGCTCTGGCACAACTGGTGGCTGACGAACTCGACGTCTCCCTCGATTCGGTCGACATGGTTATGGGCGACACCGACGTTTGTCCCTGGGATACGGGCACTTTCGGTTCGCTCTCCATTCGGCAGTTTGGGTCCGTGTTGCGAGGTGCGGCCGCCGAAGCCCGAGCCGTGCTGTTGCAGATGTCCGCTGACTACCTCCACCTACCCTCGGTAGAGCGGTTACACGTGAAAGATGGCGTGGTGACGCACGCTCAGGACGAGCACAAGACGGTTTCCTACGCCAGGCTCGTTGAGGGCAAGAGGATCGAGCGCCATCTCGAAAAGGTGCCCGTGAAAGCGGTTTCGGCATTCACCGTCATCGGGAAGGCGCCGCGGCGCAAAGATGCTCTGGGAAAGGTAACTGGTAAAGCCAGGTACGCAGCGGATATGACTCCGCCGGGCACGCTGCACGCACGCATTCTCAGGCCGCCAGCGCACGGCGCCACGCTGAAGGAACTCGACACGACCGCGGCTGAGAAAGTTTCCGGTGTTCGTGTCGTTCGCGATGGCGACCTGATTGCCGTGCTCCACGAGAAGCCCGACATCGCCGACCGGGCGCTGGGACTTATCCGGGCTCGATTCGAAGCTCCCCAGCCGAGCGAGGACGATCAGACGATTTTCGACCATCTGCTGAAAGCCGCGCCGCCGCTCCAGACTGTGGACGAAAAAGGAAGCCGGGCCGAAGGAGAGAAACTCGCCGCGCATGTGGTCGAGGAAACGTACTTGAACAGCTACGTCGCCCACGCTCCAATGGAGACGCACTCCGCAGTTGCCGCCATCGAAGGCGGCAAGTTGACCGTGTGGGCGGGCACGCAGACGCCCTTCCCCCTTCGCCAACAATTGGCGCAAGCCATCGGCTTCACACCGGAAAACGTGCGCGTGGTTACGCCTTATGTCGGCGGCGGGTTCGGCGGCAAAAGCGCGTCCCGACAAGCCGTAGAAGCAGCGCGATTGGCCAAAATCACGGGCAAACCGGTGCAAGTGGTCTGGGACCGTGCCGAGGAGTTCTTCTACGATACCTTCCGGCCCGCTGCCGTCGTAAAAATCCGCTCGGGACTGGACGACGCCGGAAAACTCCTGCTCTGGGATTACCGTGTGTACTGCGCGGGTGATCGCGGAAGCCGGCAATTCTATGACATCCCCCACCAACGCACGCAATCGTCCGGTGGCTGGGGCGGCGGCAGTTCTCCCGGACTGCACCCATTCGCAGTCGGCCCTTGGCGGGCGCCCGCGGTCAATACCAATACCTTCGCCCGCGAATCGCACATCGACATCCTGGCCAGCAAACTTGGCCGTGACCCGCTTGCGTTCCGCCTCACCCACTTGAGCGATCCGCGCATGCGCCGGGTGTTGCTCGCGGCGACTAGTCAGTTCGGCTGGAAGCCCGCACCTGCGCCGAGTGGTCGCGGGGTCGGCGTTGCCTGTGCCACCGATGTGGGCACTTATGTCGCCACGGTCGCCGAGGTCGCGGTCAACAAAAGTACTGGGAACGTGGAAGTCAAGCGGGTCGTCTGCGCCCAGGATCAGGGCGTTACGGTGAATCCCGATGGCTCGCGCCAGCAGATGGAAGGCAGTATCACCATGGGCCTGGGTTACGCTCTCGCCGAGGAAGTGCGCTTTAAGGACGGTGCCGTACTCGACCGCAACTTCGACACCTACCAGATTCCGCGTTTTTCCTGGTTGCCCAGGATCGAAACCATCCTGATCGAGAATCCGGAAACGCCGGCGTCGGGTTGCGGAGAGCCGCCGATCACCACCATGGGAGCGGTTGTGGCCAACGCCATCTTCGACGCCACGGGCGCTCGGCTGCGGCAATTGCCCATGACCCCGGCGCGCCTCAAAGCTGCCTTGCGGTTGAGTTGATGGACTTTGTGGATCGGAAACGCTTCTGCGTTCCTCGGCGGTCACATTTAAGGATGATGGTCCGGTGCGGTCACAGGTACAGGGGATGGAGATCACTGCGCGGGATCGATCTTGCTGGTAGCAATATGAAGAGAGCAGAACTAAGGAGCATCTTGTCATGATTCCTACGATTGAAACCATTCTCTCTTTATTGCTGCCCGCCGCTGTCGTTGCGGGTGCCGAGCACACGACCGTCCAGACCACCACCCTCGAGAACCTCCAGGCGGCCTTCAACGGAGAAAGCAACGCTCATCACCGCTACGTCGCCTTCGCCAAGAAGGCTGACGATGAAGGTTACGGAGAAGTTGCCAGCCTATTTCGCGCGGCCGCCCGGGCCGAAGAGATCCACGCCAGCAATCACGCTACCGTCATCCGCAAGCTGGGAGCGGAGCCGAAGGCCACGATAGAAACGCCCCCGCCCGATTCCACGCGAGAAAATCTACAGGTTGCAATCGCGGGCGAGACTTACGAGCGCGACCAGATGTATCCGGCGTTCATCACTGAAGCCAAGGCATCGAAGAACTCCGATGCACTCAGAACATTTACCTATGCGTTGAAGACGGAAGCTGAGCACGCCCGCCTCTACTCGGAAGCTTTCAAGAATCTGGACCAGCTGCGCGGAAAAAGGCGTGCGTATTATGTGTGCACGGTTTGTGGTTACACGACGGAGACTCTGAACTTCCTGCGCTGCCTGGTATGCGGAGTGACGAAGGACAAATACACGCCGATCAGCTAGGGCAGCACTCGAACCTCCTCACGTGCACACGTTCTTGCATGCGAATTGAGATCGCGAGCGCTAGAGCAGCGTCGGGAACTGCTCACGGCCGTCAACTGGTGGATCGTTATTCTGCTCCCTGTTCCAATCGAACTGACTAGCTCGGAGATCGCGATGGAACCGTACCGCTTTCATCTGTTCGTCTGCACGCAGCAAAAGCCGGAAGGCATCTCCTCCTGCCCGACCAGCGGGTCGTTCGCTGTGCTGGACGCGCTCGATCGCGAGATCCAGGCGCGCGGCCTCAACCATGATGTGCAACTCACTACCTGCAGCTGTATGGGGCTGTGTGACGAAGGCCCGGTGATGGTCGTCTATCCGGCAGGGGTGTGGTACCGACACGTGCAAGGGTCGGATGTATCCGAAATCGTCGGTTCCCATCTGCGCGACGGGAAGCCCGTCGATCGTCTCGTGTGGAACGATGCCCCTGCGATGAAGGCGATGTCGGTCGAGCATGGGGAAAAGCTCCGTGCCGCGATGACTGCCCGCGACCAAGCAGGGATGCTGCCCGATCGCCTCGATCAGATGCTCCGCGGCTACATGCCGAGCCGTTGCATTCTTACGGCCCTTGAACTCGACGTCTTTACCGCAGTCGCGGACGGAGCTACTACCGAACAGATTGGGTCGAGGATCAACGCGAATCCTCGCGCCGCAGGCGTGCTGCTCAACGCGCTCGTAGCCTTAGGACTGCTTTCGAAGAGCGGCGCCGATTATAAGAACACATCCGAGTCAGCACGCTTCTTTGTTCAGGGCTCCAAAGACAACCACCGTGATGGTCTGCTGCACACCGCCAACATCTGGCATCGCTGGAGCACCATGACCGATGTTGTGCGCACTGGTACCCGCGTCCTTATCGATCGCGACGGAACGCCCAACTGGACACGCAACTTCATTGCCGGCATGCAACGCAACGCCAAAGATCGCGCCCCGCTGGTGGTGAAGGCCCTGGGCACAACTGGTCTTCGACGTATCCTCGATCTCGGTGGCGGCTCCGGCGCATACTCCATCGCGTTCGCCAAAGCGTCTCCCAATATTCGGTGCGAGATCCTTGACATCCCGGAGGTCGTGCCGCTCACCGCCGAATATGTCAGCCAGGCCGGCGTCATGGCGCAAGTCACCCTTCGTGCTGGAGACATGCTCCAGGACGACTTTGGCTCCGGCTACGACATCATCATGCTGAACGCGATCTGCCACATGTTTTCCGAGGAGCAGAACCGGGACCTCTTCCGCCGTGCTCGCCAGGCACTCGCGCCGAACGGCCGCCTCGTTGTGCAAGACTTCATCCTCAATCCCGACAAAACCGGGCCGCAACACGCGGCACTGTTCTCACTGAACATGCTCGTTTCCACCGATGCTGGTGCCAGTTACAGCGAGTTCGAATACACGCTCTGGATGAAGGCTGCGGGTTTCACCGAGGTATCCCGGATCAAACTGCCCGGACCTAGCGACCTGATCGTGGGACTCGTGAAATAGGGCTATCCATACTTCCGGGTTATGTGGCCTTTGCCTCGTCATTTCGGGGGCAATGGATTGGGATTGGCGGAGACTCCGATCCACTCACTTCAGTAGTTCGCCACGGGTCTGGAGAAAACGCAAGACATGGCCGCGAGAGAAGACCCCTTCCAGTCTCCCGTTCGAAACCACCGGCAGTTGGTTGACGTCCTCGCGGCTCATCATCTGGAGCGCTTGGATGGCAGGTGTGTCGGGCGAAACAAGGTGAAGTTCTCGCAGCGGCCGCATCACGCTGTCAACCCTTCTGGACGGCCACAGGTCGCGTTCCACACTTTTCACCTCATTCGGAGTGATCAGCCCAGCAACCTGATCGCCTTCCTCCACAATGAAGCAGCGGCCACCCGTTGGGAGCAGGTACCCATCGACGAACTCCTGCAGGCTCGACTTGCCATCTACGGTCGGGCAATCGCGCTCCATCATTTCGCCCACGCGCCGATCTCGCAACTCCGCCAGCAACTCGGTTTGCGCGTAACTGGTGCGCGAAGCGTCCAGAAGAAACCAGCCGATGAAAGCCCACCACAAGCCACTAAAGTTCGCCCCCACAAAGAAGCGCATCAGACCCAGCACGATGAAGGCGAAGGCCACTGCCTCGCCCGTTTGCGCCGCCACGCGCATGGACCGGTCGGCGTTGCCGGTAATCCGCCAGACGGCAGCTCGTAAGACTCGTCCGCCATCGAGCGGGAAGCCTGGGATCATGTTGAAGCTAGCAAGAACCAGGTTGATGTAGCCTAGCCAGAGACACACGGCGACGGCCGGATGAACTGGTGCTGCCCCTGGTCGCCAGCCCGCCCAATATGCTATCCCCAAAAAGATACAGCCAATGAGGGCGCTGGTAATCGGACCGGCGATTGCAATCCGGAATTCGGTCCTGGCATCCGGGGCATCGCTGTCGATCTGTGAAATGCCTCCCAGCGCAAACAGGGTAATGGCTTGAACCCGCATCCCGTGTGCCTGGGCAACCAGAGAATGCGCTAATTCATGCATCAACAGGGCAGCAAAGAAGAATAGACCCGTGATGATGGCCGAAGCCCAGACCACGCCGCTGCTCCACTGGGACGTAACCGAACGAAAATGATCCGCTAGGGAGAGGGTAATCAGCAACGCAATGATGAACCAGCTGTAGTGCAGTCCAACAGCAATGCCAGCGATACGTCCCAGTTTGATTTGTGCTCGCACGGTCTCTGGAGGTCTCTCCTGTCACTGGCCCTCGATTATAGACACCCTGACCTCGGAAAGATGGACGCCACTCGAGATGCTGACCGACGCTGGGCGGTGCTGCGCCGAGTCTGCTCCGCTGAGGTTTACGGGCATCTGCCCAACGCACAGATTGTTTCGGCGCGGGACGGAACGTTGAATCGATAGGTCTGCTCTCCTCTTGACACATGCCCTGGTGACGCACGTCACTGCGTAGGGGTTCAGCAGTGAAAGAATTAAGGTGTGTAGTATCTTCGTTTACAACAAGCCTCCATATCGGCTCGCCCTCGCCTGTGCCGACCGCGACAAAAGGCCGAGCGATGCTCCTTCAGTGCAACATAGGAAGGAGGATGTTATGAAATCCAAAAGGGCGTCCTACCAGAAACAACCTGCGCCACCGGCAGCTGCATTCTTGACCTTGCGTAATCCCGAAGATCTGCGCTGGGAGATGCAACAGGTGCAACTTGCGGTTGCACGTCGAGCCTACGAGTTGTTTGAGACTCGCGGCTGTGAACACGGCCATGACCGAGAAGACTGGTTCCGAGCGGAGTCAGAGCTATTGCAGCCGGTATCGGTTTCCATGGCGGAATCCAAAGACCGGATAACTGTTCGTGCTGTCGTCGCGGGCTTTGATGAAACTGAACTTAAAGTCAGCATCGAGCCGCACTGCATCACGATCTTGGGGCAGAAAAAGACGAGTGGGATGAAAGCCGAGGACAGAACAACTGAGCAGACCGGCTCGTATCCCCACCAAATCCTGGAAGTCATCAACCTTGCGGCACAGGTTACGCCGGAGCGCGCGGCCGTCGAATTGCAGGGGGGAGTGCTGAAACTTGAACTGCCCACAGCCGCCCCAAATGAGGTTGCAACTGCTCCCGCCGCTTGAGTGGACGGAACCCAACGCGTTCCTCGAAGAATATGGGGCATCACAATGCAACCGCGGTGTGATGAGATTTTTCGAGGAACGTATTTCTCAACCATTGAATCAGCAATTCTGTGGGGGGGCGTGGATGAAGATGGAACCCGGGCCCCTCATAGAGAACTTCGCAACCACAGCCGGAACGACGTGCAAACAGACAGACGCAATCAAATGGTCGAGGGTAGGCAGTATGAGAAGGCTGGTGTACAGGCTCTGGGCAGCGGAAGGCGGCCAAGACATCGCTGAATACGCAGTGATGTTGGTTGTCATTCTGGTGCTCGTCATTGGCACGGTGAGGCTGATCGGCACAAACACCAACAATGCGTTTTCTAGCGTGGCAAGTACGATGCAAAAGATGGGAAATAGACGTCCTCAAATCGGTTTCCGGACGTCATGGATCGCCGGAGGGCACGGTACGCTCGATTTCAGGGGCGGAGAGAACAACAAGATCGTTGGGAGGTGCGCATGGCGGCAGCATTGGCGAAGTCCCTATTTGGCGAGGCGCCTGCCTCAGTCTGTGCTGAACTCCTGGGTGCTCTCCTGGCAGATTATCCGAGGCGTGACTTTCAAGTTCGGTTGTGGGACGGCACCACTTGGGGCGCGGCAAGGCAGCCACGCTTCACACTGGTTCTTAAACACCCAGTAGCGCTGCGTGCATTGTTCCTCGCGCCCAGCGATCTCACCGTGGGAGAGGCTTATATCTACGATGACTTCGATATCGAGGGCGACATCGAAGCTGCCTTCGACTTCGCCGACTATCTACTTGGTCAAGAGCGCAACCCCGGGGAGAGTTCTGATCTCACGGAGCGTCTGCAGAAGCTGCCAGCGAGTGGGCACGCGCAAGCAGGTCTGCGCCCCATTGAGTTGCGGGGTCCGGTTCACTCCAGAGATCGCGACCGGCAGGCCGTTACCTACCACTACGATCTCCCAGCCGAGTTCTACGCGCTCTGGCTGGATCGGCGCATGGTTTACTCCTGCGCTTATTTCCACACGCCTGAAGAAGACCTGGATACCGCCCAGGAGCGCAAGTTGGAGTACATTTGCCGGAAACTGCGGCTCCGCCCAGGCGAGCGTCTCCTCGATATCGGCTGCGGTTGGGGTGGATTGATCATGCACGCGGCCGCTCACTACGGCGTACGAGCCGTGGGCATCACGCTCAGTGTGCCGCAGGCGGAATGGGCACGACAGCGCTTGCGCGAATCAGGCCTGATCGATCGATGCCGCGTGGAAGCTGCGGACTACCGAGACATTGACCACGGCCGGCAGTACGACAAGCTTGTCAGCGTCGGCATGTTTGAGCACCTCAGTGAAGCACTCCTGCCCGGATACTTCAGCCGAGCGTGGGACCTGTTGCGGCCTGGTGGCGTATTCCTGAACCACGGAATTGCTTATTCCGCTACGTATCGCAGGCGGGGACCGTCGTTCATTGATCACTATGTCTTTCCCGATAGCGAACTGGTACCAATCAGTGCAAGCCTTCGCGCGGCGGAGCTGAGCGGTTTTGAGGTGAGAGACGTCGAGAGTCTGCGCGAGCACTATGCCTTGACGCTTCACCAATGGGGCCGGCGACTCGAGGCTCATGCCGAAGAAGCGCGTCGCATCACCGACGATACTACTTACCGGATATGGCGCCTCTACATGGCTGGCGCTGCCCATAGGTTCCGGACTGGTTGGCTGAACCTGTACCAGGCCCTCCTTACCAAACCACTGCTCGGGGAGAGTGGCTTGCCGCTGACTCGGGAAGACTGGTACCGGATGTAGAACCCGAACTCTACTTCAGGCCATCTGCCTGGAACAACGTCGAGAGCTCGCGGCTGTATGTGTAGAAATATGATTTTCCGTCAGGTGTCAGCAGCAAGGCGTAAAAACTGAAGCCCGCCAGGTCGGGAGCTACGAGCTCTTTCCACAAAACTCTCTCACCAGTCCTGACGTTGAGGCGATAGATCTTGGGAGGAAATTCGCCAATATGCATGACCTTGCGAACGTACATCACGTCTTTATCCGATGTCCATCGGATGAACCTATCGTCGGCACCAAAACCCTTAGGCGGACGAGGTGAGCCGTCATCCAGTTCGTAGATAGCAGGGGATCCGTCCGGCGCGTTAGCAAGAACGGCATTTCCGTCAGACGGAATCATGTGCTGTCCTTGCTGGTGTCCCACAAATGATGTCCCCTCCGGCGTTAGCGCGATTGGTGGTCCGCCGTCAATTTTCCGGACGTACAGCCGCAAGGGACGCCCCGGCTCGTTACCTTCAAAAAGTATCCTCTTGCCGTCTGGGAACCATGCCGCGGCAGAATGGTTGAGAGAATCCGCATTCCAGTTTTGTTTAGGTTACGAAGTCGAATTGCAATCGAGGCTTGCGGTCCCCCGGGTTTCTGTTACGACCCTGCCGCGGCCGACGTAATCCCAGTTCGCTTCATTTCCCGCCAGGTGAAATCGCCGCGTAGATACTGCCAGATGCCCTGCAGGCGCCAGATCAACGTCATTTGCCGGTAGGGAAAATGCTCGAAGAGGCAGTACAGCAAGAGGCGGGCGACTTCTCGCCAATCGCTATAGCGCCGGTAGGTCATCTCCTCGAGCAAGACCGACCCGATGGAAATCAAGGTAGCGAACGCGTAACCGTAGATCAAAAAGAGAACAAAGAACTGCCGGCTCAACAATCCCAGACACATGGCCAGAATGATCGTGGAGTATCCGATCAGCTCGATTACGGGAGCAAAGAATTCGAAGATCCACATGTACGGAAGAATAAGAGTTCCAATGCGACCGTAGCGGGGCCGGAACAGCATGTCGCGATTGGGCCAAAGCGTATCCAGCAGACCCTTGTGCCAGCGCGCACGCTGCCGCGCCAGCGATCGCAAGTCCCCAGGCACTTCGGTCCAACAGGTGGGATCGGGAATGAAGTTAATGTGGTAATCCTTGCCTTGCTCCTGCATGTACCGGTGCAGGCGGACGACGAGATCAAAATCCTCTCCGATGGCATGGCTGCGATAGCCCTTGATCTGGCGCACGAGGTCGGTGCGAAAAATCCCGAATGCCCCCGAAATGATCGGCAAGGCATTGAATTGCGCCCACGCTTCGCGTCCGATCAGGAAAGCGCGCAGGTACTCGACGACCTGCATGATCTCGATACTGCGACGCGGGAGCTTGACCTTCTGAAGTTCGCCCCTGGCGACTTGACATCCATTCAGTACGCGCACGATACCCCCGACGGCCACCACGCGCTGGGGCTCGGAAAACACGCCCGCCATGATTCGCAGAAGCGAATCTTTTTCAAGGATCGAATCGGCGTCGACCACGCATACGTACGGGCTGGTGGCAGCGTTCAGGCCGGCATTGACCGCGTCTGCTTTGCTCCCGGCGGAATCCTTGTCGAGCACAAGCAACCGCGGTTCGACCGCGCTCTTGTAGATGGCGTGCACTGGGGCAGAGGGGATTTCCGGTATATAGAGCAGCCGCGTGGGACGGAGCTCGAAGGCGCGCGTTAGTTCCGAGAGTGTGCGGTCCCGTGAACCATCGTTGACGACGATCAGTTCCAGGCTGGGGTAATCGAGACACAGCAGAGCTTGTACGCTGTCGATGATGAACATTTCCTCGTTGTGCGCGGGGACAATAAGGGTAATGGGTGGTGTGAATGGCGAGGCTTTCACACGCTCCAGGCGCAGACTGGCCAACCGGTGCTGATGCATGTTGTTGCGAAAAATCGCGGTGATCAGCAGAACGAGATAAATGAGATTCGACAACAGGTAGTAGACGAAAAGAGTATGGTTCGAAATTTCGAGCAGGGAGCGCATCAACGTGTTCCGCCCGCTGCCGCGGACGCCTTGGCTGCAAGGTCCATGTTTTCGCGCCCGACACTGAGAGCGTCAATCAGGATGCTCTGGGCGGAATCGTTGTGATGTTGTTCGAGCGCTTCGACCACCTGAGCGATTGCCCCGGAGCGCTCCAGTTCGGAGATGAAGGCCTGCAGAGCGTAATTATCCTGGGTCTCGACCACCTGAGCGAGGATATGGTCGAGATTGGCGCCGATGCTGGTAAGTGCCCATGCGGCTCGCTGACGCACGTAGCGGTTCGAATCGCAGAGAGCGTGCAGCAGCGGCCGAATGCGCGCGTTGTGGTTGATGGACGCCAGTGCCACTACGGCGCGAAGACGCACGAACCACTCCTTGTCTCTAATCATGACCGACAACGTCGGCAAGGCGAAGGACGGTTGCGCGTTGCCCAGCGCGCGTGCGGCCGAGGCGCGCACCTCGGGATCGGCATCGGTTGCGAGCACGATCAAGTCTTCGCCCAGATCGGAGGTGGCGAGCTCTCCCAGCACTCGAGCGAGAAGTTCCCGGTTGGCGGAGTTCGATCGCTTCAGATAGCGCAGCAGCACCAGCGGCTTGCCGCGGCAACAGCTGGCCAACGCGTTCTTGACGGCATGTTCAGGAATGTTGAGAGGGCTCGCCGACAAGTGCTCGAGAATGGGCATCGCGGCTTCCGACAGACCGGTGCGACCGAGTCCGCGCACTGCGGCAATGCGTGTTTCTTCCGCGGGAGCGTCCAGGGCTTCAGCCAGCGCAGGAACGGCTTCGGGTGTGCGGGTCCTCCCCAGGGCAACCAGCGCGTCGCGACGCTTCCAGCCCCGCGTGGTGCGAGCCTGATGAATCCTCAGGTCGAGCAATCCGCTGTTACGCAGACAGGCCAGTAAGGGCGGCAGTTGTTCAGGCGTTGCGATTTCGATGCTATCAAGCAGGATGTTTTCGACGATTGCGCACTCGAGCTGCTTCAGCCGCCAGGTCTTTGCAGGCACACGGCCGCTGAGGATATCGTCCCAGCGCGAGCGAATCTGGAATGTCTGTTCGCTCAAGCGCCGGAAGTATCGGCCGCGATACCAGCGTCGAACGACGATGAACGCAATCAGCAGGAGAATTCCGAGGAGAGAAAAGCAGATCGCTTCCAGCACCAGGCGGGCAATGTCGAGCTCAGGTCCGAATCTAGAAGCGAAATGCATAGCTCAGTCCGTAACTGTGTTGGGTGCGGCCCTGAGTGCGGCCCTGTGCTGCGATGTAGCCGCTGACGTCCTGCTTCGCAGCAATTCGGTACTTCAGACCGCCGCCGTACGTGCGCGCGGAGAAACGGCCAATCTCGTCAACCTGCGCGAAATTTTCGGTGCCGACTGCAAAGGTCAGGTTTCCGGTAAAGCGAGCGGGCAGCGGAAAGACTAGCCGGGTAGATCCGGAGGGTACCCATTCCACGCCGCTGGTGCCAAAACCGCTGCGCGCACCGATAACCGTGAGCGTCCAAGTCCAATCCTTCGGTAGGTAATAGAGTTGTGTCGCTCCCACGGTAAGCACGTGCGCTCCCTGGTACCACAACCAGCGTTGCTGATAGGAAGCTTCGAGGCCATGGATCAGGCGTTTATTGATACGGAGCCCGTGACCGTACTCAAAGAAGGCCTCTCGTTTGGGAATGACGCCGTTGTCGTGTCCGGCAGATCCACCAGCGTTCAGCCAGTCATGCGGGGTGAAGCGGAACGAAACGGTGGCCACAAATTTCGCGGCGTCCTGACCAAAACGTTGGTAGAAATCAGAACCGAATGCTGTAGACCAGCGCGGAGTCCAGCGCGAGGTAATCAGCAAAGACTGTGCTTGTGCAGCATCGGTGTAGTTGAAGGTATCAATGTCGGTGCCGATGCGCAGTTCGTGCTTCGTTTCTTCGGAGAGGCCAGCGAATTCACGTCTGGCTTGCTGGTTGTGAGGGTCGAGGTGGAGAATCTCTCGATATTGGCGACGCGCCTGTGCGCGATCGCCCAGCGTACGCAGGATACGCGCACGGCGTAACAGAATTTCGGGCTGCGTAGGGGCCAGGCTACGAGCATGGTCGGCGAATGCCAGAGCTTCTGTGGTTTTTCCCTGCCAAAGAAGAACGTCGGCCAGTCCAGACAGCATTTCGGTGTCGTCGGGAGCGCGTGCGAGCACGAAGCGGTAGTCGGATTCGGCCTCACCCCAGTGCCCTTGCCACGCAAGAATCCGCGCATGCCATCCGCGCGCCTCAAGATCTCCGGGGGCCCCTGCCAATCGCTGTTCCACCACCTGGAGCGCCGCATCCAATTGTTGGGCTCGAGCTGTTTCCCGCACTCGCTGTTGCCAATCCGCCGTGGATTGACATTGAGCTGCAGAACCGAAACCCAATGCCACGAACGCCAGGCAGACCAGTACCCGCCTCCGGATACAACTCGACCCCTCTTTTAATGAACTTTGAGATCTAGCGCGCATGCTAACGGCCAACCTGCATATGACTTATCGGCCAACTCTCGATTCCGACCTACTGCCCGGATGGGTACGGAAGTAATCAGAAATTTAATAGGGCATCATCGGCTGAATGCATTCCTTCAGCGTTCCAACACCTGACTTCCGCGAAGCCTCGTCACGCCCTCGCGCCACAAACATTCCTTTGTGATGGAGGTCACAGCGAAGTGTTATTCACCCGGATAGGCTTTCAACCACCAGGATGGGGGGATGTCTGACCGCGGCAGTGCGGTGAATCCATGAGCGACGACTTTCCCAAGCGGCGGTGGTTCTGGGCCACGCTGGTGCTTTCGAGCATCAGCATTGTCGGATTTGTGTTCGCCGTCTGGGAATTGCTGGAATCCCGCTTCTTTCGGGACGTTGACTACCTCACGCTTCACTACCTGTACGTAAGTCGCGGGGTGGTTTCCTCGTTCCTGCTGGCATTCTGGGCCGCTTGGTTCGTGTTGCGCGAGCGCCGCACGAGCGAGCAGCAATTGCGGCAGTCGCAGGAGCGCTACCGCGGAATTCTTAACTGTTCTCCCGCAGCCATCGCACTCTTCGACTCCGACCTGGTGGTCGCGGAGTGGAATGCCGCCGCGGAAGAACTGTACGGATACAGCCGCGCTGAAGTGCTAGGGCACAAGTTGCCCACCATCCCCTCCGAAAAGCAAAGCGAAATGCAGACGTTTCTTGCGCAGGCCGTCCAACGTAAGCCAGTGTTGGATGTCGAAACGCGCCGTTGCGCAAAGCATGGCGCTCCCATCGACGTGCAAACCAACGTGCTTCCCTACCAGGAAGAAGAGCCCGGCCGTTACTTTCTGGAGGTAAGCGTTGACATTCGAGAACGCATCCGTCTGCGGCAAACCTTATTACAGGTTGAAAAACTCACGACCATGGGTCAGATGGCGGCAGGAACGGCGCACCACCTGAATACACCGCTGGCCTCGATGCTGCTGCGCGTACAAATCGCCCGCAAACACGCCAGGAATGCAGACCTGGAAGGCGATCTTGGGGATCTGGAGGAAAGCGTTCGTTATTGCCAGCAGTTTGTTCGCCGCTTGTTGGACTTCAGCCGACGGCCCCAACTTACGCGTCGTGCGGAGGCCATCAAAGACACGCTGGATTCGGTGTTGAGTTTTTTAAGTCCCCAACTGGTCGCGAAACAGATTCGTCTGACGCTTGACGTGGATGCGGTAAACGGCTCCGCCGTGATGGCGGATCGGAACCAGATTGAAGCTTTGTTCCTGATCCTGATTACGAACGCCCTCGATGCGGTCCAGCCCAAGGGACAAATTACCGTTCGCTGCTACCCGCTCGACGATCGCCTTCACGTCTCGATTGAAGATGATGGATGCGGCATCGAGCCCGGGAACTTGCCGCACATCTTTGAGCCTTTTTTCACGACTAAACCGGTGGGCAAAGGCACGGGGCTGGGGCTCTCGATTGCCGCCACCATCCTGCAGGAACACGAAGGCTCTATCCGTATTGCCAGCGTCCCGAACCAGGGGACGGCGGTGCGAATCGAGTTGCCGCTCTCGCCGAAAGCAGCGGCGCCGGAGAAGGTCCTGGTATGAGCGCAACGGACACCAAGTGCACAGTACTGGTGGTGGACGACGACCCCAGCCTTACCAGGACTCTGAAAGAGTTCCTAGTGGAGGAAGGATACCAGGTCGAAACCGCTCATGATGGCGAGCAGGCCCTGGCCGTCCAGCAGAGGAACCCCAGCATCTGTCTGGCGCTGTTGGATCTGATGATGCCCTCGACGGACGGAATTTCGCTGATGGAGCAGTTACGGCGGAACAACCCGGATCTGCCGGTGATGATCATGACCGGCTTTGGGACGATCGAAACGGCGGTTGAAGCGATCAAGCGCGGGGCGGAAGACTATCTAACCAAGCCGCTCGAGCCCGATGCGGTCAAGAAGAAGGTGGGGCGGATTCTGGAGGTATTCCGGCTGCGAAACCGCGTTTCGCAACTGGAGAGCAATCTGCATCGCTACTGCCCCTCGTTCGACTCGCTGGTGTACGTGTCGCCGGTGATGCAGCGGGTCATCGAGAAAGCGCGAACGGCCGCAGAGTCAGATTCGCCGGTACTGGTACTCGGGGAGACCGGCACCGGGAAGGAACTGCTGGCGCGCGCCATACACGCCGCCAGCAGCCGGTCGGCAAACCAGTTTGTCCCGGTGAATTGCGCCGCGCTGCCGAGAGAGCTAGTCGAAAGCGAGCTGTTTGGGTATCGCCGGGGTGCTTTCACCGGCGCCTTCACCGACGGGGTCGGTATTTTTGCTTCCGCGGCGCGCGGGACCGCACGGGAGGCAGGCGCGGTGAGCGACGCGAGGGCGCAGAAGATCGACCCGGCACAGCTGGGGCCCGCCTTCCCGCGCACGCACCACGTGCTCTGGCTCGAGTTC
>Ga0209698_10004141_pt1 | contig 16012 bp, 14 predicted proteins | sample LitLauG_LLR_2012_FD_187203 | JGI IMG/M metagenome (GOLD analysis project Ga0209698, IMG submission 187203) | Freshwater sediment microbial communities from Pennsylvania, USA - Little Laurel Run_MetaG_LLR_2012 (SPAdes) (version 2) | ecosystem: Environmental > Aquatic > Freshwater > Creek >...
CCTGACCAATCCGTTGTCTGCCACCCCGACCCGGAACGGGTACGTCTACACCGGGGCGCATGACGCGCGCAATAATAATCCGCCGTTCTACGATACCGACGGCATTCGCGTGATGGGCTACTACGACGACAGCGACCTGAATTACTACTATTACATGGCGTCGCAGTTCTCGACCTCGGATCGCTGGTTTGCACCGGTGATGACTCGCACTTCGTCGAACCGCGACTATCTGATTGCCGCGACCTCGCAGGGATATGTCTATCCGATCGGAACCGACAGCAAAGACCAGAAACTGCTCACTGCGAAGCCGATTTTCGAAGTCCTGCAGAATGCGGGGATCAGTTGGAAGATCTACGTGAATCCCGAGAACACCCCGTGCGCCTCGAGTCCGACTGCTCAGTGCTTGCTGGGATACAGTTACATCCAGAACTTCCAGTGGGGACAGACGATTCCGCAGAACTATCCCAACAATCTCGTCCCGATTTCGCAGTATTTCACCGATGTGCAGAGCGGAACTTTGCCGCAGGTGGCGATGATCGAGCCGGCTTCGAGCGCGGGACTCGACGAACACGGATCCGATTCCGATCCCTATCCGATCAACATTCAATTGGGCGCGAAGTATGTTGAATCGCTGATCAATGCGCTGCTGACCAGCGTTTCGTGGAAGGACTCGGCCTTTTTTCTCACCTACGATGAAGGCGGCGGCCTCTACGATCACGTGGCCGCGAAGCGGGCCAAGAGTCCCGATGGCATTAAACCGGTGGACTTACTGCCGGGTGACGTCTGCACCAGCGCGACGGGGCCAACCTGCGATTTCACGTACACCGGGTACCGGGTACCGTTGATTGTGATTTCGCCCTATGCCAAGAAGCATTACGTGAACCATCAAGTCGCGGACTTCACGGCGATCTTGAAGCTGATCGAAACGCGGTTCAACCTGCCGGCTCTTACCATGCGCGACGCGGCACAGATCAACATGACGCAGTTTTTCAACTTCAGCGCTCCGCCCTGGATGACACCGCCGAACCCGCCTGTGCAAAGCACCAGCGGGCCGTGCTATCTGAACCAGTTGCCCTGAGGAGTGCTAACGCTTTATTTGTGCAAGTGCAGCCGAGAACGCATCGAGAGCCAGTTGCGCAGCGTGGCTCGATGCTTGGGGCAGTCCGCCAACGGCACGGACTAGATCGTCCCTTGTGCATCTACGGGCTTCCTCGACGGTCTTGCCGACCACCATTTCCGTCAGCGCCGACCCGCAGGCCATCGCCGGGACGCATCCCTTGGCCTTGAATTTGATCTGAGCGATCCGGCCCGCGTCGAACTTCACGCTCAGGCGAATCACGTCTCCACACACCGGATTCTCAATCTCGACGGTGGCGTTTGCGTCGAGCAACTCTCCCGCATTGCGCGGATTCTGGAAGTGATCGAGGAGTTGCGGGGAATACATCGCTTATCGCCGGCCGGTTCCGTCGGGAAAGTAAATTGTCCATCCACGCTGGTGCCCTGTGGTCTCAAGATCAGGATTCGGGTTCACGGCGAAAGCATGCCTGGCCATCGCGAGCATGTCGAAGTCCCAACGCGAGTTGCCGAACGCCGCCTCGATGTCCTTGCCGACGACGTCGCGCAGGGCCTTCGGCTTGCCTGGCCCGGAGGGGATGCGCACCAGTTTGTCGGTCACGATCCCATTGTCGAGTTCCGCCTTAGCCGCCAGGATTCTGCTCTCGGGAATGCCAAATTGCTTCATTCCGGCGCGGATCAGCCACTCATTCGACGACGACACCGCCCAAATCTCGCAGCCGTGGCTGTGGAGTTGATGAACCAGTTGCTTCATCTCTGGGAAGATGCGCCCCGGGAAATGCGAGGTCATGAACTCGGTGGCGACTTCCATCAATGCCAAATCTGAGAGTCCCTTGTGCATGGTGACCATTTCGCCACACATGTCGTCTTCGCTCACGTTGCCGGCTTTGTACTCGGCATAGCGAGCGCGCATGGCGCGCGCAACGTCCTCCGACACGACGGCGCGCCGGATCTCCCAATCGAAAAAGGTTTCCCCGGCATCGCCCGACCACAGCGTGCCGTCGCAATCAAAGGCTGCAACCCGGGGGGCAAGCCGCAAAACAGATTCAATAAACTGGGTGGCGGTCGGGTAGATGGCTTCAGTACTCGTGCTATCCATGCACTTTGACAATACCGTGCGCGCAAGGGAATGCGCAATTGTCGGAAGTGAGACCGCAGGATTCAGATTGAACACTTCAGATTGGAAATTAAACGTTAGAAATCTGATTTGACTTGTAGGATTCCGGGTTACAACCTCGCGACTAGGGCGGCGTAATCCTCAGGCGTGTTGATGTTCAGGGCAACATAAGGATCATCAACAGCGAGATACTGAATGTGCTCCTGGTACCGATGCTCAACTTCGCGTGCATTCCCCGTCACGGGCTCGCGTAGGAAACGCTCGATCATTTCGCGGCCAGCGATAAAGGGATGGCCGTGTTTGCCGGAGATTTCCGGAACCAAAGCCCAGACGCTCTGCGGAGCGGCCGCAAACGAATCCAGCAACATCTGGACCGTCGGGGCATTCGCCGGAGGCCGGTCTACCAGAGTGATCATGGCGGCGTCGCGTCCGCGGTTGAGCACCTCGTGGAGCCCGACCTGCAGGGAACTGAACTGGCCGCGGCTGGGATCGGGATTGGTGACTATCGACGCTCCGTTGGCATAGGCAACTGGCGCCAGAGCAGCTTCGTTGTGTCCGGCGACGACGATGACGAAGTCGGTGGATAAAGACAGCGACCGGATTGTCGCGGAAAGGAAGCTTTCCTTGGATGGCGACTGGCCTTCTGCTGTGGGCGGCCAAGGAAGCAGCGCCTTGTCACGCCCCATGCGCGAGGAGTCGCCTGCGGCCAGAATTACTCCGGCGAAGCTCACAGATCCGGACATGCTGCGGAAGATAGCAGAAAGTGGGAAGAAAGTCAGTGATCGGAATCAGCGGTTATCGTCTTCGCAACAGCCTTCTTCCTTCGCACAGGCAGATGATTCGAGGGCTGGTAATTCCCGTGTCCCCTTGAACCAACTCATATGCGGCAAGGCAGATGTGGCATGGCGGCGAAACGCGATCAGCTCGGCGGTGATCGCCACAGCAATTTCCTCCGGGGTCACGGCCCCGATGTCCAGCCCAATGGGCGAATGAACCCGGTCGAACAGATGAGCCGGCAAGCCCTCTTCCTGCAGGGTCTTGAAGATTCCAATCACTTTGCGTTTGGAGCCGATCATCCCCACGTAGCGTGCGCGCGTCTGCACCGCCCAGCGCAGAATGTGCATGTCATCGCGATGACCGCGGGTGACGATCACGATGTAGGACGATTCGGTTGGATCGAGCTTCTGCATCGCCTCATCGAAGTCGAGTGCGTGCACCTCGCGGGCGGCAGGGAAGCGTTCTTTGGTGGCGTAGGAAGAGCGGTCGTCGGTGACGATGACCTCGAACCCCGCTGGAACTGCCGTTCTGCAAAGGTTGATTGATACGTGACCTGCGCCGAAAATATAAAGTAATGCTGGAGGGAGGATAGGCTCGACGAAAACTTCGAGCGTGCCGCCGCAAACCAGCCCCGTGTCGTACTTCGGATCCTGGTTCAAGTCGAACTTTAAGGTTCTGGGCTTCTCCGATTCCATTACTTCGCGAGCCGCTTGCCAGACGTCTGCCTCGACGCATCCGCCGCCGATCGTACCCACAATCGAACCGTCGTCGCGCACCAGCATCTTGGCCGTCTGGAACGATGGGATTGAACCACGCACGTTGACGATGGTGGCGACTGCCCCGCGGCGACCTTGGCGGCGAAGTTCGACGATTTGTTCGTAGATGTCCATCAGGCAGAAGGGCTGCGCTGATTATCAGGCGGTTAACAGGAGGGAGTCAACGCTCAAAACCAAAAGCCCCGGGTATCACTTCGGGGTTGCGAGAGGTTGTCGGCGAAATGTGTGTCAACGTCAAGTTAAAGCTCTAACCGCAGAGAGCGCAGAGAACCCCCGCGGAGATCGCGGAGTGAACCGATGTGAGCTGTGTCTTCAGACTCTCTGTGTCCTCGGCAGGTTTTTCTCAGTGATCCTCTGTGGTTAAAGGCCGTTGTCCTGCCGTTCCTTGCGCGGAATGGGGAGGAAAGTGGATTTTCTATTATTTCTTCGCCTCCTCCGCCGTTTTCCAGTACGCCTGATGCCCGATGTAGCCATCATCCGCCAGATTGGAGATGATCAGGCGTTTCAACTTGAGTGGATCCACGCTCGTGCTCTGCACTTTATAGACGATCGTGCCATCCGGCCGGATCAACAGTGTGTAGGGCACTGCCGCGTTCCAGTCGGGATCGAACGCCGCGAGTTGGGCATAAAGATCCGTCGAGCCGAGGATGAGATTCGTGCTCGTGGCGTGCTCCGCCTGCAGCACCTTCTCAACTCCCGGCTTCTCGTCCGGATAGTTGATGCTGACGGTGACCAGGTCGAAAGCGCGGTGTCCGTACATGCGATACATCATTTCAAAGGCGGGCAGTTCTTTTCGGCACGGACCGCACCAGGTCGCCCAGAAATCGACGAGCAGCAGCTTGCCGGTGGCGTTCTTGCGCAACGTGCGTAGGTCCTCGATTGACACCGGCTTCACACTCACCGGCTTCGTCTCGATTTCCGCCATCTCTTCGCGGCGGCCCTCCTCTTTGTACAACCACTTGGTGGAGCATCCTACGGCTGGCGTCTTGGCTATCTCAACCGGCTTGGCAGCCAGCAGGGCGTCGAGCGCCAGGCGAGCGTCACGCCGAGTGACCAGCGGCTCTCGCGGGTTATTGTCGACGCGGCCTACATACCGGAGCTTTCGATCCTTGTCGAAGATGAAGACATGCGGCGTCGCGGTCGGCCCGTACAGATTGGAAATCTTCTGGTCCTCGCCGTCGTACAGGTAGGGGAAATTGAAGCTTCGGTATTCGGCGCGGATCTGCATTTCTTCGAAGGAATCGCCTACGTCGGTGTAGCCCATTTCATCGAGCCGGACCGCGTTTGGATTGTTGGGCTCAATGGCGATCACGGCGACGCCGCGATCTTTGTAGTCTTCGGCGATCTGCTGGATACGGCTCTCGTAGAGCTGCGACGTGGGACAGTGATTACAGATGAAAGCAATCATCAGGACTTTGGCGCCGGAGTAATCCTTGAGGCAGTGCCGTTGGCCGTCCACACCATCGAGGCAAAAATCGGGCGCTGCGGCTCCGACGGCCAGCGTGGGCGGGCCATGCCCTTCCTCTTCCTGTGCGGCAGTTGGCATGACAAACACGAGTAGAGATAGGAATACCGGGAACAGCTGGGTAAGTCTTTTATGCATCACGATCTCCTCGCGAACTAGAAATTCTACATCCGCGATCCTGTTCTCCGTCCGGAGCAAAATTCATTGCCGCATGCGAATCGGACCGATGTGTTAGCTTGAAATCCTCAGAAGCAACTCCGCAGCAGGAGTCTCACTCATGAAGGCCGTTCGCATACATCAATTTGGCGGAACTGAAGTTCTCAACTACGAAGACATTCCCGATCCGCACGTGCGTAAAGATCAGGTGCTGGTGAGAGTCAAAGCCTGCTCGCTCAACCACCTCGACCTGTGGGTGCGCAAAGGACTGCCAGGAGTGAAGCTGCCGCACATCCTGGGTAGCGACATCGCCGGAGAAGTGGTGGAAGTGGGCGACTACGTCTCCGGGGTCAAGCCAGGCCAGCGCGTGCTGGTCGCCCCGATACACTTCTGCGGACACTGCGTGAAGTGTCTCGCGGGTGTGCAGAACCAGTGCCGCGAATTCACCGTGCTGGGCAATGCTGTCGATGGCGGAAATTGCGAGCTGTTTGCGGCGTCCGCGACAAATATTATTCCGATTCCCGACTCGCTCGACTTCAACCAGGCCGCGAGTGTGCCCCTGGTCTTCGTTACGGCATGGCACATGCTGGTCGGATTGGCGGGAGTGCGTCCCGGGCAGACTGTGCTGGTGCTCGGGGCCAGTTCAGGCGTTGGGATCGCCGCGATTCAGATTGCCAAGTTGTTCCAGTGCCGTGTTATTACCACTGCAGGAGATGAGTCCAAGCTCGAAAAAGGACGGGCTCTCGGCGCGGATCACGGTATCAACCACTACAAGCAGAAGATCTCCGAAGAGGTCCGCAGGATTACGAACAAAGAAGGCGTCGATATCGTGGTCGAGCACGTGGGCGCAGCCACCTGGGATGAGAGCATGAAATGCCTCAAGACCGGCGGGACGGTGGTGACGTGTGGCGCGACCAGCGGTCCCAGCGTCGGGGTTGACCTGCGGCATCTGTTTGCTCGGCAGTTGCGTATCTTGGGCTCGTACATGGGGACGATGGGCGAGCTGCACGAAGTCCTCGGACACGTTTTCGCCGGGCGCCTGAAACCGGTGGTCGATCGGACCTTCCCGCTCAGCGAAATCCGCGAGGCGCACGAATACCTTGAGAAGAGCCAGATGTTCGGGAAGGTGATTGTCAATCCGTAAGGACGAAAGCTCAACCACAGAGGTTACAGAGTTACAGAGCCCCCCCCGTGCACTGCGTGGTTTAGAATGTTCCGTATGTCTCGTGAACTCAATTTTGGCCCTTATGTTGACGTCGAAAACGGCAAGAAGGTGGTCAGAGACCTGACCTTCGGCAATCCGACGCCAGAGGGCGTGGTACTCACCACGCTCGATTCTGCCGTCAACTGGATGCGCAAGAGCTCGATCTGGCCGATGACCTTCGGTCTGGCCTGCTGCGCCATCGAGATGATGTCGATGGGAGCCTCGCGCTTCGATATCGCGCGCTTCGGCGCCGAAGTGTTCCGTCCGTCGCCACGCCAGAGCGATCTGATGATCATCGCCGGCCGGGTCTCGAACAAGATGGCGCCGGTGATCCGGCAACTCTGGGAACAGATGCCCGAGCCCAAGTGGGTAATGTCGATGGGCGCATGCGCGACGTCGGGCGGCGTGTTCCAGAACTATGCGCTGGTACAAAGCGTGAACCAGGTCATCCCGGTCGATGTTTACGTTCCCGGATGTCCGCCGCGACCCGAGCAGTTGATCTACGCGATCACCCTTCTGCAGGACAAGATTCAGAAGGAACGCGGCACGATCCGCAAGGCGCTGAACCTGTCATAGTGTGTTTCCAGCTCACGGCTGGGCAAACACGATGATAATCTCTTTCTGCACCTCGACAGGACTTCCATTCAACGTGGCGGGGCGATAGCGCCACTGGCGAACTGCAGTCTTGGCCGCTGTGGCCAGAATGGGCGATCCGCTCACCACTGCCAGTTCCCGGATAGATCCGTCGGTACTGATGGTGGCCGAGAGCGTGACCTTCCCACTCAGCCGCGCGCTCCGCGCTTGCATCGGATAGGCGGGCTCGACCTTGTGAATCAGCGTTGCCTCCACCACGCCTTGGGATATGCGTGGGGGCGCTGCCGGCATCGGCGTTTCGATAGATGTCAGTCGAGCCAACGAGTCTGGATTCGTCGAAGGGCCAACAACAGCCGCCGGCGGCTCTACGTCGGAGGAAGATTCAGAAGGTGTTCCTGTCGGGATTCGAACCTGTACAGTATCGGGTGCCCCCGGAGCCGTCAATACCACGGTGTTAGGAGTCGCCTCGATCGGCTTCAGCTCCGAAGCATTCTGCAAAATCTGAGGCCGCGAGCGGTCAGACCGCACTGTCGGCACGCCTGGTCCTGGCTTAGGGGTCGTCACGGTCGCAGGCGGGAGATGAGCCGGCTCTGGGCTGGCCGCGCGAACGCTCTGCCCGCCGATAGCGGCTTCGTCGGCGGGGACATGCCAGCTCCACCAGGCCACCGCAACGATCAACAACAGGGCGAGCGCGGCAATCCCAACGATCCAAAGGCGCCGTTTGCTTGGCTCCGACAGCCCGTCGAGAATATCCTCGGTTGCCAGCGGAGGGGGCGAGTAGGTTGTGGCAGGAGCGATGGCTGGTAGCGGCTTAGCCATGAGTCCATGGGTGCGCGCCTCTCGGATATAGGCCGTTTCGGCGATCGCGGCCAACTCCCGCAGCGAACTCAGAGCGTCGCCATCGAAGGCATTCGGACGTGCAGCGAAGGCTTCCAGGATCCCCGCCAAGCCCATCGTCCCGCGCACCGGAACCGCGGCCACTGAGCGGATTCCCAGACTGCGGCATACCTCAGTGTCCACGCGCGGATCGATCATGGCGTCGTGGCAAACCAGCATGGCGGCCGTGCGCAAGCACTCGCCGGAGATCCCGGATTCAGTGTTGATGGGTGCGCCTAATGGCGGAGCGATGTTTCCGCTGCAGGCCCGGCAAACGATGATCCCTCTTGTCTCAAGCCCCAGCGCCGTGCCGTCGGCGCCGCTCAAAACCCGCGCCGCATCGGCGACGGCGTCCGCGATGGCTTCCAGCGGTCGAGAGCCGGACGCGGCCGCTTCGCGCAGGATGCTGACCAGTTCTAGTTCCCTGGGAGATTCCTCTACTGTCGCCTGTTCAGAATCAGGGGGACGCAGGAAATCACGATTGGAGGTAATGGGAGACGCAGACGCCTGACGCGGAGCAGTAGCCATGGCCCTAATCGCCTTGTAAAGAAGAATTTGGCCAGAGACGAATCCGCCCGCACCGCGGAAAAGCGCGCGATTAGCGCGAGTTTGGCCTAAAACTCTAAGCATGTCAATCTCTCAGTAGGACTTTTTTACCTAGTTCCCAAACTTTCCCTCAGCGCTTTCAGCGAAAAATAAAGAGCTTGACCGCCGGGAGGCCGGGTTACGCAGAGGATTTCCCAATAAGGAGCGCACGTGGACGCTGCCAGATGAGCTTTTGAAATGGTGTTTTCTAGGCCGGCTTGGCCCCTGATTACGGCGCCGAAACTCCAATTTGCCGTCATCTCCCCCGCGGTATAATGACATCTAAGGTCGAGTGGTGCTTTATGCAACGTATCGTCCCGCCCGCATTCCTCGCACTGTTCCTCGTCTTTCTTGCGCCAGGTTACGGACAAAGCACTAGTTCCGCCGCTGCAGATCAAAAGTCAACGCCGGTTCTTGCTACCGAGGCTTCACAGTCGGCCTCGCCCGCAATCCCGGCGGATGCCCCGCACATGTCCAAGCAAACCCGCTTCGAGATCATCCGGGTCTTCGAAACCCAGCTCGTTTACTCCCGCGCGCAGTTTCCAATGGGAACGAAAGGTTTGAAGCTGAAAGACGGCGTCACCACACCTAGCGGCCAGGAACTGCAACAGCTCATCGTGTTGTGGGGACCCTCGATCAAACCGGGCGACCCGGCTCACATTTCGTTCGTGCGGATCAAGGATAACTACATTCATTTCGACCTCAATGGCGGTGCCATACGCCGCAAGAAGTGGTATCAGCACATTGAGGTCGCGGGAGCGAACGGTGCTTCTGTACCCCTGTCGGGCAACCAGTCGACTGACAATCCTCACGGAAGTTACCTGGACGTTTACTTCGACAAGTATGTTCCCGAGATGAGCCCGGCGCAGTTACGGGCCCTTCTGTACCCGGTTCTGGACTTCAATGCCAGGAACAAAGAAGAAGCCTATCTCGATACTGTGCCGCCAAAGGTGAAAGAGGCGATCAAAGCCCATCGTGTACTGGTCGGCATGAACACCGAGATGGTGGTGCACGCCAAGGGCAAGGCTCCGAAGAAAGTGCGGGAGAAAGACGGCGAGACCGAGTACGAAGAGTGGATCTACGGCGAGCCCCCGGCCGACGTGGACTTCGTGCGCATCGTGGGCGATGAAGTCGTGCGGATCGAGACCATGAGAATTGGCGGCGAGAAAATTGTCCGCACCGAAAAAGAAGTCATCCTCGCAAAGCCCGACCAGGAGACTGAGGCCAAGAAAGAAGAGCAGGACCGTCCAGCGAATGCCCCCAGCCTGAGACGCCCAGGAGAGGACCCTGAAAACGTGCCGAAGCCTGCGGACAGCGCGAATCCCATGCCGCCAGCGACGCCGCCAGACATGCCATCACCTCCTCACGATCCAGGGCCGGGCGAGATGGTCGGCCGACGCTGAGATATTGAAAGTAACGCCGCCGTCTCGGCGGCTGTGGTGGCGGCGTCTCGCCGCCACACCCGTCCAGGAAGAATGCGGCTTCGACATTGTCCTAGCGTCACTTCGCTGCGACCGTGGGCGCGACATCCGTGAACGAAAACGCAAGCGACACGTTCCCGTACTCCTGCCCATCCACCTCGATGTAGGGATAGACGAAGTAGTTCAGCGGCTTGCCATCCGGTGGGGGACTCAGCTTCAGATCGCGCCCCATCGTGAACTGCACCCGATTCACGTCGTGCGAACCGAAAAAATAATCTCGCTTTTCTGGATGCTTCCAGGCCTCCGAGATGTCGACCGGAATCCATCCCTTGCCATCGACGTAGAAATCGGACCAGCAGTGGTACCCGGCGATCTCTGCGGAATGCTTGTCCGGCGGAAGCGGGAAGCCGATCTCGAAGCGCGCCGGAATGCCCTGTGAGCGCGCCATTGCAATGAACAGCGAATGAAAGTCGGTGCAGTTGCCCTTCTTGGCATCGCACGCGTAAAGGACGTCGCCGTGTCCCCAGCCCGTACCGGTTTTGTCGTACTTCATGGTGGTGAAAACGTAGTCGTAGATTGCTCGGGCTTTGTCGAACGGATCGCTTTTGCCTTGCGTAACTTTGACGGCGAGGTCGGCCGGAAGGCCTGTGATCGGCACCAGTGCATCGGGTTGCAGATCTTGAGTGCGTTCTTTACTGGTGAGCGCAACCATAGAGGGCATCGGCGCGGGATTCAACGCGATGCGTTCGTGGCGGGTGACGTCGTACTCAATGTCGAAGTGCAGTTCCGGCGTGTTCGCTTTGCTCGTTTCGGCGAAGTATATCTCGTTGCCGTACTGCAATTCGCGAGTCTTTTTCAGTGGCAGATCGCCCTTGGCGGAAACGATCTTTACCTCCTGATAATCATCGGACTGGGCGGCCGGAATCCAGATGCGAACGCTCTTGTCCGCGGGCACATTCTTCACGGTAAATCCGTAGTGAATCGTAAAGTGGCGCGACCCTTGCGCGAAGGCAGAAGCGGACATGAAGAGCAGAAATAGGGATACGGAGATCTTGCGCAGCATACGCGGATTCCTTTCAGGTTCTGAGAGCGGGCACTTGGGTACCGAATGGAGTTTTCAACGACACACGGGCGTCTTAGTGGGAACGCCGTCAAGTGAAGCCGCGCTGCGGATTGCGCATGGGAGAGAAGATGCCTATCGACAAGTCAAGGATGCGATATTTTGCACAGGAATAGATAGAGATGGCAAGCGGACAGCGGTTCTGAAAATGGAGCGGGAGACCGGGATCGAACCGGCGACATCCAGCTTGGGAAGCTGGCGTTCTACCGCTGAACTACTCCCGCTCAGCCGTGAACGAAACTAGCTTACCACCTGAAATACGGGCTCACAACTCCAACCCAACGGCGTGTCAACCACAAAGGACACGAAGTTACACGAAGACCGACCAAACGATATACCTTCGTGGTCCTTCGTGTCCTTTGTGGTTCATGATTTTAGCGTCCAGTTCGTGAAGCAGGCCTGCCATTCATGTTTAAATAACCAAATTCTCTCTGGACCCAAAGGACAACCATGCGTTCGACCAACCTTTCGCGCCGCAAGTTTCTGCAGAGTGCAGTAAATGCCGGCGCCGTCGTTGCCGTCTATCCGGCTCTAGGCGCGGCCCGCGAGATCACAGCGGCGAAGTCGGCCACCACCGACGTGAAACCATTTGAGCTCGACGAAATCACCATCCCTGAATTGCAGGACGGCATGAAGTCCGGCAAGTTCACGGCGCGTTCGCTGGTCGAGAAGTACTCGGCGCGAATCGACGAGATCGACAAACGTGGCCCGGCCGTCAACGCGATCATCGAACTCAATCCTGACGCTCCGTCGATCGCCGACGAGCTCGACCAGGAGCGCAAAGGGAAAGGACCGCGCGGGCCACTGCACGGTATCCCCGTCTTGATCAAAGACAACATCGACACGGCTGGCCGCATGATGACCACTGCCGGTTCGCTGGCACTGGTCGGCTCCAAACCGCCGAAGGATTCGTTCGTGGCGCAGAGACTGCGGGCGGCCGGTGCGGTCATTCTCGGCAAGACGAATCTGAGCGAGTGGGCCAACATCCGCTCCAGTCATTCGACCAGCGGATGGAGCGGACGTGGCGGCCTCACAAAGAATCCCTACGCGCTCAACCGCAATGCCTGCGGATCGAGTTCTGGGACTGGCGCCGGCATCTCTGCAAATCTCGCCGCAGTTGGCATCGGCACGGAAACCGACGGCTCGATCGTGTGCCCGTCATCCTCCAACGGCCTGGCCGGGATCAAGCCGACCGTGGGGTTGGTGAGCCGGGCCGGCATCATTCCGATCTCACATAGTCAGGATGGTGCCGGCCCCATGTGCCGCACCGTGCGTGATGCCGCCATTCTGCTGGGCGCGCTGACCGGCGTCGATCCGGAAGACTCGGCGACTGCTCCTAGCGCGGGAAAATCGCAAACCGACTACGCCCAATATTGCGATCCCAACGGACTGAAGGGGGCGCGCATCGGCGTGGCCCGAAAATATTTCGGCTTCAACGATGCGGTGGATGCTCTGATGGAAGAGGCGCTCGACGTCCTGAAGAGGCAGGGAGCCACGCTCGTCGATCCGGCCGACATCGACACTTTCGGAAAATTCGACGACTCCGAACTGCTGGTCCTCATGTACGAACTCAAGGCTGACCTGAATGCCTATCTCGCGTGGCTGGGACCAAGCGCTCCGGTGCGCACGCTCAAAGACGTCATCGAATTTAATGATCGCAATCGCCAAAAGGAGATGCCCTACTTCGGCCAAGATTTATTTGTGAAGGCAGAGGCGAAGGGCCCGCTCACCGAGAAAGCATATCTGGACGCTTTGGCCAAGAACCATCAGTTGGCACGCATCGAAGGCATCGATGCCATCATGGATAAGCATCACCTGGACGCATTGGTAGCTCCAACCGGAGGACCGGCATGGCTCACCGACCTGGTCAACGGGGATCACTCCGCCGAAGGTAGTTCCAATGCGTCGGCGGTCGCGGGATATCCCAATGTCAATGTGACCGCGGGCTCTATCTATGGCCTTCCGGTAGGCATCTCGTTCTTCGGCCGCGCCTGGAGCGAGCCTACGCTGATCAGACTGGCCTATTCGTTCGAACAGGCCACAAGAGCACGGCAGGCACCGCGATTCCTTGCAAGCGTCGGACCCGCATGAGCGATGGAGCAAGCGTGAGATTCGATTGGCCAAGTTCAGGCGGCGACCTGTTGTTCCGCCCCTCGGAACAAGGCGCGCATGGCGCGGATTACCAGTTTTGTCAGCAGCAAGATAATCACGATGAACAATGCGGCCAACGTCCCTGCGAGGTAGGGATGCCTCGTTGCGAGCCACGTCAAGCCGATCGCCAACACGTCTTCTCCTAGACTCAAAGTGATGTTTGAAAACGGCTCGGGCGATGGCGTGACGGCGGCGCGGGCAGCAGTTTTGCCGCCATGCGCGATGAGTGCCACGAGCGCTCCCACAAGTGCTGCCAGCAGTTGATGCTCAGGAGAGAGTTGGCTGGTGGCGCGGTAAGCCAGAAATCCGGCGACCGGGACCCGGATGAAGGTGTGAAGAGCATTCCAGATCAAATCGAAGGCCGGGATCTTGTCGGCGAAGAACTCGATCGTGAACAGAGCTATGCTTGCCACGATCACCGGCCACCCTTGAAGTAGCTGCAATCCGGGGGGAAGCGGGAGATGGGCGAAGCGGGCCAGCACTCCCAACACAGCGACCGTCGCGTAAAGATTCAGGCCCGCAGCGAAGCCGATGGCAACGAGCAGCGCGAAAAGCTCGGTCTGCGGGATTTTGAGGACGTCGAGCATCGGTCAAGGCAGGAAAAGATTAGCAGCTTAAAATGCTCTCTCATCTTACGCCGTTTGTGCGACTGGACAGCCGAGGGCGGCTGTCCCCCACATGCTGAGAACGCCCAATAGCAGAAAGGGCCGCTCCGAGGAGCGACCCCTGAATCATGCTCAGCCTAGCCTTACAGCGTTGACTCGATCTCGAAACCCCATGCTTCCAGAAGGGGTTCGGGGATGTACTTTGAGTTCTTGTTTCGTCGAGCCCACTCCCGCAGACGTGTCGACCGCAAATACTGGTCGGGGGAAAGCTTGTACTCGCGCACTACCTGTTCGAATTCAGTGATGGTAGGGGTAATGGGGCCGATAGGCTCCGGCTTGCCCCAGTTCGGATTTCCGCGTCGCTTGGCCATGAACTATTGCCTTTCCACTAGGGGGAATATGACTACAAACCCTCTAACTATAAGATTCTCTGCGGCTGCTTGAGGATTCTCCGAAAACCCTTAGACGAACTATGTCCTCAGCGTCCACGCGAAGCCGCAAAACTAGTCAGGAGACTGAGTATCTTAAGGGCAATTTGCTTAGAAAGTCAATGAGTTTTTTGAGGCCGGATCGACGGCGTGTGTCTGTAAGTCTATGTGGAATTGCGCTTTAGCGGTTAAATAGCTCCCGTTGAGTGGTCGGGAGAGTTGAGCGGATCTTGGGTTTTGCAGTTGATAGGTTGAGTAGTGCGGAACTACTGGGTTACGCCGGTAATCAGCCCATGGGGTGCGGACATTGCCCCGGTTTGGCCGATGGAACTAGAGTTCAATCAGCGGCGTGGTTTTGCATGTTTTCGCGAACTGGTAGGCGCTGCTGTATTCCATTCATCCGGAATGGTTTAACTATGGGCCTCAGATCACTGTTGCTGTGTTCGGACGAGAAGATCGTGCGGGTGCTGCGGCGCGTCCTCGGCGACCTCGAGATCGAGGTGGATCTGTGTCCGAACTCTGATTCCGCCCTTAGGAAACTAACCCGGCAGCGCTTCGAGGGGATCATCGCCGACCTGGCAGATGACGGTGCGATCGAGGTGCTGCGAAGCGCGCGCGCGGCGCCGTGCAACAAGCAGGCCGTTGCCGTTGCCATCGTTGAACCCATTGTCGGACTGAAGGCGGTATTTGAGGTTGGCGCTCATTTTGTGCTCTACAAGCCGGTATCGAGCGAACGAGCGAAATCCAGTTTTCGTGCCGCGCGGGCTTTGATGAAGAGCGAGCGCCGGCGCAACGCACGGGTGGCAGTGCAGATTCCCGTGATCATGAGAAGTTCCGAAGCCGGTGGGAACACAAAAGTGACAACCGTTGATTTGAGCGAGGGTGGTATGGCGGTTGTTCTGCCGAACCGCCGGCGCCCCAGCGGACGTTGGCAGATTGCCTTTACGTTGCCGGGAACCAGCACGCAGTTGGAGATTTCCGCCGACTTTGCGTGGGAGGGGGCGAAAGAGCAGGCGGGACTTCGGTTCCTGCAGACGACGCCGGAGGTAACCCAGCAACTCCGCGAGTGGCTGAAACAGAATTCTCCTGATGCCGAGCAGGATGATCCGCCGATCCGTTGTCAGCTCACGGATCTGAGCGTGGGCGGATGCTATCTGGAAAACTCGTCTCCATTTCCGGTCGCGAGCCGTTTGATACTATCCATGCGTGCGGGCGGCGTCGAAGTCCGTGTGCAGGGAATCGTGCGGGTCATGCATCCAGATCGGGGCATGGGAGTCGAGTTCACGCAGAATACGCCGGAGCATCGCTTGGCGCTCGAAAAATTCCTTAACGTGCTGACGGAGAATCGCACGCTGCTGCCCGAGTTATTCGTGCAGCCAGAGGGGCTGGAAGTGGAGAGCCGCAGAACAGCTGCCGCTACCGTGGATAGCGAGGACCCGCTGTTACAGCTATTCTATGGAGAACCTCTTTCCGCTGACGCTTTTCATGAAGCCCTTTGTAAGCAGCGCGCCATCCCTTCGATGGGTACGAGCGCGCAAGCAGATGCGGCTCAAGCCTGAGCCCCACCCCAGCTTCCCGCTAGCCTCTGCCTCGTTACGCTAGAATGAGCGCGAGCCGGGATGGCGAAATTGGCAGACGCAGCGGACTTAAAATCCGCAGGTCC
>Ga0209698_10004144_pt1 | contig 16010 bp, 15 predicted proteins | sample LitLauG_LLR_2012_FD_187203 | JGI IMG/M metagenome (GOLD analysis project Ga0209698, IMG submission 187203) | Freshwater sediment microbial communities from Pennsylvania, USA - Little Laurel Run_MetaG_LLR_2012 (SPAdes) (version 2) | ecosystem: Environmental > Aquatic > Freshwater > Creek >...
CCACCGCTTCATTGGTGACCGCGCAGCTGTTGATGATGACGGTATTGTCGAGCTGCCCGTTCTTTTTTAAGGTGTCCAGCACACTGGCCATGTCGTGATCCAGTGCCACCAGGGTCAGCAGCATGTTGCGGCGCTGGTTGTCTATGGTCTTGATATCGGTGGCGGTCAGCACGTGCGACTGGAACCAGGGTGGTTTGGCGGAGACGTCCGCTGCCGACCCGAACTACCCCAACTTCAGCTCCTTTGTGGGCTTTGGCAACCCCGACCGCTTCATTCAACATGGGTTCCTCTGGCAGGACGGTGTCCTGACTGACCTGGGCGCACTGACCAACAGCAGTCAAGTTTCTGCGATCAACGCGAGGGGAGTTGCGGCTGGACTCTCAGAAGACGGTTTGATCGATCCACTAAATGGGTTCTTGGCGGTGCACGCTGTGGTCTGGAACAACGGTCAGATCATCGATCTTGGAACGCTAGAAGGAGGATATGAGAGCCTCGCGAGCGACATCAACAACCAGGGCCAAGTAGTCGGAGCGTCACAGAATGCAATCCCCGACCCCTTCGGCTATGCCGGAGTACAAACGCGAGCCGTTTTATGGCAGCACGGGGTGATGCAGGATTTGGGCACGTTAGTTACTGGCAACGATGCCATAGCTCCTTTTGTGAATGACCTTGGGCAGGTAGCTGGATGGTCCTTTACAAACTCGATTCCGAATCCTGCAACCGGTATCCCAACCCAGGACCCATACCTTTGGCACCACGGAAAGATGCAGGACCTGGGCACTCTCGGGGGTACCGCAGGTGCCCCGAACGCCCTCAACAACCGAGGCCAGGTCGTTGGGGTATCCAATCTGGCAGGGGACCTTTCCGGCCACCCCTTCCTTTGGACCAAGCCGGGACCGATGCAGGACCTGGGCACGTTTGGAGGAACTTTTGGAGAAGCGACTTGGATCAACGATGCCGGGGATGTTGTCGGCTTGGCGAGTCTTCCTGACGACCAGGCATTTCACGCGTTCCTCTGGAAGGATGGAGTGAAGACTGATCTTGGAGCCCTAGATGGCGATTCGAGCAGCGTCCCGCACGGCCTTAATTCAAAGCGCCAGGTGGTCGGCTCGTCGGTGAATGGGAATGGCGCTACGCGCGGGTTTCTGTGGGAGAACGGCAAGATGTTCGACCTGAATACTCTTGTTGTTCCCGGCTCTGAGCTGAACTTGTATTTCCCGACCATTATCAATGATCGCGGAGAGATTGCAGGCCAAGGACAGCTTCCCAATGGCGACATTCACGCCTTCCTGCTGATTCCGTGCAAAGTTGATCTTGCAGACGAAAAGGGCTGCGCGGAAGGCATTGAAGGCACACCCGCGCTTCGTAACAATTCGGCACATGTCAGCCTGAACCCAACAGACCTGGTGCGACTTGGTCTGGCCCACAGGGAACTTGCGGATCAGGTTCGCGCCCGATTCGGCCGGAATCGCAGCCTCGGACCTTGGTCGCGAAAACAGATTCCTTGAACACTTATCGGAACCGCGATCGAAGATGATGCCAGTAGATCACGGCACACCCGAGCGAGAGAAACGCCTCGTGTATCTCGGCACGCCTTTCATAGCGAACGCGCAGCCGGCGGAATTGCGACAACCACGCGAAGGTTCGCTCGACGACCCATCGCCATCGTCCGAGCCCGCTGCCGTGCTTTGTGTTGCGCATTGCAAGCAAAGGTAAGATATGGCGGGCACGCAAGCCTTGCCGGATTGCTTCGGCGTCATAACCACGGTCGCCCACCACGCAATCAGGACGACGACGAGGTCGTCCTCTCTCTCCCTGCAGAGACAGGATGGCATCAACGAGTGCGAGTGCCTGCCGTGAATCATTGCGATTGGCTCCGGTGAGCTGGATCGCGAGCGGAACGCCACGACCGTCGCAGATCAGATGGCGCTTGCTGCCAAGCTTAGCGCGGTCGGTGGGATTCGGTCCCGTCTCGAGCCCCCAACAACGGCGCGCACCGAACAACTGTCGACTACCGCCCGCGACCAGTCGATTTGACCGAAGCGAGAGAGCCAGTCGAGCAACGCAAAGTGGATGAGTTGCCAAATGCTGCCTCTTGCCAGTCACGTAGCCGCCGCCAACAGGTCATGCCCGAACCGCAGCCGAGTTCTTGAGGCAGCATCTCCCAGGGTATTCCGCTGCGAAGGACAAAAAGAATACCGGTGAAGCAAGCACGGTCGGACAGTCGGGGTCTTCCACCCTTGGGGCGAGCTCGTACGGGTGGTAGTAGAGGTTGGATCAGTTCCCACAAAGCATCGGTAAGCAAAGGAGCGCTCATGGAGATGGAATCCTAACATTTTGCGGATTGCCATTACCCAAAGGACTAAGACGTGCCTAGCGGCGGGTTTTGTTAGACGCTCTTAATGTTTTTTCAGGAGACTGGTGTGGCTGGCCGCACACTTCCATTTGCCATCAGCGAAGATCCAGGTATCGGTGAACCTGCCGACATGGTCGTACGGGACGCCCTCAAAGACGCCTTTGGCGTGGTACGTGCCGATCACAACGGCAGCAGTACCGTAGAGGTACACTTTGACATCCTGGTTACTCATGACGCTGGGCTTGAATTTGGGGTCCCGGATGTCGGCAAGAAACTCTTCGCGATTACTAACGGAACCATCCCACTCGGTATCTATGAAATGCTCACCGACCAGAAGCTGTAACGCGTTCGCGTCGTGTATGAGTTGTGCCTGGTTCCACATTCTTTCCAGTGCGAGGATGTTACTCACTTCCGTCTGGTCCTTCGGTTGAACGCTCTGCCCAAAGGAGCACGCCGTAAGCACGAGGAGGCAACATAGAGACTCCATCAAGGTTGGCCTGGAGACTGATGGCTCGGATGCACAGTGGCCCGCAGTTGCCGGTTCGTTGCGTTGCCCCCTGGCCCACTTCACATCTAAGGAATGGCAGCACCTGCTACACATGATACTTGTCGCACCTCGTTTTCTGGTTTTCGTGAAGCCACTTTACCCTCCTGCAAGCAGCGGCGAACACTGTCAATTCTTACAGTGTGCAGAGGTTTCTGTTTTTGATAAGAAATTCCTTCGCACTAGAAGGAGGGGTTCCTGCGTTTGCAGAGCGCTCGACGCTGCTGGCTCTGACAACTATGCCAGACGACAAGGCGACAAGTAAGGACCACCGCCCCAGGTTAGCAGTTCAGAACAATCTCACAAGATTGGAACGATTCGGAAGGAAGAGGCCATGAAAACGAGCGCAAAGGGATTGGGAATGACGATCTTAGTAATCTTGGGAATGGTCCTAGCCCTGGTCACGGCTGCCGCGTCAGCAGCGTGGGGCAGTTGACAGGCGGTTTCGCCGGATACCCTCGAAAACAACAAACCTAATTTGGAAGGTAAATATGGAGGGCGGCGACAATTACGTCCCCGATTATGTCCCCGACTAAGGCCCCGACTAAGGATACTCAAGACGTGCAAGGAGCCTCGCAGTTCGCGCGGCTGTTCATAGGACTGATGGCGTTCGGCGGCGCCGTTGTAATCGGTTGGGTATCGCTTGGAGTCCGGGCCTGGCCTCACCTGCCGTTTCTCGCGATGCTAGCAATTGCCTTACCTGCCTCCCGGCTGAAGGTGAAGCTTCCACACCTGAACAGCAATATGTCAGTGAACTTGCCCTTCATTCTTCTCGCGGCCGCGACCCTGAGCACTTTTGAAGCGCTCGTACTTGCGACAGTTTCGGTTGCCGTGCAGAGTCTGCCCGCGAGACGGAAGCAAAATTAGGCTAGTCCAGATGATCTGTAACCTCAGCAGTATGGCGATTGCGGTCGAGCTGGCCAGCGGGATTCTGCATGGCGGAATTCATGTTCTGCCCAACTGGGCGTCGGCCTCAGGGCTGCTGGTGTTAGCCGGCACGAGTTTGTTGTTGGTTCAGACTCTTCCCGTGGCGACGATCATCTCGCTCACCGAAGGCGGCAGACTATTGCGCATATGGCTTAACATTTTCCAGCTGTCCTTTCCTTATTACGTCTTGAGTACCGGGATTACGTCCATCATGACAACGATCAGCCGACACGTCGGCTGGCAGGCCCCTTGCTAGCATTGCCTGTAATGTATGCCGTTTACCGCTCCTACCAGCTCTACCTCCGCGCGGGAGCACCGGAGGGATCGACTGTCTTAAGAGCTTCTAACAAAACGCCCTTAAACGCGCCGTCTCGCATGGAAGCGTGGTGGCGCCCAAAATCTTCGACCGACTGATTAACAGTTTGTCCTTTCACGCCGAACTAATAACTTACACGAAATACCCTCACTCATCGCGAAGGGATCTAACGATCTAACCCCCATGGCTGCTGAGTTTGAGCGACACTGAAGCACACGGTGGCACAGGTCGGAGCGACGGTGGGTATTTTACTAGAGCTGGTCACACTGCCGGCCGCTCATCCTCGATCCTCAAGCAAGTAGGGGTACGAGTTCAGCATGCGCTTGCCCCCTGGAGTGAGACAACCAGTTAAGACACTGTTTGCCGTTCGCTGAAAATTGCTCGACCGGCAAGACGAGTTTACTGCACACTGTACTCCGGTTGGCAAAGCGGAGGCGGGCGCTGCTGGAGAGCAACCCGCCAAGGAATAGCCAACTGGAAACTCATCGAGGCCGATGAGGGCTGGGGGCAGGCCACAACTCCTGCTCCCAACGTTGCTGCTTCCGACATCGGATCGAAAGATTTCCCCATGCCTCGGAAAACTCATAAAGAAAGCTGCCGCGTAGCGGCCTCCTGATTCTGCCTTGCCAGTTGCGCCTCGAACTCGACTGGCGGCACATAGCCCAGCGCAAGTGCAGGCGTTTCTGGTTATAGACCTTTTCCAAGAAAGTGCTGATCGAGGCGCGGGCCTCGACCAGGTCTCGATAGTCGTTGCGGTATACCTCCTCGTACTTCAGCGTTTTCATGAAGGACTCGCAGGCCGCGTTGTCCCAGGGATTGCCCCTGCGCGACATGCTGATGCGAATCTGGTTGGCCTGCAGCAATTCCGTGTAGTCGCGGCTGGCGTACTGCGAGCCGCGGTCGGAGTGATGCACCAGTCCCGGCAGCGGTGTGCGGCGGTCCAACGCCATGCGCAGCGCGCTTAACGTCAGTTGCTCGTCCAGACTGCGGTCCAGCGCCCAGCCGATCACCCGGCGGGAGAAGGCATCCAGGATGGCCGCCAGGAACACGAACTCCTGGAGCAGCCGGATGTAAGTTAGATCCGCAATCCAGAGCTGGTTTACGCCCGTCAACACCAGCGCGCGGGCCAGGTTGGGATAAATCTTACGCTCGTGATTGGAGTCGGTGGTGACGACGAACTTCCGCCGCCGCACACACAGCAGGTTGTCCTCACGCAGCAGGCGATAAACCCGCTTCGGGTTCACCGTCCATCCCCGGCGGCGTAACTCGGCGGTGATGCGCGGCCGGCCGTAGCTGGGCATCTCCAGGGCGATGCGCTGGATGGCGTCGCGCAACTCCATGTCCCGATCCCTGCCCGGCTGGCCCTCCGGATCGAAGCGATAGAAGCCGGACCGGCTCACCCGGCCCAGCTCCAGCATCCGTCGAATACTCAGTCCACCGTTGCCGCTCACTGCTTCCGCGACTTTCCGGTAGACTGCGGATTTCCAGGCAATGCCTGCAGCATCCGCTCTTCCTCGATGCGCTGCAAGCACCCCTTCAAAAAATCGATCTCCAGCGTCTGCTGGCCGATCTTCCGCTCCAACTCGGCGATTCGTCCCTCTGACCAGCGCCGTTGTCCGTTGCCCGGAAAGACATTGCCCGGCCCCTGCCGGAACTCACGCCGCCAACGATGCAGCACGTTGGGGTTGACTTCCAACCCCCGCGCCACCTCCGTGATCGAAACCCCTGCCTCCAGCCGCCGCACGGCGGCCAACTTGAACTCCCTGGTGAACTGCCTGCGAGACAATCCCATGACTCAATTCTCCATTAATTGGATTTTGAGTCTTAACCAGTTGTCTCATTTTTGGGGGCAAGTCCAGCATCATCTGTCCGGCCTACGTTGCGCGAGTCCTGCACGACTTGACGATGAGGGCCAGTAGGCCTTGCATCTGGACACCATTCGGATCGATAGGTCTGGTGACATGGCAATCGAGTTTGGCGGCTACTCGCTTTCGATTCGTAGAGACAATGAGCCGCAAACCTCAGATCGTAGTAAGTACATCGCCGCATGGCACAGATTTGGACAGTGGCGGATTCCCGCAGCACTTGGTGGAGCACCGACACTTAATCGCAGAATGACGGGTGGCGGAAACCGCTAAGCGCGGTTTTTGTAATAGGTCCTTGCAAACTGATTGTAGATCTTGACAACCCTGGCGATTAGCGGCTGCTGGCGAGAGCGCCTGTAGGTCAACGGGTCTCGTGCATCCTTGCCAAATACCGAAGCCCATCCGCATCAGTCCTTACTGTACGCTCCACAAACTCCAAAATCTGTTTCACTGTCTCCCGATTTCCCGGGGAAGCATCGTCAAACTTAACTGCGACGCCAACGCCAGGATTATTCCGAACCACGGCGCCTTCGACTTCCAGAGCTCCGAAGTCAGTTGAGAACGCCACTTTCGCTTTGGTCTTTGTGGCCAGCAGAGCGTTGGTTTCCACATAGCATCCACCCAAGCTGACGTTGGTCACCTTCCCCACCGATAGCGTTGCGTTTGCCCCCGCCTCCAACTCAACCGCTACACAACAGGACAAACGCGGATAGGCTCGACGGTTCTTCTTTCCCGACCTGTGTTGCTTTTCCCCATACATGCGCCGATCGGCTTCAGCCAATAGCCGGTCCATATCCTCGGCGTCGTCAGGATAAGTTGCTATGCCCACGCTCAGCGAAAGCAGCTCCTCGCCGCATACCTCGAGGCCGACTTGCTCGGCTAGTTTACGCAGTTGGGTTGCTTTGGTAGTGGCTGTCTCTGCCGAGAGATTTGGCACGATGACCACGAATTCATCTCCGCCGAGGCGTGCCACATAATCGTACTCGCGACAAGTTTCTCTCATTCGCCTGGCAAAAAATTGGAGTACGCGATTGCCTTCCAAATGCCCAAACCGATCGTTGATCTGTTTGAATCCATCCAGATCACCCACCATGACGGTGAGTGACGTACCGCTGCGTTTCGCACGCGCCAGTTCCCGGTCTATGTGCAAGAAAAGGGAACGGGCATTGGGAAGACCAGTGAGGTAGTCCGTGGTGGCCGAAGATTCGGCCTGCTGGTATTTGAGCGCATTTTCAATCGCCAGAGCCATCTTGGCATTGATTGCCAGAAGAACGCGCAGGTGGTCTGTTGTGAACGCGTCCTTCTCACCGTGATACAGGGTGATGACGCCCAAAACTCCTTCTACGCCCTCCAAAGGAACCGACAGTGCCGACAGCAGCGTGCTGAATTTATTCGGATCGTTCAAATATCCCGGTTCGACCGAGGGATTGCCATTGATGATGGACTTGTTGCTTTCGGCGACCCAGCCCGAGACACCCTCTCCGATAGGAATTCGCAGCGCCGAGAACAGACGAGAATTGTCGCCGCTCACGTGTTCCGGAACCAGAACGCCATCTTGCTTGATGTAAATGGCAATGGAATCGTAGCGCACCATTTTCTTAAGTCTCGCCGCAAAAACAGACAGGGTTTCATCCAGACTTAAGGAGGTGCCCAGCTCCTCAGTCAGTTCGTAGAAAGTCTGCGCTTCCTGTTTAGCGGCGACGATCAGATCAAGAAAACTTGATTCGCTGCGCGCCGGCCGACCCTTTGCGAATGACCCCTCAAACCCAGCCGCGGGAGCGGCCCCGTTCTCAACTCTGGAGTTGATGGACAGGCTCGGATGTGCGCAGTCTCGCGAATATTTGCCCGCCAGCTTCTCCAGGTCCTTGTAGCGTTTTCGAAGAATATCCACGATTCTTGGGTCGAAGGATTTACCGGAATCGGCTACCAGCCGAGCGATCACCTCATCCAGAGGAAGGGCACGCCGGTATTGCCGGTCCGAGGCCAACGCATCAAGGAAGTCGACCGCCGACAGGATCCGAGCGCCGATCGGAATCTCTTCTCCTTTGAGACCATCCGGATATCCAGATCCATCCCACTTTTCATGGTGGGCGCGAACAATTGGCACGACCGGATAGGGAAACTCTACCCGCTCCAGAAGCTCGGCACCGACGACCGGATGGATCTTCATTTTCTCGAATTCCTCCGGCGTCAGCCTGCCTGGCTTCGAGACGATGTGCTCGGGAACAGCGAGTTTACCAATGTCGTGTAATAAGGACGCCGCCTGCACTGCTTCGATTTCGTCCTTGCTGAGCTTCAGCTCCCTGGCTATTTCAGTGGCATAAACGCGTACCCGTTGGAGGTGATGGTGTGTAGTCTGGTCCTTGGCTTCGATTGCCAGCGCCAGCACCTCAATGGTTCGCAAGTGCAGCATAGCCATTTGCTCGGCGTAACGCTTTTCGGCCTCTAATTTACCCAGGTAAAGGCGGTACGAGCGGTGGATCAGGTAAACCACTGGAAGCACCGCCAATCCGGTCTGCCAACCGATGATTTTGTTGAGCCAACTCACCAGTCCAACGATAACGGCTCCCACCAAGTAATACGGGAACGTCCAGAAGTAGCACTCCGACCAAATCTTGCGTGGGGACTTATGCTCGGTCAGGGCAATTACCAAGGCCACAGGCGCCGTATTTGCTACGAAGTAAGTTGCAGCTGCCACCACCAGCGGGATGGGAGTAGTCACGGCTTGCAAGTGGACCAAAGTCAGCCGATACGTGCAGTACGCGACCGCAATTGCGAGAGCAGCAGACGCGATGTTAAACGCGATCTGCACCGCCCGTGGCCGGTCGCTGTGGATGCACTGCATCAGGATTGCGGTGCAGCCCAATGCGAACGTCTCGGCCAAGCCCAGCTCGCGCAGGCCCAGCAGGATGAACAGAAAATTAACCGACATCGTACCCGTGATACCGGGCAGCTTGACCTTCAGGCGGGAAGCAAACAGAGCAACAAGAAGATAGCAGACGAACTTAATCGGATCTTGGCTAGACCAGTGGCCCACGCCGTAACCGAGCGCACATGCACCGGTGAAAATCACCAGACTGACAAATGTGCGCGCCTGTATCGTCATGGTGTTCGGATGCTTCGATTCGGTCGACATTGGGATTCACTTGTCGGTCCAACTGATAATTAGGCACCGCACGGCATCCTGTGGCTGACAGCAGAACCGCAGACTCGTAACGTACCCCAGGGGGAAGGGGCTATCGAGACAAAGGCGTCGCGTGCAATTGCCAGGTGTCCGGAGACCAGGGAAACCCTGAACGGACTACCAACATGACGGGTTGAGAGTTTCACGGGCCAATGACGCAACAGCAGGGGGGAAAGCCAGGCTCTAAGAAACGCTCTTTGCGAATATGAAACGGCCAGCAACAGCCCCGTTAGTAGCAGAAGGAACACAATCTTTTGACGAATACGCGCTCGGACTGGGGGCGAGTGCTGTACCCGGGAAGAAGTGTTCGTCTTTTCGCTCGGCATGGTTTTCCTCTCTTCCAAGCTAGCTGAAGAGAGAGATCGTCTCAAAGTCATCGACGGCATGGCAAGGGCAAGAGGATTCTGATTTATCGTCGCAGCGGTTTCTCCAGGCGCTGGGGATGGCGAAGGCGTTTCTCGTACGGTAGTGGCAATTGGCCACGCGGTGCGGGCAGCTACCAATTGGGCGCTGGAGGGAAAGGTCCTGGTGCTCGGATCTTTCTGAACAGCGGGAGCAGCGCCTTCTCTTTTTCCAGATGGGTCTTCGGGGCGGGCCGATCTAGACTGTAGCTGCGAAACACCGTCGTTTGCTAAATCGGGTGAAGCAACACTGGTTGCTCGATCGTCGGTCACAACCGTGGACCAGCCACTTGGTCCGATCTCGGCGGAATTTGGGTCCGTGATACCTGAGCAGGTGTAACCAGCGGGGAAGGTCCCGCTTATCGTGGGGGGGATATGCCGAGAATCTGTTCGTTCAGCTGTAGAGGCCTCTGAAGAAGCCGGGCTGCTCTTACGATTAAGAGACGCTCTGCGTAAAGCTTGAAAGCAGGTCCTTACGTTCCCCAATGCAATGGGTTTGGTCAAGACCGAATCAGCTCCGAGTTGAAAGACAGCTGAGATGCTGATTGCTTCAATGATAGCCACTGCAAAGGCAGCATTGTTCTGCGAGGAAGCTCGCGTGCTCTTCAACAACAAGCGCGCGTTCTCTAGGCTTTGGCAATCCAAGATGACCGTATCGAAGCGTTCGGTGGTCACCTTCTTGACGGCTGCAAAGACCTCGACGCACCTTTCGACGCTGATGCCCAGCTCGCCCAGCACGATGTTTATGGGACCAGCCGTTCTGTCGTCCGAGCATAGCAGGAGTGCATGAACAGCCATCCTAAACAGAGTAGTGACGAACGTTCTCAGGAACAAGGTTACTGAGGTCATCGCAAAGCTTGCGGAAAAGCCCGCCCAGGAGGCAGCGACGAGTCATCCTCACAAAGGTAGGCGCGCAGGAGGCGGGCGCGAAGCTCGACGTTGTTGAGCGCCGGAGGACACCATGCGCCGCTCTGGCTCGGAGCTCTGAGTGACCGTGCAACACGGTGAACACGTTCAGACGGGCTGGTGCGCTGGTCGGAGAGTTATGAACGGGAGGCCAAGGATGTCTTCACGGTTCCGGAGGAGGCAGTTTTCCCGGGGAAGAGGCAAATGTTGCGTCACGGTTAGTGTCGTAACGCCAACTTGTACACACCAGTTAGCCGGTTCGTGACTCCTCAAATGCAACGCCACGATCGGCTGCACCACGGTGCTACACACCCACTCCCGCCGCTCTCGCCAGGAGGACCTTGCGTGTCATTTCGGCCTTCTCAAAGTACATCCGGTAACAACGGTGGATGCCGTACATTACCGGGAATACCGCGAGCGCCAGTGCCCACCCCAGGTGAGAGCTTACCGCCTGGACCATCGACGTGACTCCCGCACTGACCACGTAGTACGGAAACGAGAGATGCGCCAGGCTCCACCAGATCTGCCCGGCCGCCTTGCCCTCACTCACAGCTACGATCGCAGCTACAGGAGCGGTCTGTCCCAGGAATAAGGTCGCTGTCGCCAGCACCAATCCTAGTGTGCTGGAGCTCCACTGCATCCCACGCAGCCAGTGGGCATGAAACATCAGACTCGCCAGGCAGTTGGCAAACGACATCATGCTGACATTAAACGCCATCTGCTGCGGGTTGAACTTCGCCTTCTTCCGTGGCCAGCACTGTACCACCGTTGAAACGCAAGTGACCACCATTGCCTCGGCAGCACTCAGATTCACGACCGCCGTGAGCAGGAATGGCAGGTTGACCGACATGTTGCCGTTAATTCCCGGCAGTTTGACCTTCATTCGCGACGTCACCGCCGCGAGTACCAGAACCGCCAGGGCAAAGTAAGCATGCAGCGTATGGCTCTCGAATCCCGCATATCCTGCTGTGATTGCTGCCGCCAGCATCATTGCGGCTATGAATATCCTGATTCGCCGTGTGTTGTTCATAATTAGTCTCCTTTCAGAGGATTCACACGGTTACTATTGCTCATCGTCTCCCGCATCAGAATACGCGCTGTTGGCGGTGCCCACGGACGAACCCCAGACCACGCTTGTGGCGGAAGCTGTGCCCGTGCTCGATCCCCAAACCACGCTGAAAGCACTTAGCAAATTGTTGTTCCACGGCAGCGAGCTGCCCCAGACCACAGAGGTGCCGTTTACGATCGAGCTTCCCCAGACCACCGAAGATCCCCAGACCACCGAAGATCCCCAAACCACAGAGGTTCCGGCAACCGTGGAGTTTCCATTCATCAGCGAAACCGTGCCCGTCACGGGGTTGTAGACCGCTGTCGGCGAAAGGGCCGATCCGACCGTGGCCGAAGCCAAGTCCGTGTTGGCAACCGCCGCCTGTACATTCAGAAATCCCGACCCCACCGAGAACAGATCATAAAAATCGGTGAAAGTCGCCGACAGATGCGGCACATGAGACACCGTAGACGTGAGTCCAATCTTGTAGGCCGTCTTCATCAGCCGTGCCTTCACTTGATCGGGAGTGAGCGTGCTCTGTTCTTGCAGCAACAAAGCTACCGCGCCCGCGACAGCGGGGGTCGCCATGCTGGTGCCGCTCAACTTGAAGTAGTGATTGTTGCCGTCGGTCCCGGTGACCAGATCGCCCGAATAGGAAGCCTCCAGCGTGGCTCCCGAAGCCGCCAGAGAGACCACGCCATGGCCCGGCGCCATGATGTCAGGCTTCACTACGTGATCGTAGGTTGTGGGCCCCTTCGAGCTATAACTTGCTTTGGTCTCGGCCGAGGGCGACGTCGATCCGTTGTTTTTGGTCGCGCCCACTGTCAGCACGAACGGATCGTTGCCCGGCGCGGTGATGGTTCCGAAGCCATTGCTGCCATTGACGCTCAAACGGCCATAGTTGCCGGCTGCCACAACCACCACGATGCCGCTCTTCCAGGCTGATTCCACCGCCTGGCAGAGAGGATCCTGGGTGTAGCTGGCAGGGATTCCGCGGCCCAGCGACAGGTTGATGACCCGGATGTTATAGGTGCTCTTCAACGCAACAGCCTGCTGGATGGCCGCGATCACGGTGCTGTCCGTACCCGAGCCGTTTGCATCCAGGGCCCGAAGATCGATCAGGTTGACGCCTGGGGCCACGCCCTCGTATTGCCCACCGGAAAGCGAGCCGTTGCCGCCAATGATCCCGGCCACGTGTGTGCCGTGACCGTACAAGTCGTACTGCGCGCCGCTGGAGTTTGTCGTCGCGGTTCCGGTGAAATCCTGGTGATAGACCACGCGCGAAGCCCCGCTCGAATTCCGTAGATCGGGGTGGCTATCGTTGATGCCGCTATCAATCACTGCCACTCCCACGCCCGCTCCGGTGTATCCGGAGTTCCAAGCCGTAGCCACGCCCGTGGCACCATTCGTCAGATCGTCCATTACATTCATAGGGTGATCGATGGTCACCGATTCGACCTCGGGATCGGCTTCCAAGGCGGCCAGTGCGCTGACCGGAATCGTGAAGGCTGCGCCCTTAATCATGTGCAGCTTCGTCTGCAGGCGTCCACCCCTACCTTGCATCGTGGCATAGTGCACTGACGTCGGGACCAGCTTGTATTGCACAATGACTTTCACGGTCTGGCCCCGCGCGGAGCCCTGGTGGGCTTTCGCGAGAAATCCCGAGAGTTCGGGAGCGATCCGGGAGAATGACCGGCCGGTTTCGTCGGCCCTCGGATTGTTCCAGCGCTGTCCGAATGCCATCCCCGTAGCCAAGACGAGCATCATACTCAGGCGCTTACCCCAGGCCGCGCTGCGCCATTCACCGCGGCCAGCTGGTTTGCATGTCTTTCGTGTGACCAACATGAGCCTCTCCTTCTAGTCTCAAATCAGGTGACGACTTAAGTGACCCTACGTCGATGACCCCGCAACTAAGACCGGGACCAGACCGAAGGTCCGTGACTCTACTTGTCACCGCCGATCGCCACCATCATGGCGTCAGAGTTGGTTTTCGTTCCCCAAACTACGCTAGTGCCCCAGACCACGCTAAAGCCGCTGTCCGTCGAGGTACCCCAAACCACGGAGCTGCCCCAAACCACCGACTGTCCAGAGGTGTTGGTGCCCCAGACCACGGAGGTGCCCCAAACCACCGAAGTGCCCCAAACTACGGAGCTGCCCCAAACCACCGAGGTCCCGTTTAGGAGATAAACGGTGCTAGTCGTGGAGTCGTAGACTGCGGTAGGAGACAGGGCGCTCCCCGATGTCGCAGGCGCCAGGTCCGTATTGCTCAAAGCCGCGGCCACGTCGAGGTATCCCGCACCGACGGTGAAGATGTCGTACTGGTCGGTATAGGTGATCCCGGTTGTCGGGTCGGTGTAAGAGCTGTACTGCGGGAACACCTTGTACGCGGTCTTCATCAGCCGCGCCTTCACCTGGTCCGGAGTCAACTGAGGATTCTGCTGCAACAGCAGCGCAGCCGCTCCACTCACCATCGGTGCAGCCATGCTGGTGCCGCTCAAGCGATAGTAGGTGGAAGAGGTGTTGGTGTTGTTGGATGTGGTGTAGTCCGAAATGGGGAGCAGATTTGCCGGGTACTGGCTGTACAGCGTGTCGCTAGTTGACGCCAGATCCGAGACGATTAGGTTACCCGGCGCCACCAGGTCAGGCTTAGCCACATGGTCCAACATGGTCGGGCCCTTGGAGCTGTATGTTGCGATCAGATCATCGGCGCGCGAAGGCGTACCCATCGTCTTCATCGCGCCAACCGTGATCACATACGGGTCATTTCCCGGTGCGGTGATCGTTCCATAGCCGTCATTGTTGTTAGAGTTGTCCCGGCCATAGTTGCCCGCCGCGACCACCACAACGATACCCGCGTTCCAAGCCTGTTCCACCGCCTGATCTAAGGGATCGAGGGTATAGCTCTCGAAAACACCCCGGCCCAGCGAAAGATTGATTACCCGGATGTTGTATTGACTCTTCAGAGCAATCGCCTGCTGAATGGCGGCAATGACCGTGCTGTCGGTTGCCGATCCGTTCTGATCGAGCGCCCTCAGATTGATGATGTTGGCGTTGGGGGCGATACCCCGGAACGTCACGTCGCAGTTACCGCAGGACGAACTGCCTCCGTTGCCCGCGATGATGCCGGCAACGTGTGTGCCGTGGCCGTACAGGTCGCTGGCGGTACTAGCCGAAGGATCGAAGTTCTGGCTGTAGACAACGCGGCTGGATTTGCTGCCCGGTACGGTCAGGTCAAGAACCGAGTTCACGCCGCTGTCGATTACCGCCACCCCGACGCCTGTGCCGTCGTAGCCGAGGCTGAGGGCGATGTCGGCGCCTACGGCGGGTACTGCGTTGTTCATCGCGCCCTTTAGCGAGCGGTCCAGCGAAACATACTTGACGTTGGAATCCTTGTTGACAAGGCTCTGCACGTTGCCTTGGGACATCGTCCACCGGTATCCCTTGACCAGCCCAAGGGCCTTGCCATTGCTGCCGCCGACGCTCTTGGCAGCATTCAGGTCGGTACTGGTCGGTGAGGTGTGGTACTGCACCACAACGTTCGCCGTCGTGCTGGAGGGCAACGCCTGCAGGTCCTTCGAGATCTTCGAGGACTGTGCCGCGCTCCACGCCGCCGTCAACAGCACCACGAGCAGTAAGCCCAATCGCGTGCCCCAGGCGGCGCTGTGTCGTTCTCCGCGCTCTGAAGGTTTCTGTAATTTCTTGGTAAGCTTCATAAAGCCTCACCCTTCTTTCTTGTGGGGGAAAGATCGAGCTTCGTACCCACTCACCCTGTTGCACGGGGGCAGCCAATCGAAGCCTCGCAAATGACTGTTTCTATTGGGCGCTATCTGCGTTTTCTGGGCCGGCGTGGGCCACTGTGTCCCATGTCCCGAGGGATGGGACACTTTGTCCCGACACCGTACACACCACCGACGAACCGTTGACCCGGTAAAGGGTGCCGGTCGTGGAATCGTAGTTTGCGATCGGAGAAAGCGCACTGCCGGAAGTCGCCGGCACAAGGGGCAACTGGCGCGGCAAGGAGGCGCGATACGATTGAACCGAAACAGCAAGTGATCGCTAGACTGATCGTTTCTCGAAACGAAATCGAGAACGCCTTCCGGCTGTTCTTATGCCGCGGGCAGCAAGAAAGGAATTGTCGGCTCTCCGAGACGATCTGGACCGAATTATTCGCGAGCTCGGGGGGAGAACAATGAGTCCCGAAGGGTGAGTCTCGGCAGAAGGCGACACGATCACAGCACACGGGAAAACAGCTAGTGTTAGCTACGGATGTTTGCAGCTCAGAACTTCAATTCCACCACTGTAGTGGATTCTCTGCTGCTCGGTTCGTACTTCCAGCCCTTAACTGCTTTCAATCCGGATTCGACAAGCAGGGGATGACCACCGATGTATTCCAAGCGGCGCACCGTGCCGTCGGGATTGATCCAGATCTTCAGTTTGACTGTGCCGTGGATGCTCATCTTCGC
>Ga0209698_10004145_pt1 | contig 16009 bp, 14 predicted proteins | sample LitLauG_LLR_2012_FD_187203 | JGI IMG/M metagenome (GOLD analysis project Ga0209698, IMG submission 187203) | Freshwater sediment microbial communities from Pennsylvania, USA - Little Laurel Run_MetaG_LLR_2012 (SPAdes) (version 2) | ecosystem: Environmental > Aquatic > Freshwater > Creek >...
CCTTCGCCGAGCGCTCGAAGCTGCCGGTTTCAGCAATGTCCACGAAGAAGACCGCATTATCCCGGGCCGCTGGGCATCTTCCGCCGAAGAATACTGGGAACAATTCATCGAAGTTGCCGCACCCTTCCGCCCGCTGCTCGACCAACTGACGCCTGAAAGAATGACTCAGGCCAAGACCGAAGTCCTTGCCGCTTTGAAAAAATTCTGGACTGGCAAAGAGCTCAACATGCCGCTCGAAATTGTCATCGGCACCGGCACGCGCCCTTGAGATGGCTCCCTAGATTTTCAGATCGGTAATCACCTTCAGTAGCCGAAGCAGCGTGGCGATTTCGTTCGGCGGCAGCTCTTTCCGAAGTTTTTCCTCCGCTGCCCGACGTTCCTTGACCAGAAATTCTCTGTATTTGTTCCCTTTTGCCGTGAGCTGCACGAGCAAGGCCCGCCCAGATTGCGCTTTTCGTTCTGATAACAGCCCTTCCTGGATCATCGTCTTGATGGCGCGGTGCACTACGGTTCGGTCGAAGCCGAGCAGAGTGGCAATCTGATTCTGGTTACGCGCCGCGCCGCCACGCAGCGTGGATAGGATGAAGCCGCGAGTTTGCGAGCATTGCGTTTTCTGTTCCAATTGCTTTCCCACCGAATAGTAAGCGGCGGCGAGATGCACCAGGACGGAATCGTGCAAAATGTCCGGCGGTATCAGTTTCTTTTCAACGACGATCATAGGAATTTCACCGTGGCCTCCAGCGGCCTCCGCCATTGCGGTTGGTCCACGTGACGCGCGGATTTCTTTCCGATGGCGATGACCATGACTATGTCATGAGTTCGCGGGGAAAGTGCCAGGAACTTCGAGAGGCGACGGCCGTCGAACCCTTCCATCGGACAGGTGTTCCATCCCAGCGTTTCGGCGGCGATCATCAGGTTTTCACAAGCCAGCGATGCACTCTTGGTGGCCCATTTGAACATTCCCTGCCGCGCCACCGGCACGTTGCCGATGATCTTCCAGAAATTGACCACGCGAAGAATCCCCCATTTCAGAGCGCCCAGAATTCCAAACCATCCCTGGATGAAAAACCATTTCCCAATTTTTGCTCTGGTCACGGCTTCGGAAATCTTTTTTTCGCTGAAACCTGCCGTGCGCATCCATTCCAACTGGCCCTGGATGGTCTCGCGCCAGGAGCCGATGTCCGCCACCGCAACGATCAGCGCCGACGCGGTTCTGGCCGGCGCCTGGCCCATGCAAAAGCGCGCGGCATCTTTTCTGAGCTCCGGCGTTTCCACCCAATAGAACCGGTACGGTTGGATATTAAAGCTCGAAGGAGCAACGCGCGCCGCATCCAGGATCTGCTCGCGCACCCCCGGCGGGATGGGGACGGGGTCAAACTCCTTGATAGCCCTTCTTTCAAAGATCGCTTCGAGAATCTCGGTCATGCTGCACCTCCATGTTGCTATTACAACATATGTGTGTTGCCATTGCAACATAATCCTTCCTATCCTATCGGGTAGGCGGAGCACTCCACAAAGGCGGCTGGTCAGTGGCGCGCTCAGCTCACGGCTTCTGTTCGGATGGGATTGCTTTGATATAGTCTGCTCGCGGCACTTCATGACCGACTTATCGATTGCGATTGGCAGCGTTGCGGACCGAGAGTGGTGCGCCGCGTTGATGTCGTCGAGCGAACCATGGATCACTCTGGGGCAGGACTTTGCTTTGTGTCTCGCAGCCTGCAACCGGCCCGAGCTCGTGGTGTTGGTGGCGCGCCGTAAAGGGGAATTGTGCGGCCTTCTGGTGTTGCATCCTACCGGGGTGGCTGGTTCACCCTACATTAAATCCATCGCCACAACTCCTGAAGTTCGCGGGAAGGGCGTTGGCAGAGAGTTGCTTGGCGCAGCGGAGAGAAGGTTTCCGGAAGCGCGGCACATTTTCTTGTGTGTTTCCTCGTTCAATGAGAGGGCGCGGCGATTCTACGAGCGGCACGGTTACAGCAAGGTGGGTGAGTTGCCGGATTATGTGATCGCTGGCGCGTCGGAAATCCTCATGCACAAACGATTGGCAGGGCCCTAGTGCGTCCGTGGCGACTGGTGGCATTGCTATCCGCAACGGCGACCGCGAGCTACCTGTGCCGAGTGAACGTCTCGGTGGCCGGAGTGCTCATGATGCGGGAGCTGGGGCTGTCTCAGCAGGCCATGGGCCGAGTGTTCAGTGCGTTTCTGGTGGGCTATGCGCTGTGCCAGATTCCCGGTGGAATGCTTGCGGACCGGTTCGGCGCCCCGCGCGTGCTGGGTTGGGCGGCGCTTGCCTGGGTGGTTGCAACGGGTTGGATCGTTGGTTCAGGCGCCAGTGTCATCGCCCTGCTTGGCGCGCGATGCGTGCTTGGCATTGCAGAAGCGCCCACTTTTCCGGCAGCGGCGCAGGCAATCTCGCGAGCAGTATCCGTGGCAAGCCGCGGACGCGCAAATGGCTTGGTTGTGGCAGCGATAGGGTTGGGTTCCGCCATCGCGCCGCCGCTGGTTTCATTTTTTATGGTGCGCCTTGGGTGGCGCGCTGCGCTCATGATTTCTTCGTTGCCCGCACTCGTTGTGGGATTGATCTGGGTTTCGATCCGGAAACGTGTGATTTCACCGATTGAAGTTGTGGCAGTGGGTGGCGGAGCCTACGTTCCTGCGAGACCGCCACAATGGGGCAGCTTTAGCTTGCTTACATTGAGTTACTCGCTGCAGGGTTACGTGGGCTACATTTTCGTTTTCTGGTTCTATCTGTACCTGGTGGACGTGCGGCATTTTGATTTGTTGCGTGGCGCGCTGTTTGGCAGCCTCCCCTGGTTGCTCTCCATTGTGTCGATTCCCTTGGGCGGATGGCTCTTTGACCGGTTGCCGTGGGATAAGCGAATCATTCCTATGGCTGGCCTTGCAGGATCCGCGGGTTTCACTGCCATTGGTGCGCATACGCAGCACGCTTATCTGGCAGCCGTGTGTCTGGCAATCGCTACCGCGCTGGTGATGAGCGTTGAAGGGCCGTTCTGGGCGACGATGACACTGGTGGCTGGGGCGCGGAGCGGAGCTGGCGGGGGCATGATGAATATGGGCAGCAATATCGGTGGCTTAATTTCTCCGGCTTTGACGCCCGTGCTGGCAGCGTCGATTGGATGGGAGGCAGCGCTGATGGTATCGGCGGGATTCGCGGTGGTGGCGGCGCTGCTGTGGCTGGGAATACGAATGCCCGTTGCCGCGGCAAATGCGTCGTCGGCTCCGGCGTGACGTTCTCCTTTCCCGTTGCATTTTCGTTGGCTCCCTGCGCAGCTTGAAACAAACACACCTCTCCTTGATAATGGCAGCTTCCAAAACGAGCTTGAATCTCTCGAGTGGCCCTAGCGGACCATATGACCACGTATATCGGATTGATCGGCGGCGGAAATATCAGCGAGACGCATGCGCGGGCTGCTCGAGCCATCCCCGGGGTCGAGATTGCCGCGATCTACGGCACGAACACAGAGAAGGTCGGGCGGTTGTGCCGCGAGTACGGCGGAAAACCTTACTCGGAGTTGGCTGAGTTTCTAGCGCACCGCCCGATGGAACTTGTGGCTATTGGCAGCCCTTCGGGACTGCACGCTGCTCAAGGCATCGCCGCGGCGCAGCGCGGGCTCCACGTGCTCACCGAGAAGCCGATCGACATCACGACCGAGCGCGCCGATGCCCTCATTGCGGCAGCAGACAAAGCCGGCGTCAAGCTGGGGGTTTTTTTTCAAGATCGTTCCAAACCAGACATCCTTCGCGTGAAAAAGGCGGTGGACTCCGGCGTATTGGGGCGGCCGATTCTGGCGGACGCCCGCGTGAAGTGGTACCGCCCGCCGGAATATTATGCAAACTCGCGGTGGCGGGGCACGTGGGCCCTGGACGGCGGAGGTGCGCTGATCAATCAGGCGGTACACACCGTGGATCTGATGCTGTGGATGTTCGGCGACGTGGTCGGCGTGCAGGCGGAAAGCAAAGCCATGCTTCATTCAATCGAGGCTGAGGACACCCTAGTTGCGCTGCTCGACTTTGCCAATGGGGCGCTTGGCGTTCTGCAAGCGACTACATCGGTCTATCCGGGCTACCCTCGCCAGTTGGAACTCACAGGTTCGGAAGGCACTCTAATTATTTCGCAGGATCGCCTGCTCGCGGCTAACTTGCGGAATGCACCCGAGGACTTGCAATTCGTTGGGAAAGCGGACGGGAACCCCAGTGCGTCTTCGCCCGTCGTTAGCGATGTGCGAGGACACCAAGCCGTCTTGGAAGATTTTTTCCAGGCCATTCAGAACAACACCACTCCGCGCTGCGACGGGCGAGAGGGACGCCGAAGCCTGGCGCTCGTGGAAGCGATCTACAAAGCCTGCCGGAGCGGAGAACGTGTGCGCTGCACGTCGGCCGGGTAGAATCGCGCGGGGCGTTTGCTCGGCTGCGAAGGAGACCGCACGGTGGTTGTAAGGATTTTCGAAGACAAGTTGTCTCTCAGCCGAGCCGCTGCTGAACAGGCTGCCATTGCTCTTCGCCGCGCCATTCATGAATATGGCCGGGCGCGCATCATCGTCGCAACAGGAGCGTCGCAATTGAACTTCCTGGATTTGCTGACCAAGTCGGAAAACATCGACTGGCAGCGTGTCGAGACGTTTCACCTCGATGAATACCTCGGACTTCCCGTCACCCATCCGGCCAGCTTTCGCAAATACCTGCTTGACCATTTCATTCGCAAGGCTGGGATTACGCAGTACCACTTGCTGGACGGCAACGGTGATCCTCGCGAACTGATCTCCCGAGTAGGAGAGAGCTTGAATTCGGCGCCCATTGATATCGCTTTTGTGGGCATCGGAGAGAATGGGCACTTGGCATTTAATGATCCTCCGGCAGACTTTCAGACCGAAGAGCCTTATCTGATCGTCAATCTCGACGAAGCCTGCCGCCGGCAACAAGTGGGTGAAGGGTGGTTCGCGGATCTTTCAGAAGTTCCGCGACAAGCCATTTCCATGTCCGTGCGCCAGATCCTCAAGTCGCGAGAAATCATTGCAGTTGTGCCGGATGCCCGGAAAGCACAAGCCGCAAGGCTCTGTTTCGAGGGGGAAATTAATCCGATGGCGCCTGCTTCGATATTGCGCACTCATGTGAATACCACGGTCTATCTCGACAAAACCTCTTCCTCCTTACTCAGTCCAGCGACCCTCGCATCGTTTGCCGCTGCCGCATAGCCGCGAATCACCATGGCTATCCTCAGCACTTTTGGCACACCGGGCGTCGCGAGAGTTGCATGGTGCTAGCCCCGCAAATAGATGCGCCGCGGCCCCGCATCATAAATTCGTTGCGCTGGTGGATTGGCGCGATTCTCTTTGCTTCGACGGTGATCAACTATATCGACCGGCAAACTCTTTCTATTCTCGCGCCATTCCTGAAACAGGAATACCACTGGACCAACACCGACTATGCCAACATCGCAATTGCGTTCCGGCTGGCGTACACCATCGGGCAGACCGTGTGCGGCCGGTTGATGGACCGCGTCGGTACGAGGCGCGGGCTGACGATCAGCGTCACGTGGTACTCGATCGTTTCGCTCCTGACCTCGCTGGCGAGCAGTATTTCCAGTTTTGGCGTGTTTCGTTTCTTGCTCGGCGCGGGTGAATCGGCCAACTGGCCCGGTGCGAGCAAGGCTGTTTCCGAATGGTTTCCGAGGCGCGATCGCGCATTGGCTGCGGCTTTCTACGATAGCGGCTCGTCGGTCGGTGGCGCCGTCGCCCCATTCCTTATCTTGCCGCTCTACCTTCGCTGGGGCTGGCGCGTAGCATTTGCCGTTCCCGGGCTGCTGGGGTTTTTGTGGCTAATTGTCTGGCGCCGCATGTATCACCTGCCTCAGCAACACCCGAATATCAGCGAAGCAGAGCGCGAGGTGATCCTCGCAGAGAGCGCCGAGACTGAGAACTCTCGGAAACCGAAGCTGCGCTTACGCGATCTTTTGAAGCTGCCGCAAACCTGGGGAACCATCATCTCGAAGGGTCTCACCGATCCCGTTTGGTTCTTCATCACCGACTGGTTCCCCATCTACCTGGTAGCCAAGGGGATTTCGCTCAAGAGCGGCCTGATCGCCGTGTGGATTCCGTTCCTGGCCGCGGACCTCGGTAATTTCTTTGGAGGCGCCGCTTCCGGTTATTTGATTCGGCGGGGATGGCAACTGGGCGCTGCGCGAAAAGCGTTGGTGGTCTTTGGAGGAATCGGTGTAACGCTTCTCATCCCGACGGTGTACACAACAAATTTGTATTTGATTACGCTGCTCTTTGGGCTGGCCACATTTTCGTATGCCGCTTTCTCCACCATAGCCAACGTGTTGCCTACGGACCTCTATGCGAGTGACTCAGTGGCGTCGGTGAGCGGCCTGAGTGGAACTGGCGCTGGGATTGGCACGATTATCGCGTTTAAGCTCATCGGCCATTTTTCCGATGTGCGTCAGGCCGCGGCTACGCATTCGTTTGATCCGATTGTGATCGTGGCGGGGCTTATCCCTTTCCTCGGGATGGTCCTGGTTTTACTCTTGGTGCGCAACACACGCGCGACGGATCAGGGGCTGGTCAGACGAATTTGATCCAACGGGTCGCTTTCGTTTCTTGCGTCAACGATCGTGGTCCACAGTGGTAGAATTCGGCGGTTTCCCGAGGAGGAACGAGATGGGCAAGAGGATTTTAACCTGGATGTTTTCCGCATTTGTTGGCGTGGGACTGGCTTGCGGGCACGCGGCCCTCGCACGGCAGCAGGAGGACTTTTCCAAGGTGCAGATCAAAGTGACCAAAGTTTCCGGCAACATCTACATGCTGGAAGGCGCGGGCGGCAATATCGCCGCTTCGGTAGGCGAAGACGGCGTCGTGATTGTCGACGACCAGTTCGCTCCACTGGCGGATAAAATTCAGACAGCTCTCAAAGATCTGAAAATTACCGACAAGCCCGTACGCTTCGTCATCAATACCCACTATCACGGGGATCACACCGGGGGAAACGTGCCCTTTAACAACGCGGGCTCCACGCTCATCGCGCAGGACAATGTCCGCAAGCGCCTGGAAAGCGGCGGCACCGCCGGCAATGGCGGCTCGATCAAGATGGAGAATAAGCCTGCGGAGAAAGCGGCACTCCCCATCATCACGTTCGAGCATGACGTGACTGTGCATCTCAACGGCGAAGACATTCGCGCACTGCATTTTCCATCCGGCCACACGGACGGCGACTCCATCATCTTCTTTCCGAAAAATAATGTGGTGCACATGGGCGACGATTTCGTGCGCTACGGGTTTCCCTTCATTGACGTGGCCAGCGGCGGCAGCGTGCAAGGCATGATCGACGCCATGGAAAAGGCCACCGCGAAGTTGCCGCCAGATGTAAAAGTCATTCCGGGCCACGGCGATCTTTCCAACCTGGATGACGTCCGCGCTTTCACTAAAATGCTCAAGGAGACTTCAGCGGTCGTACAAAAAGCCATCAACGATCACAAAACGCTGGACCAGATGAAGAAGGAGAAAATTCTGGAGCCGTGGCGCGAGAAGTGGGCGCCGGAGAAGGCATTCATCAATGCCGACGCGTTCATCGAGACACTTTACAACTCTCTTAGCGGCCACAAAGGAGAATTCGTAAAGCACAACTGAGGGAAGCGGATGGAGAGGCCGGGCTTGAGCCCGGCCTGTTTCGGATTCCGATTTTCCGGGTTCGTGTTACGGCCGCGCGTTCGGCGAGAAAAAGCCAATCGGCAAATCACGCGCGGTGCGAAGTCCTGCCGGCGCATCCAGAATTACAGGGATCGAATTCACCACCACCGAAGCCGTCGCAATGTCGCCATGCGATCCGCCGGGAATCGTCAAGCTGATGTTCGGATGCCCCGTGAGGGTAATCGTATCGGCGGGATCTTTGGCCCCGACGTACATCTGCAGCTCAAGGTACACAAGTTCCGCGCCGTCTTTGGAGAGCCCGCGCCCAATCTGGTGAACGCCCGCTGCCTGGCCCGGTTCGACCGTCAAATACTCGGTCTGCACGCGCTCGCTCGCCACTTTCGGTTCGATGGTTTCGGTAATTTGCTCGACGGGCAAATTCAAGCTGTCCGCTACCATGGCCACCGACTCCGGCAAGCCCACGTGCTTGATCACTCCCGCCTTCACTTGCGCGCGAAATTCCTCCACCGTCATTCCCGCGCCGATTTTCTTCTGTAGCGGCAACCGCCGCTTTGATGCGTCTACAACGCGCAGCGCTTTCGCGTGTTCGATGCGCTGCGAAACGGCAGCGAGCGTCACGACCAGCTTATCCATGACAAAGCCGGGATTGACGCCTGTGCCGACCAGAGCCACGCCCCATTCCTTCGCTGCGGTATCCAGCTTGGCAGCAAGCTCCGGGTGTGTTCGAAACGGGTACGACAATTCCTCGCAAGTCGAAACGATGCATGACTCTGCTTCCAGACACATCAGCAACTGGTCCATCACTTTCGCAAGCGACGACGAAGTGGAATGAATCACCACGTCCGCAGCCTGCTCCAGCACTTCCCTGGCTTCCGCCGAGACAACGACGCCCCACGGCGCATCCTTCGCTCCGACAACTTCGCCCAGGTCCCGGCCGACCTTTGCCGGGTCAGTATCGATGGCGCCTATAATTTCAATCGCCTGTTTTTCGCGCATCAACCTGGCAATCGATGCGCCGATCGGGCCCACGCCATACTGGATGGCGCGAATTTTCTTTTTCACGTAGCTCTCCGCTTTCCGTTTGCATGCGCGCACTACGCGCATTTTAGGTTCAAAGGAAACCCCTACGATAGTGGAAATCCCTCGCGCATTCAACGAAGAAGCGCCGCCATCGGACGAACGAACCGTCGCCGGGGACTGCCAACCTGGATTTCTTGCCGGCGAAGGGCCCGCGCCGCATAATGGCAGGTGAGAGGTCCAGCCGATTCCGGAGGAACGTGCCATGCCCGCAAAAAAGCTCACTGAGACCGAAATTGCCGCGTTGCTCCCCAAAGCCAAGGGCTGGAGCGTGGCAAACGGCAAGCTGCACCGGGAATTTGCATGCCAGGACTTCGTCACCGCCTTCGGCAACATGACGCGTGTCGCTCTCGTTGCCGAAGCCATGAACCATCATCCGGAATGGTTCAATGTGTGGAACAAGGTAGTGATCGACCTGAACACCCACAGCGTAAAGGGCATCAGTGACTATGACTTCGTGCTGGCGGAGAAGATCAACGAAATCTTCGAACCTATCCCCCAACTGCGCCACCCCGGCAGCGGAACAGGCCAGTAATCTGTTCGCCGGCTGGAACGTCCACTCCGGCTAGGCAGGCTCTTGGCGTTTCCGTCACCACCGCGAACTTCGCTTGACTCCTGCCCACCCTGCGCCACAATAGACGAACCCCCTTCCAGGCAATTGACGGTCTAGCAGGCTGTCCTCTCCAGTCTCTTGAATCAAGCAGGCTCGCGATGAAGTGTCGCCATAGGTAGACTGACACTCGAATTCGAATCGATCGCGAACCTGGCAACCTACCGTCTGCCGATAACTCGAGCCCTTATGGATGGGAGGTGGCGCGCATGAACGAGAAGAAGCTGCGCATATTGGTCGCGGAGGGGAATCCTGGCGAGACCGCTCCCGCTTTGCGTGCGCTCTACCCGGAGACTCAGGACGTCCTGGAATTGACCGTTGTTTCCGGAGTCTCTACCCTGATCGCCACACTCGATATCGTAAATCCCGAAGTCATTTTCCTTGACTTAACCCTTACCCATCCCGCTCCCATAGATGCGGTGCGGCGCGTGCACCGGTCGGCGCCAGCAGTGCCTTTAATTGTCCTCGCTAGCGCCAGTGACAAGGAATTCGCCGTTAGCAGCCTGCGGCACGGGGCCCTGGACTATCTGCTCAAAGGATTTATCGACTCCCGCACCCTCGAACGAGTTTTGCGCGCCGCCCTGGAGCGCAACACTTTGGAGGGGCTCGCCGATCTCCTCCGGGATTCCCTCACGGGACTCTACACCCGCGATGGTCTGCTGACCCTCGGCGCGCGCGCCATGGAAATGGCGAAAAACAGAGAGAGCACGCTGGTCTTGCTGTGCCTAAGAATCGAGAATCTGGCCGCGGTCCGCACAGGATTTGGACCTAGCGCGGTGGAGAGTTCCTTGTGTGAAGTTGCCAAGGTGTTAACCGGAAGTTTCCGCCGTACAGACATACTGGCCCGTCTCGGCGAATCCCAATTCGCGGCGCTTGCTGTGGACGCCGCGGAGCCCAGCGCGCCGGTACTCCGACAACGTTTGGAAAAACGCATTGAAATGCTCGACCGGGACATAGGTCCCTGGGGCCCGCTCGAGCTGCGCCTGAGCGCCCGTTTCTGGTCCGCCAAAGACGCCGACGTGTTTTCCGAATTTCTGGATAGTGTCGAATCGGAGTTGCGGATTCCGCCGGCTGCATACGCCGCAGAGGCAGCGGTACGCCATACGGTCAGTGCTGCCGAAGATGGTTGAATAGAGAATTGCAGTTTCCGCCGGGATTACGTGGAGGATCGTGATGAGGTCAGGCACACTCGAAGAATTCGGCACTCAGAAGGCCATGGCGCCGCTGCACGTGCTGATCGTGGATCATTCGCAGGAGGATGTGGAACTCATGCTCCTGCAACTCCGGGAAGCTGGTCTGTGCCTGGACTACACTCTGGCCGAGAATCGGGAGCAGTTCCGCCAGGCGCTGCAGCGAGAAGACTTCGACGCCATCCTCTCAGCTTATCGGTTGCCGAATTGGACCGGCCTGGAAGCGCTGCAAGAGCTTCGCGCCGCCGGCCGGAACATTCCTTTCCTCCTGGTAAGCGGGATCCTGGGTGAGGAGGCGGCGGTGGAATGCCTGAAGCAAGGCGTGACCGACTGCATTCCCAAAGAACGCATTTCGCAGCTTCCGATTGCGCTGCGCCGCGCTGTTGATGAAAACGTACTTCGGGGGCAATCCAGGCAGGCACAAAACCCTCCCGCAAACCGCGAAACGCGGGACCGCCAGCAACTCGCAGAGCTAGATCTGCTGTATCGCTCGTTGCCGATCGCTTTGGCGGTTTTCGACCGCGACTTGCGTTTCTTGCGCGTCAACGATGCGGTCTCCAAGGTCGACGGGATTCCCACCGCCGCGCACGTTGGTCTCACCCTCCGTGAGGTGGCGCCGGATTTCGCGAACGCCATCGAAGGCTGCCTGCGAAAGGTCTTTCAGACGGGTGGGCCTGTTCCAAACATCGAATTGGCGGGCGGAACACTTCATGAGCCAGGCGTCGTGCGGAAATGGCTGTGCGACTTTTATCCCTTGCGCGGCGAGGATGGGACAGTATCGGCAGTCACCCTGCTTGCTATAGACATTACGGATCGAAAAAAAGCCGAGGAGGCGCTGAGCCAATCTGAAGCGCGCAACCGCGACCTCGTGGAACACTCCATCTATGGGATTTCCCGCGTGGCCGCGGATGGCACTTTTCTGGATGAAAACCCCGCGCTTCTATCTATTCTTGGCTGCGCTACGGCCGAGCAGTTGCATGAACTCAATCTGCTGAGGGACGTTTTCCGCTTCCCTGAACAGCATGCCGCGCTCATGGCCTCGTGCCGCGAACACGGAAAAGTGCAGGGCGCCGAAAGCGAATGGCGGCGGCGCGATGGAGGAATCGTGGCGGTACGCCTCCACGTCCGCATGCTGTCGATACCCAACTATGTGGGGGCCTTTGAAGTCGTCGCCGAAGATGTCACTGAACTGCGCGCCATGGAGCGCCAGTTGCGCCAGTCGCAGAAGTTTGAAGCCATCGGACAACTCGCGGGAGGCATCGCCCACGATTTCAACAACGTGGTCGGCGCGATTCTGGGATGGGCGGAACTCGGCATTGAGCAGAATCGCCCGCACCCTCAGGTGGCCGAGCGTTTTTCGCGCATCCGCGAACAAGCCGAACGAGCCGCTGCGCTGACGCGCGAACTGCTAGCCTTTGCCCGGCGCCAGGTGCTGCAACCACAGGCCGTGGACATCAATACCATCACCGGCGGGTTGGTCAGCTTCCTGGACAAAGTCATCGGGAAAGATATCGATCTCAAAGTCATCACTGCCCCCGTGGATGCGGTCAAAGCCGATCCCACGCAACTTGAACAAGTGCTCATGAACCTGTGCTTGAACGCGCGGGATGCCATGCCTGACGGCGGGAGACTGCTGATCGAAACGGAGATGGTGGAATTGGATGACTCCTACTGCCGCTTCTATCCCTACGTTATACCCGGGCGCTATGCAGTGCTGTCCGTTTCCGACACGGGCATGGGCATGGACTCCGAAACGCGCGAACGAATCTTCGAGCCTTTCTTCACCACCAAAGAACGCGGGAAAGGGACGGGCATGGGCCTGGCCACTGCCTATGGGATCGTCAAACAACACGGAGGATTCATCCACGTTTACAGCGAGCCAAGCCAGGGAACCCTCTTTCGCGTTTACCTGCCGGCACAGGAAGGCATTACTTCCGAAGGTTCTTCTGAAAAAGTCCCAGCACCTGCCATTGGGGAAATGCGCGGCTCAGAAACCATTCTGATCGCTGAGGATCATGAATCCATCCGCGAGATGGCGCGGCAGATTCTGCTGAACCTCGGATACCGGGTGCTCTCCGCTTGCGACGGAGTGGAGGCGCTGAAGCTCTGCGAGAAAGAACCGCCAGCCCTGGCGATTCTCGACGTGGTCATGCCCAAACTCGGCGGCCCGGCGGTGGCATCGAAACTCAAGTCCTTGTACGCCGGTTTGCCGATTCTCTTTACCAGTGGGTATTCGCAGGATTCGGAAAACCTGGCCCCCGCGACGGCCGAAGCTCATTATCTCCAAAAACCATACAGCCCCACTTCGCTGGGCCGCATGGTCCGGGAAATCCTCGACCAGGCGAAAACACGAAACGCTTCCAGCTGAACGGGGCGCTGAAACCGGCATTGAAGCCCGGTAACACGGCGCTCAATGAGGCCGTCTGAAACGCTCCGAGGCAGTACCTTTCTGGCCCCTACATTCTGTTCTTTGGCGTTGACACCCGCGTTTCGCGGTGCTACAAAACGCAGAAAGACAAGCTCTTTGGTGGTGAGTCTCCTATCGAATTGCGAATAGCAGTACGCGAGTGAGGCCGCAGACCTGCCTGGCAGGGCAGGCCTGCTGAGCCGCCGAGAGCATCTGTCATGCAACACCCCACCACCCCGGGAGGTGAGAACGAACCTGTTTTCACCTCCTTTTTATTTGTGTGGCCCCACCCGACTCGGATGCAGTTTCAGAATGTTACAGCTCATTCGCGGCCCTCAGTCGTTTGCGTCACCCCCAGGCTCGGTTAAGATGGCGCTGTCATCTCCGCCCGCGGCCATGGGCGGTTAGCGCCAATGAGCACTAAATGAAATCCACGCCCGCGCCCCTGCTATCCCTCGCGCACGTCACCGTCATGCGTGGCGATCGCCCGGCACTGCACGACATCAACCTGGAGATCGCGCGCCGGGAGCACGTGTGCATCCTGGGGCCGAATGGCTGTGGCAAATCCACCCTGATCAAGACCATTACGCGGGAGTGTTATCCGCTGGCGCGGGAAGACTCCCGCATCTCCATCCTGGGGCGTGAACGATGGGACATTTTTGAACTGCGCTCGCTGCTCGGAATTGTCTCGCCAGACTTGCTGGCTTCTTGCACCACCGACGCCACCGGTCGGGACGTAGTGCTCTCCGGATTTTTCAGCAGCACTCGTATTTTTCCGCACCATCATCCTGATCCCGGGCATCTTGCACTCGCTGGGGAAACTTTGGCGCGGCTGGGCATAGCGCATCTCGCCGATCGTGCGGTTGCGGAAATGTCTTCCGGCGAAGCCAAGCGCACGCTGATTGCACGGGCGCTCGTGCATAAGCCACAAACGCTGCTCTTTGATGAGCCAAGCACCGCGCTGGACATCGGGGCCCAGCTTCAGCTCCGCCACACCATGAGCGAGCTGGCGCAATCCGGGCTGGGGATTTTGCTGGTCACGCATCACGTTTCGGAAATCATTCCGGAGATCGAGCGCATGATCCTTCTATGCGACGGGCATATTCTCGCCGACGGGCCCAAATCTTCCGTCCTCACCGAGGAGCATCTTTCCAAATTGTTCGGTGTTCCCATTCGCTTGGGGAAACACGACGGTTTCTTCCATCTCTACTGAAAATGGCGGTAGCGAGGAATTCGGATTAACTTTTTGCGAATTCGTCGAGGGCAGCGCCCAGGCGTTCGAGGCTTGAGCGAAGTCCGGGAGTATCGCCACCGATGCCGACGCGGAAATGCTGGGGCATTTCAAAAAATTCTCCCGGGACAACCGTGGTCTCATACTTCTCCCGGAGTAATTTGAAAAATGCCTTCGGGTCACCGCGCCTGAGTCTAGGAAAAACCACCGTGCCGGCGGGAGGGCGAAAACATTGGAGGTCGTTGCGGGAATTAAGGAAAGTGTCGAGCAAAGCACGATTGGCGGCGAGGAGAGTCCGGGCGCGTTCGCGGAACTGTTCAAGGTGCTCGAAGGCCATCACCGAGAGGCGCTCTGCGGGATGCGCGCCGGTTGCGGCGAACAAATCATTGAGGAGCCACATGCGCCGGGCAAGATCGGGCGCGGCCAGAATCCACCCGCAGCGCAAACCGCTCAAGCCATAAACCTTGGTGAGACTGGTGGTGACGATGAAGGGATTCTCACTGGCCGAGGCAATGGAATTTCCAATGGGGAAGCTGAACGGCGCGGCTTGTCCAAATAACATTTCGAGGTAGACTTCGTCGATCAGCACATGTGCTCCAGCGCGGTGGACCATCTTCCCGATCGCACGAACCATTTCCGTAGAAATCAGCGCCCCACTGGGGTTGTGCAGGTTGGTGAGCACGACCAGGCGCGTAGCCGGAGTGATGGCGCTTTGCAAGGCGGCCAGGTCAATGGCATATCCGGACTCGAACCGGCGGGGCAGGCGCTTCACGCACGCTCCGAGATACTCCGCAACGTCAAGGAGCGGTCCGTACGCCGGCTGCTCGAGAACAACCTCATCACCAGGTTCGAGGACCGCGGCCATGGCCAGGTGATTTGCCATCGAGGTGCCGGCCGCCGCGACAACACATTCTTCTGGAACCCCGGCATGTTTTGCGATGCGTTGCTGAAGGGGTCCATAACCATAGTTGCCCGGCGCAGTGATTTCTAATTCCTCGAGACGGAGCGGAAACTCAGCGCGCGGCACGCCGATGAGGCCGCTGGTAGCCAGATTATATTTGGCCTGCGAACGCGTCTTCGCCCATTCCATGTAAGGCGAGCGTTTCTTTCGGACCGAGGCACTCATGAACGGGTTCCCTCCCGGTTTCGCGCGCGCCACAGAAAATAGGCCGGCAATCCTGCGATAGCGATGCCGAGGCCAATGAACGAGCGCTTAGGATCGCGGGCAAAAGTGCTCACCACAACAATCCATTCCGCGGCGATGAAGAGCAGCGTCGTCCAGGGATGTCCCGGAACGGAATAATCCACTTTGCTTGTGCCGAGAGCAGCCGCGCGGCGCCGCAACACAAATAAACACGCGGCTGTCAGTCCAAAGAAAAGACAGTCCATCGCCACGACGTAATTCACGACTTGGGCGAATGTGCCCGTCAGCGCAATCGCGATGGCCCAGACACCCTGCATGGCGATGGCGACCACCGGCACGTGCGTCCGCGGATGCACCCAAGCCACGCCGCGGAAAAAGACCCGGTCTTCGGCCATCGCAAAATAAACGCGTGGGGCCGTCAAAAAAGATTGCGCAAGAAATCCGAACGCCGAGAAAGCAATGCCCGCGGCAATCAACGATCCGCCGCGTGGGCCGAGTAGCGCGCGCATCACCGCGGATGCAGGTGTTGTCGCGGCGGCCAGTCCGGCCGGCCCCAGCGCGCGCACGTATACGAAATTCACCGAGGTGTACACCGCAATCACGCCGAGCACGCCCAGAACCAGCCCGCGTGGAAGAGTCTTGCGCGGGTCGCGGATTTCCCCGGACAAGAAGCTTGACGTATGCCA
>Ga0209698_10004146_pt1 | contig 16005 bp, 18 predicted proteins | sample LitLauG_LLR_2012_FD_187203 | JGI IMG/M metagenome (GOLD analysis project Ga0209698, IMG submission 187203) | Freshwater sediment microbial communities from Pennsylvania, USA - Little Laurel Run_MetaG_LLR_2012 (SPAdes) (version 2) | ecosystem: Environmental > Aquatic > Freshwater > Creek >...
GCAAACGCACGCAGCTCAACATGATCGCCTGGGCCTGTGAAATCCCCGCCGCAAGCGCGCTGGATAGCAGCCGCGCATTTTCGAGAGTCTTATTGCGCGCCGCTGGCCAATTCGAACGCCAGCGTCATCGAGATTTTCGTCGCGGTCTTTGGTCGTCTCCCGGCCTCAATGAAGAGGCTTTCAATCGTTCGAAATCGAATGGCGTCCCTTTGCGGGCTTGAGGCGCCGACGACCTCCGAGGTCGTCAATATCGAAAATAAGGACCGCAACCGGGTCGGCGATAAAATAGGACCGTGGCCCATCTTCATGCTAAGAAAAAGCGAACTGATAGCGGGACGGAACAACAAGCATTTGGATTTCAGGGTCTCAGCGCTCAAGCAGACCGGGGACGGGGGGTCGTGTGTCGTCATATCGACCGTCTGCGCAGTGCACAACACGTTCGGAAAGGTCTATTTGTTTTTCATTGTTCCGTTCCACAAATGGGGCGTTCAACGGCTCATGGCGAATGCGGTCAGGGCTAGCCGCCTGTAACTTGAACGTGGCCCCGCCTCGCCACGAACGCCTTGTTGTCCATGGCGAGCGCTTGCAAACCGTCCTGATTGACGCCCCATGTGGTCATCGAAACCAACCCCCAGCCCGGCCGCTTGGTCTCGCGCTTGGCCGTGACGCGGCTGAAATACGTGATCGTATCGCCCGGCCGGGTCGGGTTCGCCCAGCGCAGGTTCTCCACGCCCGGCGAGACGCCGAGCGGCGGCAAGGCGGCGGGGTCGATCCCTTCGCGCAGCCGCGCGCGGTCGTCGATGATGACGCGCATCGCAGCGGCGGCGACGTGCCAGCCCGAAGCGCACAGACCGCCGAATATCGACGCCTTCGCCGCCTCCTCGTCGATGTGGAAGGGTTGTGGGTCATAAGCGGTCGCAAAGGCGACGATCGCTTCGCGGGTGAAATTGTGTTCGCCCAGACGCCGCTCCGCGCCGATCACGATATCCTCGAACCAGCCGATCATGGCGCGGCCTCGCGGCGGCGCATGAACGACGTGCCGCGCATGACGAGGACCGTCTCGCCGTTCTGGTTCATCAGGTCATAGTGGAATTCGAGGATGCCGAGGGTGGGGCGCGAGCGCGACGTGCGGGCGGAGACGGTAGTGCGGCGCGCATGCAGGCGGTCGCCAGGGCGCACAGGCTTGACCCAGCGGATTTCCTCGGCGCCCGGCGCGCCTTCGCTGGCGCTGTCGAGCAGGAAGGCGTCGCACATCATGCGCATCAGCAGGCAACCGGTATGCCAGCCCGACGCGATCAACTCGCCGATCTGCGAGTCCTTGGCCGCCTCGGCGTCTACATGGAACGGCTGCGGGTCCCAGTCCTTCGCAAATGCGACGATCTCCTCAGCCGTCACCAGCCGGTCGCCGAACTCGACGACCTCGCCTGCCGGAAAATCTTCGTAATAATAGGCGATCACGACAGAAACGTCATCGGGATGGCTCCTCACAACCTCGTCGGGAGATCGATGATAAAGCAAGTAACGTTAGCAAAAAGACTCCGGTTTTGCACGTGCGTTTCGCTCTGTGACGAGACCGATGCGACGGAGCAAATCGGCAAGGCAGGGTTCGACGCCGGCGGCTCTAGGCACGGCGTCGATGTCGAGACGGCGAGCGAGGGCCGTACGGTCCATGGGTTTGCGATAGCCCGGCCATTCCCGCTGCAAAATCCTTAGCGCTCCTTGCGTGTCAGGAGGCCGATGGGCCGCGCGATCGGGCAAATGGCGAAGCAGCAACGCTTCGAAACACGGGCATTGCCAGATGATCGTGATTCCCTTTTCCTCGGCCAGATCGCGCGCGCGAGCGGCTCGCGCACGGCCTGATCTTCGTCGAGGAAAGCAAAACTCGCCACCGGCGAGATTCTTTTACTACGCATATTCGCGATGCGCTGAACTGCCAACGTGAGGCGCGCCAAGGGATCGCCGGCGCCAGGCGCCAATTCCTCAATGGTGAGATGCACCGGCAGATCGCGGTCGCGCGCCAGATCGCGAAGAACGGCGGCATAACTCGATTCGGAAGCGCCCTCGCATCCTATGTAGATCGGAGTCCGGAGGGGGATATGCGGCCGTCGTCGCGTCATCCCAGCATCGGGACGCCGCCGTAGGCGCCGCCAAGATATTTGCGATAGTGATTCTCTTCGCGCCGGGCTTTGACGTCCATCAAACTGAACACCCTGGTGCGACCCTGCCGGTCCTTTTCGCAAATGACGATTTCTTCCTTGTGAAGGTCGTCGAGCAAAGAGGCCGAGTGACAAGAAAGCCAAAGCTGCGCATCGAACTTGTTGCGGGTCTCCTTGTCATAGAACCACCGCAGCAGATGAGGCAGCACGAGGGGGTGGATGGCCGCGTCCATTTCATCGATGACGGCTACGCCGCCGCCATCCAAAGCAGAGACCAGAAAGGGAAACATCTTGATGAACGCTAGCGTGCCGTGGCTTTCGAGCAACCAGGGCATCTCCTGTTGGAGACCTGTGTGCTTGAACATCAGCACGGGGCCATTTGATGGGGTTTCCCGCCAGGCCAAGCGTTCCACGCCCACATCGATGCGGTTGATTTCTGCGTTGAGTCTATCAATCATCAGGGGTTGAGCCTTCAGATAGTCGATGATGTCCTTGTCGGGCGTTTGCGCTACGGGGCGCAGGGCGAACAACGCCTTGCGTGCGATTTCGACGAATAGTTTCGCCGTGGGATGCTGGAATTTCGCGAACGAGGACAACACGGTGTGATTGCTGGCGAGCGTTTTCACCAGATGCTGAAAGCCCGCGAGGCTGAAAGACTTTGAATCCTTGACACTCCCGTCGGCGCTGCGTTCGAACACGCGCTGCCATTTTCCAAGCCCGTGCGGCTTCTGCCGAAGCGATTCATGGCGGATTCCAGTCAACGCGCCGCTGACGACCTCGATTTCCAACTCATAACGATAGACGCCGCTTTCAACCCTTCCACCCTCACGAGCTTGCTGCAACGCCTCGGTCGTCAAGTTCATCACGCCGCCAAGCTCCACTGCGAGGCGAACGGGGCGGTTCGCGGACTCGTCGTCGTTGAATCGTTCGAGGCCGATGAAACCGGGGGTCGAACGCTGCACACTGTCGCGCAATTGGGTCGCGAGAAATTCGAGCGCGCGAAGGGCGTTCGTCTTGCCGGAGGCGTTCGCCCCGTAAAAGGCGACGACCTTCGGAGCGCGGATTTCGGCGCCGTCGAAAATCGGGGCGTAGCGACCATCCGAGTCCGGCACATTGCGATCGATAGACAGGTCGAGCGCCTGACGATCCCGGATCGAGAAAAAATTCTCGATTTCCAGCCTTTATAGCATCGGAGAGCCGCTCCGTTGATGCGCTACAGCAGTTTTTAACCGAAATCCGTCAAAAAGTCGATTTCAGTAGCAAAAAGCACTCCTTCAAAGTGAACGATGACCGACTAATTCGCGAACCGGAAATGCAGCACGTCGCCGTCGCGCACGACGTATTCCTTGCCTTCCAGCCGGAACTTTCCGGCCTCTCGCGCCCCCGCCTCGCCCTTGCCGGACACATAATCGTCATAGCCGATGGTCTCCGAGCGAATGAAACCCTTTTCGAAGTCGGTATGGATGACGCCCGCCGCACGCGGCGCGCGCGCCCCCGCCTCGACTGTCCAGGCGCGCGCCTCCTTTGGCCCCACGGTGAAAAACGTCACCAGATGCAACAGGCTATAGCCCGCGCGGATCACCCGGTTGAGGCCCGGCTCGTCGAGGCCGACCGCCTCCAGATAATCCTTCTGCTCCTCGCGCGGCAGCACCGCGATCTCGCTCTCGATCTTCGCCGACACGACGACGGCGACCGCGCCCTCGGCCTTCGCCCGCTCTGCGACCTTGGCTGAGAAGCCGTTGCCGTCATGCGCCGCGCTTTCCTCGACGTTGCAGACAAAGAGAACGGGCTTGGACGACAGCAGACCGAGAGACGCGAACAGCTTTGTTTGCTCGGGCTCCAGCTTCACCGCGCGGGCCGGGCGGCCCGCCTGCAATTCGGCAAGCGCGGCGGCGGCGATCTCGTGCAGCTCCTTGGCCTCCTTGTCGCCGCCTTTGGCTTTCTTCTCCAGAGCGGGCACGCGGCGCTCGAGGCTGTCGAGATCGGCGAGCATCAGCTCGGTCTCGATGGTCTCGATGTCGTTGACGGGGTCGATGCGCCCCTCGACATGAGTGATATCGCCGTCCTCGAAACAGCGAACCACATGGGCGATGGCGTCGCATTCGCGGATATTCGCCAGAAACTGGTTGCCAAGCCCCTCGCCCTTGGAGGCGCCGCGCACCAGCCCTGCAATGTCCACGAACGTCAGCCTTGTCGGGATGATCTCTTTCGATCCCGCAATCGCCGCCAGCGCCTCAAGGCGCGGGTCGGGCACCGCCACGTCGCCGACATTGGGCTCGATGGTGCAGAACGGATAATTGGCGGCCTGCGCGGCGGCGGTCTGCGTCAGCGCGTTGAACAGGGTCGATTTGCCGACGTTCGGCAGGCCGACGATGCCGCATTTGAAACCCATGCCCGACGCCCTTTGTGATCCTCGCGCGCTCATGCGCGGCGGCATGGAAAAACGCAAGCGCGGAACCTTCCCGCCCGCGCCCTCGTTAGCTGCGCACTCCCCAACCCCCGGAGATTATTCATGCGCAACACGTTGATACTGTCCGCCGCCTTCGCCGCCGTCGCGGGCGCCGCCTTGGCCCAGTCCTCGCCTCCCCAGCCCGTCATGCCGCCAGAGCGCGAATATGTGAACCCCAACGCCGACATGGCCCCGCCCAAGACCGGCGTCGTTCCCGAAGGCCGCGCCGCCGCGCCGATGGAGCACACCGCGCCCAACAGCAACAGGCAGGCGCCGGCGCGCAGCGGCGCCAACGGAAGCTGAACGCCCCCGGTTCTGAAAGAACGCCCCGCCGGAAAAGGCGGGGCTTTTATTTTTAATAGAGCAGTGCAGCGTAGTAAAATGCCTTGACAATATTTCTTTAAAATCAGGATTTATTTTCTCGAAACAAAGCATCGTCTCGCGCATTTTGTATTCATAGTCACTCGAAGAGGAGACGAACATGCGTAAGATTTTGGCGATTTCGATGGTCGCGGCCCTGGCCGCGACGGTTCCGGCGATGGCGCAGAACGCGGGCTCGCCCGGGGCGGTGGGCAGCGTCGGCGGCGCTTCCGGCCACAACACCCCTGGCGGCGGCGTCGATCAGCAGCGCGCCTATCCCGACAATGGTTACACGCCTTACGGCTACGACCGTCAGCCCGGCATGATCGAAGGCCGCGCCGCTGCGCCGGACTATGTCGATCCCGAATATGCGCCGCGCGCCCATGGCAACCGCGGTTCGGGCAACATCAACGCCGACGAACGAATGGGCGACCGCAACGGAACGGACGCCGGGCGCTAACCAGCCCAAACTGAAGCAAGGCCCCGCGCCCGGCGCGGGGCCTTTTGCGTACCCGCGCGCCGCGCGCTAGGCTCGCCCCGGTGCAGACAGGTCAGTTCAGCCAAACCGCCATCCGCACGGCGGCGATGCGCGCGGTCCATCAGACGCAGGACGGCGCGCGCGTGTTCGCCGACCCGCTCGCCGCCCGCGCGCTGGTCGCGGAGGATTCCGAGGCGCTGCAAGCCGCATCGGCGCCGCTGACGCGCCCGCTGCGCCTGTTCGTCGCTTTGCGCGCCCGCATCGCGGAAGACGCGGCGCTGGCGGCGGTGGAGCAGGGCGCGCGCCAGATCGTCGTGCTCGGCGCCGGCCTCGACACCTTCGCGCATCGGGCGCCGCCTCGACCGGGCCTCAAAATCTACGAGATCGACCATCCCGCCACGCAGGCCGAAAAGCGCCGCCGCTTCGCGCAGAACGGCCTCGCGCCGCCCGCCCATCTCGCCTATGCGCCCTGCGATTTCGAGAGCGGAACGCTGGCGCAAGCGCTCGCGGCGGCGGGGTTCGACGCGGGGGCCCGCACGGCGTTCCTCTGGCTCGGCGTGGTTCCCTATCTGACGGCCCCGGCGGTCGAGGCGACACTGCGCTTCATCGCCGCGCGGCCCGCCGACGTCGTTTTCGACTATTCCAATCCGCCGGAGACCATCGAGGCCGGCGACACGAAAGAATTTCACGAGGCGTTGTCGGCGCGCGTGGCTCGCGCAGGCGAGCCGTTCCAATGCTATTTCAACACGCCGGACTTGCACGGGCGCCTGCGCGAAATCGGCTTCGACGGCCTCGACGACTACGGCCCCAGCCGCATCTCGCAGAAGCTGGGCGGCCCCCCGCGCGAGCAGGACCGGGGTGGACACATCCTGCACGCCTGGCGACGCTGACCCGAACCTGACGGGAGGCCGCGCATAAGCGGCGTTTATACCGCCATTAACCAATGGCATTTACCGTGACGACGTGTTCGGAGCGAAGGCGCGACGATGTCGATTTCTGTAGCCTTGTTTGAGATTCTGGCCTGCGCGGCGGCGGCGGGCTTCACCTGTTACTTCGCGCTGGAGCGGCGCGAAATGCGGCACTATTCCTCGGCGAAAGCCGAGGAGCTTTACGTGGTCATCGACTCCTTCGATCAGGGGCTGGCCGCCTATTTCGCCCAGAACTGCTCGCTGATCGCGGAGGGCTACCTCTATTCCCCGCACGGCGACGCCGGCTGGTCGCGCCTGATGCGCGAATCCGCCCGCGCCCGCATGTTGATCGGCTTCTATTTCCCGGCTTTGTGGCCGCAGATGAAACAGGCCGACGCCCGCCTTTCCGCCACCCTCTCGGCGATGCGGCGCTATCATCAGACCCGCGAGGACGCCGAGAGCCTCGACGGCCTCGAACAATCGCTGATCGACCTGCGCGAGACCATGGACGCGCTCAAACACGCCGTGGTGATGGCCCATCGCGACAACGACCGGCCGCGCCTGTTGCGCAAGAGCCGCGCGACCGCGCCAGCCGCCGCGCTGCGGATGGCCACGTAAGCGCGAATTGCATCCCCCGCCCGCCGTGCTAGGGTCTTCAAACGTCAAGCGAACGGCGCGTGCGGGAGTTTTGGGACCTTGGTTTCGACGGTGTTGACCCCTGAGGCCGTTGCGGCGGCCCAGCCGGCGCGGGCGCCGCCGTCGAGGGTTTACGCCGCGCTTGATCTTGGCACCAACAATTGCCGCTTGCTGATCGCCCGCCCCGCGCAGGGCGGCTTTCGCGTCATCGACGCCTTCTCGCGCATCGTGCGGCTCGGCGAGGGCCTCACGCAGACCGGCAACCTATCCGCCGCCGCCATCGAGCGCACGATGGAGGCTTTGAGGATCTGCCGCGACAAGATGCGGACCCGGGGGGTCACCCGTGCCCGTCTTGTCGCCACCGAGGCATGCCGTTCGGCCAGCAACGGCGTCGCGTTCCTCAATGACGTGCGCGACCGGCTGGGCTTGCACATGGAGATCGTCGACCGTGAGACCGAGGCCCATCTGGCCGCCGCCGGCTGCGGCGATTTGATTGACGAGACCGCGCAGGCGTCGGTTTTGTTCGACATCGGCGGCGGTTCCTCCGAAATCGTCTGGATGGCGCGCGGCCCCGACGGCGCGCGCCGCGTTCAGGCTTGGGAATCGCTCCGGCTGGGCGTGGTCTCGCTCGCCGAGACTTTCGGCGGCGAGGACGTGACGCCGGACATTTTCGCGGGCATGGTCGCTTTTGTCGCCCGTGAGCTTGAACCTTTCGCCACGCGCGTCGCCGAGGCGCCGCGCTGCGCACGTTTCCATCTGCTGGGCACGTCAGGCACGGTGACGACGCTGGCCGGCGTGCATCTGGACCTGCCGCGCTATGATCGCCGCGCCATCGACGGCCTTTGGCTGTCGAGCGCCGAGATCGACGCGGCGGTGACGCGGCTGCGCGCGATGAGCTACGCCCAGCGCGCCGCGAACGGCTGCATCGGGTCGGAGCGCGCCGACCTGGTGCTGGCGGGCTGCGCGATTCTGGAGGCGATCCGGGGACGTTTCCCCGCCGAGCGCATCCGAATCGCCGACCGCGGCCTGCGCGAGGGCATCCTCAGCCAGATGATGCGCGCCGACCGCGCGCACGGTTACGCGTGACCGCCGGCGATTCGGGCCGCGCGGGCGGGCGCAGCCTCAAGGCGCGGGTCAAGACCGCGAAGAAACGCACGCTGTCCTCGACTTTGTGGCTGGAGCGCCAGCTCAACGACCCCTTCGTGGCGAAGGCCAAAAGCGAGGGCTATCGCTCGCGGGCGGCCTACAAGCTGCTGGAGATCGACGACAAGCGGCGCCTGCTGAAGCCGGGCGGGCGCATCGTCGATCTGGGCGCAGCGCCGGGCGGCTGGTCACAGGTCGCCGCCGAGCGGGTGAAGTCGCGCGACGGTCAGGGCCGCGTCATCGGCATCGACCTGTTGGACATCGAGCCGATAGCCGGCGTCGAATTCCGCGTCATGGATTTCCATGACGCCGGCGCGCCGGAAGCTCTGCGCGCGTGGATGGGGGGCAGGGCGGACGGCGTGTTGTCCGACATGGCCGCCAACGCCACCGGCCACCGCAAAACAGACCATCTGCGCATCGTGGGTCTGGCGGAACTGGCCATTGAATTCGCCTGCGAGATTCTGGCGCCGGGCGGATTTTTTTTGGCCAAGGTGTTTCAGGGCGGCTCCGAGGGGACGCTGCTGATGCGGCTGAAGCAGGACTTTGCTGACGTCAAGCACTTCAAGCCCAAGGCGAGCCGCTCCGGCAGCGCGGAGATGTATGTGCTGGCGACGGGGTTTCGCGGCGGGGCGGCGCAGGAAGGCGCCTCGCCCGGGGTTTGAGCCGGGCGCAGAAAAGCGTCCTTGATTTTTTCAATCCCCTCCCTATCTCTAGCCCATCCCGTGGGATGGAAGAGACGACGCAATGAAAGACCTGACGGAGCTTCGGCCTAAAACGCCCGACAGCGAAAAGATCACCATCAATCTCGGCTTTGTCGATCTCGGACGCATGGATTTGCTGGTGCGTGACGGCTTCTATGGAAATCGCGCCGACTTCATCCGCACCGCCGTTCGCAACCTGATCGAACGCCACGACGAAGCCGTTCGCCATTCCACAGCGCGGCGGCGCCTCCAACTGGGTTTGTCGCATTACACCGCCCGCGACCTCGAAGCCGCGCGCGACGCCGGGACGCCCTTGCATATTCAGGTGCTGGGGCTCGCCAGCCTCGCCGCCGACGTGACTCCCGAACTCGCCCGCGCCGCCATCGCCTCCGTCGAGGTTCTCGGCGCCTTTCAGGCGAGCCCCGCCGTCAAGGCGGCGCTCGCCGACCGCACCCTCTGACGATCGACGTCAAGCCCAAGGCTCTCCCCATGACTATGTTCCCCAAAATCGACATGCGCGAAGTCACGCGCCTTACTCGCGCCGGCAAGCTGGCCGAGGCCGTTCGCCAACTGCAGGGACGCGAACCCGCCCGAGACGAAACCCCGGAGGCCAGGCCCTCGCGCTGGACGCGGCTCATCGGTTCAGCGGCCCCCGGCGAGGCGAAAGGCGACGCGCGGTCCGTCAGGGCGAAGTGGGCGTTCTCGCACCTGACGCAGACCGTCGTTCCCCCGGCGTTCGCCGGGGGCGCGACGCTGCGCCGCACGCCGGCGCCGCCGACGCCCGAGGGCGCGCGGTTCGAAAACCGAACCTTTGCGCAGTCTTCGGGATCGCGGACCTACAAGGTCTATGTCCCCGGCGGCCACGTCGACCAACCGCTTCCCGTCGTCGTCATGCTGCACGGCTGTACGCAGGACCCCGACGATTTCGCCGCTGGCACCCGCATGAACGAGGTGGCGGAGGAACAGAAGTTTCTGGTCGCCTATCCGCGCCAACCCCAAAGCGCCAACCTTCAGAAATGCTGGAACTGGTTCGACGCCGGCCAGCAACGGCGCGAAGGCGGCGAGCCCTCGGCCATCGCGGGGATCGCGCGCGAGGTCGTCGCGGAATTCGGCGCGGACCCGGCGCGTGTCTATGTGGCGGGTCTTTCGGCGGGCGGCGCAGCGGCGGCGGTGCTGGCGGCGACCTGGCCGGACGTGTTCGCGGCGGTCGGTGTCCATTCGGGGCTGGCCTGCGGCGCCGCGCGCGACATGCCCTCCGCCTTCGCCGCAATGGGCGGCGGCGCCGTCGTCGCCCGCCACGGGGGCCCGCTGGTCCCCACCATCGTCTTTCACGGCGACGCCGATCGGACTGTTAACGCCGTCAACGCCGATCAGGTCATCGCGCAGAACCTGCCGGAGGCCGGACTGAGGCGCACAACGACGCACGGCCAAACGCCGTCCGGCATGCGCTTCACCCGCACAACTTATGGGGATGCATCGGGCGTTTCGACTTTGGAGCAATGGGCGCTGCATGGCGCCGGCCATGCCTGGTCCGGCGGAAGCGTGGAGGGCTCCTACACGGATCCGCGCGGACCCGACGCCAGCCGCGAGATGGCGCGCTTCTTCCTGAGCCACAGGCGCGGGTAGGCCGCTGCGTTACTCCGCCGCTGCGCGCTGCTCCAGCGGACGTTCCAGCGCCGGATTGTGCCCCATTACATACACGATCAGCGCCCCGACCGCCGCGCATCCGGCGAGGAAATACAGGCTCGCGGAATCGCCGCCCGTCTTGTCCTTCAACAACCCAAAAACTTGCGGCCCGAAATAGCCGCCGAGGTTGCCGATGGAATTGACCGCCGCGATCCCCGCCGCCGCACCGCTGGCGTTGAGGAAGGCGGTCGGAAGCGTCCAAAACACCGGCAGCACCGAAAAGAACCCGGCGCCGGCGATGCACAGCCACGCCATCTTGGTTGTCGGGTCGAGCGTGGTCGAGGCGCCCAGCAGGCCCAGGACCATCGCCAGAAGCGGCAGGATAGCGTGCCATTTGCGCTCGCCGGTCGAATCCGAATGGCGGCTCCAGAAGATCATCGCCACCGCGCCCACCGCATAGGGAATCGCCGTGACGAAGCCCGCCTGAAGGTTGGTGAGGCCGAACGCCTTGACAATCTGCGGCAGGAAGAAGCTGAGCCCGTATTGCGGGGTGTTGCAGCCCATGTAGACGACGCCCAGCGCGATGACTCGCGGGTCGATCATGGCGCGAAACCACGACATCGCGCCATGCTGTTTGCGCGTCGCGTCTTCGGCCTCCAGACGGCCTTTCAGCCAAGCGCGCTCGTCGTCGGCCAACCAGTGCGCGTTCGCGGGTCGGTCCGTCAGATAGAAGAACACGACGACCGACAGAATCAGCGCCGGGACGGCTTCGATGATAAACATCCATTGCCAGCCATGCAGACCCATGAAGCCGTCAAGGCCCAGCAACGCGCCCGAAATCGGGGCGCCGATCACCGTCGAGATCGGAATTGCGAACATGAACAGCCCGACGATGCGGGCGCGGTAGGCCGAGGGGAACCACAGCGTCAGAAAGAAGATGATGCCGGGGAAGAATCCCGCCTCGCCGATCCCCAACAAGATGCGCACGACATAGAGGCTGGTCTGCCCCTGCACGAACGCCTCTGCGCCCGCAATGAGGCCCCAGGTGAACATGATGCGGGCGATCCAGACCCGCGCCCCGACTTTGTCGAGCGCCAGATTGCTGGGCACCTCGAAGAAAAAATAGGCGATGAAGAACATGCCCGCCGCGCCGCCGAACACCGCGCTGGTAAAGCCCAGATCCTTGCTCATCGGCCCGCCGGCGAAGCCCAGATTCACCCGGTCGAGATAGGCGATGAAATAGCACAGCATCAGGAACGGCACGAGCCGCCACGACACTTTCGACATCGTGCGGCGTTCGATCTCGCTCATCGGCGTCCTCCTGGGTTCGCCGCTCTGGGGCGGCGATTTGACGGCGACCTTGCGCAAACTTGCAACGTTGTGCAAGCGTCCGCGTGGCGCTATCGCAAAATCCTATAGCCTGGAGGCGCGCATGACCAAACAGCCCTCGATGTTCATCCCCCACGGCGGCGGCCCCTGCTTCTGGATTGACGCCCCGCCGCCCTTCGGCAAGACGGCATGGGAGGGGTTGAGGGCGTATCTGGCTGGCCTCGTGGCGCGGCTGCCCGAGCGGCCCAAGGCGATCCTGTTGGTGACGGCGCATTGGGAGGAGGACGAGGCGACGTTCAGCGTCAATCCGACGCCGGGCATGATCTTCGATTATTACAATTTTCCGCCCCACACCTATGAGCTGAGCTACCGCGCCCCCGGCGCGCCGGACGTCTCCCGCCGGGCGGCGGCCTTGCTGGACAAGGCGGGGTTGGCGGCGCGGCTCGACGAGGAGCGCGGTTACGATCACGGCGTGTTCGTGCCGATGCTGATCGTCGATCCCGATCAGCATATCCCGCTGGCGATGGCCTCGCTGCGCCACGACCTCGACCCCGACAAGCATCTGGCGATCGGGCGCGCTTTGGGGCCGCTGCGCGAAGAGGGCGTGCTGATCGTGGGCAGCGGCATGAGCTACCACGACCTCAGCCATTTCCGTGACGGCGAGGGTGAGGACGCGGCGATCTTCGACGCCTGGCTCGGCGAAGCCGCGACGGCGCCGCCGCCCCAGCGCGACAAGGCGCTGGCGCATTGGGCCGAGGCGCCTCGGGGACGGGCGTGTCATCCGCGCGAAGAGCATCTTTTGCCGCTGATGGTGGCGGCGGGGGCGGCAGGCGCGGATGTCGGGGTCCTCGACTACCGCGACGTGATCGGCGGCAAAACGATTTCAGCGTTTCGGTTCGGCTGAGCGTTGACTTATGCCGGGGCGCGGGTTTAACCACGCCCCGTGGCTCCCATCGTCTAGCGGTCCAGGACGTCGCCCTCTCACGGCGAAAACAGGGGTTCGAGTCCCCTTGGGAGCGCCAACCCTTCCACCGGCGCTTTGATATCAAACCGGTTTTCGTCCGCTTTACCAAACCTGTGCAGTGGGGTTTGGGATTCTGCTCCTTCTAACCGAGCCATCGCGGCGGTAGCCAATAACGCGTTGTCCGCATCGCGCGTGTACCGTTCCGCCTCGGCAAGCGTCCGGTGCCCAAGTACGGACATGATCTCGCGCGCCGAGCACCCCGCCTCCGCAAGTCTTCGTCCAGCCGCCTTGCGAAGCCCGTGCGGCTGACAGTCAAGCGGCAGGCCGGCTTCGATGATAGCTGAACGCATAAACTGGCTGAAGCCGTCCACCGTGAAAGGCTTACCGTACTCCGTCGCTAGTATTGTCCGCTGGCCCCGATGTGCAACGGCCAGGACCTCCTTCAGTGCCGTGTGCAGCGGAATATCAACCTTCTGCCCGGTCTTTTGCTGAACGACGCGGATACGGGCCTCCGCAACGATATCGTCCCACGCCATGCGGTGTATGTCAGAGCGGCGCTGACCGGTATAAAGGTGTAATGCGAACGCCAAGCGTTGTTTCGTACTGACGGACCAACGACGTTCAAACTGGTAAATCTCCTTGTCCGTCCACGACCGTATTTCATTGGACTTGGGCTTCTTGATGCCCAAGGACGGATCATTCTTGAGAAGGCCGCTTTCGATGGCGTGACGAATTAGCACCCGCAACATTTTTAGGACAGCGAGGCGCTGGCCCGGCCTATCCGCATACGGGCCGAGAACCTTTTCCACGATGTTCGCGCGGGTCAGCCCTATTACCGTACGGTGGCTGTGCGCCGCTCGAATGATCTCCATGCGAGAATAATATCCAGCCTTGCTCGAAGGTTTCAGGTCAGCAAATGCAGCACTGCCCTGATAGGATATTATGAGAGCACCGAAGGTGCCCGCAGCCGGTGGGGCCAGGCGGGGTAACGGTACATCCGTCAGGACTTCTCCTATCAAAGCGGCCTTATACGCTGCATCGAACTCAGCAGAACCGACGGTCACGGGCAGGGCTACCCGCTTCCCGCCCTTGAGACGGAAGTAAATGCGTAGCTTCCCGTGACGATCATTCCAACGTTCACAATGAGGGGGCAACTTCCGCGGCAACTTCAATCATCCCATGACGAATCGCGCACAGCGGAGTCACCGCCGTCGTATTCCAAGCTATTTACAAACTCATCGAGATCGCGCCGATCCCAAAGGCGACGACGGTCGATGCAGCGCGGGGTCGGAGCGCGACCTTCGCGCACCATGCTCTGCAGTTTCGTTGCCGAAATCCCGATATAAGCAGCGGCCGGCCCGACAGCGACCAAGCGTGGTTCAAGGATCAACTTCTTGTTTTGACTATCCTGCAAAACCTGTGTCCAACTAGCTGTATGGTTGTACTCGAGATTTTGCCGATAGCGCGCTCTCTCGTCTTTGACCTTAACTGAACTACGACCCTACGTCTCGCTCATAACCAAACTTTCACTATGAAGAAATCCCCGTTTCGCCTGGGCCGTTGGCCCGGCGAAATCGTTTTCGCTCGAAACAAGAGGTGTTCGTAGCCGCCAGTCTTGGCGGTGTGCCCAGATCGGCCTGACGGTGAGTAGGCGGCACGTTGTGACAAGCAGGACGACGATTTTTGAAGAGGTGCTTCATGGTGACCTACATTTGGACCTGAGGACCTGCTATTCTCCACCCTATCCGGTGACAATGAAATCCGCTCTGAGTTAGCTCAGCGCGAACTCCGATATGTGATAGAGTGATTCCTTCGCCGTCCAGGCGCCGAGTGATGAACCTGAGGCTTAACCCCTCACGCCGCAGCATCTGCATGCCCATAATTGTATTCTGCTCAAGAACGTTGGCAGCGAGCTGCCCTTCTTGGGTGGTGCCCAACCAATTGGCCGCAAACCTCCAAGATATTGCTCTTGACTTCGCTGATATTGCCTCACATCGCAGGCGCGCCTCTTAATCTGGTCCCGCTCAGCCTCAGCCACAGCGCTGAGGACAGTGAAAACCAGCTTTGCGACACTATTGGACGAGACATCGCCTTCAAGGTCAAAGGGGGGTGCAACAAAACACCGCTCGCCTTGAGCCGCTCAAACGTGGTGCGGGCGTCGGAGGCCAAACAAAGAGCGCGGTCAGGCTTGGCCGCTCTGATTGCATCAACCTCCGAACGAACCCTAGGAGGCGATTGCCTTCGGGGCGGACTGAAAAGGAACTGAACCTGAGACGCCAGCTTCAACGATGGTTTCGTCTATCTCCCAACCATGCATTGCGGCATGGCCTAATGTCTGCCGCTGCTGATTCGCCAAAGACCCTCCCTCGCCCGCCTTAGGGTGCTCGCAACCCTCCATTGGTAATAAAAGTGCAAAATCGCTTGCAATAGTGACCCCCTGAGGTGGTTTTTCGCGTCCAAAACCGACCCCCTCTGACGATGTGTGTCAGCGTCCTTCCTTTTGGCCTTGATCGGCTGGGAAGGGCCGATGGGGATGATGGGCGTGGACAAGATCGGCGAGATACGGCGCGCCCATTTCGAGCAGAAGCGGTCGATCAAGGAGATCGTGCGAACGCTGTCGGTCTCGCGGGCGACAGTGCGCAAGGTCATCCGTAGCCATAAGACCGAGTTCAAGTACGAGCGCGACGTTCAGCCCTCGCCGAAGCTTGGGGTCTGGGTCGCGGCGCTGACGGAGATCCTGGAAGGGGAAGCGGGTCTGCCCAAGCGCGAGCGGCGCTCGACGCAGCGGCTTTACGAGGAACTGCGCGGGCGCGGCTACGACGGCGCCCACGACAGCGTTCATCGCTTTACGAAGGCCTGGCGCGACGAACGGGCGCGCGTTCCCACCCACGCCTTCGTGCCGATGAGCTTTGCGCCGGGGGAGGCTTATCAGTTCGACTGGAGCCACGAGACGATTACGCTTCAAGGGCTGCCGCTGACGGTGAAGGCGGCGCACATGAAGCTTTCGCATAGCCGCATGCCGTTCGTGCGGGTCTATTTTCGTGAGACGCAGGAACTGGTGTTCGACGCCCACGACAAGGCGTTCCAGTTTTACGGCGGCGTCTGCCGGCGCGGAATCTACGACAATATGAAGACGGCGGTCGAGGCGATCTTCGTGGGCAAGGCGCGCCGCTACAACGCCCGCTTTCTGCAAATGTGCTCTCACCATCTGATCGAGCCGGTGGCCTGCACGCCCGCTTCGGGCTGGGAGAAGGG
>Ga0209698_10004147_pt1 | contig 16001 bp, 11 predicted proteins | sample LitLauG_LLR_2012_FD_187203 | JGI IMG/M metagenome (GOLD analysis project Ga0209698, IMG submission 187203) | Freshwater sediment microbial communities from Pennsylvania, USA - Little Laurel Run_MetaG_LLR_2012 (SPAdes) (version 2) | ecosystem: Environmental > Aquatic > Freshwater > Creek >...
AACTCTGGAGCGGGAGACGGGAATCGAACCCGCGACCAACAGCTTGGAAGGCTGTGACTCTACCACTGAGTTACTCCCGCTCGAAAAACCCAGCTCTCAGCGAATCTGCCTGCCTCAACTACCTTCGTTCCGAATCGTCCTCGGGCCGTGGCTGCAAGTAATCTTTGCGATGCAACCACGTCTTCAGCGCGAACAACCCCAGGATCGCCAGCGTCACCAACCGGATCCGCTCATCCGCGAGCGTGGTCCACGCCAGCCCCGCTAAAACCGCGAACGCAACCAACGCCACCAAGAGTCGGTTCACACAAAATTCCTGGTGCACAGGGAAGGATTCGAACCTTCGTACCTCGCTAGGAGGAGCAGATTTACAGTCTGCCGGCTTTAACCACTCACCCACCTGTGCAGAAACCGCCAAGCTTCCGCTCCGCACCGGGAGCGTATCTTTCCCGACAGCCCTCTCCGGGGTTTTCGCACACTTGCGGAATGATCGTGCAGGCTTCGCAACTCAGAAAACAGCATTGGCGCGAGCACACTCGCGCACGAAATCCACTACCCGTCGGAAAAATTTCCTAATGGAGTGTGTCTAGAAAACCTGTTGCGCCGCTGGACTGCTTCCGCTGCCCTGCCGGATAATCGTTCCTGGAGCTGGCGAAGGGATTTGAACCCCTGACCCTCTGATTACAAATCAGATGCTCTACCAACTGAGCTACGCCAGCAAACTGAGGGATCGCACCTTCTCAGGCGCAAATCTCCCTACGGATCCCCTTCAGATGACCGGGACAATTTTTAAAGGTACCATAAGCGGCAAATAACGTGCAAGCATAGCGTTACCCCGCTCATACACTCGCTGGCAGAGCCCGCCCAAAGAGTCCCAATTCATGCCTGTTTGCTGCTTGAAAGACCCGGAGCAAAGGTGTTACGGAGCGCGAATCGATTCGTATCAGGGCATCGCTTTAGCGATGCCGTACCCCGCGTGCTTTCGCCTGCCCCTTCGGGGGCTGGTGTGATCCGCCGCACCTTGCAGCAGCCCATGGACCCAGTGACACTCCTTCCGGACCCTTCCCCCACCCGACGAGTGCTATCATAGGCGCCTCCCGTGCGCCTAAGACGCCGCGTTCCCGTTCTCCTTGCAGTCTTGGCAGTCGCCGCCGCGCTGACTGCCGTGGTCCAACTGCGACGGCGCGCTCCGCCCGAAGCGGCCCGCCTGTTGCCCGGCGCCGACGGTTTCCTCTACGTCAATCTCAAGTGGCTGCGAACCCTCAAAGCGATCGGGCAACTGCCCGCAGTCCCGCACGATCCTGACTACGAACGCTTCATTCAGGAGACCGGCTTCCAGTTCGAGCGCGATCTGGACGAGGCCGCCTTCGCCGTCCACTACCCTGCCAGTTGGGAAAACGGCGCCACCGGGGGCTCCTCACCCCAGCTCCGTTTCTCCGAGGTCTTCGTGGGCAGGATCCAGGGCGAACGCCTCCGTGCTTATCTACAAAAGATCGCGGGCGGCGTGGAGGCCTATCACTCAGCGGACATATACAGCATTCCGCTCGAGGGCCGAACGGTCCGCGTCGCCGTCCTGAACGTCGACAGTGTGGCCGTCTCAAACCACGATGATCCCGCCGTCATACGCGGCATCATCGACCGCTCGCACAAGCTAGCTTCCCCGTTCGGTGGACCGGCCCTGCTTCGCCAGTACTACAAATCCCTTCCCGTTGTGAGCAAGACCCTGCCGGTCGTGAAGCTGGCGTGGTTCATTGGCCGCGTCCAGCCTTCGAATGGACTGGGCAGCTGGTCAATGCTGTTCGAGAAGCCGGCGGCGGTCGTGGTGTCGGCCTATTACCCCGTCTATTCTCCCAGCCTGCACTTGCGCGCCGAGGCGTTCCCCGGCAATGAAGACGACGCTCAGGGCCTCACCGACAAAGTGTCGAACTATCTGACCCTCTTTCACGCCGCCGAAATCGCGGTCGCCACCCGAGGCACCGATCCGGACGTGAAGTCTTTCTTCGATAGCCTGAGGATCGAACGCCACGGCAATCGGGCGGTGCTGACCGCAGCGATTCCGCCCGGGTTTCTCAAGAAAGTGGTGGCCGAACCTCAGCCCGAGATCCCCCCCGCCGAATCGTCAGCAGGGAAGGAGACCCCAGACTCTCTGCGCACGTCTCAACCTGGCGGGGACCGCAAAACGAAAAAGTAGCAGCCGCGTGCCGGGCGCCCTAAATTGGGTCTTTGATTTCTGTAACATTCCGCCCCTCTGGAACATCAATTACCTGGGCCTGAACTTTCGCGGGTTTCTACCGCCTAACAGCGGAAGCCGCTGCGGCGAAATTTTCCATCAAGGACGGGTAGAATAACCTCAATGTCAACGCTTCCCCTACCCATCGCCGCCTTTGTCGCCGGGTTGATTTCCTTCCTGTCTCCTTGTGTTCTGCCTCTCGTCCCCGGTTACGTGTCCCTGATTTCCGGCGCGGGCGTGGAAGAGCTCAAGTCCCAAGACGGCCAGCTCTTCCGCAAGGTGATGCTGAACTCGGCTGCTTTCATCATCGGCTTCAGCATCGTATTCATCGCGCTGGGCGCGATCTCGACCGAAGTCGGACAGATGCTGAGGTACTACAAGTCGACTCTAGCCCGGGTCGCCGGAGTCGTGATTATCGTCTTCGGCCTTCATCTCACAGGCATCTTCAAAATTAAGTGGCTCTACACCGACGCGCGCCTGCACAGCGTCAAAGGCGGCAGCACTCCCTGGGGAGCGTTCGTCATTGGCTTCGCCTTCGCTTTCGGCTGGACCCCCTGCGTCGGCCCCATCCTCGCGGTGATTCTCGGGATCGCCGCCGCCCAGGACTCGATCGTGAAAGGTATCCTCCTGCTGGCGATCTACTCCCTCGGCCTGGCCGTGCCGTTCCTGATCACGTCGCTCGGCATCGGCCGCTTCTTGAAGTTCTACAGCCGCTTCCGCTCGCACATGCACGCGCTCGAGGTCGCTAGCGGTGCCTTGCTCATCGTGCTCGGCGGCTTGCTGGTGTTCGGGCGCTTTACGTTGCTCTCAGGCTATTTTTCATTCTTGAACCGCTTCGCGCTGTAAAGGTGGACCATGGATAACCCTGAATCGAACCCGATTGAAAACGAAACTGCGGAGCTTGCCGCGATCTCCCCGGTCGAAGAAACGCCAGCGACCCAGTCTCCGGAAGCGATGCAGACGCCAGACCCCGCGCCCCCGCCGCCCGCGAAGCGCAACCCTGCAGCCCTGTTCTTCGTAGCGGCAGTAGTTGCTGTGATGCTATTCCTGGGCTTTCATGCCACCCGTCGTGCCGGTGCCGGCGGCCCTCCCGACAGCCTTGATCCCGCCGGCAAGCCGGCTCCCGATTTCACCCTCGCATCTCTCGACGGCAAGAACATGACCTTGAGCGACCTTCGCGGCCAGGCCGTCCTGCTGAATTTCTGGGCCACCTGGTGCGGCCCCTGCAAGATCGAAATGCCGTGGTTCATCGAGTTGCAGAAGGAATACGGTCCGCAAGGCCTGCAGATCGTCGGCGTCGCCATGGACGATGCCAGCAAGGAAGACATCCAGAAGTTCGTCCAGGAGATGGGCGTCAACTACACCATCCTGCTCGGCAAAGAAGCCGTCGGCCAGGAGTACGGCGGTGTCGACGTGCTGCCCACCACGTTCTTCATCGACCGTGACGGCAAGATCGTTTCCCGCGAATTCGGCCTGCAGAGCCGCAGCCTCTTCGTCGACAACATCAAAAAGTCGCTGAGCCAGGGCCACGCGGTACAGGCGCAAAAGTAACGTGTGGCGCGGACACTCCTGTCCGCGAAAGGTTGGGTGAACACAAGTACTCTTGTGTCGCACTGGGGGTTCGGGTCTACTATTTCGCAGATGCGAAGCATGGAAAAAATCGCGCTCTGCCTGGCGCTAACTTCATGCCTGGCTTGGCCACAGTCCTACGGCAAGAAATCCCCCTCGGTCTCGCTGGCGCCGGTCGCGCTCGTCACCGTCACCCGCGGACAAGCCGCCCCGGTCAGTCTTCATTTCCGCGTGGCTCCGGGCTTTCACGTCAACTCCAACACGCCCAAGTCGGAGTTCCTGATCCCCACCGCCCTCAAGATGGACGCGCCCACCGACATCGCGCTCACCAAGACCACCTATCCCGACGGGAAAGATATGGCCTTTCCGTTCGCTCCCGACGAGCCGCTGAATGTCTACAGCGGCGATTTCACCGTGACCCTGAACGTCCGCCCGCTGCACACGGTGATGCCCAGCAAATACGCGATTCACGGCGAACTCAAGTACCAGGCCTGCGACAACGCCGCCTGCTACCCGCCGAAGAAACTACCCGTAGACTTTGAAGTGAAAGTCCTAAAGGGCGCCGCGCCCGCCGGAAAGAACCCGGCGCAAAGCCCCCACGCCCACCGGTAGGTAGTGGTCAGCCGTGCGGGCTTCAACAAAACCGCACTACTCCGTAATCACATGGTCTGCCCACTCGATGAGTGACACGAAAATCGGCGGACTCCCGAACTTGGCTCCGTAGTTGCTCAAGTCTGCCTCCGTCACGCCTCGCGCCCGCGAACACGCACCGCAGGCATAGATTTGAACGCGCTTGGCGACGATCTTATTCAGAAACTCTCCTACCGTCGGCCACCCAACCGGTGTCACTGCGTCAGCGACCACCTTGCGCATCAGCACCACGGCTTCCCCCAGCAGGTAAATCTGCACCTCGTGGCCGGCCTCAGCAAGCGCCAGACCATGCGAGAACGGAAACGCCGCTTTCGTGGGATCATCGGAGCCCCACGCTGTCTTCATGAGAATCTTGAGTTGCTTGTGAGCGGTCTGCCCCTGCAGAGCACTCGCCGCTGTGAGGAAAGGGAGCGCAGCCCACTGCGCCATTTGTGAAAGGAAAGCACGACGTGCCATAACTCCTCCCCAAGTCGGAAATCCGACCGAGAAAACGTGAGGAGTCTACTCCACCGATCCAGAAGAGCCAAGGGTCGCTCGGCCGCGAAGCGTCAGGCCCTTCCCTGCTTCTTCTCCACCTTGGCCCACGTATCCTTCAGCGCCACGGTCCGGTTGAACACAACCTTCCCCGGCCCCGAATCTGAATCGACACAGAAGTATCCTAGCCGCTCGAACTGATACCGGCTCCCCGGCGCAGCGCCCGCCAGCGACGGCTCCAGCTTCGCCCGCGGAATGACTTCAAGGGAATTGGGATTCAGGTTCGCGGTAAAATCTTCCGCCTCGTCCGGATTCTCTTTCGTGAACAGCGTGTCGTAGACGCGCACCTCCGCATCCACCGCGTGCCCCGCCGAAACCCAGTGTATGGTCGACTTCACCTTGCGGCCGTCGGGCGTATTGCCTCCGCGCGTGGCCGGATCGTAGGTGCAGTGCACCTCGATTACTTCACCCTTCTCGTCTTTGACCACGCTCGTGCACGTAACCAGATACCCGTAGCGCAGGCGTACCTCGCGTCCAGGCGACAGCCGGAAGTACTTGGGCGGCGGCGTCTCGCGGAAGTCATCCTCCTCGATGTAGATCACTTTCGAGAACGGCACTTTCCGCGTACCCGCGCTTTCATCCTCCGGGTTGTTCACCGCGTCCATCTCCTCGGCTTGCTTCTCCGGGTAATTGTCGATGACCACCTTCAGCGGCCGCAGCACCGCCATCACCCGCGGCGCGCGTTTGTTCAGGTCCTCACGCACGAAGTGCTCGAGCATCGCGAGGTCAACAATACCGTTCGTCCGCGACACCCCGACCGCGCCCACAAAATTGCGGATCGCCTCCGGCGTATATCCCCGCCGCCGCAGGCCGCCCAGCGTGGGTATGCGCGGATCGTCCCAGCCCGACACGAAGCGCTCTTCCACCAGCCGGCGCAGCTTGCGCTTGCTCATGATGGTGTAGGTGAGGCTCAGCCGGTCGAACTCGATCTGCTGCGAGGGAAAAATCCCCAACTGCTGGATGAACCAGTTGTAGAGCGGCTGATGGTCGGCAAATTCCAGCGAGCACATCGAGTAGGTGATCTTCTCAATCGAATCCGACTGCCCGTGCGCGTAGTCGTACATCGGATAGATGCACCACTTGTTGCCGGTGCGGTGATGCTCGGCGTGCAGGATGCGGTACATCACCGGATCGCGCATGTTGAGGTTCGGCGACGCCATGTCGATTTTGGCCCGCAAGACACGCGAGCCGTCGGGAAACTCACCCGCCTTCATGCGCTCGAAAAGATTCAGATTTTCTTCCCCCGAGCGGTTCCGGTACGGGCTGTCCTTGCCGGGCTCAGTCAGCGTGCCGCGATACTTGCGAATCTCGTCCGCGGTCAGGTCATCCACGTACGCTTTGCCTTCTTTGATCAGCCGGACGGCCCATTCGTAGAGCTGGTCGAAGTAGTCCGAGGCGTAGTAGAGGCCATCCCAGTGGAAGCCGAGCCACTGGATGTCCGCCATGATGGAGTCGACGTACTCGGTCTCTTCCTTTTCGGGGTTGGTATCGTCGAAGCGCAGGTTGGTGTGGCCGTTGAATTCGTCCGCCAGGCCAAAGTCGATGCAAATGGCTTTGGCGTGGCCGATGTGCAGGTAGCCGTTGGGCTCGGGAGGAAAGCGCGTTTGCACCCGGCCCTGATATTGTTCGTCCTTAGGTCGTCGAGAATCCGGTCGCGGAGAAAATTCGATGGACGAGGTTCAGCGGGCGGGGTGGCAGCAGCTTCAGCGGGAGAGTCGGTCGGCGTCATTTCGAGTTTCATTGTATAACTTCAGGTTCAGCGACGTGCCCGTCCAGCGGCGAGCGGCCGCAGGGCTTTCCCGAGTTTCTGTATGGCTGACCGCGTCGCTTCTCTTCCATACGCCGCGTAGCCCAGAATGAGCCCGCCGCGTGGTACTCGTCGCAGGTAGTAGTTCGAAAGCGCGACCGTCTCGACGCCCGCCGTGGCGGCCGCCGTAGCCCAGACGGCGTCATCGGCTCCGGGAGGCACGAATCCGACGAGGTGCGTTCCGGCTGGGGCCGGCTTTAGTTCGAGCAAGCCGTCCAGTTCGCGGCTGGCCGTACCACAAAGGTAGTTCTGGCGTTCCAGATACAACATGCGCATGCGCCGCACGTGGCGGGCCAAGTGCCCCGCTTCGATGAAGTCCGTCAGGATCAGCTGTTCAAAGGCAGGCGGGGTACGGTTCATCAGTCCGTTGAACGCAGTGAACGCTTCCACCAGCTGATGCGGGGCCACGAGAAATCCGATGCGGAGCGCGGGGACCAGGAGCTTGCTGAAAGTTCCAACGTAGATCACGCGGTTGTGCTTCCCTAATCCCTGCAACGCGGCGATCGGGCGGCTGTGGTAGCGGTACTCGGAGTCGTAATCATCTTCGATGACCCAGGCGCCCGAGCTTCGAGCGAGTTCCAGCAACTCCAGGCGGCGGGACAGGCTCATCGTGACCGTGAGGGGATACTGGTTCGAAGGCGAGACGTAAATCACCCTCGGCTTGGTCCCGGTACGAATTCCCGTTGCGACTTGAATACCCTCGTCGTCGACCGGGATCGGCACAAGCCGTGCTCCCGCTGCCAAAAGCGTACTGCGTGCTCCGAGGTATCCGGGCTCCTCGATCCACGCGGTGTCACCCCGCTCCAGTAACACTTGCGCCGTGAGGAACAATCCCTGCTGCGAGCCGCCGCTGAGGATGATGATCTGATCGGGGTCGGTCTGTACGGAACGAGAGATGGCGAGATACGACGCGATCGCTCGGCGAAGAGGCGCGTATCCGCCGGTTGCTCCGTAGCCCAGGAGCTCCCGCGGCATGTGCCGGTAGCGGCGAGCCGCGATCTGTGCCCATAACTTGATGGGGAACTCGTCGATCGCGGGCAAGCCATGGCGAAAGGGAACAGGTTTGACTCGCGGGAAATAATTCGGTAAGCGCGCCCATTTCCGCACTCGAGGCAACTCAGAAATCCCGTTTTGAGCAGGCGCTCGCGCCGAACTTCGCGGCCTGCCCGCCCGCAAGAAAGCGTCCGGCAACGAATCTGCGACGAACGTACCGGAACCGACCCGGCTGCGTAGATAACCTTCGGCGGTGAGTTGTTCAAAGGCGTTAGCCGCCGTATTGCGAGAGATGCCCAGATCGGAAGCCAACACTCTCGTGGACGGCAGTCGAGTGCCGCGGCATAGACGTCCGGTCACGATGGCATCGCGAAGCTCTGCGCAGAGTTGCAACTCCAATGAGGTTGTCTTGGATCGGTCGAGAGACTTTGCGAGAAAGACAAAATGGCCGCTTCTTCGACCCATGTGATTCCGGCTCCTGCGGGGGGAAGTGGCACCATCGTTGCCAGCAAAATGGCCCTTGTAGGCAGCCACTTCGGAGTGCTTGAATTGTCTCACGGCGCGGGTCGCGCGTCCCAGCGAGCAGCCCGATATCTCGCTGGCCGCGATCTCCCGCCATTTCCGATCCGAGCAGACTTATGTATCCTGCCGCGAACTCCATCCGTCCCCTTGAAGAGGTTATTGCGAAGGCGCACCGCGAACTGCTCGCTCTGCTGGAGGAACGATCCCGCATCATGGAGCGCATCGGAACCGTCAAGCAAACCATCGCCGGGCTGGCGAATGTGTTCGGCGAGGACCTGCTGAGTGACGAACTCCTGGCCCTGATCGATCGCAAACGCGGAGTGCGTCATTCCGGACTCACCCGGACCTGCCGCGCGACCTTGATGGAATCGAAGACTCCACTGACGCCACAGAACATAAGCAACGAGATCCGGCGTCGGCAGCCCAGCCTGCTCGCCCATCACAAGTCGCCGTTAGCGTCCATCACGACGATCATGAACCGCCTGGTCCAGTACGGAGAGGCCAGGGCGGTAACTACCTCATCGGGCAGGCGTGCGTGGCAATGGGCTACCGGCCACCCGGAAGAAGCGGCCCCAGTCACAGAGAACCACGTGACCCCAGTAGAGCCATTTAGGCAACCAATCGCCCGATAGTACGTGTGCCCTGCACGCCTCGCCATGGCTACCCCAGGGCAGACAATCCACCTCGCCTCATGTGAGCGGTCGCGAGATCCGAGTTCGCGCTCACACTCCTGCAGAAACTACTTGGCCTGGACTTGCGCTGAGCAACTGATTCTCCGCCAGCCTCCTCCGAAACCGCACGTGCCGCAACCGGGTTAACTCCACCAAAGGGCTCCAGACGGTGTGCACCAGATTGTGCTTGATCAGTTGGTGCCAGAAACCGTTCGACCGCTTGTACAGGTACGACATCGCTAAATACAGGGGCACAGCCCGCCAGTCTTCCGGCCGCCTCCGCCAGATCGAAGCGTGCGAGAACAGCCGCTGGTAGATCCAGGCATAGCCGAACTCCAGTTCTTCCGGCGTCATGTGCTTCGGCTGGAACACCGCGTGCGACGTGTCATACAACGACCAGTCGCGGTGCAGGATGCGCCCCTCGCCTTCCATCTGGCGAAACAGCGGCGTCGCCGGATACGGCGTGAGAATGTGAAAGGTCGCGCACTCCAGCCGGTTTTCCTCCACCCACTGCGCGGTGCGAGCGAAAATGTCCTTGCGGTCGTGGTCGAAGCCGAGCACGAAAGATCCGTTCACCTGGATCCCCACCTCATGCAGCATGCTCACCCGCCGCGCGTAGTCTGACGTGCGCGGGGTTTTCTTGTGGGCATCGGCAAGGTTGTCGTCGGTAAGCGACTCGAAGCCGATGAACACTCCGGTGCAGCCGGCCAGAGCCATGTTCCGAATGAGGGACGGATCGTCGGTAACGTCGATGGTCACCGCCGCGCTCCAGATCTTATTCAGCGGACGCAGCGCCGCGCATAGCGAGTGCAGGTAGTCCCGCCGCGAGCCCAGGTTGTTGTCGATGAAGACGGCATACGGCTGGCCGTCAGCGGCGAACTCGTCCGCCACCTGCTGCGGACGGCGCATGCGGTACGGCATCCGCAGGCCTTCTGTCGCGAGATAGCAGAAACCGCAGCGGTTGTGGCACCCGCGCGTCGCGATCAGGCTGGTAGTGGTCAGAAAGCTGCGGCGCGGAAGAAGGGAACGCCGGGGCGATGGATCGTCGTCGTAGTCGTTCTCGTAGGTCGCCATGTAGCGTTGCCGCAGGCTGCCGGCTTCGACGTCCTTGAGGATTTGCGGCCAGAGTTGTACACCGTTGCCTAACGCGAGCGCGTCGGCGTGTGCAGCGCATTCGTCGGGACACGAGAGCACGTGCAAACCGCCAAGAATGATTTTCGATCCCCGCCGCCGGTACCAGTCCGCGAGTTCGTAGGCGCGTCGCGCGAAGGTCAGGTGCACCGTGATCCCGACCACCTCCGGGACAGGTTCGCAGGGTGGCCGCCCTGCAAGCAGGTTCTCGTCCCAGTATTCCACTCGCCAGTGCGCGGGAGTCGTCGCGGCAAAGCTGGTCAACGCGAGCGTCGGCGTGAGCACATGTTTGCCGAAGCTGGCGTTCGGGTCTTTGGCGTAGAACGGATTGATCAGCAGCGCGTATCGCGGCTCGATGGAACCAGCTGGTGCACAAGGATCCAGCGCTGGCGCAGTGAGCATCTCGGGAGGAATCCAGCGTTTCTTGAGCGGCTGGCGGAAGGGATCGGCGGTCTGCATGTTTATACTTTGCAATACAAAGTACTTTTAGTCAACACCTGCGCGGCCGCTACTTCTGGACAGGGTTCCGCCCGTTTCCCGCACTCTTACCGGATCTTCGGAATTGCCTGGCCGATGCGGGCGAGCGTCTTGTCCCTGCCCAGCACGTCCAGCGTCTCAAACAGCGGCGGCGCGTTCTTCCGCCCGCACACCGCCACCCGGATGGGCTGGAACATCTGTCCCGCCTTGATGCCCAGTTCCTGTGCCGCGGCGCGCAGCGCCTGGTCCAGCGGATCGTGCTTGAACTCGACGCCCGTCAGCACCGTGCTCGCCTTCTCCAGCACCTTCTTCGCCATGGCGGCATCGCCCTTCTGCGGGATCAGTTCCCCCGGATCGTACGGCGGAAGCTGGTCGACGAAAAAGAAGTCAGCGGCGGTCAGCACGTCGCGCAGCAACTTGATGCGCTCGCGAATCAGCGGCGTGATCCTGAGCATCTGCGCCGGGTCCACCGAAAAGCCTGCCGCACGCACGATCGGCAGCAGCCGCGCGCTGAGATCCTCAATCGACAGTCCTCGAATAGTTTCAGCATTCAGCCAGACCGCCTTGGGATCGAACATCTCTTCCGGCGTGGCGGCAGGCTCTTTGAAGTTCACAACCGCATTCGCGCGGTTGATCCCCTCCAGCGTAAACAGCTCCTGCAGATCTGCCAGCGGCATTTGCTCGCGGTCGTTCTTCGGCGACCAGCCCAGCAGGCACAGGAAATTGATGAACGCCTCAGGCAGAAAGCCCGCGTCCCGGTACGTGGTCACGCTTACCACCGGGCCGTGGCGGCGCTTGGAAAGCTTCGTGCCATCTGGGGCGACCAGCAGCGGCAGATGGGCGAATTGCGGACGCCCAGCGCCCAGTGCCTCGAAGATCAACACATGCTTGAACGTGTTCGTCAGGTGGTCCTGGCCCCGGATGATGTGCGTGATCCCCAGATCGGCATCGTCGGCGCACGAAGCCAGGTGGTAGGTCGGCATGCCATCGCTGCGCAGCAGCGCAAAATCCTCAATGTCATCCGCAGCCTTGCGCTGCTCGCCGTATACCGCGTCGGTGAAGCGGACTTCCTCGGCCAGACCGCGCGGAACTCGAAACCGCAGCGCGAACGTTTCCCCTGCCGCTGCGCGTCGCTCGCTTTCCTCGGGCGAAAGCTCACGCACTCCCGGATTGAACAGCCACGTTCCCTGGGTCCCCGACTTCTCGGCGTCGCCCGTGTGTGCGGGCGTGAAATCCCGGTAAGCCAATCCCTTCTCGAAGATCGCCCACGCCGCTTCCTGGTGCAGCGCCAGCCGCTCGGACTGCTTGTACTCCTCGTCCCACCCTAGGCCCAGCCACTTCAGACCGTCAAAGATCGAATTGACGGACGCTTCGGTGTTGCGTTCCACGTCGGTATCGTCCAGGCGCAAAACCATGGTGCCCCGGTTCCGCCGCGCGTACAGCCAGTTGAAGATGAACGTGCGGGCGCTGCCCACGTGCAGAAACCCTGTGGGCGAGGGCGCAAAGCGCACCCTCGGGCCCGGCAATAAGTCGTCTTTTTTGATGGGAGTAGAAGAATCCGACATGAAGGCCTCATGTTACGGGGCGGCGAAAAGCATCGTCAAGCGACGGCTGCGGCGGTAACCGGTGCCTGAGTCTCGCCTACCGTGTTTTCCTCAGCCCCCTGTACTGAAAACGTGTTGAATTCGTCGCTCAGCCTGTGAAACGATTGCTGAAACATAACTTCTCAGGATTCGCTGGGTAGGCGAAAAGTTGAGCTGTGCTTGCGCGCCATGAACAGCCTTGCCTCGAACGTCGTCATCATTCCGGGGATCGTCGCCCTGCTGCTTTTCCTCGTCTTTACCTACCTTTACGAGCAGAGCAGACAGCCCTATTTCCGCGCCTGGCAGCTGGGCTGGGGCGCCTATTCGCTGCATTTCGCCCTCGACGCCTGGAATTCCTACCACGGACCGTCCGCTTGGGTGTACCTGGCAGGGTCGCTGTTAGTCGTGGTGATGGCGCTTTGCCTGTTTGTCTCCACCCGTCTGATGCGGGAACGGTTTCGGCTTCGCTGGTATGACGTGCTCATTGGCCTCACCGGGGTCGGCCTGGTCTTATGGAATCTCCGCGACCACTTGGTCAATGGCGTCTTCCGGAACGATGCTGCTTCCCCGATTCACGGTCACCTGGAGTTAGGCACCGCGGCCCTCCTGCTGTATTGCTCGTTCACGTTCTACTACTTCGCCCACCAGCGTAATTCGCTTGCGTTCCGCATGCTCGCCCTGTCACTGGGACTATGGGCCGCCCTCATGGCGCAGGGCCAGCTCCTCAGTCCCTACTCCGAGGTTCTGGGAAACGCGGGCCACCTGCTGGGTCCCCTGCCGCAAATGCTGCTCGGAATCGCCATGGTCATGGTGCTGTTTGAGAACGAGCGCAACGCCGTGCAGGAGAACGCCCTGGCATTTTCCACCTTGGGTGTCGACCCGCGCCGCCTGCTCTCCGCGGCCGACCTGGTTCCCAGCATGACCGCCGTCCTCGAACGTCTGGTGAGCCCGCTGCCCACACGACGCGCGGTCCTGTGTATCTCCGAACAGTGGCGCAGTATTCTGCCCTCGGTACAGCGCGGCTTTTCCCCGGAGTTTCTGCACAAACTTGAAGCCAACGGCGCCGGCGAATACATCTGCGAACTGGCCTACCGGCGCGGCGGTTTCTTCACCTTCCGCAATCTGCCCGAGCTGACCGAGCCACTGCCTGCCTTTCCCGGAGCGCGCTTCGAGGAGTTCAAACGGGTGCTCGCCGGCGAGAACATCCGCCATCTCACCGCCGTCAGCCTCCAGACCCGCGAACACAACTTCGGTGTCCTCCTTTTCCCGCACGCTGAGCTGCGGGTCTTCGGCGCCTCTAACCTGCGGTTGTTGATCGGATTGGCGTTGCAAATCGGCCTGACCCTCGAAAACTACGTGGTCATGCACGACGCCCAGCGCCGTACCAAGGAATACGAGTTGCTCACTCAGATCGGGCAGGCCATCAGCTCGCGCCTCGATCAGGACGAAGTGCTGCGCACCATCCAAAAGGAACTCGGACAGATTTTCGATACCAGCGACTTCTACATCGCCTTCCAGGAGCTGGACGAGATCCGCTTCGAGCTGGAAACCGAGAACAACAAAGTCCTGCCCAAGCGCTCGCGCAAGGCCGGCAACGGGCTCACTGAACTCATTATCCGCACCGGGCAGGCCCTGTTGATTCGTTCCGACCTCGAAAAAACGCGGGAGCGGCTGGGGGCGACGCAGGTCGGCGGCACACCAGCCAAATGTTTCTGCGGAGCTCCCATCCTGCTGGGCGGAAAACCTGCCGGGGTCATGGTGGCCCTGAGTACCGAGCGGGAGTTCGTGTTCCAGCAACGCGACCTTGAGGTGATGCAAACGGCCGCGGGCCAGCTCTCCGTCGCCGTCGAGAACGCGCGCCTGTTCGCCGAAGAACAGCGCCGCTCGAAGCACCTGAGCTTCCTCAATGCCATCTCCAAGACCGCCATCTCCAGCGAAGATGCCGAGCAGATGCTCGCCGACATTGTTGCCGAGATCCAGAAGAACTTCCACTTTGACCACATCGGCATTGGCATTCTCGACTACGTCACCAAAGACATCGAGATCCGCGCCGAGGCCGGCACCACGGCACAGGCCAAGGGGAAGCGCATTCCGCTTGGCACCGGCATCGTCGGCCGCGTGGCCCGCACCGGCGAGCGCGCCCTGGTCCATAATGCCGGCGAAGGACACCTGCTGGGCGTCCTCCCGGAATCGAAGGCCGTGCTTTGCATCCCCATCACTTATGGCGAATCGTTGCTCGGGGTCCTGAACGTCGAAAGCTGCCAGGAAGGCGCCTACTTCTCTCCCCAGGATGTTCTGATCATGAACACCCTCGCCGACCTGCTGGCCACCGCGCTGCACAATTCCTTCGTCTTCCAGAAGCTGCAGCAGCAGTCCATCACCGACGGCCTCACCGGCATCAAGACCCGGCGTTTCTTCTGGGAAGCGCTCTCGTCCGAGTGGAAGCGCGCTTCCCGCTCTGGACGCGCCTTCTCCATCGTGCTCATCGACCTCGACAAATTCAAGGAAGTCAATGACACCCACGGCCACTTGGAGGGCGACCTGGTGTTGGCCCGGGTGGGGCGCCTGCTCGAACAGCGCTGCCGCCAGTCCAACGTTGTGGCCCGCTATGGTGGCGACGAGTTCATCATCCTCATGCCCGAAACTGGAGTGGAACAAGCGCAGGCCCTGGCCGAACGCTTGCGGCTGTGGCTGTCACAGGACGCCATGCTCGCCGAACACCACATCACCGGCAGCTTCGGCGTAGCCAGCTTCCCCGGCCACGGCTTCTCGGCCGAGGACATCATTCGCGTCGCCGACGCTGGCATGTACGCCGCCAAGCACGAAGGCGGAAATCGCGTCTCCATCGTCGCAGAGTTTGAAGAGGGCGAACGCTTTGCCTCCCAGCGGCAACAAATCTCGGCCTACATCGAAGGCTTCCTGCAGCGCGATCAGACCGGCCCGGAGGATCTGGAAGAACTCGTCTCCACCCTGCGCAAGTTGTGCGGCGGCGAGGAAGACTGCAACGTCCAGGTGCTCAAGGAGTCGATCGAAGCTCTTACCCGCGCTGCCGAATCGCGCGAGTTCCACGCTTCCGGCCATGGAGACATGGTGAGTCGCTACGCCGAGACCATCGGACGTGCGCTCGCTCTTCCCCCCGACGAGATGGTCGAGTTAGCTTACGCTGCGCGCGTGCACGACGTCGGCAAGATCTTCGTGCCCGAACGCATCGTCACCAAGCCCGGCCCCCTGACCGAAGACGAATTCCGCCAGATGAAGGACCATGCCCGGGTGGGTTCGGAGATCGTGGCCACCATTCCAGGCAGCCTCATGCTGCAGAAGGCCGTAGAGCATCACCACGAAGCCTTCGATGGCAGCGGCTATCCCAGCGGCCTGCGCGGCGAGCAGATCCCGTTGTGGGCCCGGATCCTCGGCCTCGCCGACGCCTATGTGAACATGACCACCGAGCGCTCGTTTGCTTCCGCCAAAACCACCGAGCAGGCTCTGGCCGAAATCGAAAAAATGAGCGGCACCCGCTACGACGGCATGTTGGTGCGGGTCCTGATCCGCCAACTGAAGACCGGTAAGGCCCCCAGCCTGGGGGATTGAGAACCACTGTCGGGTGTCAGGTTTCAGGTCTTAGGTCTTTTGGGGTTGGTTTTCTTTGCGCCCTTTGCGCCGTCTTCGCGTCCTTTGCGGTTAAAAGCTTTCCAAACTGCCCACGGCCGTGACCCCACTTGCCAACTCTCGTCCTAAACCCTGAAACTACAAGCATGCCCGTTACCCTCTCCCTGGAAGGCAAAGTGGCCCTGGTCACGGGCGGATCCCGTGGCATTGGCGCCGCGACCGTTCGTACC
>Ga0209698_10004149_pt1 | contig 15997 bp, 15 predicted proteins | sample LitLauG_LLR_2012_FD_187203 | JGI IMG/M metagenome (GOLD analysis project Ga0209698, IMG submission 187203) | Freshwater sediment microbial communities from Pennsylvania, USA - Little Laurel Run_MetaG_LLR_2012 (SPAdes) (version 2) | ecosystem: Environmental > Aquatic > Freshwater > Creek >...
GATGAAGTGAGGGTGCAGTGAAAATAGCTGTAAGCGATTGAGAGGATGGAGCCGACGATCGGACTTGAACCGATGACCTGCCGATTACGAATTATCGCCAAGTCCCACCGCTACAACGGCTAAGTGTGTTGCAGCGAAAGACTTTAACAAATTTCCGCCCGCACGGAAGGGAGTTCTGCCCATGTTGATAACGTTGGCTTTAGGTGAAACGAGTTGAACCCTTACGTCACAAATACGTCACAAAAGAGAATACGCCCCAAGGTGTATGCACGGAGACGCACGAACTGGGAGAGGAAGCGGTGGCGTCGTACCTCTATCACGTGTATCTCTACCATTGGCTCGAAACCAACGACTACGGCCGTTTTCTGGCTGACCATTCTCATACAAATGCGATTCCAGATCGCCGTCGCCCTTGTCTACTTCTTGCTCCCCAACGATTATTTGGAGTACGATCGGTCGGTCGTTTTGATCCCGACTTCGCTGATGGCGACAGTGCTTGTGATTTTCCTGAGGCTGTGATGCCGTGCTGGTCAGCATCACCGAGGCGATGGGCGCCATCATCGTGGCAATACTTGTGTATCCGTGGGCAGTGTTTCATGATTGCGGGTTCGTTGGTATCGACGTTTAAAGGCGTCAGTGGAAATGGAGCGGATCATGCCGCAACGAATTATTCCGAAATGTGACATCGATACGGTGTACTTTCGTTTTTGGGGTGGGCCGCGCAGGGTTCACTCGGTCGCATGCCCAATCAAGCAAACGCCGCACTATCGATTCGCGGAGGCCATGCTGGCCAATCTCGCAAATGACAGCGACGAGTTGCCGCAAGGTACCGGCTATGGCCGCTACACGCGCTGGGAAACGCATTGTTTCGGGGCTCCGGTCGATCACTCTCCGGAGATTTACGCGGCAAAGATAAGAGAATGGAATACGGCCCAATTCGACTTGATCAATAACCCGCTGGCTGTATGCGAATTCCAGAATGGTTATTTTCTCACTGACGGCGCACACCGTGCTGCATTCGCGGCAGCCAAAGGTATCCGGTTGGTGACAGTGGCCATTGCCCCAGATCCTGGCTGGCCCGCGATTACAGGCGTGGGTACAATCGAAAAGTACTCGGGGGCGTATCGCACTATGTAGGCATTTTCTGAAATCAGGAAAACGCGTCGTGCCTGTGGTTCGTCAAAACCTTCCGCGCACGATCAAAGCGCTCTTGGCTGCCATAGCCCCCAATTTTCGATATTTCTTTTGATCTCGTGTACAGCGGTCCGATGCCGTCCGACCACGGTTCCGAGAGTCACAGGATGAGATCCCATTCTAACCACAGCTGTCGTAGGGCAACCAAAACAACTTCTTCAATGTAGTCAGTCGACTGTGCCTCTCGAACACGTCGAAAGATCTGAGCACGGAGGATTTATGCTTCCTTTCCGAAATCATCCTCGATGCCTATTTCTCTCGCTGCTCTGTTTGCTGCCTTATGGTCGATCGTCCGCTAACGGGCCGATCTCCAACTCGAGAACCTGGCCTTGCGCCACCAAATCTAACGTTCTTTGCCGTTCAACGAAGAAACGACCAAAATTGAGCTCAGGAGATCGGTTCTTCTGGGTCCACCTGTACCGCATCTGGCGGGATTTGGTCCGCAGGCTGCGCCGGGAAAATCCCATCTGAGGAGCACCTTGCATTCACGGTGAGCTACTCAAACTCGGCATCGACATCGGCGAGACCAGCGTGACCAAATACATGGTACGTCTTCGCAAGCCGCCTTCTCAGACTTGGCGTACCTTCCTCGAGAACCACGTCTCGCAACTCGTCTCCGTCGATTTCTTCACCGTCCCGACGATCTGGAAATGGAAAACCGCACCCTCAACCTATTTACCCAAGCAGCTTGACGTCACCAAATGGAAATTTCGGTTGACACGAACAGGGGTTGAGAAGACAATGCTGGCCTGTTTTGGGGTCAAAGGGAAATTCCAGCTTACGACAAATCTGCTCTTTGACGAAATTGAAAATAGCCGCGTTTGTGATTGTTCTGGTTGTTTGTGCGATTTTCGCCTATAAACGTGTCTAAACAACGTGGCTCAAGCAAAGTGATGAAAGGTTTGTGCGATATCGCCTCAACAGCGGGGGATACTGTTTTGAGGAGTCCCAGATGAGCGATCTGAGGAGACTATCGAGAAAAATAAAGAATTTATTCAGGCTCTCGAGAACCTGCAACAGGCGGCCAACGCCGCGAGGGATCTCCCCGATTTCAAGAGGATTTTGGCGTACGCCGCTGTGGAGTCGTTAAAAGTGGGCGAGCTCGTGTTACAGGTGGAGGAACTTAGACAAAAGAAAATTCCTCAGGCGCAATGGAATTGGGCCGACGAAGCTAGTGACTGGGCCACCCAAACAATGATCACTTGGATGAGACATAAAAACGATCAACCTAACGGAGAGGTCGACAAGAAATACGTTGATGATTTAGGCAAATCTAAGAAAGTTGGCCAGGTACTACTTAGGACCGTAGGAGATGAAAAAACTAGGAAATCTAGCCAAAGAGCTCTGAAGTTTCTGGAGGGGTGAACCAACCTGAGCGGCGTTTTCCCACGCAAGGCGGGGCGGCAGCTGCACGGCTCTTGCTACCCTATCTGTCCACCGAACGAACGTCGCAGCGACAATGTCGAGTATTGCTCGTCCATTTGCCAGCAGGGGTTCACCGATGTCGGAGTTGGCGGATGCTAGAAGCCGTCGAGTGATGTCTGCGTGCGCCCGCGCGAATCGCGCCCGTCAAGAAGGGACCCTTGTGCTAGAAACAGTAACGGCTTATTCTGCAGGCCACCCAGGAGAACCGACATGTCTGACGTTTTGCGTGCCTATGTCCGTGCCCTTAAATACGACCCGAGAATCCTGTTAAGCGTCGAAGAGAGCGGCAGCACGCAAGCGCTCCCGCCCAAGACCAAGACCAACGCCGGGAATTCAGTGATCGTTTGCACCAACACCAATCGCAGGCTTGAAAAACAACTGTCCGACGTCGCGATCTTGAGCCCGACGGCTGGCGTGATTTTCCCCGGGGCGCTGGTTCGCGCAAACCAGCGGCTCGTCGAAGGCAAACCCGACCCGATCGCGCTGGCGCGGGCGCCGGTGACGATCCGGGTTGATCTGCCCGGCCTCGGCGATCAGGCAACTCGCGTTGTGCAGAATCCGACCGCGTCGAGCGTGCAGTCCTCGGTCGACAACCTGCTGGAACTATGGAACGCGAAGGCGAACTCGCAGGGCTACGTCAATAGCGCGCGATCCTTCTTGAGCGTCACGAAAGCTTATTCGCAGCAGCAACTGGCCCTGGACCTTGGCTTCAGTTACAAATGGTCAAGTGGCGACGTGTCGGCGAAGCTCAATGCGAGCAGCAGCCATGAGACATCGGTCGCAGTCGCCTTCTTCAAACAGGTCTTTTACTCCGTCATCTTTGACACTCCGCCTGAGCCGGGCGCCGTGTTTGCGCCGGAGGTCGGGCTGGACGACCTCAAGGCGGTCGCCGACGACGAGAATCCCCCCGCCTACGTTCGCAGCGTCGACTACGGCCGCATCGTGATGGTGAAGATGGAGACCGCTTCGAGCGCGACCAAGCTGGCGCTCGAAGGCGCGCTGCACAAGGTGACTTCGAGCGGCGACACGGTCGGCGGTAGCGCAGACGGAAAATTTTCCGACATTATCCAGAATTCGACATTCACCGTGGTGGCACTCGGCGGCAACGCCGGGGCGGCCGCGAACATCTCGCAAGTCAATGACCTGGAGCATCTCCACGACCTTATCGTTCAAGGCGCCAAATACAGCCGGGACAACCCGGGTGCCCCAATTTCCTACACGGTCGCGTTCCTCAAGGACAACCAGATCGCGACCTTGGGCTTCGCCACCAACTACACCGAACAGGAATGCGTCCAGCACAAAAATGGGATGGTGCAGGTCGAGCACGCGGGCCTCTACGTCGCCAAATTTTCGGTCACGTGGGAGGAGCAGGACCAGAATGGCGTCTATATCGCCAAGAGCTGGGAATCGGGCAACAAGACCGCCGGCTACACCCATCAGGTGGACCTCCCGGGTGACGCCAGAAACATCAAGCTCGAGGCTTGGGCGGCAACCGGACTAGCCTGGGACCCCTGGGGGCCGGTGTTCTCCGAAGTCGAAACCGGCCCCACAAATTTGCGTTATATCGCCCGCGGTACGACCTTGATGCGTAGCTGGGAGAAGATTGCGCGATAGCTCGAACGGTCCGATTCCGTAGACTGGTGGCGACAGCGGAGCGCCGGCAGTCTACTCCGGTAAAAGCACGCCGCCGCTTCCGGGATACGTTGTGCGCGACATGATGAAGTGCAGAACTGAAAGGGAGATACCGAAGCCCAACCAAGCCAATCCTGCGCATTATGCTCTCTATCGGATTGGCACAAATTACCAGTCAGGTCAGTCGCGCGCTGGATTGATGATTGACTGTCGCCCCGCAATTTCGGGTCAGGGAGGCGTTGGATGCCGTCGAGATTACTCGGAGCTCTCAAGAAGTGTTTTCAGTTCCCCAATCCCGAGGACGAGCGCCATAACTTTGGATTCGCCCACTTTGTTCTCATCCTCACTCTTAGCCCAGCCATCGCGTCATTGACGCTGGTGCGCTTCTCCGAATTCCGTAACCCGACCACGTGGTATGAGTCCGACATTCAGCGCTTTGCCGGCACCACGGCCCCTCGAAAACCCTCCTGCCCCCAAATAGGTTTGGTGCCTGTTCCGTGTTTCGACAGTTTGATTTATCCAACGTTGAGACAAAGGTTCGAGACTTACAGCCCCCCTCAACTGATTTCGAAAGAGCACGCGATACCTTCTTGGTTGGAGAGCCGTAAAGACCAGAAACTCGTCGATGTATTGAGTGTTGCCGGCTTCCTGCTCTTCTTCCCCTGCGCCTGGGTTTGCGTGCGCCGGCGGCTGTGGGAACTGCTGTTCTGCGGACTTTCGCTGCCTCTTCTGCAAATAGCAATAGGCGCTTACGCGCACCTCGGCAGCGCGCCGGCATGGTTTGGTTTTTTCTTTGGCTATGTCGCGCCAAAGGCAGTCTTCTTGTGGCTGGTTCTCCGCGGGCGACCATTTTCGAGGCCGGTGTTTGTCGGACTGGGGCTGATGTCCGCCGCGCTGATTTTTTCCACTGCTCACACCGTTCTCGTTCTTATTTCGATCGTTGGTTCTATCGTTCTGTTCCTGTTCTTGTTTGGGTGGTTGCTTCTCTCCTGGAAGGCCGGCAGGTACCTCGGGGAAATCATCTTCCGGCGGTGGCCGATGGAAGGTTCCAACCGGTTCTTGACCACACTCTCTTTGACCGTGGCCTCTGGCTTCGCTCTGGGCCGATGCGTATTTTCGCTGTCGACGTGGTTATCTTCCAAAGTCACCCTCGGAACCGTCTTCGCTGTCTTTCTCGTTGTGATCAATGTCATTAACGTCGGGATTCCAGAACTCATATACGCCCTTTTGCCTGTGCTGATTTTTGTGATGGCGGCGGGGATTGTTCAACTCTTCTTATTTGGCATCCGCGCCAATTTGTATTTCCTGCGACGTCTGGGAATCCGAAAGGTGCTGACAGCCACCCTGCATGCAGCCCTGCTGTGGATCCCCATGGCCCTGCTGGCGGCCCCTTATTTCCAGCTGACCGAGGTATCCATTCCCGGGTACGTGAAGGGTTACCTGGTTGCGAAGGGATTCTTGGTCAAACCCGCCAACTGGGATTTCCGGGACAACCTTCTGCAATCGACAGCGAGCCAGATCGATCTCCGTATCTTTCAGTTTCACGTGCAAATGGGTTATGCTGCCGCCAAGGTTGACGAGGCCGCCGGTGCGGTGGGAGGCGGCTACCTGAAAACGCAGGTCCTGAACCAACTTGCGTTAGTGCTGCCGGAAGAACTTCCCATGCCACCGGTGGCCCCCACCGGCACTCCTGTGATCGGACCGGCGTTGGACTACGGGCTCGACAAAGGGGAGGAAGCGGTCAAGAGTGGCTATAGCGACCTAAGGCAGAAAATCTTTGCCAATTTGGATCAGGCCTTTACCGGTTTGCAAAACCAGTTTGACGCTTATCTCGAAACCCAGCGGGAGCAGGCGCTAAAGATCCTCAAAGATGCGGAGACGCAGGTAACGGGAATGATTCTGGATTTTAATCACCAAGCTCAGTCCCTGATCCGAACCTATATGTCCTATCTCGACGCTGCGCACGTGCTTGAGTTGTTTTTGTTCGGCTTTATTTGCGTCAAGAGCTTCCTCTACGTATTTTCCCGAGTTGCCTTTCATAAGGAAACAGGCACGCTGCTGACTCTGGGGGCCGTTGATCGCGAACCGGACCCCGTACCCGAGGCCCAGATCAAGCAGACTGGAGGCAGTTATGTCATCCCCGACGACTCAGCCGTGACCTTTTATATTTCCCGGCGTTTCCAGTGCCGCGGCAAAGCACCCAGATTTGCGATCCCGCAGCCATTCCATGCCCCCATCGCCAGGCTGCTGCATGGCGCAACAACCATGAATAAAGTTGTGGTCAAGCCCGGGGACGGCACCGTCAGTTGCACCGCAGCGAAGGGTGCGCAGTTTCTGGAGTGGAGCTTGCGCGAGGGCGAGGTGGTCGTCTTCGACTTCCACAATTTTGTCGGCATGACCGAAGAGCTGCAAGTCTCCACCCTGATCAGCCTGCGCCTGACCACGCTCCTCCTGGGTAAGTTCATCTTCTCAACCGCCACGGGGCCAGGCAAGTTGATCCTAAAGACCGACGGCCGCGCGGAAATTACTGGGCGAGACGAGATTGCAGACAGTCTGCCGCCCGAGCGGCTGGTCGCCATGCATCGTGAAACGCGCCTGAGCCTGGATAGTGAGTTGGGAATTGTGGATGTCTACTTGAGCACCGCCTACGTTCGCCCGCAGAGCGGTGGTCAAGTGATCGTGGACGTAGACAGCCAGCGAGGATCCGCCAGCGGCCTCGGCCGATTCTTTCTGCATTTCATCTGGCCGGGCTAGCGTGACGGTCGGGTCGACAGGGACAGCCTGGGTTGCACCGCGATACGTTGAGGTGAACCTCTGCTCTGCCTTCATGGTGGAGCCGCCGGTCCAGCTCGGCAGCTCATCTGGGCGACGGCAAGGACCGGAGCGGGTGGCTCGACATGGTCTTCTGAGAAAGCCGAGGGGCGCGGGCGGACCTAGCGAAAAATGCACGCGGACGCGGAGACTCTGGGGGCGCAGGGTCAGAGCGCAGGGCAGAGCCTTCGAACAACAGAGTGTGATGGCGGCAGTTCATAACGCGTCCTTCTCAAACTGCGCGGGCGGTAGGTAGCCCAAGGCTGAGTGTAAGCGTTGTTGACCATAGACTTACTCCGGAAAGTCGCCGATGCTAGGCCTGGGCCGCGGCCAGGTCACGATAGTCGTCGTGATAAACCTCCTCGTATTTCAGCGTCTTCTACATGCCATCGATGTAAATCACCAACAGAATCCACGTCCTCGAAGCGCCGCTCCAGCAGCTCTCTTCGCCGGCCTCCGCCGCTTCCGGCTCACGTTCGACTTGGACACGCCGCAGGTCTGGCCGAGTCGAACGAACTCTGCCCAAAAACCCCTGCCATTGGCATTTGCCCAACTGATGGATTCTTGAAGGATCGAGCGCAGCAAGCAGTATTGGTTCAAAAACAGATGATTTTGGGCTAGGGTGGCCGGGCGTGAGTGAAAGGGCGGTGAGTGCCAAAGTGCGATTCGGGTTAGTTTGGCGCGAAAGCGCTGTCCGAAACGCCCGTCCGAGCCGCGGCCAAGCGGCGTCCACCCGGAAGAGGCCGCAGTGGAGAGAAAGACGGCGCGGCCTTCCTTGTGACACTGACAACGACTGTTCTTGGGGTCCTGTAACTTTAAGGCCTTGCGGACGATGAGAGAAGCTGTAAAATCACCTACCTAGGAGAGCACGCTCCAAAGGTGGGCAAAGTAACATGAGCAGTTTCCCGCACGAATATAAAGACTTCCAGGCGTTAGCCGAAGCAGCATTTCATGATTGGACTCCGGCAGCAGAGATTATCTACAAGCGTCTGACTATCGGCAATTCTGGCGCAGTTGTATTGAAAGTCGATATTCGAAACGATCCGAACCGAGTTTTGCCCACAGGGCAATATGTTTTGAAGCTCAGCCGGCATTCTCCATGGCACGATCAAGTCGGAGAAGCCGAAGCCCACACAAGAGCTCAGGCTCGTGCTCCAAGTTTCTCCGATCAACATGTTCCGAAATTGATTCGTTCCTTCGATCTGCCTAGTCCTGATGTGGACGTTGGCGGATACGCGACCCTCTATGAGATCGCAGGTCTTAGCCTTGATCGACATGTTGCGGTGGACGGCAAAGCAGAAGATGGATTCTCAGAGGTCTGTGACCGAATCTGTCGCGATCTCCTTGACAGTTGGATTGATCAAGAGCCTCGCATTGATAAGACGCCGGCAACATTTCTTGATGATTGGTTGGGGTACCGAATTGTTCCGGAGGACAATGCGCCGCTCTTCGCGTTCACGACGGACGCAATGGGGGATGAAATTGCGGCCGTTGTCTCTGGGGAAGCAATCGTCAACCCCATCGAGTTCTACAGACTCGCGAAGAAGGAAGCCTGGACGGAAAGGTCTTGCCTTTCAGGTCTCCTCCACGGAGACTTGCATGGGGGCAATATTCTTGTCCACCGTCAAGAACCAGCTAGCGAACCATACTGGATCATAGACTTCGCTTTATCAAAGGAAGGGCCTGCGGGGTACGACCACGCGTACCTTGAGGTCGCTCAGATTCTGGCCAAACTTCCTTCTCCCGAAGCGAGCGTTTTGTTCTCGGCATTGCGAGAACTGGAAGGGGAAAGAGTCGCAAGGAATTTCCCCCAAGGCACAGCGTGGTTGCTGTCTTGCCTGAGCCGCATGAGGTCCGCAGTTAAGCAGTGGCAAGGGGACACTCAAAAGAGACGGGGAGATGATGTTAGTCGCCAATTCCTGCTTGCCCGTATTGCGGCGGGGCTAAATTGGGCTAACAAGCCACTCGTTGAAGAACAGAGAAGGCTGGCCCTCTACTACGCAGGTTGGTATGCACGACAGTTCTTGGTTGAGTTTGAGCCCGACACCTGGGACAGAGTGTCACGATCAAGCGCCAGCATCCGAATTGCGACAGTTGCGCGTGCGAAGGATTCTGAGATTGAAGATCAGCTGTGGACGCGCCTTCTCATTGCCGTAGAAGGATTTTCTGCACGAAAAGGCCGCTTTGTACTTGTTTCGGAAGGTCTCGGCGGGCGGAAAGAATTGGAAAGTATCGGCCAATTGCCTTGGTCGGCAGTGATCGATTTGGACCCCGATTCCGATGCCAGCGGGTTACACCGGCACGCTGCACCAGTACTAGAGAGGCGGAGGGGACTTCACACTTTTAGCAACATCGACACTATCATTGACCCGGTCCGACGTGGCACAACCGTCAACTTCGCCCGAGCAACTGCGTGGATGATGGCGGCGGGTTGGAATCTTAAACGGGAGGTTGTCGGGACTTTTGACGAGTGGAGGTATAACAGCCTCCCGCAGATCCGAAGTCTCATCGAGCAACTTGACCGATCGATCAGTCCCGAGCCATTACACGTGATTGTCGTGCCAGGGGCGACGATGGATATCGGTCGCCCGCTACAAAGGGTGGCTCGCATTGTGCGCGAGTTTGAGGAGTTGACTCGGGGGCGCTCTCAGACGGTGCTGTTGGGTCCTCAGGAGCTTCCGGATTCAGGGAATCTAACGCGTATTCCACTCGCGGTTGGCAGTTTCCTACACCGTCTGGCTGGTACGTACGGGGCCGGTGTCCGGTCGGAACTTCCCCGCATACCTGGCGCTGACGGTGAATGGAAAACTGTACCAGTTGAGCTACTACGCATTATGGAAGAGAATTTCACGGTCTTGCATTCAGCGCTCCTTGATGAAAAAGACGTTGAACCCGTAGTGGCGGGAGGATTTTGGCGCGGTAGTCCGCCAAGCTGGCCTGACCTACAACAAGGATTGGATGTCCCCAGAGCTATCGCGAACGATCTTTGCAACGAGTTGCGCGCGAGGCTTGAAGAAAGTCGGAACTACACAGTCGTGCTTTACCATCAGCCAGGTGCGGGTGGAACAACTGCGGCGCTGAGAGCAGCATGGGACCTGCGAGAGGAGTTTCCGGTCGCGGTTCTTCGGCAGTCGTCGGATGCACTAGCAGTCCGATTGGAATCCCTATTTCATCTGGCTCAGAAGCCTGTCCTGTTAGTGGCCGAAGCGTCAGACTTGACAGAAACCAATCGTGAGGACCTATACCGAGACTTGTCACACCGGAACGCTCGTGTAGTCCTCCTCTACGTCCGGCGAGCATTTCGGCCGGTGAAGGATGAACACTCTTTCAAGATCTTCGACCCTCTAGTCGCAGTTGAAGCAACTGAGTTTTTTCGGACCTACTCTGGTCAGACGGTAAGCCCTGAAAGATTGAAGCAACTGCGGGAGATTACCGATCTCGGCAATTTTGTGGATTATCGACGCGCATTCTTCTATGGGCTAGTTACGTTCGAGAGGGAGTTTACTGGAATAGGTGACTATGTAAAAGATCACGTCCGAGGTCTCCGCGGCAAGCGACGTGACGCACTAGCGTATATAGCGGTGATTACAATCTATAGCAATCGTGGCCTTCACGAAGTCCTCTTAAGAAGGTTGCTCGGCGTGAGCGACAACTCTGCCATCGACCTATCCGAGTTGATGGGAGCGGGGCCAGAGCGTTTGATAACTACCCGACCCGGACGCCAACTCCGGATACTGCACCAAGTGTTGGCAGAGGAGGTGCTGAATAACATCGGAGGGGGTAGTGGAAAGGATTGGAGACTGGATCTTAAAGACCTATGCGAAGACCTGATTCGTGACCTCGTGCGTGTATCAGGTTCGGAATCTCAGACTGTGAGCGAGCTTTTTCGCGAATTGTTTGTCCAAAGGGATGCTGGGGTAGAAGGCACTGAGGACAGGGGTGATTTTTCTCCTCTGATCGAACACCTTGATGAAATAGACATCCCGCAAAGGCTTGACGCCTTCACTGAGAAACAGAAATCCTCCAGCCTGAGGATCTTCGATGATTCCGCACTCTTGCCTCGCAACTAGGCTCCGGAGAACTTCCCTCACTTCTGCCAGAATGCCCTGAGCCCCCAGCTTTGGATAAAGCAGAGCTGCGATGTTCTCGGCAGTCTTAGGAAAGCCTTCTATTGCTTGCAAGACACCGATGGTCTTGGCTACCCGAACCCGCAAGTGGTTCATTCGGAAAAGCCGCGGTAACGCGATCGACAGCACGTGGAACATGAGGCAGGACTTTGGCTATGTCCGCGCGCAAGCTATCGTAAAAATCATCCGCACAGGCCAAGACGCCGACTTGTCGGTCGGCAATCTTCAGGGTTTGGGGGGGCAGCACCTTGCTTGTATCTACCAACAAATCTTGAATGACCCGGATCGCGGACCTCAAACCGATGCCGCCGGTGGAACGGGCCAATGTCCTGATCAGTTCGAGAAGAAGATCGAAATGTTGAGGCAAGAACGGATACAGACGCGCGAACGTAGCGGCATCGGCGTCGCCTCGGTACAGGGTTGTCCCAGTGAGACGAGTAAAGTTAAGAAGCCCTTGGCCGTAGCGTCCGAATTCATCTTTGAGTTGATGGTCGCCTTCGGGCGACTTGGTAAGTAAGCGACGGTACGTAATCTCTCGAATGTCTTGGGCGTCAAGATTGATAGGTATTGGGAAGCGGTCGCGCAGCTTGTTTAACTCGGCTGAATTGTGGGCGGCCTTTTCAACAATCTCGGCAAGTGTCTGCTGCCCGGTAGCAACGATCCAAACTTTGCCTTGGCCAAGCTCTTTCAAGTTGCGGGCCAGGCCGTCGAGGTTGAGTATTCGATCTCCGCTCGGAGCGACGTATTGGCCCGCTTCGTCAATGAGAAAGAGGATGTTCTCTTTGCCGGACTTACGCCGGACCAGTTCAATGATGCGCCTAGCGCGGTCGCGAAGGTCTGCCGCTTCCTCGAATCGGAGACCTCTAAAGCTCTCTGGCGTCGGAAATTCCTTTAGTTGTAGCGAAGGGAGAACTTGGGCTGCACGTGCTACACCAATGAGTGGATCGTTGTGAACTTTCTCCCAGTCATCGGCGAATTTCTCTCGATAGGCTTGGAGGAACTGGGAGGTGAGCCCACGGGCCTCCAACGTTAGTTCCAGTTCAGCCAGCTTCTTTTCCTTTGAATATCCGGCCCATTGTAAAACCTTCCAATAGAGAACAGTTGATACCGGAGCTGAGCTGGTGTCAGCCAATTGTTCGCTTCCGAGGTCGAGGAATACCACTGCTGCAGGAAATTGTGTCGCCAGGGTTCGTAGGCCGGCCTTGATCTCGGCGGAACCTAGACGTTCGCAGAGAAGATCGAGAAACGGTCTGCCGCCCACAAGCCGGCCACGATCTAGACTGAACCCGAGATACTTTGTGAAGGAACTCTTGCCCGATCCGTAGAACCCCGCCACCCATACACCGATTTCCGTGACGTGGCCAGATCGAACCCCGTCTCCAAATGTGTCGAGGAATTTACGGAAGCAACGCTCGACGTTGTCGGTCACCTCATATTCTTCTATTTCTGCCAAGAGGCGCTTTTCATCCGTGGCGTAATAATCAATGACTTTCTCAATTGGCCGGTCAATCGGCCGTCTGGCAGAGAAAAGACTCCGGATGCTCATTCCAGTCCCCCTAACAGGGTTGCGCGATAGTTCCCGTCAAATTCGTAAAAACCTAGAAAGTGCAATCCGTATTGCCCAGACCGGCGTCCGGGATAGAAAATCACTGTGGGCACTTTGACCCTATCGTGGAGACCGCTCTCTAGCGAGCGGGCACGAAAGTAGGGATGCAAAGCAATGGTATCGGTCACAAAGACCATCTTTCGTGGCTGTTCATGACTTACGTGAGAGGCCAAAGACTCCACGAGCGCATTATCGGTACGGAGAACGTTAGCAATGGCCTCATTCATTTCGTCGGGATCGGCCTCGGGCTCAAGTGTTAGCCATTCATCCCACCGACCAGAGGCATCCACGATTTCCCAAATTAGTTTTGACAGCGAGACCTGATCGATTGCCCAACCTGCGTTTCTTAGCATCGACGACCAAATTGCCACCTTCTGCTTGACTGTAAGCGTTTCCGCGGGATCGTGGACGAAGTAGAAGAAGGGGTCACTCTTTGCCGGGTTGAGGCTTTCGGGATGCCGCAGATGCGTTGTCAGCGCATCGAACGTTTCATCTAGCGAGGGCATCTGCGACCTCCTCCATGCTGCTAAATTTCCATGTCATTCGAACGACCGAACCAGCAATCTGAGCGAGCCACCAGCCTTCACCGCTGAGCCTATCTAGAGCTGACGCTACTTCCCTACGATTTAGTCCGAAGAGCATCCAATCTCGGTGATCCACCACTGCGGCATCCGTAGATCCACTGAAATGTAAATCATAAGCAAGGAACACCATTGTTCGATCAGTCGGGCGAAAATGAGCTAATTCGCGCCTAGTTCGGCTTACAGGCACCACAAGTCCAAAATCTGCCATGGCCTTTAGAATCCCCCTGGCTGCTTTGAGCTTCACTTGTTCCGACCACGCTGCGGGTATTCGTGCATCTCGCTCAGCTTGGCACAAAAACTCTACGACGTGTGCGGGAGACAAAGTAAGTCTGCCTTCGGAGAGCGCAGGCCAGTATAGATGAGTAATCGCATCACAGATAAGGTCGTCATTGCGGGATGAATATAGGAGACAGAGATCCGAAAATAACTGCCCCGACTGCTTACGTTCCAACAGCCGCTTTAATAGTAACGCTGGCATATTGTCGGGTCGGAGATAACGTCGTGCGAACACCCGACGGACAATATCCCTAGCTCGGTACGCAGTCATTCTGCCTAAGAGATCCTCGCGAAGGACGCGCTTGCAAAATTCGTCTAGCGATTCGCCCGGCTGCCAAGCTCGCAGCAGGATCTTGGTTTCCTCAAGCAGAGCACTGCCTTTGGAAATGGTATTGGTGTACTGTCGAGCTTCAGACACTATCGTATTCAAACGCCACCCGTCACATCGTCGAAGTAAGGGAACGCTCGACGATTTGTTTCGAAGGAGTGGTGATACTCAGCGGCTAGGCGTTCAATTCCATCTCTACCGATGTTTGCGGTTGAACCGACTCTGACGGGCCCGTCAGCAGGGACTTCATCATGACCGTGCGCCATTGTTGCGATCTGATGGATCAAATCATCCTGTCCTCTTGACACTATGTCGGTCATTCTAACGGTGAAGGCAGTCGTCGTTAGTTGGGTTGCTAGTGCGTGCTCCGTGCTGGAGGGTAAACGAAATAGATGATACCTCCGTCCGATTCCAATACGCTTGTCATGGTCGTCACGCGCCGCGATCACCACTGAGTTCAACGCCGCCGTCGCGGCAGTCCGAGGGAAAACTCGGGTTAATGTGCGCAAGCCGATGTCGGTGAGGAATTGAGTGCGCCACCACTGGGGAGTCGCCCGCTCTCCCAGCGCTGCCACGAAAGTGCGAAGCAGGAGAAGATCGTAGATGTGATCTGAGGAACCCATCGCAGGAATCATATCCTTGGGGGCGCTTTGCCGTCACCAGTCGCCCCCAGCGCGGCCTCGATCTCAAAGACCGCAGCAGCGCCCAAAATCACCAGTTTGTAGGCAGCGGAGCTCCAGATTTCGAGTTCTCCTCGATTAAAGCACTTGCACAGTCGGCCGTGAAGGGGATTTTGGGCGGCCTTGACGCGTCGGCGAAGTCAACAACCGCCTCACCCCTGAATCATGGTTGTCACAGTTTCCGGATAAGCTACTCTTGGAAGAATCTCCCGATCGTCGAAGGCATCCCCCACACCGCGGTCCTACTGCTGCTCGCTGAAGGCGGGCCGATTTGGCAGAGAGTATCGGTACAAAGTACGTACGAAGAGGATTGACTCTTCCGCTGGCGCGGAGTATGGTCGCTCGCATTCGACTCGAGTTTGTCGTCACCGCCAAGAATAGTCGAGGAAAAAATGTCCGCACCCTATCGAATTCGACGCTCCGCAATGAAAAAAGTGGCAGCCACGAAGGGGGATCAGTTCAAAGAATATCTGGAACGATTAATGAAGCTGATTCCCGCGGAAGTCATCGGACTGTATCTCACCGTCATCGGTGTCATACCGAGTCGTATCGGAATTGTGGCATGGGCAGGATTCTGTTTGATCGCGGTACTCCTCATTCGCATCTGGGGCACTGCCGATACGGCCGCTCACGAACCTCCCGATTGGAAGCACGTCTTCATCTCGGTTGTCGCGTACCTCGTTTGGATCTACAGCATCGGCAGTGGCCCTTTTGCTACATTCAACCTGTATGTGCCTTGGGTTGGCACCGTGCTTGTCAGCGCCGTCACGTTTCTAGCTCCGTACATCTATCGGGGGCCAGAGTAAGGTAGTCGACAGACCGGGGAGCCAGCATCTCGCACGGCAAGCGAAGGACTCTTGAATGAAGCAGACGCTCGTACGCGGACAGGACGCCAGAGAGTTCACCGTGCGGGTGCAGCACTTGAAGACTGGCGAAACCGTGGGCACTGGATTTGTCGTCTCAGCCGATGGAAAGATCATCACCTGTGCTCACGTAGTCGTCGCTGCGGGGGTCGACCCGCTCAATGGGAAACGCATTCCCAGCATTTGGGAACTTTCGATCGCGAGCCTCGGCTTTGGGAGCACCGAGGAGATTCCCGCCTCTGACCACGTCGGAATCTACTTTCCCCAGTTGTCGCAGAACAAGCTAAGAAGAGCCACGGTGATTGCTGCTATCTGTGATGCGGAAGACGATGTTGTCTTGCTGCAACTCGTCGAAAGATCCTCTCCGCTCGGGCCTGACAAGATTGCTCGCTTGGGTGCCGCACAGAACTCAACAGGGCATCCCTTCAACACCTTCGGCTATCGACGCCTCGGGCAATACGTGGGCCTGCC